>Ga0105348_1000421_pt1 | contig 31642 bp, 24 predicted proteins | sample EN8Hudsemesocosm_2_FD_83504 | JGI IMG/M metagenome (GOLD analysis project Ga0105348, IMG submission 83504) | Methane-oxidizing microbial communities from mesocosms in the Hudson Canyon - EN8C Hudson Canyon | ecosystem: Environmental > Aquatic > Marine > Cold seeps | place: Hudson Canyon... | reverse complement strand
TAGGTTTCGTTACCCGTGCGCATATTCATAATTGTTTCGGCAACCTTCTGGTAGAGCTGTGATCCCCATTCCCACACGCTGAATTCCTCGCCATTGCAATAAATATTGACCTGGTTTTGATCATCTAAAATAGCATTCAACTGAATCTGGCTGCTTTGATCTTGGCGAGGAGGCAAGCGTCTTGGAATGCGCTCAAACTCTGCACTAACGCTATTCAGTTTTAATTCAAACATTTGTAGGGGGCGAGCACGTTGTCGTATGAGCCTCCCTTGCATGCGCTGATCGACCTGACGGAGAAAACGAATGATGGGGATCAAGACTTCGCTATCAGATTTAGCCTTTTGCTGCTGGTGTAATAATACACCACGCTCATCGAGTAAATACCAAAAGTATCTGTCTTCTTTATGCCAAAAATACACTTGCCACGCCCCTGGTTTGGCATTATCAAAAATTGCTTTTAATGGGCTGCCGCTAAGAGCATTTGAGTCCAATTTATAATGAGCATATTGCTGGCGGGGTCTGGATAAAATGGAGAGAAATTTTGGGACGGAATCCGCTTGCTGCAATTTGATTGTGTTTTTTTCTTGCTGCCAAACATAATAATTTTTACCGGCTTCCAGTATGTAATCAACTTTAGGTTGATCGATCACATGCCGAGTTAAATCATCAAATATTTGCTCAACGCGCATGCTTATTGCGCCAGCTCGGCTAACGCAAAAACAATGGCATTGATATTCAGGCCAACCCTGTTTACGAGCTAAAGGGGTATGCTGAAGTAAGTAATAGAGACTATCGATCAAGGCGTGCTGTCCTTGAAAGCGCTGAATACGCCATTCGCCCCAGCTATTAATGGTGAGTAAATCGATACTCTGTACAAGGTTCTCTTTCAGTGCGCTATAACCTAAAGCATCATCTCTGTTACTCAGTTTTTGCATGCCACGACGGGTAAATTGATGCATGGGATCTATCCCAGCATTAATAAATACCTGCCATTGCACTGGCTGGCTAGGACGTAAGAAATTAGCCGCTGCAATATGCTTTGGTTTTGCCAGACTGCGAACAACCTGTAATAACTCATTCAATTCATATTTTGTCAGCGGATTATGTTCGGGGTAAATCGCATAGTTAGTATGATTGCTGAGCAGACCATTGAAGTGAGCGTAACAAAGCAGCTCCATTAAACTCGGGGACTGTTTGAGAACTCGGTGCTCAGTCTCTTTGTTGTAAATTCCAGAAATTAATTGCCAGCGTTTTTCATCGGTTAATACTAATGAAATTTTATCCTGCACGAGGTCGGGGATGATATTGGGATTAATGGTAAGAATTTTACCAGGCTTAGCGTCGTAAAACGCATACAGCTGATTACCTAATAGCGTCAGATCTTTGCGGTTAATTCGTATTTTCTTGGTATATTGATCACTAAAAGCGGCCAAGTATCGGTAGCTAGTCAGCATCTCATTGACCAGCGCATTACGTTCAGCCTGAACTTCGTGCACTTGCCATTCATCTCTATGATCAAGGTGCCTAAGTTGGTCGTGCGTCCAGTGCCACGTTTCAACAATCTCTTTCAGTTCTTGATATCGCCATTGGCGCTGCTGACCCTGATTTGCTTTGGTTAACGGTAAATTTGCTTTGAAATAAAATGCGCGGCGCAGCAGTTCTAAGCGTTTTTGGTCGTGCTCAGCAGCGATGTGTGTACTAACACGCTGCAGCATCAGCAAATAACCATCACACTCTAATGGGTTGATATTACCGCCATGAACAATATCTTTTAGGTCCCAACATAAAGGGCGAATTTTTGGATATTGGCTGGCATAGTGCTGGGTTAAAAGCAGTTTTAGTAAGGATTTATACGGATTTTTTAACCCTTTGTTGAGCTGCCATAAACCCGCCCCGACAAACTCAGCGGCGGGAATAGTGGGGATGCTGCCAAAGTTAATCCAATGAACATCATGAATAAGTTGGTGTTCTGATAATTGACTCAAATAGCCTTGGCTGTGCTTTTCATACTCGGTGGGAATTAACCACCAACTAGGCATGCGGCCCGCTATCCATAGTGATGAACGATAGAATTCATCTAATAACAATAAATGCTGAGTTGAACCCGAATGTTCTGAGTCTACATTTGTTTGTAGTTTCCCATGGCGAAAGTCTTCGGCGTTCATTAAGAAGAAGTGCAGTTCAACCTTTTGGCTCGCGGCCCACTTCTCAATCAGTTCGCATTTGGTTTTTAACATCGCGAGCTGTTCATCACTCAAATCATCAATATGGCAAAGCCATACATCTAGATCGCTATCGGTAGTCTGTGCGAGTGTCCCTAAACTGCCCATTAAAAAAATGGCCTGAATGCAGCGTATCCCGCTAATTCTAGGCACTTGCAGCCCTTTGGCGACAAAGCGTAAGGCATTAAGTGAATTGGCTTGAGGGCTAAAATGCTCAATGCCTGCGGGAACTCTATGATTAATAAAACCAGGCAGTTGAGGATGATTCAAATGCAACAATATGGGCAGTACATCAAGCACTCGAGTCTGTCGATCTAACATCAAGCTACGAGCTTGTTCCAGACGAGCACTATTAAGACTCAGAAAAGACTGACGCCATTGATTAATTTGTTGAGACGGCGGCAATTGTATTTGCAGCGTTTTGGCAGGCGATTTTTTAGTCGGCTGTTGTTTAGTACGGGTGGATATTAACGAATTAGACATGTCTTAAGTATAGACAATTTGGGCTATTGGCAAGGTAAAAGCAGGCATAAAAAAAGGCCCACTGTTAATCTCAATACGAGATCAGCAATGTGCCTTCTTATTCTTTTCTAGCGAGCAATAATTACGAGGTAGAAAAGTTTAACGCTTAGCTAAACGCTCACTCGCGCGCTTAGCAGCGGCAATTACTTGCTTAGGTGCGGTGCCACCAATATGGTCACGGGCTGCAACTGAACCTTCAAGGGTCAGTACGTCAAATACATCAGCGGTGATCTGGTCAGAGAACTGCTGTAGCTCTTCTAAAGTCATTTCACTTAAATCTTTACCCGTTTCAAGACCGTAAGCTACGGCTTTACCAACGATTTCATGAGCATCTCGGAAAGGAATGCCTTTCACTACCACGTAATCGGCTAGGTCAGTCGCGGTAGAGAAACCACGACGCGCAGCTTCGTACATAGAAGGCTTGTTAGGCTCAAGGTGTGGCGCCATATCTGCGAAGGCACGAAGGCTATCGCGCAAGGTATCGATAGTATCGAATAATGGCTCTTTGTCTTCTTGGTTGTCTTTGTTGTAGGCCAGCGGCTGTGACTTCATTAACGTAAGAAGAGACATCAAGTGACCATAAACACGACCAGACTTACCACGTACCAATTCAGGCACATCTGGATTCTTCTTCTGCGGCATAATTGAAGAGCCAGTGCAGAAGCGATCTGGAAGATGAATAAACTGGAACTGAGCAGAAGCCCAAAGTACTAATTCTTCAGAGAAGCGCGACATATGCATCATGATGATGGCGCCAGCCGCGGTAAATTCAATGGCGAAATCACGATCAGAAACAGAATCTAGGCTGTTCTCTGTAGGAGCCGTGAAGCCCAACAATTCAGCAGTATAGTGACGATCGATTGGGTAAGTTGTACCGGCTAACGCAGCGGCGCCTAATGGCAAGTGGTTCAAACGCTTACGCACATCTAATAGACGCTCAAAGTCACGCTCTAGCATTTCGTTCCAAGCCAAAATGTGGTGGCCAAAGGTCACTGGCTGAGCCGTTTGCAAGTGAGTGAAACCCGGCATGATCGTATCAGAATGCGCTGCAGCCAAACCGACTAAGCCTTCTTGTAAACGTGTTAGTTCCGTACCGATGTTATCGATTTCGTCACGCAGATATAAGCGAATATCCGTAGCAACCTGATCGTTACGTGAACGGCCGGTATGCAGTTTCTTACCCGTGATACCGATTTTAGCCGTTAGAGCTGCTTCGATGTTCATGTGAACGTCTTCTAGCTCGGTTGACCACTGGAAAGTGCCACGTTCGATCTCGATGCGTACTTCTTCAAGCCCACGTAAAATGTCATCACACTCAGCTTGGGTTAATACACCAACCTTAGTCAGCATTTTGGCGTGAGCAATAGAACCTTGGATATCGTGAGCATACATACGCTGATCAAAATCAACTGATGCAGTAAAACGGGCAACAAAAGCATCGGTAGGCTCAGAAAAGCGGCCGCCCCAAGAAGAGTTAGTTTGATCAGACATGAAAACCTCGAATGAAATCGCGAATTAAATAATAAAGTGCAAATACAGTAGATAGAAATTGCACGAAAATTTGAATGCGCGAATTATAGCCCTCTAAGAGCCTAATTAGTAGTCACTGTTTCTGGATGTATAGGTGATGTTATAAGGTCTGAGAGGTAATTATTGCTTGTATTATCGGCTCGACAACGGAACACTGAGTTCATGGATATTCATAATAAAAAACTAGAAACCTTCTTTTTACCCGATCTGTGTAATGTTCGCGCAGTCATGGTGCTGATTTTATTGTCAGAAGCCTTGGTGACCGCGCTGATTTTGATTGAAAGTGGCTTGGTAGGGTTTCAATGGGAGCGCTTTGCCACTCTGTCGTATTTTGTGCAGTGGGTAGCGCTGCTCTCGGTCGCGTTGCTGTGCCAATCACGTAAGTTCATGGCGCGCTTAGCATTGCTGTGGGCGGTCTGTTGGGCGATGGGTCTGCTAATGCTCGTGTGTTTCATCATCAGTTTAGCGGTTGAGGTCATACTGCCATCTTTAGGCTTGGGTCTAGGCTATCAAATTGACTGGTCCTGGATTCTTCGTAATATCTTAATCAGCGCCATTTTTGGTGGTATGGGCCTGCGTTATTTCTATGTTCAGAGTCAGTGGCGATTGAAAAGCCAGGCTGAATTAAGCTCTCGCTTGCAAGCTCTACAAGCTAGAATTCGGCCCCATTTTTTCTTTAATAGCCTCAATACCGTCGCATCTTTAATCGCAATTGACCCTGATAAAGCCGAGAACATGTTGGTGGATTTATCGTCGCTATTTCGTGTGGTGCTGAAAGATCAGGATGCTCAAGTCGATCTGGCCGCAGAAATTGAACTAGGGCAGCGGTACTTGAATATTGAGCAAGAACGATTGGGCGATAGGCTGAAGATGGAATGGCGACTGCCTGACGAGATACCGAAAATTCAAGTTCCTCAATTATTATTGCAACCCCTGTTAGAGAATGCGATTTACCATGGTATTCAGCCGTTAATCGAAGGCGGAAAGATTGTGATAACTTTGGCTATTTGCTCACAGCCAGACGACAAGAAAAGGCGCTGGTCATTGGTCATTGAAAATGACAAACCAGAGTTAGCCGTGCAAAGCGATGGCCACCAAATATCGTTACCCAACATCGCTATGCGCTTAGAGGCTATTTTTGCTGATGCTGCGGTATTAGAAAATGAAGAAACTGCTAACCAGTACCGTGTGATGATTGAGTTACCCGAATACAATAAAGCTGATAGTAAAAAGAATAATCGATAGTCTAAATTAAGCACCGATGAATAAGCAGAGATCAATCTTGGAAGGCCAATGAGTTTACGAGTATTGCTGGTGGATGGTGAGCCGTTAGCGCGCCAGCGTTTAGCGCGACTTCTAGCGGAGCATGAGAATTATCAAATTGTAGCTGAAGCAGGTAATGGCCAAGCTGCGCTAGATTGGTTGCGCCAGCATAAGGCTGACTTAGTCTTAATGGATATTCAAATGCCCGGGTTAACCGGACTGGAAGTCGCTGAACAATTAATGGACTTCTTACCTAGCCACGGACCGCGTCCAGCAATCGTTTTTTGCACGGCGTATGACGAACATGCATTGACCGCGTTTAAGGTAGAAGCCGTTGATTATTTGCTCAAACCCATTCGTAAAGAAGACCTGAATAAAGCGCTACAAAAAGCTCAGCGTTGGATTGAGCAACAGCCCGATGCGGAGCTAGAAACGAATAGCAGTCGCCGAACACACATCAGTGCGCGTACGCATCAAGGTCTGCAACTTATTCCTATTACTGATATTTATAGCTTTCAGGCTGATCAAAAGTACATCACAGTGAAATACCACACAGAAGATTCGCTGACGGGCGAAGTGCTTATTGATGAGCCATTAAAAGTACTTGAAGATGAATTTGAGCACTATTTTGTGCGTATTCATCGAAACGCCTTAGTCGCCAAAGAAAAGATAGATCGTTTAGAAACCGTAGATAGCAGCGTGCATGTACTCTACTTAAAAGGATTGGATGAGGGTATGAGTGTAAGTCGTCGACACCTTCCAAGTGTTAGGAAGTTGATGCGAGGGCTGTAAGGTTCTCTTACCTGCTTTTAATAAGTTCTTTGAACTGACTTAGAGCATTCTAATCGGCCTATGATTGCTGTTATCATAAGGCCATTATTTTTGCTCATTCCGCTGAAGGATACCCAATGTCAGCTCGTACTCTTAGAATTGCTACTCGTAAAAGTCCTCTTGCTTTATGGCAGGCGGAGCATGTTAAAGCTCGTTTAATCGCGTTAAACCCTGAGCTAATCGTTGAACTGGTCACGTTTACAACCAAAGGCGACATCATTCTAGATACACCGCTGGCTAAAATCGGTGGCAAAGGTTTATTCGTTAAAGAACTCGAAGTCGCGATGCTAGCCGGTGATGCTGATATCGCCGTGCATTCTATGAAAGATGTGCCAATGGAATTTCCAGAAGGTTTAGAGCTGGGTGTGATTCTAGAACGCGAAACCCCAACCGATGCGTTTGTTTCCAATAATTTCAAAAGTCTAGACGAGTTACCACAAGGCGCTGTCGTCGGTACATCGAGTCTTCGTCGCCAATGCCAGTTGCAAAACTTGCGTCCTGATTTAGTCATTCGCTCTTTGCGCGGTAATGTTCAAACACGCTTAGGAAAATTAGATGGCGGTGAATTCGATGCCATTATTCTTGCGTCAGCAGGCCTGCTACGGTTAGAAATGGAATCACGTATTGCACAATACTTAACCCCTGAAGTATCACTTCCAGCGGGTGGCCAAGGTGCTGTCGGTATTGAGTTACGTTCTGATGATGCAGAAACGTTAGCCTTGCTGAAACCCTTGCAGCACGATACAACGGCTTACCGTGTAACGGCTGAGCGCGCGATGAATCGTCGCCTTGAAGGTGGTTGCCAAGTACCGATTGCTTGTTATGCCGAAGAAGCAGATGGTGAACTTTGGTTGCGTGGTTTAGTCGGTAGTGTTGATGGTAAGCAAATGCTGACGACAGAATATCGTGCGCCTGTTGCGGAAGCTGAAGCTTTAGGAATCAAAGCCGCAGAAGATTTGTTAAGCCAAGGGGCTGATAAAATCTTGGCTGAAGTATATGCCAACGCCTAATGTAACTATTAAAAAACTGCCTGTACTGGTCACTCGACCAGCATCACAGGCAGAAGAAATTTGCCCTTCGTTAGAAGCACTAGGCTGTGAAGTTATTCGCCAGCCTTTGCTGACTATTGAAGCGGTGCAAGAAACCCCAACGATTAAATCCCAGTTCATGGATATAGACTTGTTTGATGCAGTGATTGCGATTAGTCGTAATGCTGCGGAAATGGGAATCATGTACCTTGACCAATATTGGCCTCAATGGCCATTAGGGGTTGATTGGATCGCCATTGGTCCCGTTACCGCCGCCGTGATGACTGAGCATGGGCTAGAAGCAAAAATGCCAGCAGGTCAGTTTGATAGCGAAGGCGCACTTAGCATGCCAGAGCTGCAAGACGTTGATGGGAAGAAAATCCTAATTTGGCGAGGCGTCGGCGGGCGCGAAACCCTTGCCAGTACACTGCGAGAGCGGGGTGCTACCGTTGTTTACTCCGAACTTTATCAACGCCTTATTCCCGAATACACAGAGCAAGAATGGCAGCAAGTATTAACACAATCGCCATTGTTATTGGTGAGTAGTGGCCAAGGGTTAGAAGCCATAGCGGCGCAACAGCCAAGGATTAGCGAAAGCGTTCGTGGCATCATTGCCCCTAGTCGTCGAGTCGCAGAACTGGCAGAATCACTGGGCTTTATCAATATACAGATAGCCGCTAGTGCTCAAGATGCTGATATGTTGATGGCAGTGAAGCGCTGGATTGAAGAAAGCGCTTTATAAAAAAGTAAAACGGATCATTGATTAAGGAAATAGTTGTGACAGATAATTTGCAACCAGCACCCGCAGATAGCTCGAATAAAAGCTCAGTTGAAAAAAGCTCAGTAAAAAACTCTGTGGCAAAAGATTCCGCTAAACCCAGTTCGGCATTAGCCATCTTTGCATTACTGCTGGTGGTTATCGCGTTGATTGCCATTGGTGGTATCGGTTGGAAAGGTTTTGAATTTTCAAAGCAGCTATTAACCCTCTCTCATCAGCTAGAGCAAAGTACTGAAAAGAATACAGTACTAATAGCCCAGCTTAAAAAAACAGATGCCCAGGCAAAGCTACAAGGTCAGCAATTACAGCAAAACGCCCAGCGTTTAGCGCAGCTGCCTGGTGCTGATCGCAGCGATTGGTTATTGGCTGAAGCTGAATATTTATTACGACTTGCCAACCAGCGTTTAGATCTCGAAAAAGATTGGCAGGGTTCGGTAGCCATCTTAGTCGCCGCCGATAAAGTATTGGCAGAAACACAAAACCCATTAATAAATCCTGTTCGCCAATTATTAGCAAAAGAATTGCAAACCTTACGTGCGGTGCCAGCGGTTGACCTCACGGGTGCAGTCGCTCGTTTGCAAGCCGTACAAGATCAAATTGGCAAGCTAGAGTGGATGCCAAGAACACTACCGAAAGCAGCGGTGATTATACCAGCAGTAGTTGATCCAGAAATCGAACTTACCGCGTGGGACAAGTTTGCAACTAAGGCGTGGGCTGGAATCGAAAAGGTTGTGCGTATTCGTGAGCATGACAAAGCATTACCTGCACCATTAACTCCTGATCAGCATTATTACCTGCAACAAAATATGCAGTTGATGCTAGAGCAAGCTCAAGTCGCTCTTGTTCGTCAGCAAGATGTTTTATACAAGCAAAGCATTGAACGAACACTGGCTTGGTTAGACGAATTCGTTATCGTAAAAAATGTTAAAACAGAAGCGGTAGTGAAAACATTGACTGAGTTAAAGAGCTGGAGTGTATCACCTGCATTTCCAGAAATTAGCGGTTCACTTAATCGCTTACGCCAGTTGCAAGATGAGCAGCGCCGCTTAGGTTCAGTTTCTTCTTCAGCAATGACTAAATAAAACACGAGGAAATTAATATGAAAAAACTCGTGATTTTAATCGCTGGATTTTTATTGGTCGGATTAATCTTCGGCTACTTAATTAGTATTGATTCTGGCTATGTATTATTTAGCTGGGGCAGCTATACGATCGAAACCAGCTTCTGGTTTTTCAATATTATGTTGGCGACATTCTTTATCAGCGCCTATTTAGTATTACGCTTTGTTTTATTGTTAATTGGCAGCGACTGGCGCATTAATGAATGGCGTAAACAGCGCCGTTCTAAACGAGGTCAGCGTCAAACAACACGCGGATTCTTGAGTTTGGCTCAGGGCCAGTGGAGAACAGCAGAGCGTCAATTAACTCAAGCGGCAGCTCTAGGCGATAATCCGCTAATCAATTATCTAGGGGCTGCCCGTGCTGCCTACGAAAAAGGCGACATGGATAAGTCAGACCAATGGCTAAAAGAAGCGGGGCAAAGTACCAAGGGTGCTGAATTGGCCGTTGCGATTACTCAGATTCAGTTACTAATTTCTCGTGGCCAAACAGAACAAGCGTTAGCGGTTGTATTACGCTTGCGTAAGCAAAGTCCTAAGCATAAACATTTATTGAAAATGCATATCAAGGTTTTGCGCGAGTTAGAAGATTGGGTAGGTTTAAAAGAACTACTACCGACGGTACGAAAGTTGGCAAAGCTGATTCCTCAAGACAAGTTAAAAGAATTGGAAGAAAAAGTCGTTATTCAATTAATGCAGCGTTCGGCAAAAAGCTATGGCTCTTCAGTTTCAGCGGGACAGGCTGAGTTGATTAAAGAGATCTATGATGATGCTCCACGAGCTGTACGTTTATCTGTTGAAGTCTTACGTTGTTATATCGACTTGTTATTGCAGTTACAGCAGCCAGGAAAAGCGGAGCAAGCATTACGCACTGCCTTACCTTCAGTATGGCATGACGATCTAATCTGTCTTTATGGCCGGATTAAAGGCGATGACCTCCAACGTCAGCTTTTATTCGCAGAGCAGCAATTACAAGAACGCACTAACGATCCTATGTTGTTATTAGCATTGGGCCGAATCGCCAATCGCATGAGTGATAAAGATAAAGCTCAGGAATATTTAGAAGCGGCGGCTAAGATCAAAGCTTTGCCAGACGTGCATACGGAATTGGGTAATTTATTAACTCAACAAGGTGAATTTGAAAGTGCTTGTGAGCATTTTAATAAGGCACTGAGTTAACGTTTGGTTTAAGAAAATTCAGGCAAAAAAAAGGCTTCTTAATAGAAGCCTTTTTTTATGGTATTGAAGCTAAGGTTTTACTTTTTCTCACGCGGGGCATAACTAAACACATCGCTGTGCATATTATCTTCGCTTAATCCCAACTTCTCTAATTGATCTAATGTACCGTGCACCATCGTTGGTGAACCACAGGCGTACATCTGCACATCACTCAGGTCATCAAAATCTTCATGAATGATTTGATAGATCCAGCCTGCGCGTCCTTGCCAGCTATCAACCCCTGCTTCAAGAACAGGATGAAAAGTGAAGTTGGTGAATTCATCGGCCCAATGCTTTGGCGTATCGTATAAGTAGAATTCGTCGAGCGAGCGGTTCGACCAATATAGGTGAACTTCGTGATCCGGGTCTTGCGCTAGAATGGCTTCCACCAAACACTTAATTTGCGAAAATCCAGTGCCGGCACAGACTAATAAAATAGGCTGTTTTGGCAGGTCTTTTAAGAAGCACTCGCCCTTGGCGAGGGTTACTTTAACCGTGCCGCGGTTCTCAGCGGCTTTACTTAATTCTGCAATAATTCCCGCAGTCACTTCGTTATGATCAGAAATTTGTAATTCTAAACGACGCGGTTGCTCTGGATCGGGAGCATTAGCAATAGAGTACGGTAATTGTTGATCAGCGGCATGCAGCTCTAAATACTGGCCAGGAATATAATCCAGCTTGCTACCTGCGGGGGCCAATAGCTCGATGCGGTATACGGAAGTATTTAAGCTATCGACACTCACCACTTGGCAAGCAAGTGTTTTCGCGGGTGAGTGTCCTGGTGCATAAATCTCTGGCATAAAAATCTCTAGATCAGATAACGGATAAGTTAAACACAATAATACCTGATTAGGAGACTCAAGTATTTCACCTTTTTGCTGATCGACTTGGTAGCCCTGGCGCTGGTCGATCTTGCCTGATATCAGCTTGGCTTCACAAATCTGACAAACCCCATTTTCACAGCTAAGGGGAATGATCACCCCTTGCTCAAATGCAGCTTCTTGCAGTGCTTGGTTTTCAGCGACCTGAATAGAAACTCCAGAGGGCTGAAAGGTGACTGTGAAAACGGTATCAGGGTTAGCCATTATTTCTATCAATCCTTTAAGCCTAGCTCATCCCAGATGGCATCGATCTTATCTTTCACTGCTTCGTCCATGACTATCGGCTCACCCCATTCGCGATCAGTTTCACCGGGCCATTTATTCGTTGCGTCTAAGCCCATCTTTGAGCCAAGACCCGAAACAGGGGAAGCAAAGTCGAGATAATCAATCGGCGTATTGTCGATCAAGGTGGTATCACGAGTCGGGTCCATGCGTGTAGTAATCGCCCAGATCACGTCATTCCAATCACGGGCGTTAATATCGTCGTCTGTCACGATGACGAACTTGGTATACATAAACTGGCGTAAGAAAGACCAAACACCCAGCATTATGCGTTTTGCGTGCCCAGGGTATTGTTTCTTAATCGTCACGATCGCCATACGATACGAACAGCCTTCAGGCGGCAAGTAGAAGTCGGTAATCTCAGGAAATTGCTTACGCAAAATCGGTACAAATACTTCATTCAGCGCCAGGCCTAAGATGGCTGGCTCATCAGGTGGACGGCCAGTATAGGTGCTGTGATAAATCGGATTTTTACGATGAGTGATACGCTCAACGGTGAAAACCGGGAAACTATCCACTTCGTTGTAATAACCGGTATGGTCGCCATACGGACCTTCATCCGCCATTTCATCGGGATAGATAAAGCCTTCTAAAATAATCTCTGCAGTCGCGGGCACCATTAAGTCGTTGCCTATGCTCTTCACGACTTCAGTGCGGCTATTACGTAGTAGGCCAGCAAAAGCGTATTCCGACAGGGTATCCGGCACGGGTGTGACTGCGCCTAATATCGTTGCGGGGTCGGCCCCTAAAGCAACGGAAACTGGGTACGGTTGGCCAGGGTTCTGCTGTTGGAATTCACGGAAATCCAAGGCACCACCGCGGTGGCTTAACCAGCGCATGATAAGTTTGTTCTTGGCTAATACCTGCATGCGGTAGATACCAAGATTGTGACGCTCTTTATTCGGCCCTTTGGTGATAACTAAAGGCCAAGTAATGAGTGGCGCGACGTCTCCAGGCCAGCAATGCTGAATGGGGAATTGACTCAGATCTACGGCTTCGCCTTCGTGCACAATTTCTTGGCAAGGCGCTTTCTTAACGACTTTCTGGCTTAGGCTTAATACCTTTTTGAAAATCGGTAGCTTGTCCCAAGCGTCTTTAAGACCCTTGGGTGGCTCTGGCTCTTTCAGGAAGGCGAGTAATTCGCCCACTTCACGTAAGGCTTCTACGGAAGATTCACCCATGCCCATCGCGACACGTTCTGGGGTACCAAACAAGTTGGCGAGCACAGGCATGGTATGCCCTACGGGATTTTCAAATAATAATGCTGGGCCGCCTGCGCGTAAGACACGGTCGGCAATTTCAGTCATTTCTAAATGTGGGTCTACTGGATAGCTGATGCGCTTAAGCTCACCTTTCTTTTCCAGTTGTTTGATGAAGTCACGCAGGTCTTTATATTTCACGAGTCGCCTGTTTCTGGTCATGAATATCTTGAATGACCCTATGATAAAGGGCTAAGCGGTTGATTTCTAATCTTATGTCCCTAATATGGCGGCTAATTAGGTTTTATGTCGATATTCCGAGGCTTATCATGCTATTCAGTGCCCGCTTTTATCTATTGGTTAGTGCCATCAGTGGCTTATTGAGTGTTGCTCTGGGAGCCTTTGGTGCCCACGGACTAAAGAAAGTAGTGAGTCCTGAAATGCTGGCTGCGTATCAGACTGGCGTGCAATACCAGTTTATTCATACGTTAGCTTTGCTGGCTTTAGGGATTTTGATGCTCACGACTACTTCGACACTCGTTGTGTCTAAAGCCGCAGTGCTTCGTAAGCTTAAGTGGAGTGCTAATCTAATGATTATCGGCATTGTGCTGTTCAGTGGCAGCTTATATACGATGACATTTATGTCAGCGGCCGGTGGATTCCCTACTTGGTTAGGTCCGATTACCCCTATTGGTGGATTAGCCTTTATAATGGGCTGGATATTTTTGATGGTTGCTGTGTTGAAGCTGCCCGTTGATGAGCAATAATTCGTTTATATGATTGATGAAGAGAAGAGAAAAGTGACTGAGCAAGCAGAGCCGTTAGTAGAAGAGACTCCTTTAACAGAGACTTTGATAGACAAAGAGCAGATTGATGAGTCTCTAACTGAAGAGCAAGTCATTGATAGCCAGAAGCGCCGCATTCGCTCTTTCGTTCGTCGTACCGGCCGTTTAACCGCAGGCCAGCAACTCGGCTATGACCGCCAGTGGGATAACTTAGGTTTTGCCCTAGCGGATGGTGCATTCGATATTCCTAAAGAATTCGGTCGTGAAGCGTATACCGTATTAGAAATCGGTTTTGGTATGGGTCAGTCATTCATTGAGATGGCGCAAGCGGATCCAGAAAAGAACTACATCGGTATCGAAGTGCATACTCCGGGTGTGGGTTCTGCTTTACGTATGGCAGATGAAGAAAATGTAACTAACGTGCGCATTAGTGAAGACGACGCGATTGAAGTATTGAAGCATCAGATTGCTGATGAAAGCTTTGACTGCTTGCAGTTGTTCTTCCCAGATCCATGGCATAAAAAGCGCCACAATAAGCGTCGTATCGTAAACGAAGAATTCATTCAAAAAATTCGCAGTAAGATGAAGCCAGGTGGCATTATCCACATGGCGACAGACTGGGAACCTTATGCTGTCCACATGATGGAAGTTTTAAGTGCTGCCGAAGGTTATAAAAACCAAGCGGGCGAAGGTCAATATACCGCACGTCCAGATCATCGCCCACTGACCAAGTTTGAGAAACGTGGCGAGAAACTCGGTCACGGCGTTTGGGATTTGTTTTTTGAGAAAGTTAGTTAAGCAGCGGGAAACGCGGTTTAAAATAGTTAATTAAGTTTTAGAATTTAGGGATTTACAGTATGACTAAGAAAGATAAAGAAAAAGTATTTGGTGGTGAGTGGAGCGAAGCTCAGTTGGAAGAGTTCTTGGTTGATCAAGACTACCCTGGTGAGACGGCTAACTTCACGTCAATTATTCGTGCATACCGCCACATGATGCCAGCATCGTTTGCTGACTTCTTAGTTTTGCTGAAAGAAAAAGGCGGCGATATTAATGCTCAGAATGAAGCGGGCGAAAGTGCCTTAGCGATAATTTCTGGTCACCCTAAAGGTGCTGAGTTTGCAGCTCTTTTACAAGAAGCTGGCGCCAAATAAGCGGGCTCTCTAAAAACGAACTCTCTAAAATAAGAGTCTCGTGACAGCGAATGGTCTGATTATTTCAGGCCATGACGCTGACGAATCTTAGCTACCTTTTCTGCGTGGCTAATCAGAAATTGATTAAATTGAGTAATCAGCTCAGGATGCTTAATGCTAGAAAGGTGATAAGCGTATGTAAAAGGTGGGTACTTTGAGTGCGTCGTTAATTGTTTTTCAGGGTACATTCTTTTAGCTAAATCTAGCGCAACACTCTCATTGAAATAAACTGCTTGAACGCGATTCGATATCAGCATATGAATCAGCTGCTCAACTTCTTTGGTTTTTATCGTTTCGAATTCTTTGTTCGCAACAGGCTTCGCAATCCCTGGGGTGCTAAAACCTAAAATAGTGCCGACCTGTTTTATATCTTTCTTGTTAATCTCAGTATCGTTTTGCTTTATAACCAGTAAGGTTTCATTAATGTTAAAAATAGCGTCACTGTAATGAACTTTCACTTCAGCATGTAATGATGCGGACCACAGAGGATTGTCAGGAAACTTTAGGTCGATATTACCTTCGACAAATTCCTTGAATAAACGAGGAACAGGCATCGGATCATAGTTAACCTTGAGCTGCTTAACTTCAGAGAATAAATCGAAAATATCGCGAGCTGCACCTTGGTATTTTTGTTCGTCACTCAGAGAATAATAAGGAGAGTAGTTTGTAGTCTCTACACCTAGTACCAAGGCATTAGACGAAGGGGTAGCTATAACAACAAAAATCATACTGAGTAGGAGATCGCGTAAGCGCATAAATTAGGTCTCTCTATAGGTTCTTTAATCCTAGCAGAAAAACCCAATTAAATGCTTTGTAAAATGGCGATAATGAATCAAATTATTAAGAATAAAGCCTCATTATTTAAATAATAACTGTCCTGTACGAATACGCTGAGGGTGGTCTCCAACAGGGAAGCTTGCCACTTCTTTGGCTTCAGCAAACGAAATTACTGAAACACGATCTTGTTCACTGACAGAAACGTAGCAATATTTTCCATCGGCACTTTCGGTAGACCAATAAGGCTTAGCGCCTAGTGGAGTATCTGAAAGTTGGATAGTTTTGTATTCGAAAGTCTCACGATCAACAATGGCTGCGTAACCCGACATCGTTGCGGCAACACATAACTGAGTACCTTCACTATTAATCGCTAAGCCATGATGAGCTGAATTTAGCTGGTAGTCACGTAAGCTCATGTCAGCAATTTCTTGTGGAACAGGAAGGTCCATTTTACGAGTAATTTTTTGCTGTTCTACATCGTATTCAAAGAAGCCGTGGAAGAACGAAACCTGCATATAAACAAACTTACCATCCGGTGCGATTGCCATTGGGCGTACCGCGCTATCAACCCAAGGGAAACCAAACTCTTCTAGCTTTTCGCCTATATCCACACGTTGTAATACTTCATAGGTATTAGCATCAACAATTTGGAAAACACGTTCGCCTTTAAGCCAATCTAACCAAGAACTCGTGAAAGGCACATACACTTTACCGATACTGGCATGAAAAATTTTCTGCCCATCTTTTGAATAAGTATTTTCGTGTGGCTGATCACCAGAATCAAACTCGTTAACTATCTTGCCAGTGGCCGTATCAATCGCGTGTACTTTACCTGCGGTAGAGGCGGATACTAGAAAGGTCTTACCGTCAGGGGAAATCGCTGAGTGATCAGAGCGAGAGCCTTCAACGGGCGTACGCCAAATAATCTCACCGGTATTTACGTCCAGCGCAATCACATCAGCAAAGCTTGGGCGAGAGATGAATAAGTGACGCCCATCGTTGGAGGGAAACATATCATCCACCATTTGGTGGTTACCTTCACCAATCACTTCTTTAATAAAGGTCGAAACGATGCGGCGCTTAATGCTACTTTTAAGTTCTTCTAAGCGTTCTTCTTTATCCGGCACGGCGTTGAGTTTCTTAATACGCTGATGAGTGTGCGGGTCATAGATATCTACTGTGCCGTCCCAGTTATTACCGACGACGATGACATCGCGCAGATCGGTAGTGCTTGCCTGAGTAACAGCATCTGTGATTTGAGGATTAACAACCTCTGGAGAACTCGCGATTACGCTGCTTGAAGCCATGATGCCAGTGGAGAGCATTACCCCCAAAGCAAGTTGCTTAATATGAAATGCTTTATGGCTGAATTTTGAAATAGTCATCTGTGTACCTTGTCTTAATCACTCATTACAGGTGAGTGGTATCGTCATTTTAGCGTTGTTTTTTATTGGTATTATGACGTTACTGTAACAAGGAACTCATCTGATTGCAGTGGCCTATGAAGACACAGTAGTTGACCATTGAGGTCATTAAAGAGAGGTTATCAAAGAGAGGGCATTAATGAGTCCTCACATGAAGAATGCGAGGATCTCGTTAAGAAACAAACTGCCTTTGTCTGATGTTTGTATTTGGTTACCATCTTGTACCAGCAAACCTTTATCAATAGCCTGCTGAATGCCGTCTGTAATTGTTGCTAACGGATAGCCAGTACGCTGTTCAAATAAGCTCAGGTCCAAGCCTTGCTGTAAGCGTAAGGCATTCATTAGAAACTCTAAGCCTAAGTCTTCGTTCTGTATGGACTCTTTACCTGCTAAGAACTCTTTTTTTGCATTTAAGAAATCTTTCGGTGCGCGTGTTTTCCATGTTCTAAAAACAGGAGAGGCGGTTAGACTTTCAGGCACATTAACTAGGTCTGTCACTTTTCCATGAGCGCCAGCGCCAATACCTAAATAATCACCGAACTGCCAGTAATTTAAATTGTGCGTCGCTTGCTTGCCTGCTTGAGCGTAAGCCGAGACTTCATATTGAACAAAGCCGTGTTTGGCTAATAATGCTTGCCCAGCTTCTTGAATATCCCAAAGGGTTTCATCTTCGGGTAAAATAGGAGGACGTTTAAAGAATTCAGTATTCGGCTCAATCGTTAATTGATACCAAGACATATGCGTTGGGCCAAGATCGATGGCTTGTTGAATATCCGCTAATGCTTGTGCTTCCGATTGATCAGGCAAACCGTGCATCAAATCGATATTGAAATTATCGAAGCCTGCTTCTTTTGCCATTTTAATGGCAGCGACCGCTTGCTGGCCATCGTGAATACGACCGAGGTGTTTTAGTTGGTGATCAGCAAAGCTTTGCACGCCAATCGACAAACGGTTAATTCCGAGCTTACGATAGCCAGCAAACTTTTCGGCTTCGAAAGTACCTGGATTGGCTTCCATGGTAATTTCGATGTCTTTAACAAAGCTTACTTTTTCTTGTAGGCCTGCCAATAAATTTCTATACGCTTCGACGCTTAATAACGAAGGGGTACCACCACCGATAAAGATGGTTTTAATCTCACGTCCTTGCACATAAGGAAGATCGGCTTCTAAATCGTCTAAGAGCGCCTGAACGTATTCTGTTTCTGGAATGTGCTCTTCGGCTTTATGCGAGTTAAAGTCGCAGTAAGGGCATTTACGCACGCACCAAGGCACATGAATATACAGAGATAGTGGTGGCAAGCTCATTTTACGAGCAGCAGATTCGGAATCAGCTTTAGAATCTTGAATGGAAGGCAGCATTATTCAGCGGCTTCCATTTCTTCACTGAGTTCCATCCATTCCATTTCAACTTCTTCCATCTCGCTTTTCGCATCACCTTGCTGTTGCAATATTTTTTGCAAGTCGGCTTTGCGCTCCGCTTCATACAAGGCGGTATCGCCCAGTTGAGTTTCGGACTCATCTAAAATGCTTTGTAATTTTTCCATGCGGGTTTCAAGTTTCTTCAACTCTTTGCGCATTGGCGCTAAACGCGCACGACGTTCAGCGTCTAAACGTTTTTGCTCTTTACGACCTTGAGCACTGGCCCCCGCTGCTTTATTGTCGCTGGTAGTCGCGCTTTGATTATCGGCAGAGTTCGGGTTCGTTGCTAACTGGCCAGCATTAAATCCAGATGCCGCTTGCTTAGCTTGCACGTGTTTATGGTAATCGTCTAAATCACCTTCAAACAATTCAACCTTGCCATCTTCAACCAACCAATATTCATCTACTGTCGCTTTTAATAAGTGACGATCGTGGCTTACCAAAACGATTGCGCCAGCGAATGTTTGCAGCGCCATGGTTAGCGCTTCACGCATTTCAATATCAAGGTGGTTGGTTGGCTCATCCATAATCAAAAGATTCGGTTTGTGCCAAGCAACTAATGCCAACGCTAAACGTGCTTTTTCGCCACCGGAAAAGGGTTCGCAAATATCCAACGCCTTATCGCCACGGAAATCAAAGCCGCCTAAAAAGTTACGGACTTCTTGGTCGGTCGCGGAAGGTGATATACGTTGAATCATCAACATTGGGCTGGCTTTCACATCCAATGTTTCTAACTGGTGCTGAGCGTAATAACCCAGTTTCAAATGTTCCCCTTCATGACGCTTGCCGGATAGTTGCGGTAGCTCTTCACACAAGGTTTTAATTAAGGTCGATTTACCCGCGCCGTTTGCGCCTAATAAACCAATGCGGTGACCCGGCACCAAAGAGACATTTTGGTTTTCCAAAATAGCAACGGCTTCGCCACCACCTTTACCAGGATAACCAATATCTGCCGCTTCAAGATTTAATAGTGGGGTTGAAACTTTATCAGCACAGGCGAATGAAAAACCAAACGGTGAATCAACGTGGGCCGGGGCAATCAGCTCCATACGTTCTAATTCTTTCACACGGCTTTGCGCTTGTTTTGCTTTACTGGCTTTCGCTTTAAAGCGCGTCACAAATTTCTCAATTTCAGCGATGCGGACTTGCTGTTTCTCGTGCATCACTTGTTGCTGGGCTAAACGCTCAGCTCGAATACGTTCATAAGCACTGTAGTTACCTGGATAGCTGGTCAGTGTTTGCTGATGCAGATGAACGATGTGATCAGCAACGCCATCAATAAAATCACGGTCGTGAGAAATGAATACCAAGGTGCCTTGATACTTATTCAACCATTGCTCTAACCACAAGGTTGCGTCTAAATCTAGGTGGTTGGTTGGTTCATCGAGTAGTAATAAATCGGAAGGCGTCATCAAGGCTTGGGCTAGGTTTAAACGAATACGCCAGCCCCCTGAGAAACCGGATACCGGCTTAACCATGTCGCTTTGCTTAAAACCTAAACCGTGTAAAAGCTGCTCGGCTTGCACTTTAATGTTGTAGCCATTGTGCGCATCCATCTTGCTATGCCAGTTGGCCAGTTCATTATCGCAAGTGGCGGTTTCAATGCCGTGCTCAATTTCGCGGTAGGTCTTATCACCATCGATAACGTAATCAACGGCGCAGCGATCACTGGCTTCAACTTCTTGTGCCATGTGGGCAATGCGCCAGCCACTCGGCAAATATAAATCACCCTCTTCCACCCCTAACTCACCTAAAAGCAGGGCAAATAAGCTAGACTTACCTGCGCCGTTCGGACCAATAAGGGCGAGCTTTTGACCATCATGAATTCGTAAATCTGCGTGTTTAAGCAGAGGTTTGATACCACGATGTAATGAAACCTGATTAAATTCGATCATAATCTTTCAGAATACTTTTATAAAAGAGGGTGTAGCGCTTTGGCTGATTCAAAAGGCGACGCAATAATGGGTGGACATTTTGCCACAAATTCGCTTGAGAACCCACTCTGGAAATACGCGTGTCAGGTCTATTCTCAGCCGGGAGTAGAAGCCGCGCTGCTAGAATTACAGGATGAGCACAGGGCTGATATTAACTTGATTCTGCAAGCCTTGTGGTTAGCGAGTGAAGGCCAAGCATGGACGATCGCATGTATTCCTATTGATTACTATAAATGGATGGAAGAGCATGTGCTGCCCTTACGTCAGATGCGCCGAAGTATGAAAGTTGATTGGCCTAAACAGGAAGGCTTTCGGCAGCAGGTGAAGAAGCTTGAACTTAAGGCTGAGCAATATGCGCTAGGATTGCTTTTCGCAAATAGAGATCAATCTGAGAAGTATGAAACGGGCTCAGTGGTTTCGAACTTGGCCCAACTTGCGGATTATTTAAAACTCTCTAGGGAAAAAATTAAGCAATTATTATTACTCGTTTAGCAAGCTGTATGGCTATGCACTTGAGGGAGTTTGGATGAAATCGGTTTGGACAGAATTCGTAAATCGACAAGATTTTTGGAAGAAAGTAACTCAGAGGGTTTTACACTACCTAATTCTTTGAAAACTCTTGAGAAGTGAGCATAGTCAGAAAAACCTGCTTCAACCACGGCGTCTGTTAATGACATACCTTGACCCAAATTCAGCAAACTTACAAAGATACGATGGCACAATCTGAAACGTCGAATAGGTATGCCTGTCACTTGCTTGAAAAGTTGGATTAATCTGGGTGCAGATAACTCTACGGCGTTTGCAATTTCATCAATAGAGACATTTCTGGCGTAATTTCTTGTTATCAGCGCGATCGCCATTGAAATTCTTGCATCTGGAATGGAGGTACTGCCAGAACTTGAACTTTCGATCCAATCATCTAAGCGCTCAAACACATTTTCTGCAGTCGGGCGGCGCTTGAATATCTCACCTGCCTGTTCGATAACTGCGAGTTCGTTCGGAATACCGCTATAGCAAGGAATACGGTCATTGATGTGAAAGCACTTATCCATGCTCGGAATTAGTTTCGATAAATCGGTACCCAGAGTATCGAGAAAACAGAATGCAATAATTGAGTTATGGGTATCAATTGTTACATGTGAGCCAGCAGGAATTAAAAAACTTTTGCTCAGATAGCTCTGGCCACAATGGTTGTCTATCAGCTCAAGTTCTTTATCAATGGAAATGATAAGCGTGGTTAGGCTGTTTGATTGCTCTAATAATCTTTTCAAAGGGCCCACGTACATAGAGCGTTTACCCGATAAATAGACTAACGATTTAAAGATCGGAATTGCACTATTATGGTTCACAATAACTCCTTCTCAGCATCATAAAATTCACTTAGCTATACCTTGGTATTACGTTCAAGACTGCGAACGCGTATTTGTTCTAATTTATCAAAGAGTGATGCCCGCAGTGCGTCGACTTGTAGATTGAGCTTATCGATTGCTAAACCCTGGGTATTTAATATGTTAGCGCGCTGAGCTAAGTATTCACTTGTTCGAACGTTCCATTGGGCGCGCTCTTGATCTAGTTCGTCGAAGCGCTGAACGGCATCGTCACCAAACATCTCACGGCGTAATCCGCGTACCTGCTCTTGATCACCTCCATCGGCGAGTATTTTCTCTGTTCTGATTTTGAGTTCGTCGGTGATTTGAGTTTCTCTCATGCTTTGCCTAACGTCTTCAGGCAATGTGTTTTGAAACTCAGTGACTTTATCTAAACGTTCGCTAGCGGAAAGAGACTCGTTAGAGTTCACTAATAATTTTGAATAAGTGTATTCGTCGTAGCGTTGTTCTTCTTCATAGAATGCTTCGTAAACAGCAAGATCTAAATGCAGTTCTCTTAGTGCATTACGCTGATCTATTTGCTTACGAAGAAAGCTAAGATAGCCACCGTTTATTTTATCTTTTTGGCTCATCTGAGTTAAATTTTTGCTCATCTCTTGCTCAAGAGTCAGTAGTGCATATTTAAATTCTACATACTGCGCCAGAACTGTCTTGGATTCACTTAATGCAGGTTCTTGTAAGTAATGAGACAAATATTCATCGATACGTAAAAGAATGGTCGCTAACTCTTCTTCAGAGATAGTAGAAAGGAAATAATCAAACAGGTCTTTAATATTGTTAGATATTATCAGATGACCCGCTTCGTCAACTTGCAGTGCGTTATCGAGAGTCGTGCCTCTAAGCGAGTTAGGTAATATCCCATATCGAGATTCATAACCTAGTAAGTGCTGAGTCGTATTGTGTTCTGCGCTGCTGGATGCAGGTTCAAGCGAAGCTAATGTGCTTGAGCTTGTGTGAGATTCATTGATGTCAGGAGATTTTTTAATATTAAAATTAATAACAGAAACTATCACTGCAGACATGGTTGCAATGATTAACAAGGTGGATACATTGCGTATTGATATATTTTTTACGCTCATCAGGTAACCTCAAAATACAGCAGTGGGTAACGATTATTGTTTTAAATGAAAAAGACGGCATAGGCTTGAGCCATACCGCCACTATTGAATAAATAGTCGTTACAGTCCTGCAGATTTAAGTCTCATCGCTTGGTTTTTGTATAACGTTAGCGGGTCTGTTTCAAATAAATGATGTATACCAAAAATATGGTTGATGGCATCGGCATGATTCATATTGTAAGTCGTGCCAATCACGTCACCCCAATGCTGATCACAACGTTCAACCAACCCGTCGTTTTTACCGTTAATCACCTTACCGGTGAACAGCAAAAATGCATCGGCAACATCCAAAGCATTAGTCCAAGAAGCGTCGCCACCCCAAGAGTAATAACGCACACCATTAACTTTTGCCGAACCTTCACCACATCGTGAAGTTGGCTTGCCGTCAGGGAAGGTCGCATTGAATTCGTTAGAGCGAGCAGACGTCATAAATAAAGCTGCATCTAGTGCATTGTTGGCATACTCGGGATTCCCCGATAACGAGTCAGTAATATTACCCATGAGGCTCAATGCTGTATCGATAAATTGAGCGGCACCGCCATCGACAGGAACTATCCCAAATGCTACGTCCGCGACATCTGACCCAAAATTAACGGCATTTACTGTTGAGACGGATGCAACAAGATCAGGGCGAACTCCCGCTGCATAGCGAGTAGTCGGTCCACCTAGACTATGGCCGATTAAGTTAAATTTTTGCGCACCGGTAGAAGCTCGTAAATCTTCTAGCACTTCAACCAATTGTTCACCGCGAACGTAAGCATCTTCCCATGCAGTAATATTTGGCGCGTATACCTTTGCGCCTTTTGCTTCTAATGCATTTCGAACACCATAGAAATAATCGATACCAAAAATGCTATTAAAACCTGCAACGCCATGAACCAGAACGATCGGGTACTTGGTATTGTAAGCGTTACAATTACTCCAACATCCTGCTTGAGCTTGTACGCTAATCAGAGAGGTGGCACATAATAGTGCCAAGAATAGGTAATTTTTAAATTTAGAAATGATCATATTTGCTACTCGTGATTATTGTTATTGTTAGTCGCTTTAGCAAAGTAACATTGGTTCAATAATGATCGCTAAAGTTGCAAGGGTTTACCTTCAATCTTCGGCAATCATCACGAATTTAATAATTCATTCACTAAACATCAATAGATGTTTAATCCTTGTGAGCTCAATACAATCTGAACAATATCAGTAGGCTTAACTGATACTATTTCAAAGAGATATTTTTCAAAAACTATGAAGTTATTATTTTGTTTATCTGCCAGCTATTTTTAGTACGAACGTGCATTCTTCTTACCAGTGTTTCTTAACGATTATTTTTTATTTTTATAATTTAAAATATACCTTTAAGAAGCACATTTAGACTAGCTTTGAGAAATAATAAAAGCTTGAAGGAAATGATGACAAGTAGCCACGAGCATCACATAGAGCACTAATACGATTATAAATGTTAGAAATTAGATCATGGAAATATCCAGAAACAGTAGGCTAGGGAGGCGATGCCTATTTAGTGTTATTAATTGTTACTGGTTGTTATGAAATGTTTAGAGCACCTATTTCGGGATTTTTATTTTGAGGGCGATGCTGAATATAATGATAACGGACTGTTCAATTTATTGGGGCTGTTTTTTTATCACGAGCTAATAACCACAACATCATAGCCGCACCAATACCTGCAGTCCCTAATACCATTGCCATAATCATAATTTGATAACGTACGGCGATGAGGGGAGAAACTCCCGATAGAATTTGCCCTGTCATCATGCCAGGTAAAGCGACGAGTCCAACCGCTAATAAGCTATTAATTTGCGGAATCATCGAAGCATGAAAAGCTGTTAAGCGAGCTTTATCTGTTGGTTGCCCATTATGTAATTCGCTGTGATAACGCTCAGCGGCGAGGCTAATAGCGTTCATGGTATTAGCGAAATACATACCCGCTAAAGGAATTAATAACTGAGGTTGAAACCAACTATCTGCTTTTAAAACTAGCATTAAAGAAATAGAAAGGTGCAGCCCTACCGAAATTCCTAAGGCAATAATAGCAGCGGGTAAATAGCCCTTGTGATGACGTACTGGCCGAATGGCAATCCATGCCGCCACCAATAACATGATGCTAACAATGACTGCGCTGGTCCAAGGTGATGGGTTTTCAAAAATGCTAATGAGCACATAGCCAACAGCAACCAATTGCACTGCCATTCGTAAAACAGCAATGATGATTTCACTGGGCTTACCTTGCCAAGCAATGTAAACCCCACAAACTAATACGATAGGTATTAGGCACCATAAGAGGTCGAACCAGCTAATCGTTGTCACTTATGCTTCCTATTGTCTTATCGAGCGCTAGAGATTATAAAAAACCTTCATGCTCAAATACCGTGCGTAAACTTTCTACCGGCATGCAGCCTGATTCCAAATACACCTGATGGAAAGCTTGATCGAGGGCTAACGCATCAAGGTCTTTTTTATTGGCGGCTTGAATGTCTTGCTTCAATTGCCAAACCAAGCGATTGCCTGTGAGATAACTCAGCGGGTAGCTTTGTTCGCTGCTATACCAATTGATTTCAGCTTGAACTCGGCCATCAGTGAAGCCTGTGGCTTTCTTTAATAGTTTGGCGGCGTTGTCGAATACATCATCGCTATAGCCATCCTTATCAAAGCCGAGATCCAAACCAACATTCAAGTAATCACGTTCACCCGTCATGAAATATAAATCGATACCGACACGGGCAACAAGGCGCGACATTTCACGTTTAGCGATAAAGCGAACTTCATCTACTAATTCATCACTGATATAACCTACATCCAGCATGTAATCTTCTAGCATGGTGGTCCAGCCTTCTGCGTGCTCATTGGCCGAGAAAAAACGACGTATGAAAGACGAATGCTGAGCAGCGGTAGCAAACTGCAAGTGGTGACCAGGAATGCCTTCATGAATCATCATGATGGGAATACCCAATTTTGTATGCTCTGCTAGCTGATCTTCTTTTAGTGTCAGATAAACCAAACTGGTTTTCTTACCCGCACGAAGTGCAAGAGGTGGCCACATTGCGCCAGCAGGAATCACAGGCTCTAAGAAGCTAGGAGTTTGTAAAAGACGAATTTCTTGTTGCGCGGGTAGGGCGAATAAATGGCGCTGTTCAATAAAATCATTAATCGACTGAATCTGATCCGAATAATAATCCAAAACAGAATCTAGTTTTCCATTTTTAATTTTGGCAGCGAACCTTTCATTTAAGAATTCGTGTAATTGCTCATCGCTGGTAGCGGCATCTAGCTCATACTTTTTACACAGGCGTTTATTCAAACTGCTTAACAAAGATTGTGTTTCTGCCATGAAATCACGTGCCATAGTGATGAGTTCAGCAGGAGATTGCTTGATATTTCTTAAGGCCAGTAATTCATTAACCTTTTTTTCACCAACTGCAAAATCGACAAGACATTCGCGAGCTTTTAAATCACTTAAATAAAGATCTAACGCTTTATTGCAGCTTTCAATCGCTAGCTGAAGTTCAGCCTGTTTTGGATACTGAGTTTCTTCAGCCCAGTTGTAAATGGTCGCGAATAAATCAGGCAGGCCTTCACCTTGCTCTAGCTCCACATTACGCCAGCGCTGAATGGGTTGAGTAATAACTTCGGATTCAATGGCTAAATAATTTGGAGCCTGCTGTAAACGAGTAAGAATGTTATCTAAACGCTGCTCGGCAGAGCGATCGTCATTAACGAATAACTGGAAAATGCCTGCGCTGATGCCATCAACCCCACATGGTTGGCGACACCTTTGTGGCTGCCCATCTTGTTCTAATTCAGCAAAGAAAATTTGCTTCTTTAAAGAACGAGTAATCAAGTCGAGATCTAACTGTTGCTCAAAGCCTTCCGCTGAGCAGTTTTCAATATCTTTGAGCAGTGCTTTTGCTTGTGCCGTATTTTCATTTAACTGCTCAAGACTTGGATCGCCTAGCTGACCTAAAAATGAGGTATCACCTAACCCCATACTGGCATCGGCATCAGCCAGAACAAATTGTTTGAATCGACTTTCAATAGTTTGGAAATTTATTGCAGTATTGGACATTTCTATCAACTTAAAATCATTCGAAGAATCAGAGTACTGCATCCTAATAAAGCGGTCTATTCCTTATTATTTATTAACTGAACAGCTTAGTAATTAAGTCGTCACATTCCTCCTTTAATCTCATCTTAACTGGCATAGACCAGATTGAATTTTTATAGAATTACAATCGATCATGAAGGGGGCAAAAATGAAGACACTATCGGGCATTAGCCTAGCGACCTTGCTTGCAAGTAGCCAAATAATAGCAGCCGAAGAAGTGGCTGATACATTAGCAGAAAACTCAGATGTCGTTGAAGAAATTGTTGCAGTAGGCCACATCTTTCAAGGGCAAATGAAATCGTTGGACACTCAGCGGAACTCCAATCGTATGGTAAATGCTATCTCAGCCGATGGCATCGGTAAGCTACCTGATCGTAATGCGGCTGAAGCAGTGCAGAGACTCCCTGGGGTATCGATTGAACGTGATCAAGGGGAAGGTCGATTCGTAGCCGTACGAGGATTACCTGCACAATGGAGTTCAGCCTCTTTAAATGGCGATCGTATCCCTACAGCAGAGGAAGAGACAACCAGCCGAGCAACTGCCTTTGATTTCTTTCCAACAGAAATGATTGAAAGTGTAGAAGTGAGCAAAGCATTAACTCCAGATATGGAAGGGGATGCGATTGGTGGCAATGTTAACTTTATTACTCGTACGGCTCCCAAAGAAACCACGTTAGATGTGACGGTCGGTGGTAACTATAACGAGAAAGCCGACAAGATGGGCTATAACGTTAATGTCTTGGGTGGCGATACCAGTGACGATGGAAAGTTTGGCTATATCCTTAATGCCAGCGCTTATGTGCGTAATTGGGCAACAGATAATGTGGAGCCACGCCGAAGTGGGGAAGGTATTAAGCGTTTAGAGCTGCGCGACTATACTGGCGAGCGTGAAACATACGGCCTTAATGCCGCCGCAGAATATACGCTGGATAATGGTGATACGCTGCACGTGAAAAGCTTGTATGGCACATTGACCGATGATGAAACGCATTACAAGCACCGCTATCGTTTTGACAAAGATCGTATTGAATTGCAGATGATCCACAATATTTTAACCACCGAATTATTTGGCAATGAAATAGGGGGTGAGCATCAATTAACTGAAAGTGGTTTATTGGAGTGGAAACTCGCTAATTACGATAATCATTTCTTTTATGGCGATGCACCGAGCAGCAAAGATAATAGTTATTTTGTGATGCGCTTCGATCAGAAAGATGTTGGCTTCACTGGCTTAGAAGATCGTACTGGTAAAAACTATGCTTACAATTCTATTGATGGCGGAACCGACCCATCACAACGGATAAGTACTCACTTGCCGAATGGGTTCAAACACGACCCAATACAGATGGGCTTGGCTTGGGTTGAACTTTATAAAGTCGATGTCAGAGAAAAAGATAAGATCGTTGCACAAGTCGATTTCACTGAAGACATGAGCTACGACCTACAATTGAAGTTTGGTTTGAAATATCGAGATAAAGAGCGAGTTGCGCGCTTCTCTGATGAATTTTATGAGTGGAATAGCGATGACTTTGGTCCAGCGCCAACCCTGTCGGATTTTGATTTAAAAGATCAACCGGGTCGTAATGATTACATGGATGAATTAGATATTAATTATTCCAAAGATTTCAGCCAGGTTGCAGATATGTCTGATGTTGAGAATTTCTGGAATAACAATCGTGATAAATTCCGTTTAGTTGAAGGCGAGTCAGCATTAGTTAGCAATGGTGGAGCATTAGGTCGAAACTTTGATGTCAATGAGACCCATGCCGCCGCTTACGGGATGGCGACCTATAATATGGAAGACGATATCACTATTGTTGGCGGTTTGCGGTTAGAGCAAACTCAAACTGAAGTGAAAGGTCAGCTGTATTTAGCGGATACCGATAGTCTGGTAAATCGAACTGAGAAAAAAGACTACCTATCTGTTTTACCTTCCGCCCATATGACTTATCGCTTAGACGATAATAGTAATGTTCGCTTGGCAGTATCTAGAAGTTTCTCTCGCCCAGACTTTGGAGCACTGGCTCCTGGTGGATCTTACTCAGAAGCTGATGCAGAATTTAGCTCGGGTAACCCAGATCTTGATCCAACGTATGCGATGAATTTTGATGCTTTATATGAACACTTCATTGATGATGCAGGCATTATCAGTGGTGGCTTATTTTATAAAGATATTACAGATCCTATTTTCCAAAGTACCAGTACCGGAAGTTACAACGGCAATGACGGTGTAACATTTAGTCGCCCAGAAAATGGCGAAGATGCTTGGCTAGCCGGTGCAGAATTAGCCTTTAGTCGTCGTTTAGATTTCATAACTGAATCACTAAAAGACTTTGGTGTACAAACCAACTACACCCATATGCGTTCAGTTATGCAGTTGCCAGATGGCCGTAAAGCCGATATTCCTCGTCAAGCAGATCAGCTGTATAACGCATCGCTCTTCTTCGACAATAATGAGTTTGCGGTACGAATTGCTGTAAATCACAAAGGCGAATATATCCAAGAGCATGGTGGTAATGAAGATGAAGATAACTTCTACGGTGAAAATACCAGCGTTGACTTAAGTGCATCTTATAACCCGAACGATCAGCTGATGATTTTCTTCGAAGCAAATAATTTAACCAATGAGCCGCTTAAATATTATCAAGGGAGTAAAGGCCGTCCTTTGCAAACTGAATATTATGGCGCTCGTGCTAGCTTGGGTATGAAGTACAGTTTCTTTTAATTAATGCAATATTAATCATAAGTTCAGCCTCGCTCTATGCGGGGTTTTTTTATTAATTCAAATTGAGTTTGTCGATGAAAAAAGTAGTCATTGTAGGTGGTGGAATTCTGGGTCTTTCAACGGCGTACTATTTACAATCATCTGGCCTAGCCCAAGTGACAGTTTTAGAAGCTGGAAGTTTTGCAGCAGCAACCACGAGTCAAGCCGCCGCCTTATTAACTCGGGCGCGATCTGAATTATGTGATGGCCTTATGGTGGACGAAACTCACAAGGTAATAAAAAAGTTTGAGCAAGAATTTAAGCACCCCTTTATGCAGCGAAGTGGTTGTATTCATGTGGCCAACCAGGGGGTGAATTTTCAAGCGGAATTGTCTAGCTTGCAGGCTCATCATAAGCAAGCGCAGGAGCGTAATTTTACTAGCCAATCAACGAGCCAGTGGTTTAATGGCACCGAAATTCAACAGCATCTGCCTTGGCTTAAAATCAAGAGTGAAAGTTTAGGGTTATTTTATCCAGATGATGGGCATGCCGATCCCTATTTATTAGCCAATTTTTATTTGAAAGCGGCTAAAAATGCAGGGGCTTTTCTGTATCAAGGGGTGCGTATAAAACACTTATTAGAATCCGGAGATAAAATTATTGGGGTGCGTAGCGATAAGAATGATGATTGGATTGCCGACTCGGTATTAATTGCTGCTGGCCCTTGGTCTTCAGTACTAGCAGCGCAGCACAATGTAAAACTCGCGATGGCACCAGTAAGAAGCCATTATTGGATCACTAATAACCAAGAGCAGGTAAAGGTAGATCACCCGATGGCGATTGTGCCCAGCAGCAAGGCGTATTTTCGTGCGGAAAATAAAGGTCTTTTATTTGGTGTTCGTGATAGCCAAACCTGCATCGCAGATCCTCGTGAGTTACCGGTATTACAGCAAGGTATTCATACTCATAAATTTGCGAATGATGAAAATGGTTGGCTGGCGCTGGAAGAAAATTGGCAAGACTTGATAGAAACTTGTCCGCTATTGGCAACCGCTCAGTTGAATCATTACATCTGTGGTATCTCTTCTTATACTCCAGATAGCCTGCCGTTATTAGGCTCAACTCAGGAGTGGAAAAACCTGTTTATCGCTACCGGGTGTTCTGGGGCAGGCATTGCTTGGAGTGGGGGGATTGGACGTTTATTGAGTGAGCAAATACTGCAACATAAAACCTTTGTTGATGGCCAGCGTTATGGCGTTGATCGTTTTTCCCAGCAGATTGAAAACATAGATCCCATGGATGAAACATTTCGTGAAATTTGTGCTCAAGCAAGAAGTAACAAAAAAACAGGTTAAATTCGCTGGACGGTAATAAATTTTATTGCGGCCAGAAAGGAAACTGTTAATGAAAAAATTATGATTAGAACCATTTGATCTGTACTACTTTGTCATTCTCTTGTCATATTAATTACGTTTAATCTTCCTATTTGGTCTAGTCCACCTACTGGATAGATAGGAAGGAGCGTTACATGTCGTTATCCCATGATCGAGTTCAGAACTCTGTTCAGCACACTATCCAAAGTTGGCTCAGTAAAGCGCCACAAGGCTGGTTTGTTGTTTTTGCTATTAGTGCTGCTTTTCTTACGTATTTTTCAATGTATGCGTTTCGCAAACCTTTCTCGGTAGGGTTGTATGAGCAACAGGGCTACTTTGGTTTAGATTTTAAGGTATTACTGATTTTGAGCCAGGTGTTGGGGTATATGTTTTCTAAGTACATCGGGATTCGAGTGGTTTCGGGCATGATGCACAATCGTCGGGCGTTGGTGATTATTGCTTTGGTGATGTGTGCTCAGGCGGCCTTATTTTTGTTTGCGGTATTGCCAGATCACTTAAAACCTTTCGCGATGTTCTTGAAC
>Ga0105348_1000420_pt1 | contig 31672 bp, 25 predicted proteins | sample EN8Hudsemesocosm_2_FD_83504 | JGI IMG/M metagenome (GOLD analysis project Ga0105348, IMG submission 83504) | Methane-oxidizing microbial communities from mesocosms in the Hudson Canyon - EN8C Hudson Canyon | ecosystem: Environmental > Aquatic > Marine > Cold seeps | place: Hudson Canyon... | reverse complement strand
TTGTGGATTAAGAGGGAAAATACTATGTCATGCAAAGACATCTTGCTTTGGCGGAGAATGCCAATTAATTGTCTGAGAGTGACATGCAGCTACTCCTGCAAGCGCTTAGGATCTAATCTCCACTCCAGCTAGCACTTTTTGCTAACGCCTAATAAGAAACTACGTTGAGGGTAAGTCGAATGAGAACTGAACATCACGTATCTGCAACCTGGATACATTTAATCCTAGACTCCCTCAATAAAATCGACATGGATACCGGCGTACTAGTCAATCAAAGCGGTATCGATTCTTACAAGCTAAACACTCCCGATGCTATATTCACGGAAGATGATCTGACTCGTTTATGGCAAGGGGCCGCTCAACTATCAGGCAATCCTGCTATTGGTTTAACCATGGGCAAGAACCCTAACTTGGGCATGACCAACCCTATAGCACTCAACTTGATGTCCAGTAAAAACGTTGGCGAAGCACAACAACGCTTTATAAACCTGCAACACACATCGGGGCTTGCCACTTACGCATCCATGGAACAGCATGAAGATGGCAACAAAATCATGTTCCACCGCCATGGCGGTGAACTATCCCCTATTTACCAAGGCTTCGATGCATCATTAGCCTTGTTCATGTTTAGCACACGCTTTTGTAGCAACGTCGATATAATTCCAAAATATGTGAGTTTTCAACATCCAGAACCCAGTGATATTTCACCCTATCAAGAATTATTTAAGTGCCCTTTAAAATTTGACCAACCTGAATACGGGGTATTCATCAACAAAAAAGATTTAGATATCCCTCTAATATTTTCCAATAACATAGTGACAACATTACAAGAGCAGCAAATCACTCTAGAGAATAAAGAAAACTTCTCTGAACAGGTGCGAGACTTCCTAAAGCAGAAAATATCCGGCGGGGAGCCCGCAGTAAAAACCGTTGCCGAGCATTTTAATCTGGGGCCACGTACGCTGCAAAGGCGATTAAAGCAGGATGGCTGGACCTACACCTCCTTATTAGACAACACAAGAAAAAGACTGGCCGATTTATTGATTACTAAGTCTTCTGTTTCGTTGAAACAGGTTACCTATGAACTAGGTTTTTCAGATCACAGTAATTTCTACCGCGCCTTCAAGCGCTGGTATAATTGCACACCGGGCGAATATCGAAAAAGCTATAACGCTAATCCACTAACTTCGCTAGTTCAATAATATTATTTTTTAGCCACTGGTGACCTTTGTCACGGTTCATGGCTTTATGCCAAATCATATAAGCTTTCCCTTTATCAATTTTAAAAGGGAGTGGAAATATATTGATTTCATCACGCTTGGAATAATACTCAGCCATCTTACGTGGAACTGTGGCAATACAATCCGTTTTTGTCACGAGTTCAGGAACAGAGACAAATTGCCTGACCTCTGCCATCGCCTTTCTAGGAATTCGCTTTTTTACCCGTAATAAATCTTCGAGCATAGTCAAATCATGATGACGAAAATCAAGAATGACATGGTTAGCGTCTAAATAGTCTTTTTGGCTGAGCTTGGTTGTTATAGTCGGGTGCCCCTTCCTAGCAATCACCACCACTTCTTCCTCACCAATTTGACAAAAATCCAATTGCTCATCTACGGGAGGTTTGTAGTCAAAATAAAAATCGATTTGCGCCTGCTTTACAAGCTCATAACTGGTTTTATCCATTTCAGGAAAAGTTTGAATCCTCAACGCGCCTTGATGCTGGCTAAATATGCTTAACAACGCAGGCAATAAGATAATTTCACCGTAATCACCAATAGCCAATTTAAAGGTTCGCTCTGATACATCCGGATCAAAATCGGAAGAAGGGTCAAGTGAGCCCTGGATGAGCTCTAACGCTTCCCGGATAGGCCCTATTAATTCTTTCGCCTTTGGTGTGGGCACCATACCCTGGCGGGTACGAATAAATAAGTCATCATCAAAGGTTAGGCGTAACCGGGACACTGCATTACTTGCTGCAGGTTGAGTCATGCCCAACTTTACCGCCGCATCGGATAGCTTGCCTTCCCGCATCACCGCATCAAAGACCGTCAGCAAGTTTAAATCAACGCTACGCAGATTTACCTTCATGATATTACGCTCTACCCAACATAAGATTACTGAATATAACACCTGAAAAACATACATAAAACATATATTTAAATACCTACCAACAAGTGCGCGGGAAGTGATCTAAACTAAAAATAAGAAAGTCGATATTTATGAAGGGCTCATAATATCTACTAACCCAAAAGATAAAACCTGCTAATCCAAACGATAAGGCTGGGAGAGTACTTGCCATACTTTAGTATAATCTACCGCCGTGTTCAGCAGATCGATTACGTGCTGGGTATAACGAATTTTACCAAAGGAATCGACAACAACCACAGCCCGAGACATCAGCCCCTGCATAGGCCCGCTCGCAATTTCAACACCAAACACCTGCCCAAAATTGCCACGAAATGTTGACAGTGGGTGTACATCCTCTAAAGAAAAACTGTCACAGAAACGCTTCTGCGCGAAGGGCAAATCCGCAGACACACAAAGTACAGATACGTCAGCAAGCTTGACAGCCATTTCATTAAATTTCTTCACAGATGCAGAGCAAATGGGCGTATCAATACTCGGAAAAATATTAAACACTAGAAGCTTATGCTTAAACCCTGCTAGTCCCACATCACGAAAATTACCATCGACCACTTTAAAATCAGGAACATCCTTCCCTACTTCTGGAAGCTCGCCCCATGTTGGGTATTCCCTATTATTAAATTGGATAACGGCCATATCAGCATTCTCTTCGGCACCAGTAACTATCCTTTAGCCTAGCTCACCGTAACTCGTTGTAAATTCTATCCCTGGAACACGCCATTATCCCTAAATCATGTATGTCCTATGCCACATCATTACCTTCCCTACCACGCACCACCATAGCAATAGAGAACAGCAAACCGAAAATCTACGGCTAGAGAACAAAAAAGAAGAATTCAATGTATTCCGGCGCTGGACCAATATGGGCCAGTATCAGAATTAGATTTAGAACCAGGAGCACTGTCGAACAGCTGATTCCTAGCAATTCCTAACGTAATGAGAAATGCGCCTTTTGCCCAGAAGGCGCTACTCTACAAACAATAAACAGCGTCTTCGGGATAAATCGCTCTAGGCTGTCAACTAGGTTACACCTTTTTCGCGCCACTATGGTTAGACTATCGCCAGCCAAACTGAGATGACCCAGATCATGGGAACCTAGACCCAGAAATCTAGACCAAGAAAACGGTCAGGAAGACGTCATCACCTAAATTCAAAATCTATAACAGGTATTTCCCATTGCGAAGTCTTAATTTAAAAACACCATTATTTAGCAGAACCCTAGGGAATGTAGGCATAAAGGCCATTGCCAAACTCACCCTTACTATCAGCTTGCTAGGGTGTGCGTTTTCTAACACCACATTCGCCCAAGACAACACCACACCAAAAACAGACACACTAAGAGACGTGGTTGTTGTGGGAAGCAATTGGGACGGCACCGCTGAAATCTTTGATCCTGAGACGTTTGAACTTATTAAAACGTTAAACATAGTGCCGGATCGTGAAGAACGGATGGAAGAAATTAACGATTCCAGCATCATACGACAAATCATGTTCCATGTTATTCGCACAGTGATTGGCGAAGGCCATGATCAACTCGTTGATGATATGTTTACATCCCACGATGGTCGTTTTCTTTATGCATCTCGCCCAAGCTTTGCCGACGTTGTGGCCATTGATATGAACACTGAAGAAATCGTGTGGCGTACACCCATTGATGGCGTACGTGCGGATCATGCTGCGATCTCGCCCGACGGTAAAACCTTTTTAGTTTCGGCTTCAACAGCCCGCAAGGTACAAGCCATTGATACCGCCACCGGTAAAATCATTGGTGAGTTTGAATCAGGTGATCAGCCCCACGAAAACAACTACTCAAAGGATGGCAGCAAAATCTATCATGCTAGCATCGGCAAAGTTTACCTACCAACGACCTCTTGGTTATTTGATTGGATCAAGGGTGATCGCTGGCTGCAAGTGGTCGATGCAAAAACGATGGAAGTGTTAAAGCGGATCGATATTGGTGAAAAACTCGAAGAAGCTGGCATGCCTTGGATTGATAAAGCCGTACGGCCAATGGCGGTTTCACCGGATGAAAAATTTGTCTACCTCCAAGTATCATTCTTCCACGGTTTTTTTGAGTACGACCTAGAACAAGACAAAATCACCCGCAAGTTGGACTTACCTATTCCCGAAGAAATCGAAGAAATGAGTTATTGGAGTTATCAGCTAAACTCTGCACACCATGGTTTAGCCATTAACAGCGAAGGCACCAAACTTTGTGTAGCGGCCACCATGTCAGGTTACGCATCTATCGTAGATCGTAAGAGTTTCGAGTACACCAATATATCCTTGTCCGAAAAGCCTCTAGGCGCCAAACCCTACTGGGCTACTGAGAGCGCCGACGGCAAATATTGTTACATCTCCGTTAGTGAACAGGACCGAGTTTCTATCATCTCCTTTGAAGAAGAGAAAGAAATCGCCAGCATTCCCGTGGGCGATCACCCTCAACGTATCAGAACCGGCAAGCTGCTAGTAACCACAGAAAAGTAATCTTTACGAAATCAACTTTCGACATACCAGCCCTCCCGGCCCACCTAGGAATGAGCTCGGGCTGGTATCAAGCCGCAGTTAACTGCGGCTTTTTTATGCCTACGATCTCATCGCATTGATAGCGATTGCCATCGGTAAAAACGCTGAGGATTTATTGATGTTGATTAGTAGTACCTTGAGGACTGCCCTTCTATCAAATCACGTTGCTGCTCAATAATATCGATCAAAAAGTCTCTACATACGCGCACCCGAGCAGTGGACCTGAGATCCACATGACTCAACACCCATACCCCCCAAGTAGATGAGGTTAATGACACATCAAGGCGTCGCAAGCTAGGTTCTGCATCTGCAACATAGCAGGGCATTCTGGCGAGTCCCATATGGTTTTTGACCGCATCCATCATGGTCATCACTTCACTGGTTCTGGCCACAACACGAGACCCTGTAAAATGCTCGGTAACCCATTCCGGCATAGCTTGATCATGCTCCCATAGTATTAACTTCTCGTAAGCGCGTTTCTTTTTAAGGTACTTCGCACTGGCGTAAATGCCGTGCTGCAAAGACACGATTTCACGTCCGATTAAATATTCCGGTGGTTTCGGCGTTAAACGCAAGGCTATATCAGCCTGGCGACTAGCAAGATCGGCGAGACTCGTTGAGGAAGACAGCTCAAGATTAATACCCGGATATTGATCCGTAAATTGATGCAACTTGGATGTAATCAGTCGAGTAAAAACATCGTATGATGCAGTCAGCCTCAAAGTCCCACTTAGCTGAGCATCCATTCCGAACACTTCACGGTCTGCCGCCTGAACCATCTCCTCCATCGACAGTGCATGGGGGTACAGATTTTCGGCCACCTGGGTCATCGCATAACCACCCGGCAAACGATCAAATAATCGGCTCCCGAACTGGTCCTCTAAAGCGGTGATTCGTCTGGCAACAGTCGTGTGCTTTACCGCCAATACCCTGCCAGCCCCACTTACCGTCCCCTCTCTAGCCAGAGCTAAGAAAAAGCGCAAATCATCCCAATTCACTGCCAACCTCCTCGAAATATCCGTCCATCCAGCTCGAACCTATATGTGCATATTTGCACATCATAAGTGCTATATCGATTATTTACCACCTAACAGGCACAACCTAATATAGACCCATGTTCAAAACAACACAGCGCACGAAGAACAAATTAACCAGGAGATAAGCTAATGAGATTTGAATTGTATAACCGCGAAAATGCACCCGCAGACAGCCGCCAACTACTGGAGAAGTCAGTTAAAGACTTTGGCATGGTTCCAAATTTGCACGCCGTTTTAGCGGAATCACCTGCAACGCTTAAGGCCTATCAGGATCTCCACCATCTTTTTCAGCAAACGAGTTTCGATAAAGAGGAGCTTACCGTTGTTTGGCAGACCATCAATGTGGAGCATGAATGCCACTACTGCGTACCTGCACATACCGCGATTGCTCATGGGATGAAAGTTGATTCGGCCATTATTGATGCCCTACGCAATCGCAGCGATCTTCCAAACAAGCGACTGCAAACCTTGCATCTAACCACATTAGCTTTGGTTCGTAACCGTGGTCATATTAGCGAAAAAGAGCATGTAGACTTCTTTGCCGCAGGATATGAACGTCGTCATCTACTTGAAATCATTCTGGGGATTTCGCAAAAAGTGATTAGTAATTATACCAACCACCTCGCAGATACCCCTGTAGATAAACCTTTTCAGAAATTTGACTGGAAGACATAAATCGAATCAACAACAAATTCAACGTCAAATCTTAGCGCCTATTTATTATCCGAAACCGTCATAAAGGAAAATACAATGAACACATTCACTAAACCGTTTAAAACCTTAGCACTAACCGCAGCCTTGTTGTCAGCAACCACAGCAATAGCAACACCTTCAAATGAAAGCACCAGTAAATTGCTAACGGCAAATTTCGATGCTCGCCAAGTAATTAAAATAGAAGCTGGTGACTTTCATTTTGTTCCTGGTCAGATTGCGCCAATTCACACCCATGCGGCGCCAGCCATAGGCTATGTCGCTAAGGGTGAGATTCTGTACCAGGTTGAAGGCGAAAAACCGCAGTTATTGCGCGAAGGTGATGCATTCTTTGAACCCGTAGGACCCCGTATATTACGTTTCGATAATGCATCAGCCACAGAAGAAGCCATTTTTATCGACTTTAATTTACAGCAACAAGACGAACCTTTTATTGTTTTTGAGAAAGCACTAACGGGAAAAATTGATCGTCGAACACTCCCCACCACCGACTTAAAGGGCCAGCAAGTTGACCAAGTCGATGTATTTATCAGCGAGCTTGAACCCAATGGCCAGAAACAATTAGACAAAAAAGAAGTCACCCTAGCTTATGTGGCCGAAGGCGTAGTCACACTGAAAAGTAAAGGTGAGAAAAAACGTCGCATTAAGGCAGGTGAAACATTCTCGTTGGCGTCAGGTAACACACAAGTACAGATTAGTAATGCATCCTCTGAGGTATCTGCCAAGGTGGTTGCGTTCTATCTACGATAACTCACTAGGTACAAATTCAAGAACAAATAGAGACGGGCTTCGAAAGCTCAGCCCGTTTCTATTACTCCATCAATATTTATTGATCAATTATATTGACCACAAATTTTTCCCTATATATGTGGAACATCCTAATGACTAACAAAAATATAAAAAAAGTACTTCCTTATCGCATTCTTTACACCATGATTCGAGTAGCTGATCTGGACCGTTCAGTAGCCTTTTATAATAAGGCACTAGGCATGAAAGAACTGCGTCGTGAAAATTTTAGCGAAGGCCGATTCAGCCTCGTCTTCATGGGTTATGGCGACGAAGCAAGCAATACTGTTATTGAACTAACCTACAATTGGGATAAAGACTGCTACCAGCATGGTACACGCTATGGCCATGTTGCCCTTGAAGTGAGCGATATCTATGCAGCGTGTCAGCGTTTCCAGGAAATTGGGGTTACCGTACTCAGAGATCCAGGACCAATGACGTACGCCGTCGATGAAACTGGACACAAAGAACACATTGCATTTATTGAAGATCCTGACGGCTACAAAATTGAGCTTATTCAAGCCAGTTAAACCAGCTAATCCATCCTTACGTAACTTTAAGCATGAGTGATGCGACTTGATATAACGCGATTAATCTAGGAACATCGAGTACTTCTTTATTAGCCAGGTAATTGAGTTTGTCACCTAGAAACGCAAACAACCCCGCTCGAACACGATTTATCACCGTCGCCCTGCTCTTGCATATTCCTTTATTTGTGTATCCGGTATTGCGCCTAGGTCAATGGTTAGAAGCACCATGGCTATGGACCCTGATTGCTTTAGTACCCATTTTCTTTTCACAAATATTTGCCCGCGTGGTATTACGTGACAAAGAAGGTAAGCGCGTATTTGTATTACGAACCATCGCAGACTTTGTGCTCGGCATAGCACCCATTGCAGTTATGTTATTGGCGGTGGCAGAAGTACTAATTCTGTTGTTCCCCGTTTCATCCTATATGGCGGCACTTGGCGTCGTATGCCTCACTACTATTATTTCGATAATCGGCACTTACCATGCCTTTAATCCGAATACGGTAAAAGTCACTTTAAATAGCTCGAAAATAACGACCCCTCAAACATTTGTACAACTCACTGATGTGCATATTGGCTCTCGCTCCACACGCTTTTTACGGAAAGTAATGGAGAAAGTGCAACAATTAAACCCTGACTATCTTTGCATTACCGGTGACTTTATTGATCAGCCTGGAATTACCGCACAACAGCTCAGTGCACTCAAACTCTATAAAGGCCCCATTTATTTTTCGATTGGTAATCACGAAAAGTATGAAGATTTAAACGATATTGTAGCGCGACTACGTTCGCTTGGTGTTCATGTACTACGAGACCAAACTATGACGGTAGGTGACACTCAGTTCATCGGTATTGACGACAAAGAAGATCACAACCAAGTAGAGAAACAACTACAGCATATAACGGTTAACCCCGATAAGTATTCAGTCTTGCTATACCATAGACCGCGTGGGCTAGAAGCTTGCCATGAACATGGGATCGATCTCATGATTTCTGGCCACACCCACGCCGGCCAAATCGTCCCCTTTAATCTGGCAGTTAATAAAGTTTTTGAGCGCACCAAAGGCCTTTATACCCATGGGCAGTCCAGTCTTTACGTGTCTGAAGGAACCGGCACCTGGGGGCCTGTACTACGCCTTGGTACCCGTAGTGAAATCACCTTGTTCACGATTAAACCAGCGTAATGCCCAACTCAAACCAAACCCCGTTCGATAAACACTAGCACTCTATGTACACTGTCCTCCTGTTTAGCAATAGAGAAAGCAATGAACAACCCGGCCCCAACCAGCGGCATATCAATTTCATACCCTGCTGCCTTTTATGAATTTTTAAAAGAGCTAGGGCTAGCCGTCGATAATCTGTATAAGGAAGTACAAATCGATACCGATTGGTTTAACGAGCCGGACAGAAAAATTTCGGTACAACAATATGTCGCGTTGTCAAAAAAAGGCCTAGCCCTTAGCCAGTTTCCTGACCTTGGCCTTCGCTTTGGCACCAGCTTGTCCTTGCAGTCCCACAACTATTTGGGCTTTGCCTTACAGTCAAGCCGCAATGGAGAAGAGGCTATTCGCCTCGCGAGCCAATACATCGGCATTAGATTCCCCAGCATCAACCTTATATTTAAAGAAGGCGATGAATTCGCGGTACTGTTGGTAGAAGATAAGCTCTGTGAACCTGACTTACACAACTATAACTTAGAAGTTTTCGTAGCCACGATCTATAAAGGCACACTATCACTGCAACTGATGGACCGCGTGGAAAAAAAAGATACCCTACCCGAAGAATCGACTCTCAAGACAGCTATCATTGAAATTCAATTTGAATTTCCAGAACCCAACTATGTACAAGCTTACTACGACTCTTTTCCTGGCATAAAGCTGACATTTAATCAGAACACCACCCAAGTCATACTTAATAAAAAGACATTAAAACGGCCCTATTCCTTCGGTAATCCGATTTCGCTCAAGCTGGCCGAAGATCAATGTCATGCCGAACTCACAGCCCTTTCGAGCAATGAAAGTATCACCGCTAAAATTCACCGTATTCTGTTTAGTGACGTCAGTCGTTTTCCGACCTTAGACGCCATTGCGAAACATCTCCATATGTCACCACGCGCACTAAGCCGTCGCTTAAAAGACGAAGACACGACCTATCAAGCCATTTTGGATAACGTTCGAAAGCAGCTCTCCATTAAATACCTAGAAACAACCGATTTAGATATTGCTGAAATCGCCTATCGCCTCAACTTTGAACACCCAACCAACTTCACCCGCGCTTTTAAGAAATGGACCAATAAATCACCCAGTGATTATCGGCCCTAGTAAACACATAGCCATACTCTTTAATATGTAGACTATTTGGTCGCATAAAAATAATAAATAACTAACGACAAACGCCACACGTAGCTGCTCATAAAAAACATCTAAACCCAATACACAAGCCTGTCAGTGTCGTAGTTACTTATACCTAAAAACTGATCGCTATCTTTTCCGGCCCGCCACTCCCTACTGCGACAATATGTCGCATTCTTCTTTCTATTTTGCTCCCTATAATAGGCACCCTTTGTATGTACGCATTCTTAGGAATTAAAGCAGTATGAAACGAATACAGCCTTCTTTTTCAGCAGCGCTTATTTCTGCAGCTATAGGCTTTCCAGGAATCACCCAAGCGGAACAAAAAGTCGACATAGTTCCAGCAGAAATAACAGTGATTGGCACCCGTGAAGAGATACTCAGAGCGGAAACCCCTGGTTCTGTTAGTGCTGTAGCGGAACAGGTTATAGAGGTTACTAAACCGGCACATCCTTCAGCCGTAATGAACCGAATGCCGGGCGTGCACGTGAATGTTACCAACGGTGAAGGACACATGACGGCTATTCGCCAACCCATCACCACCAAAGCACTCTACCTTTTTCTCGAAGATGGTATACCCACTCGTTCCACTGGTTTTTTTAATCACAATGCACTGTATGAATTAAACGTGCCTCAATCAGGCGGCATTGAAGTATTAAAGGGCCCTGGAACCGCGCTTTATGGTAGTGATGCCATCGGTGCTGTGATAAATGTCACCACACGTCCGGCACCGACGGAAAAAGAATTTAGTGTTAATACTGAAGCCGGGGAACATGGCTGGAAACGAATCCTGCTAACCGCTGGCGATGGCTGGGAAGATGGCGGGGTACGTGCTGATCTTAATATCACCCATACGGATGGTTGGCGAGATGAGACTGACTATGACCGTCAAAGCGGCTCCCTACGATGGGATCATTTTCTGAACACTGGTGCCACGCTGAAAACCTTGCTCAGTGTTTCCAACATTGATCAACAAACCGCAGGTTCTTCTCGTTTATTGGAAGACGATTACAAGCATGATCCGACGGCTAACTACACGCCTATTTCCTACCGTGATGTGAAGGCAGTACGTTTATCCACCGCTTACGAACAAGAAGATGGTGACAGCCTTTTTAGTGTGACACCGTATCTGCGTTATAACTACATGGAGATTTTGCCGAACTGGTCATTAAGCTACGACCCTGTTGTTTATAAAACTGAAAATAGATCACTGGGGTTGCTACTTAAATATAGAAAAGATTATGAACCTTACCGGACCCGTTTAATTGTGGGAGCGGATTTAGATTATAGTCCGGGTAGTCGTGATGAGTATGCAATTAGTCCTACTAAAGTTGGTAACATTTATACAGATTACACACGCGGCAGTGATCTCTACGATTACGATGTGGCGTTTTCTGCGGTTTCGCCATACCTCCATGTAGAAACATCGCCTTCCAGCCAATTGCGACTCACAGGTGGTTTGCGTTTCGACCACATGAGTTATAGCTATGATAATAATCTCTCTGAACTTACTAGCGGCAATCATCGACGGTCCGATGATAAGCGCGTCGATTTTAATCACTTGAGCCCTAAATTAGGTGCCACCTACTCTTTTACACCCAGCTTGAATGGTTTTCTTTCCTATCGTCACGCTTTTCGTGTGCCTTCTGAAAGTCAGTTATTCCGTCAGGGACAAGCAATTAATACGGTGGATTTAGATCCGGTTAAAGTAAATAACTATGAGATTGGTTTACGCGGTAATAACGGTACTGATTTCACCTATGAAGCATCCATATATTACATGATCAAAAAAGATGACATCCTCACCTTTAGACATTCAGATAATACTAGGGAAACCATGAATGGAGGTGAAACCCTGCACCGTGGTATAGAGCTGGGCTTTAATACCGTGATCACAGCAGAGCTTGATTTAGGAGTGTCCTATTCCTATGCCAAGCATACCTATGAAGATTGGCAGCCAAGACCAAGCATTGATTACAGTGGCAATGAAATAGAGTCAGCACCGCGCACAGTGGTCAATACCCGCCTTCGTTATCGCCCAGCAGTCTTGCAAGGCGGACAAGCTGAATTGGAATGGGTCCATCTGGGCAAATACCAAATGGACCAGGCGAATACACATCGCTACGACGGCCACGACCTACTCAATCTTCGCTTCAACTACCCCGTGAGTAAAACATTAGAATGTTACGGTCGAATCATAAACCTAACTGATAAGCGCTACGCTACGGCGGCAACTTATAAAGCCGCCGCCTTTGGTAATCCAGAAAAGTTTGAGTTTGCTCCTGGGTTACCCCGTACTCTATATGCGGGCATTAATTACCGCTTTTACTAAGTTGTTTAGGTATTGCTGATGTTACTGGGAAAATATAATCATCATAAGTATGTTAATGGATTATTACTGCCGTTAATTATTCTTGTCACTTATGCATTGCCTGCTGCGTCAGAAATGATGAAGCACAAACACATCTCATCGATGAAATATTCAGAAGAAAGCGCCGCTTGTGACCCTGCTCAAGTAGCTCCCTCACTGGCATGCGCTAAAGCCCCTAGTGCCGAATTTGATAACGAGGGCCAACTGTGGGTAATTTGGTCTTTTGGCCAACACCTTTACCTAAGCTCCTCTAGCGATAAAGGCATAAATTTTTCGACATCAGTTAGGGTTAATCTTACTCCTGAGAATATCGCCGCACGAGGTGAAAACAGACCTAAAATCGCATTAGATCAACAAGGAAATATTTATATTTCCTGGACCCGCTCTTTGAGTAAACCCTACACCGGCGATATTCGATTTAGTCACTCCCGAGATGGTGGCAAACACTTTAGTGCCCCCGTTACGATAAATGACAATCGAGATATTATCACCCATCGATTTGATTCCATGTCCGTAACCGAAACAGGCCGCGTGTACCTAGCCTGGTTGGATAAACGCGATAAAGTGAAAGCTGAAGAGCAAGGCGATAATTATTCGGGCGCAGCACTTTACTATACCTATGCAGACATCTATACATCACCCCATGCCGACACTTATGCCTACAATGGCAATATTGAGTTTCAACCGAACATGAAAATTGCTGATAACACCTGCGAATGCTGCCGACTAGCTATGGTGTTAGATCGAAATGCGTTACCAATAATTATGTGGCGAGATATTTACGAAGATAATATTCGTGACCATAGCTTGGTACGCTTTATAAACGAAAACAAAGCCGCGCCATCAACACGAGTAAGTCATGATCAATGGCAGATTAATGCCTGCCCACATCATGGGCCGGCCTTATCAATAAACACTGATAATGTAATTCATGCAACTTGGTTTAATGATGTCGCTGAAGATGAATCTACAGTCGTTGATAATGTCGCTCCTCATACCCTGAATAATCATATCCCTGGAAAACATACTTTGTTTTATGCCCGCTCTACTAATGACGGTGCTACGTTTTCAGAACCTGTGGGTTTTGGTAATTATGGGCATGCAGCTTCCCACCCTTATGTGATAGCTCTTGAACAAAAAGTATTTTTGGTCTGGAAAGAGTTTGATGGCAAGGAGACACACATTCAACAAATGCGCTCCGACAATGGCGGAGTATCATGGAGTCACTCTACCTCAATAGCGGTAACGACAGGCCAATCTGATCATCCGCTACTAATAAGAGATCAGTCACAAGCCTATCTGTCTTGGCAAACATCTGAAGAAGGTTATCGACTCATTGCCTTGAAAAACAATGCTCTGGATACATTTCAATGATTAAAACCGATGCTGTAAACTTCAGACTAATAATCGCAACCTTGTTTTTAGTTGGATTCCCACAATTAGGACTTACAAAAAATAGCCTGGCAGTAAATACTGAAGATTTACGTCCTTTTGTCTCTGGCAGCTATCAACAGATCCAGAAAAAACATCAAAATTCAGAATTCCTAGTGGTTCTCTGGTCCCTGGATTGCCCTCCTTGTATGACAGAACTAAAACATTTGGGCGAACTTCATCAACAATACCCCGAATTCAAATTGGTTTTAATTGCCACCGATAATCGAGATCGAAATGACGAGTTACAGCGTGCATTAACGCTATATGGATTAGCCAGTGTTGAATCTTGGGGTTTTGCTGATAACTATATTGAGAAGTTGAGGTTTGAAATTGATAACAGCTGGTACGGTGATCTTCCCAGAAGCTATTTCTTTGCACCTCAACAAAGAGTCATCCGCTTACGCGGCGCCTTAGCAAAAGAAAAACTCCATACATTATTCAAACGAAACTCCGATAAAAATATGGCCGCGGTAAATGGTAATGAACCAAACTAAGGCCGTGAAACGGAGTCATATAAGTTACTGCCTAGCTATTAGCCTATCTGTGTTGGTGCATGCAATATTGGTCGTTAAGATCAGGGATAGCACAACACTAGCAACGAATAAAGTAATTGATACTAGCAATGACATTAATCTGCAGGTTTCATTACAGATTAAAGATACTCAACGAAATATAACGTCAGAACCTCTACCCTTTCCTGAAAAAAGAAGTCCACAAAAAATCACATCAAAATTAGAGTCCATTTCAAAAGCCAACCCAAAGGCCGCTCCAAAACCAAACAACCAACCTCTACAGCAACGATCACAAAAAAGCCTACGTGACCCTATAGTAGTCGCTGAAGCTCTTTCAGTTGATGCCGCCGTTAATACCATAGTAGCTGCCTCACCTACTGAGCCTGCGGTTAAATCTACGATAATACAGGCAAGACCCGAAGTCACATCTACCAAATCAAACTACCTCGCACAGCTTCTCCTTCATATTGAAAAGCATAAGTATTATCCAGCTGCAGCCAAACGGAGAGGCATACAAGGCTCCGTTGACATCTCATTCTGGTTATCTCATTCAGGAGAGATGCAAACACTGAGGGTCGAGGGCGATAATAAATTATTACGAAAAGCCGCAGAGAAAGCAGTAATGGCAGCCCTCCCATTTCCTTCTACACCACCAGAGTCATTAGATATCGTTTTTAGCATGAATTATGCTCTTCAATAACGGACTAATTAGCCAGTGTTTGCGTAATCTGAGTGCTATCAATAGCATTAGATAGACACAATCAAACCGCAATATGAACGATATTCAAAAACATAGATGAATATTCTGATCCCTGCTATTGACGAATGCCACGGCTAGAACAAACACAAAACTGATTCATTATTCTGTTATTATCCTGAGTTTTCCAGAGAGAGCCATTTAATGAAAGAATATCGACAGCACAGATTTACACGGCCACCTGGTGCAACGGAAATACTCTTGGTTCGTCATGGAGAAAGTCGCGCGGCTGTCCCAGGGAAACCCTTCCCATTAGTGAATGGCCAAGGGGACCCAGAGCTCTCTGAGCTCGGTAAAGCACAAGCTCAGCGAATAGCAGAAAGGCTAGCATCAGAGCAAATTGACGCTATCTACGTAACCAGTTTATGCCGCACCCACGAAACGGCATCACCCTTGGCGGCAAAGAAACAACTGAACATCATTGAAGAACCAGATTTACGAGAAGTACATCTGGGTGAATGGGAAGGTGGATTGTTTCGTGTAAAGGCCGCCGAGAATGACCCGGTATTCGTTCAAATGCTGACGGAACAACGCTGGGACATAATTCCCGGTGCGGAGAGTCATGCCGCACTAAAATCACGCGTTTCTGCGGCACTCAATAAAATAATCAAGAACCATCCTGATCAATTGGTTGTCGCTGTAGTCCATGGCGGTGTTATTGGTCATATTCTGGCAGAGGCAACACAGTCAGCTGCTTTTGCATTCAATGGTTGTGACAATGCTTCTATTAGCCATATTGTCGCGTTTAATGATCGTATTATGTTACGGCGTTTTAATGATGCGGCTCATCTTACGAACATAGAATCTGATGCTTCCCCTACCTAGCCTTCACTCGAGTTCTTTCACATAAACGTCAGAAGTATTAGATAAATTATAAAATGGGTGCCAGAGCTAGACCTCACACCCATTTAATCTTGTTTATAAAACTAATTCTATCGAGTACGCCTAAGCGCATTACGATTAAAATCTGCCTCTTCCAAGCCCGTTCTGAACACATAGTTGTCCCACTTTAATTCTGTGCTCTTACCGTTCTGGTGGTTCACCATAGTGGATGTATTAGCACGCCAGTATTTATCTAAATACAGCTTAAAGTCATGATAAGACAAGGTTTTTAATAATGATTTTTTACGATCATAAAACTCGACTTTAACAATACGATATTGCTGTTTATCTACCCAGACGATGCGCTTACTGTAGCCTGAATTTTCATCTAATGGATACTGCTCTACTTTGTAGTTATCCATACCCTCAATGACCTCATCTTCCAGGTATTTATAGCTATATTTTTCAATTTCAAAAGAGCCCAAATCCTCGAATGAAAATTCTGACCCCATAAATGGTCCAGATTTATTTCTAGATGAAATGCGCTTCACCCGTTTCAATGAGGGTAGGTATAACCATTGATCATCCGCCCCTACTGGATGCGAATAACTTAGAAAAGTTGTACCTCTTACATCCTTAGGTTTATTGAACATCGTTATGCTTTTATCGCCATCATCTAACTGCTCAAGAGATTTCATTTTAACTTCACGCTCACTTTTTTGCCCCTGCTCATTGCGCAGTGTCATGAGCATATCGGCGGTAAAGTCTTCCCAACCAGTATCACGAGCTTTGCTTTCCACGAATATGTTCATTCCCTTGTCCTGCGCTGCCTGCTCATCCGTACTAACCGCAAAAGTTAATTGACTCACCACAGTAAATGCCAAAGAAACGCTTATAACTTTTACTGTATTTAACATTTTTGGCGTATTTATCATGTTTAACATCTTTTTTCTCCAATTCTTTAATTCGTAACGTATAGCTCGCTAGGCAGCAGACAATTTCGTGTCACTATCGCCTTCAATATCATCACTAGATGTTGCTTGTACCTCTGCCCGTTTATCTAATTGCATCAATAATGGCGGCAAGAGCAAGAAATCAATAAGCAATGCAATCAATATGGTGATGGCGGTTAACAATCCCATATCACCGTTGAGTTTAAAGGTGGATTGAGCCAGCACAGTAAAGCCTGCAACTAGCACCAAGGTGGTAATCCACAATGCACTACCCACATTGCCAAAGGCATAGTGAACAGCTGCTGTTGCATCACTGTTGTTATTGCGACGTGCATGCAAGTATTTACTCAAGAAATGCACGGTATCATCCACCACAATGCCAAGGGTCATACCGATTACCATCGACAAACTCATACCAATCTGACCGTTGATTAATCCCCAAACACCAAACGCAACTGCTGCTGGCAATAAGTTTGGCAGTAAACTGATCAAGCCATAACGCCAGCTTTTTAAAGCAATGCCCAGAATAATTGAAATCAGTACCAGCGCTACTACTGTACCTAGCAACATGCTCTTAATGCTTTTTTGACCAATATGGGCAAACATGAAACTTGGGCTCGCCGAATCAAGTTCATATTCTGGTGCATTCGCGCTAAACCAAGCACTCAATCGCTCACCCAATTCAATTTGCTGTTCACTGGTTAAGTTCTCAAAGGTGGCTATTAGTTTGGTAGACGATTTATCCACATTTATCTGGGTATTTAAATCCAGTCCATAGGGCAAAGACATTTCATACAATAGTAAATACTGAGCCGCCATTTCCTGGCTGTCTGGTAACTTGTACCAAGCAGGATCATCACCGTGCATATTTTTATTCAAGCGTTTAAGTGTGTCTGTAATCGTATTGACATGATCTACTTCCGGTTGATTCCGTAACCATTGACTAAACTCAGCAACCGCTTTCAAATATTCGGGGTTATTAATGCCGCTTGCAGAGCCCGATTTAACTGACAATTCTAATATGGTCATCCCCGCCAAGTTTTCCTGCATGTAATCAGTGGCAGCTCTGAATGGGACGCTATTATCGAAATATTTCACGAAATCATCGTTTATTTCATTTTTTGGAATGTATACTGTCAACGAAATCACAATAACGCTGACCAAGGGCAGTAATAATTTACGCTTTGCGATAACGAAATCAGCCAACAACGTCATTTTGTTATTCTTATTCTCTTTCTCCGCTTTCACGCGCATAGGAAGCACAGCTAGTAACGCAGGGAAAATAGTGATTGAGAACACAAATGCCAAGATAGAGCCCATAGCCACAATATTTCCCAAGTCTCTGTAAGGCGGAATTTCAGAGAAATTCATGCTTAAGAATCCAATAGCCGTTGTGATGCTGGTTAGGAAAATAGGCTTCAAGTTAACCTGTAGACTTTTTTGAATGGCTGTACGTTTATCCGCCCCCTGTCGCATTTCATAAAAAGTCGATGCCAGAACATGAATACAATCAGCCACAGCCAGAGTTAAGATAATCGTCGGGGCAGATGCTGACGCGCCGCTTAAAAAGAACCCCATCCAGCCGGCCAGACCCATGGCACTCGCGATGGTCATAACAATAATCAGAACCGTCGCAAAAGTACCCGTAATGGTTCTTAATAAAAATCCAATGGCCACCACTACGACTAAAAACATCAGCGGAACTAGCGTGGAACCATCTTCCATCGCAGCCTCAGCAAAGGCATTATTTAACATCACCATACCCGACAGATACACTTTCGAGCCTGGGTTTTGCGTAATAAAGTCATCCTTAAGTTTGCGCACATAACTGGCAACTTGCGGAATTTCGGCAGCTGGATCTAGGCCCGGTAATTTCACGGCCACATCAATAATCGACACATGCCCTATTCCGGAAACCGTTTTATTCACCAACTGGGGTTCATTCAAAGCGACCTGTTTGATTCTGGCTAAATCAATAGCTGATAGGCGGCCAGCATCCATCACCAAATCCTCAACAATCATGTCGTCTTCTTCGGCGTAGGTATATTGGAAGTTAGTCAGGGAATCGACACGGGTAGAGAAAGGCACTTGCCAGCTTTCTTTGGTCAGATTTTTTAGCGCAGAAAGGTGCTCTTTAGTGAACACATTGCCATCTTTAGGCACAACAACAAAAGTCACATTGTCACTCTTGCTGTAAATCTTCTGCATCGACTCATAGGCCACTAATTGCGGATTACTGTCATCAAAGAAAATTCGGTAATCACTTTTAAATACTAGCTTTTGCGCACCAGCCGCAGCCAATACGGTAAACGTTAAAAATATCAATATCACCCACATAGGGTGCTTGGCCGCAAAACCAAAAGCTTTATCTGTCATGAATCCTCCAGGAATGATTTCATGGGTTGAGTAAAAAATGCCGGTAGGCACATGTTTTCTTCAAATTAAAAATTATGTCTAACGAGTTACGTTAAACATCTAAATTTATGCCTAAAGTGCTGCGCTCAAGTGAACCTGTAAATTAGCAAACCAGCGATTGATACCAGGCTAATTTGGGAGACGTTATCTATTAGATATTGACCACGGCGTAAATTTACCGTATTCATATATGACGTGGAACTGGCTATATTTGCATATCTCTGTTCCATATATGCACCACTTCTTAACATCAGCTATGCAATCCCTAGAACATGAACCCTGAGAGATGATCAATGAAAGTATTTGAGTGGGATGACCTACGAGTTTTCCTGGCTATATTCCGAGGGCGCTCTGTACGTGCCGCCTCCAAGCTGATGAATGTCAGCCATTCAACGGTGTCACGACGCCTGCATGCTATGGAATCGCAATTAGGGATTAAGCTGTTTATCCGCCATCCGGAAGGTTTTGTTCTCACTGAAGTGGGTGAAGCCATGGTGCCACGTGCAGAGCGAGTTGAAACTGAAATTCTGAGTATGGAACGGGAAGTCTTCGGGCGAGACGCATCCCTGTCAGGCCTGATTCGTATCTCAATGCCGCCACCCGTGGCACAGTACATGGTGATGCCCTGCCTCAGTGAATTTACGGCACTTTACCCAGATATCGAAATAGAGATTGATGCCACCTTTGAGGTTGCCAACTTGAACCAACGCGATGCAGATATTGCCATCCGCTTTCAAAATGAACCAGATGGTCACTTGATAGGTCATCGACTGCCAGATTTTGCCAGTGCCGTTTACGCAACGCCCGACTACATAACAAAACACAGCTTTATCGGCCCGGAGCCAAGCGCGCGCTGGGTGGGCTGGGGCCCCAAAGAAAAAGTGGCATTTTGGAACAGCGATTCGCGCTACGCCAATTGTCCGATACAGCACCAGATATTGGATCCGTTGGCGCACCTACAAGCGGTTAAAAACGGGCTCGGATTTTCAGATATTTTGTGCTTTATCGGGGACAAAGAGCCTGATCTAATCCAGCTACCAGAACAAGATGCGTTTAAAACATTATCCGCTTGGGTATTAACACACCCTGATTTAGTTTCCACAGAACGCGTACGCGTGTGTGTGCGTTTTTTAGTTGACGCTATCAACAAGCACAAGCCTCAATTGCAAGGGAAGATAAATCCCTAAAGGATATGGGTTGTAAAACAACATCTACAATAAGTACTGTTAAAAATAGTACCTATGGTATCGTGATCAGTGCCGAAATACCTTGGAGAACATTTCGTGTAAATGCCAATCTATCCTATGTTTAAAGCAAAAACAGGGCAACCAATATTCATTATTAGGGTTTTCCAGATGATATAGCCAATTTAGGTTTTGGCTATATTTTTAAGGACAATAATATTGACCTCTACTGATCTAATCGCATCCAATTAAACGCTAAAGAACACTCCCCTACTTCGACCATACCTGAACCTAAAAGTCTTCCGAATTATATACGAAGTAATTTAGTAATAGACTAGAGCGCGTTACCGAAATTAGACCTTAGAGTTAACATACAAAATCTCTTTGATCGAGAGAACTTTTACTCATCACTGGCACACATAAAAGTGGACTTCCCGATCGGGAATCTAATATCTCACTGGAGTTTGAATACCGAATATAGGAACTCATATTCCTTTCTGGGTTTTCTTCATAGTGTATGCTTTATAATTATTTCTTGAGCCGTTCCATCTTTATATACTGATTCAATCATTTCATCTATTTCAGTAATCATATGAGCATATTTTGAGGTTTTTCTAATCATAAAATGATACTGCATTTTCCTTAAATTTGCTTCTGGAAGCTCAGTAACAGCTCCAACCAAATTCAATTTTTCTATTTCCCAATTTCCAACTAGAGAATTTGTTACATAGAGGTCTGCTCTATTAAGAGCAAGCATCTTAAAAGATTGCTCAGCTGTTGACACCCAGTTAACATTCAATCCTTTTAAGTTATTTTTTGCCCATCCACTACCTAAAATCTGTACAATTTGAAATGGGGCCAGATCAGCTATTTTTCTAACCTTAGAGAGCTCTGCATATACCTTACTCCCACTATTTACAAATAAAGTGTAATTCGTAGTTAATACTGATCGACTACTTATATTGGTATACCCACGCCTATCGTCAGTAGGTAAAGTAACCAATGCATCTGACTCACCTGATTTAACGAAGGCTTGTGCACGTGCCCAAGGGTATGTTTCATGCCGTACTTTTATCCCCATTCGTTTACTCAATATCTCCGTTGTTAAATCAATGAATATACCTTTAACTTTTCCATCTTCTGACCAACATAAAGGTGGATAACCATCCATATATGCCATCCTTATTACTTCTTCTAAGGTATCCTTTGAAAAAGCGTGGCAATTCACAAATAGCACTATAATGAGAGAAACTATTATTTTCATTGTAAAGAGCATCCTTTATATTTGAGTCTCTTCCAATCAGGTACGCCATATTTAGCCAATATTCCACCTTCTTCCACATACCCTGGTTTATTCGAGCTTGGTACACAGCTGTAAGGACACCACTCATCTTCCGCAAGAATAATTTCATTAGAATATAAGCTAAAACTTAGAAATAAAGTGAACAAAACCGCTAAACAACTATTCATTTTCATAATATGCAAGGCCAATACTAAGTGCCATTCATATAGTTATAGCTCAAAAGGTTAGCAGATGGTATGCGTTTGGTTGTACTCATATGACGCCCCTCGCAGGGCGCCATAGCCTAGAACTTGCGGTTTGTTAAAACCGCTGCCATCTATCAATAATCATGGCCAACTATTAGACGGTTATAGGTCTCAGAGGCAAACGTCTCTCACACCTATTTTTTCGTACCACCAAAGTATTTACCTAAATCTAACAACACGTACCAGCGTTGCATTCATCATCTAAAGTAGACTCACAACTTTCACCACTTCCAAGAAAAGTTCTATCGGATAGATAAAAGTTAGTGAAAGTCTCTTCAAAATCGGATGCTACTGATTTTTCAGGAATACCCGTTTTCATCAGTTCACGTTGCCATGCCTTAACTTTCGGATACCCCTCTAGAAAGTCATAACACGTATGACGCCGAATTATGTCTGCTCGGTGCAGTAACGTCATCCAAGCTATATCGACATTGTTAAGGTTGTTACCGCTAAAAAACGGCCCATCACCAAGTGCCCTACTAACTTTCTCAAAAGCAGCCCCAAGTGTATCTGTACGCTCCATTAACGTTACTTCATCCGCACTTCTCATCGCCGCACATTGAGGAAGGTAGTTCTTCACCCCTTGATAGCTCCAGGCACGATTCATAGCACGTTGTTCAGCAGAGAGCTCTGCTTCCAGAGGTGCTTGAATATCATCGAGATATTCCACAATAGCATCAGATTCAAACAACGCTGTACCGGAATCGGTTATCAGCACGGGGACCTGTCCGTTTGGCGATATATCCAGAAACCACTGCGGTTTGTCCGACAGACTAATATAGCTGATTTCGTAGGGGATATTCTTCGCTTCAAGCAGTGCTGTTACTCGTTGAACAAAGGGACAAATTTTAAAACTTACTACCTTAATCATTGATTGATCCTCATCTTTGGTTATTCACCTATAAGACGAAGATGTATTAAAAAAGACGAAAATTAGTTAGCATTTTTTGCAACTATTTGATTTCTTATTAAATTCCGTGAGATTACCGAATCGGTCTAGCTCAAAGTGGCAGCATTCATAAAATAGCTTACGCAACTGTACCCGTCCCTTCTGGACGCGGGATTTAAGCGTCGAATAGCTAATACCAAGATCCTTCGCATGTTCTTTCTGAGACTTTCCTTCAAGATCGATCACCCTAAGCAGCCGTGCTGAATCTTCTGGCAACGCATCTAGAAAAGGCTCAACACACTGCGTCAGTTCCTGTTTGATATTGATATCACCCTCTGTGTACCAAAGGTCATCCTCCTCAAGGTCACGGTATCTATCATTTTTCCTATAGAAATCAATGATAGTGTTGTTTGCTATCGTAAATAGCCAAGCCTTAATACTCGACTCTTTATTTATCGAATGAAGATTGTCATAGCTCTTGATCAGCACTTCCTGAAGTAAATCATCGACTTCAGCTGTATTCGAAACTTTGGAATGGAGAAAAGACTTAATACTACTTCGATACTCTGACCAAATACTCTCTATATTCAACTTATACACCCGAATCAAAATAACTTTACTAAAAGTGATTACGTTGAAGTATTTTGCCCTTGAGAGTAAAGAATCACAAGCGACCGCTTTGAACATTATTCCACCGCATACCCAACTAAAACAGGTGTCATAGACGTTTGTCTTTGACACCTGCTTCCTATGAGAACTGATCCTTTCTGAATAAATGGTGAATTAGTTTTTAGACCTTTAAGATCAGGTCCCATTACTGTTTAAACTGCCGTTAATAGAGTGATACGTAGGTGGACCAAATTGTTTTAGCGCATGGCTGTCGTGGCAGAGTAATACACCGACATTTTTTATAGTATCGAGTTGAGCCAGCCATTGACGTAACTCTAGAAGACGGTTGTCGTCTTCAGGTATTAGGATGGAACGAAATAGTGACACCTTCTTGGGTTGGTTGCTCAATAGCGCATTGCGTTCCCAGCTAACATCTCCTGCTATCACCCAGAGTTTTCCTTCCACGGCTGCAACAAAAATACTGCTACCAGGACTATGGCCTGCAATTGGAAATGCGGCTAACCCTGGGAAATCAGGGATAGGTTTTAAATAGCTATCACTAGTCAGTGTTCTAGGTTCAATGCAACTTCCTTGGTCAACTAGTGCTGCTCCAAGAACAGTGGTGTGATTTCGTTCTGATGCTTGCTGAGCTGTTTGAAATAGCGGGACTTTGGGTGATTCAGCTCGACAGAAAGTTTGTGCACCTTGTACGTGGTCAGGGTGCAAATGGGTTAAGCCGAGTCCGGCAACACTAGAATAGTCAGCACCGAGTTGTTCCTTAATGGAGCCGTGTGATTGAATACTATCACTGTCGTATTGCCAGCCCATCTTATTAAAGAAGTCCTGGGAGCCCTGCTCATCCATACCCATATCAATCACAAACCGGCGACCATCGGCCCACTGAAGTACAAAGGAAGGGTAAATTATTTCATTTCTGATTTTATCTTGTAGGCTGGCGGTGGTGATATAGCTAATAGATGTCGGGCCTTCTTTTACCTTAAGTAAGTCGAATAGTTCTTGGTGTGACGGTAAAGGTGTTGTTAGCTGACGTAATGACCAGTGGGTATATATTAAACCAATGGCCATAATGCTTATTGTTAGTAATAGCACGACGCTAAAAAAACGCCTTATTCTTTGACTTATTGTATTCATATTGAGGTTACCCACCGCAAGTACAAAATTTCATGTGCACTTGTCGTAAAAATATTCTTCATAATTGTTTACAAGATGCTTTCCATTAAACATTCTTTAATTGGTATGTAATTAAAGTCAGCCCCCATGCATTCCGGAGTGCGCCTTGTTGAAAATGAGTATACCAAAGGCTGAATCGAGGGCAGCGGCAACGAAGGAAAGACTGTGATACCCGTATGGAACGAGCTTTTTAAATTACCACCCGATTTAAAAAGCACCTTTACTATAGACGATATAAAAGAGGAAATGAAAAATCAAAGGGGCTACGTGGGAAGCTACATAGGGGACTATCTGAAGGGGTATCTTGGATCAGGCACCTATTGATTTACCAACTGACCTCTAATATCAGTTAAAGCGACATGGTAATCCATATAGTCACGTATTATGGGATGGCGAAAACCATTGCATTCAAGCACCAAGGATGGAAAACCCTGATCCGTCAATTCACCAGCTAGCTGTATTTGTCGCTCTAATTGCCGCTGAGTTTCATGGGACTTAAGGTCTGCGGAAAACTGATCCACATTAATACTTTGTTCCTGATGAGATCCTAGCTCTTGTTGAGATAATTCAGAAACCAAACGTATCAGCACATCACTATCCGAAGGATTCAAAGCACGTAAATAGTAGGCTCGCTGAATCGCATCAATCATATCCTTCTCGTAGCCTTGTTTTTTTGCCGCAATTGCAGCACGGCAAGCAATGTAGGTAGAGCGACGCGGCGTATTATTCGTCCAAAAATCAAAATTAAAGTCAGCTCCTAACCTGGTTTGAATATTGTTCCAATGCCCCTGAATCATTGTCCGCAGATCTATCGGCATCGGCTCATCCGAATCTGGTGCTAATCCACCAGCCACATATTCAACACTCACTGAAACGGGTAAGTTTTCCTGCAAGGCATCCCATACAGGGCGATAGCCCCAGCACCAACTGCACATGGGGTCGTGAATATAATATAAGGTGGTACTCACTAGCATTCCTTAGATGTACTTCTTTTTTAGCAGTTCTTTCCGGTAACTAGATAGCTATAAGACTCAGCAATATCATGTGTTCGGATTCTACATTTATTCTACTATTCTGCCAGTTAACGATCACCGTTGAGAAAAATGATAAATTAGTCTTGTTGCAGAAATCCCCATGCATGGAAAATGAGTTAGTGATGCAGACGTACTAGGTTTCTGTTACGAATCATACATTATGAATTACGAGTATCTACGGGAACTCGAATATGATAACTCAGCCCTTCGCCTGGTCGGCTTACTGGCCTGATATCCCCTTTTAGACCATGTGTAACAATATTATACGTAACCGTGGTACCTAACCCCACATGGCCGCTACCGCGTTTGCTGGTATAAAAGGGATTAAACAGATTGTGCAACTCTTCTTCGGAAAGCCCCTGACCATCATCTTTATAATCCAACACCAAATGACTGCCAATTAGTTGAGCATCAATATTAATCCTTCCCCGCTGTCCCGGTCTAAATGCATGCTGAATAGAGTTCAAGATCAGATTCATCAATACCTGCGTAATAAGACTCGCAAAAGTACTCACCGTTAAGGTATCCGAACAATTCACCTCCACATCATGCCCATGCTTCTCAAGTTGAGCTGCCATCAATAGTAGGGAATCATTGATATGTTGATGTACATTAAATGGATGGGTTTTCCCATCGGGCAAATCTACGATGAGTAATTTAAAACTCTTTACCTGCTGAGATGCGCGATCCAAACTATTTTCAATAAGGCCAAGTGCCTCTTCTGTTCTGGAAAGATACCTCGCCAGATCTGAGCGGCTGAGATCATCATGAGAAACCTTGCCACTAAACGTTCCTAACTCCTCTTTCAGAGAAGACGCTGCCGTAACCCCTATACCTAAGGGAGTATTAATCTCATGAGCTACACCAGCAACCAATCCAGTAAGTGCTGACATTTTTTCAGCCTCGACCAAATCTTTTTGCGTATTCTTTAACACACCCAACGATTCTTCTAGATCTTTTGTGCGATCAACCACTTTACTTTCTAAATCTTCATTCAGCGCCAATATTCTTTCTTGAGCTTGTTTCTGCTCAATACGGATATTGTCACCAATCGCGATAGCCAGCAGGCAAATCATTAATAGCAGACCAACACTGCCACCATTTTTCGATAAAGTACTGACATCAATAACGCCAATAAATGAAAGCATCATAAGAATTACCGCAATGATGACGGGAACAAGTGCCAAACCATAAAACTTAGCAACCCTTACCCCCTTAGACATAAGGTAGACCGCTGCTGCAGTAATGGATACGTTAATCAAAGTACCGTAAAAAATAGCGATAATAACAGCAAAAGGAAGTGGCAGAATGATACTCATCAAAAACACTAAGACACTGCAACCAATCAAAACCTGAAAATACTTCTTAAGAAAACCACCATAACGTTCAATGGATAGGAAGGTATAACAAAATATCAAACTAGCAACCATATTAAGGCAATTAATAGAGGGCGGAATTCTATTGGTCAGCTCAGCCCCACTGGGCCAAAGGTATTGATGACCATAGCCCCACGCCACAAACCGAAAACCTAACACACCAGCCAGGAGTAACATATAAACGAGAATATCGGTACGCTTAATAACGGAGTAGAGGAACAAATGATAAAACAACATGATGGACATGGCACCGAAATAGAAGCCATTCCATACCCTGTTATTCGCATCAAAGTTTTCAAAGTCGCGTTCAAGCCATAAATCCATGGGTATCTGAGTCATACCCTGGGCATAGGTCTTGAAATAAAGCGTTATGTTTTTACCGTCTGCTGGCGGCACTTCAAACAAAATTTTGCGGTTATCCACATCACGTTTGGAATACGCTACATTGTCACCACTTAAGGCACGCTTAATTAATTCACCATCAACAACGAAAAATGCCTCAATCTTGTCTAAGAAAATAAAGCCAAACTCGATAATATACTGTTTATCGTTTTGAAGATGGTTGGTGAGATCAACTCGAAACCAATGATTTCGCTGACGAAAGCCGAAGTGTGTTTTACCCTTCGTTGACTCCCATAGACTCGATTCTTTCGCATTATTAAGCGACCGAACGCCTTCAACCGACGACAAAAACTCCACATGCTTAGCCATGCTTACGGGGTCACCAGCGCTTTCCTTCGCACAAACAGCTATCGATTTACCCAACAGCAGGTAAAGAACGACACACAGAAAGGCACCACCATATCGCTTATAAATAGTCATTAAGGGCAATAAATTGGCATCTATTTATTGAATAGTTCACTTCAGTATAGACGCAGAAATACACCCAGCTAGAGATATAAGTTTCTCTGCCTTAGTAAGCTAACAATAAAGAAAATAGCGATTCCATAATAGGTTAAATATTTATTGATACTATGCAGTGATCAGGGCAGTAACCAATCTACTTATCAGTTCCCTCAAAATTAAATACTCACCCTACATGAGTACATATGTTTAGGGCCTCATAATTGCCCTACCCTGGCCTACAGTACAATATGTAGTCGATGCCAGAGCGAACACCCCTGACACCGATATTATGAGCAAAGGAGTCAAGATGAAGGTAGTGAGCGTACAAATAGCATGATTTGCAACATTCAGTTCAGTGTCTAACCTTTTAGGAGGACTATAGTTTCAAACTAAAAACCATATTGGTATAACATATCGTGATAAAGCATCCTCCGAAGCTACTTGTGGCTGATGACAGCGCTGCAAACAGAGAAATGATGAGCGAAACCCTTCGTCATGCCCCCATCGAAATTCTTTGTGCAAAAAATGGTATCGAAGCAGTTGAAATCGCGTCTAAGAACAAGTTATTTTTAGTCTTTATGGATATCAATATGCCAGGTATTGATGGTATTGAGGCATCGCGACGTATCCATAATCTAGACCATCATTCAAACCTCCCCGTTATATTTATTACAGGCTCCACAGAACCAGACAATATTGATCAATGCTATCATGCAGGAGGCGTTGATTTTATTACTAAACCGTATAATGAAAGAATACTTATAGCTAAAACTAAGATTTTTTTACAGCTACATCACGAAAAGGTTAGAACTCACGAAGCACTTATTGAGGTTGAATCCGCAAAAAAACGTAGCGAACTTTTAATCCACAACGCTGGCGAAGGTATTATTGGCCTTGATAATGATTTAACGATCACTTCTGTTAACTCCGTAGCTTGTGCACTTTTGCTAGGTAGTAAATCAGAACTCATAAGCTCACCGATAAGAAGCGTGGTCTGCAGTAATAATGATAGCGATGAAGTCTGGAATGATTCTCCATTAGCGGTTGCGTTAGCGGAAAAACAGAACATTCACGTTGAAGACACTCTATTTCATCGTGCTATAGGCGAGCCCTTATCTGTAGAGTACACTTTTGCCAGTATTGTAAACAATGATACTTTAGAAGGTGGCGTACTAATTTTTCAGGATATCAGTGAAAGAAAAGAAACTGCAGATAAACTGATAAACCTTGCACAATGTGACCAGCTTACAGGGCTATTTAATCGAGTAATGTTTCATTCGCTATTAGATCAAATGCTATCGGAGGCTAATCGCTACGGATCTAAAGTCGCACTACATTTTTTAGATCTTGATAATTTTAAAGATATTAACGATACACTGGGGCATGATGCCGGAGATCAAGTTATCAAAGAAGCTGCTGCCAGGGTGGAGGGCTGTGTTAGAGAGTCAGATCATGTCGCCAGACTTGGGGGTGATGAATTCGGTATAATTCAACGCCTTGATGGAAGTGGCGAGGTGAGCGGAGCATATTTAGCTGAGCGTATCATAGATGCATTTCAAACACCCTTTTACATTAATGAAACAGAAGCATTTATTGGCTGCTCTATAGGAATAGCCCTCTACCCCGAACACGCAAAATGTGGACAGGACCTGATAAAGGATGCTGATACCGCAATGTATAAGAGTAAACAATCAGGGCGAAATCAATACCATTACTTTTCTAATGAAATGCAAGTAAAGATGATGGAGCAAATGGAGCTAGTTTCAGCACTGAAATCAGCATTGGATAACAATGAAATTTTTCTAATGTATCAACCTCAGATAGATGTATTAACAAATCAGGTGACGGGCGTAGAAGCTCTTATGCGCTGGAATCACCCTAAACTAGGCCTTGTAGGTCCGAACGTATTTATACCAATTGCAGAGCAATCTGGGTTGATAAATGACCTAGGGGAATGGTGCTTATTCGAAGCTTGCTATCAAGCAAAGGAAATGGCTAGCAGCTTATCGGGAGAGAACCCTGGTATTTATTTATCTGTTAACGTTTCCGCCAATCAATTAGCTCGTGGTGGACTTTCAAAAACCCTGGAAAAAGTATTATCAGAAACAAAAATAAATCCTAAAACACTAAAACTTGAAATAACCGAAACCGTTATCATGCAAGACCCTGATATTGCGGTTAAAGAGCTTGAATGCATTAACTCCCTTGGAGTAGAAATTGCTATCGATGACTTTGGAACTGGATATTCTTCATTAAGCTATCTCGGACTACTTCCATTAACTTGTTTAAAAATCGATCGTTGTTTTGTTACTGACATTTGCAAAAATGAAACTAATCAAAAAATCGTTCTCTCTATAATCAACTTAGCTAAAAGTTTGGAATTGAGTGTTATAGGAGAAGGCGTCGAGACTCAGGAAGAGCTTGATTTTTTATATGATCAAGGATGTAAAATTATACAGGGGTACTATTTCAGCAAGCCACTTCTTGTAGATGAGGTTCTTTCATTCATTAAGAATACAAACCTTACTTCAAATACCGGATAAACATTATTATGAGGCTATATTAATCTGCAGTAGCTCAGCCTTGATTACTCGTTAGCACCAATTTTTCTCAAGTAGCCGCAATTAAAGTAAGATTCATTTTGCTCTAACCACATAACTTAAATAAATAGACTAACGATAAATATGGTCATTGGAGAAGAAGATATGTTGATTCTTTATGAAATCAATATGTTTATCTGTTAATTCTTCAAATATTTCTGCCACAATTCATCCTCCTGATAAATAATGTAGGTAATTGACGCATAATAATTACATAAGAAAAAACAACACTGCAAGATTAGCCACCCGTTTTTTTGCAATCTTTGGGCAAACAACCAAACTGCTTTTTAAACGCTTGGGCAAAATGCCCCAGGTGACTGTAACCCACCTGAAAACCGGCATCCATAGCGCTAACACCTTCTTCCAGTATTAAACGTCGCGCCTCGTGCATGCGCTGCTGCTGATAATAACGATTTGGCGTGGTGCCATAAACCTGCTGAAAAAGCTGTCTTAATTTATCCCGGCCTAGCCCTACCTGAATACCAATTTCAGCGAGTGATAAAGGGCTCTGAAAGTCGTGCAACAATAACTCACGGGCCCGATGAATACGTTGGCTGTCACGGGGGCGCAGTGAAGCGCCGGCCACCGCAGGTTCTCGCCGACCAAGTTGCGCAAATACCTGGCTACAAATCCCCAGTGTTGCCTGTAGCCGCTGCCAAGGGACGTCAGCATTAAAATCGTCTCGCAGCAGCTGATGATAATATTCCGCATAAGAATTTTGTAAATCGAAACCGTGAAAGCGAGATCGACTATCCTCGATAAACTCCGTGACATGACGCGGTGGATTCTGCAGAAAATGCTGCCAAGCAGCTGGCTTTAGGCGAATCAATAACCAGTTAACCTGCCCTTCAAACACCAAATCCAACGACAAGTGATGATTGTAAAGATAGATCATACCGCCGCGATTCACTGGAGCCTGTGAGGGTTGCTGGACTGGCTGCTCGCCATGGCTGGCAACCAAGTTAGCCGAATCCGTCAGCATTATCGACCAAACCGGATGATCAGGTTCCGCCGTTCTCTGCAGCTCAAGCGGTTGCAATAA
>Ga0105348_1000419_pt1 | contig 31811 bp, 25 predicted proteins | sample EN8Hudsemesocosm_2_FD_83504 | JGI IMG/M metagenome (GOLD analysis project Ga0105348, IMG submission 83504) | Methane-oxidizing microbial communities from mesocosms in the Hudson Canyon - EN8C Hudson Canyon | ecosystem: Environmental > Aquatic > Marine > Cold seeps | place: Hudson Canyon... | reverse complement strand
TTCATCGGTAAGTTGCTTTTTATATCGTAGATTTAAGCCATAAGTTTTACGTTCAATGGTTACCTCACCATAGGGTTTACTCATGGTCACATTATGCTGAATTTCTTTATAGTATTCGCTGCTGTATAAACTCACTTGGAACAAATCTGCCCAATTTTGTTTACGGTAGCCAAAATCCATATTAATCCCTTGCCCTTCGTAAGCATCATGAAAGCGCTTGGCTTTATAAGGTAATTTTTTGCCCAGTCTGCTTGGTATCGTTACATCCACTTCATAATTATTTTCACTGTAATCATAAAAGCCATTTAAGCGACTAAAAAAACCACTGTCGTCGGCGTAATTTAGACTCAGTGTCGATCGACGGGTATTAAAATCTCCAATCATATGAGAAATCGATCCGCCCGTGCCTTCCTGCCCTTTATCAGTAATGAAGTTTACCGCTCCTCCTAAGGCATCTGCCCCTAACTCAATGGGGACAACACCATGATAGATATCAGCTCGTTCAACGAGGTTCACTGGAATAGTTGAGAGACCAAAGGTATAGCCTGACATTTCAAGCGGGATACCATCGATAAAAAACCGAATTTGTTCATCTCTTAAGCCATTAAGCGAGAAGCGCTCTCGCGAACCTAGCCCCCCCATTCTACGGATACCAATTCCTGGCTCTCGGGATAAGACTTCACTCAAATCTGCAGTCAACTTTTGATCGGCCTTTAAATCAATAACATCCACTGCTGCCGCTGATTGTTCTAGCTCAAAGGCTTCATCCTTAGATCCAACAACGACAAGGGTTTCCAGCGCCTTACTTACATCGCTTGTTACAGATTCTACATCCTCTGTCCAAGCAAAAGATTGAATTAATAATAAAGCCCCAATGCACGCAAAGCGGCTTGGAAGCTGAAAGACCTGAATGAAATTACGTGTTTTTAAGAATGTAGATCGGCGGAGCATTTCATACTACCTAGAGCTGTAAAGGACAAAATGAGAATAAGAATCAATAATATTAAGCGATGAGTGTACTTATCTGCAAGGAGAAACGCGACAAATAGAGAACTAAATTAAGCGAATGTAAAAAGTGTAAAAATAATCATTCTCAATTGATAAACTAGTTGAGAATAGTTATCATTCCCTTCTATTTTGGGTAGAAGCCTCAGCTTCAGTTCTATAGGAAGCCATTTGAAAACGAATGTCTTGCTAAATATCCATAGGAGTTACCTCAGTTAACGGTGGCTTTTCCATGGAATTTATTTACTAGGAAACACGAATGAAATTACGAAATTTAGCACCCTGCCTAGCCGCGAGTATTCTACTAGCCGCTTGTGGCGCAGATAATGATAGCAGCAGCAAGAGCAACCAAGAGCAAGTGGGTCCTTTTAACCCAAGCGACCCCATTTATTTGGTTAAGAGTACCGCTTGGGTAACAGAAGCAGGGATTTCCCTTCACTTTTTAACTAATACCCTTGATGAAGAAACGGTATTTGATACTGAGAAGGCCTTGGCGCTCCCTGAATATACAGGCATAGCTGTACCACAAGGCGACAACCCAGATAATGCATTCTATGCTGGCATGTACACATCTTCTGTATTCCGCCGCTATGTCGTCAATGAAACGGGGGCAGTCAGCCTAGGTGATGAGATAGACTTTTCAAGAGTAACGTCAGCTTCAGGCCGTAACCTGCTTCGCGCCACTCAATTCATGTCTCCGACCAAAGCTTATGCCCTAGATTTTGCAAGTCTTCAGATTATTGCATTTAACCCGACCGACATGATCCTCATCGATACTGACGAATCTACGGAAGAGATCGATACTATTTCTCTAGCGGATATTAAAGATGAGCAGCTGCCTAAAACTTGGTCGGTTTTCCCAACCACGGATGGTGACCGCTTCGTTGCAACGATTGGCTTCTATGGCGCAGACTGGTCGGATTCAGGTGATACCAAACTAGTGATCGTTGACAGTAAGGACGATAGCCTAGCAACAGACTCTGTTGACAACTGTAGCGCTGTATCTGGATCGGCAAAAGATGCCGCTGGAAACATGTACTTTGCATCCTATGATGAATCTGCCCTTGCACATCAACAAGGAAGAGGCGATTACGCACCTTGTATTATCCGCGTTCTTACAGGCACTAATGAGTTTGACGATTCCTATTTAATGAATATGCAAAACCTAACCAATAACGGCCGTATGGCGATGGGTGCCGTAACAGGTAGTGGTGATATGGGTTATAACCTGATTATGAGCGATGCGGGTCAAGCGATGGTGACTGATGAAACCCAAGCTAAACATCTGCGTATTCCAGTTTGGGAATTCCACAGCTTTGATCTAACCGATAGCAATGCTACGGCGACCAAGGTTGCAGGTGTTGTCAGTACTGAAGGATCACAAGGCATTCCAGGTGGCACGATCAGCCGTATCCTGAATGGTTCTTTCAATCATCATGAACACGGTGATATTACCTGGATGGCTCAAATTGATAATGAGAAAACAAGCTCAGTATACAATTCAACCGACCCTGCGACTTGGTCATTAATCACCAACTCGATTCCGGGTCAGATTGAATTTGTAGGTCGTCTACGATAAGAGCAGCGTCTCTCGTGTGCAATAATGGCGTTTGAAGTAAGCGCCATGATTGCTAAATAAAGCACGATCGAAAAATGAAGTAAGATATTCTTACCTACTTCATTTTTCGAGTTTTCTACTCACGAATAAATCTACTGCTTTTAAAGAACCATCTGAACATCATCTTATTGTTCAAACATTGCTAAATGAACAGCAATACCACTTTCACTCGTCGAAGCAGACGTTCCAACAAACATTTTATTACCATCCACGACAATACTTCCTGAGGTATTGCTTGCCGTACGTGCCGTATCATTTTCAGCTAGCTGCTTACCTTTGCTATCCAGTAATACACTATGACCAGCGCCGGTGACTGCAACATTACCATTTGCTAGCTTGCCTAAACCATGAATAGGGCCTTGCTGCTCAGTAAAGGTCCATTGGCTGCTTCCTGCAGTAGAGACTTTCCCCACTTTAGTTTGGCTATCGTTTGAGAACGCGAACCAAATAGCTGAATCATCTACGATTAACTTTGGCTTTCCTGAAAAGCTATTATCATTGGTTAGGCTAATTGATTTATTCCAGTTGGAATCACCAAGCATTGAAAAGCTTTGCAAAAGATAACGAGTATCACCATCCGCCTGTAATAACACTAGGCTATTATTAGTTTCATCTAATTCAATATTCGCGCGATAATTTAACTCTGTTGAAGTATGGCTATACTGCCAATTCAACGTACCGCTTGAATCGTATTGCACTAGGTCTTGTCTCGATGCGACATACATATTACCTTGCATATCCACTTCAATATCCCAAGCACGATCTGCATTATCAATTGTAAGCTCTACATCGCCGTCTTTAGATAAACGTTGAGTTGCAAAACCTGTCACGTAGACTGAATCTTCGAATATTTCTAAATCGAAAACATCATGGCTATCGCTGATTTTAGTTGTCCAAATAAAGCTTCCATCTTGGTCAACCTTCATCACGAACGATGATTTTTGAACGACTCCATCAACTGTTTCAAAGCGTCGACCCACAGAATAAATATATCCGTCATCATCAACTCGAGATTCAATTAATTTCTCATTAGAGAGTGTGCTATTAGCTGCACTTGCAGGAAGTTCATATCTAGCGGCCCAAATTTGGCTGCCTTGTTGGTCGTATTTTGCTAAGAAACCATCTTCATTTCGATTAGCACCGGTTGTGATATTGCCACCGGTTAATAGTAGATCGTTAGTATTATCTAACGTTAAATGATTCAACCATTCGATATTATTATTATTTTGCGAGGTCGAAAAGTACGTCTCCCAAATTGGATTAACCTGCTGTACACAAGCGGTTAATGCAACAACAGGTAAACTCAACAAAGTGATTTGTCTACGATTCGCCATTTTACTTTTACTCCATGTAATATTGTCTGCCAATAGTTTTGGCGCGGGGATAATAAAGCAATATTTATTATCTCAAAACAATTAATAGAGAAAATATGACAATTAGAGTGTTTAAAAATAATGCTATGAGGATCTGATGATTTTTCATTAATATTCATCGATAACGATCGATATTTAAATCAACAACCCCCTCTTAAATTAGCACTAAAGTACCTACCAATGATAAGCAATCAATCAATCAAAAAGCACCTTCTATTTAATTCGTAAATACTTGCCAGCAGATTATTACTCACTTCAAGTAAGGCTAATGGCAAGAATTGAGTAAATTACTGAAGGTCTACGGTGGCGATAAATTCTTTAAATAAATCGTGCTCAACCAAGGGCTGCAAAGCAGGGTCGGTTTTAATGTCATCAAGGTAACTATCACGACTTAGAGCTTCCTTCAAATAACGAATAGCTTCATCCATTTGATTCATCGAACTATGTGCACACGCCAGCTGGTAAAAGGCATGACTATTCTCTGGATCAATTTTCAGGGCTTGATGACATAAACTTGCTGCCCATTGAGGCTCATTCAAGTCTAATACCGCATCGGCTTTATACGTCAGCGCTTCACAATGATTACTCTTGAGCTTTAAAATATCATCATAAATAGAAATTTTATTGGTCAGTGATGATTCTTGCTGCGCTCTTAACCAATGAGACTGAAGCTCTTGAGTTAGTTCGATCTCCTCTCTGTTTTCTTCAATGTCTTGGGTCTTTTGTTTCATCAAAGATTCCATCGTAAGAAGGCGAGATTCATACTCTGTAATCAGTCGAGAGATCTCAGCGTCCGCTAATGAATGCACACGATCTTTCATATCTCGAATCGAAGTCCAGCCCACCAAAACCAGCAATGATGATGCAGCTGCAATGATGTAGAAAAAGTAAGTCACCGTATTGGTAGCATACGTCACTCCCCTATCGACTGAACTGTGCTCCCTATCGAGTATTTGCTGCATTAATTCATGCTTGGTTGCAGCTTGATCAAGCCGAAGTTGCTTAAGCTCATTAAGTACGTACATCTCAACAAAAGGCTTATAGATAGGCGCTTCTAGTTTATCGATTTCAAACTCTGCTTCTTTCACGGCCGCAGATATTGATTTTTCAACGAAAATTTCTACTTCTGTTTCTGGCACTGCATTAGCTTGAAAACCAAGTAATGCAGTGAAAAAAAATAGAGAAACTAAAGTTATGATGCGAGACATATTGCTCTTCCATGGTCGTGCACTTCTACTAAAGATGTATGAAGGCTTTTTACTGTTTCTTCATAGTCTGACTCGTTTACGACAAACTGCATATCAACTTGGCGCATGGTTTGATGTAACGCCAATACACTGATTGTTTTAGACGCGACAGCTTTCACGGCTTTCGCAAGAATACCCGGAATTTTCATATCGCTGCCAATCGCAGAAACAATCGCAACTTTCTGTTGATCAACTTCTGCTGTTGGGTATTTTTCTTCAATCGCTGCACGAATACGCTTTACTGTTTTTAAGCTTGCGGATAAGTAGTGAGTAATCGTATTGGCATTAATATCTTTCGATACGATGTGCGCTTTAAAACGAGTAAGAATGGCTAATACTTCACGATCGTAATCGTGCAAGCTACCCGACATATCCTGATCAAATACTTCCAGTGCAATAATTCCCTTACAGCCCGCGATAATTTCTACACAAGGTGAGTCGCTAATATAATCACCGGTGATTAATGTACCTGTATGCTCAGGTTCAAAAGTATTCTTAACACGCAAAGGAATATTATTTTGACGAAGTCCTTTTGCCGCTTTTGGATGAATAGCTTCCATTCCTAAGCTGGCTAGCTGATCGGCTACATCGTAATTCGTGCGGCCAATCGGTACTGCATTTTCTTCACCGACCAAACGAGGATCTGCACTGCTTAGGTGAAACTCTTTATGAATTACCGCTTCTCTAGCTTCGGTCAATACCGCTAAACGGCTGAAAGTCATTTCGCTATACCCGCGGTTAAATGATGACATCAAACCACTATCACTGTGCGCATAACCCGTAACAATCGGCAGCTGGGTATTTAAGTCAATATTATCAAAAGCTAAACGAATACGTTCGTCTAACGATATGTGCTTGTTCGTGCGCCAGCCCGTTAAGTCAACGAAACATGCATTCACACCATCACGGCGTAATAGCTCTGCAGTATTCCAAGCACTGTGTGCTTCACCAATACTGGCCAGCATTTCTCGTACGGTTTCTAGATGTGATTTTAATTCAAAGTGGCCGTGCTGGCATAAGCTTTGTAAATCCAGTAAGCACTGCTTGGCATTCGTTAAGCGCTCTTCTAAAAACTTATTGGCTTTTAACAGTAGAGCTTCATCACCGAATAGGTCTTTATTGATGATATAAAGCTGCTCTCTTAGCTCATCAAATTTTTGCATCCAACCGTCATCACCCATGCCGTTTGCGAAGAGTTCATAAACCCCCGCCTGACCGCTTTTTTTATGCTCTAATAATAGGTCTGTAATGCCGCCATAAGCCGACACAACAAATACGCGCTGAAATAAGTCTTTCTTGTTGCCACCTAAAACAATGTTATTACGAACAGATTCGTAATTAGACATTGATGTACCACCAATTTTTTCTATCGTATGTATATTCTTGCTGCTCATATTAAAACCTAACTAAATATTGGTTTTCGAAATCTCACTCTGGCTATAAACACAGACTGAATAAAATGCTTAATTGTACCACGATTGCGGATTATGCACTCCGCTGCTAGATCGTTGGTAACAGACTTTTCTTAAAGAATATCCTGTCTAAATGCACGATAGTCGCAATACAAAGTGAAAAATCTGCTTAATTCGCTAGTATTCACGCTGCGCTGCCCCTCAGAAAAGCATAGAGCACTAAGTATTATCCTTTATTGAGTACGTTTTTTAAACAGAACAGTGGATATTAATAAGAAATTAAGGGCAAACTCAAAGTAACGTTAGTTTAATCATAAGCCACGTAGCTTATTCTGAATCAGCAGGACGCTGATAATAGCCCAAGCTTTCTGATAAACTGGCGGCATTTACCATTCAACTATCCAGTAGAGCTTCATTGTTTGAGCTCGTATTTATCAATAAGGGTTTTGCCATGTCTGTTATCAATCTTGAATTTCATCAAACGCCAGGAATCGCCAGCGCTATGGCTAAGGCCTTATTACTGCGTCGTAAAGGCTTTAAAGCGGAAGTCGGCATGCCTGAAATCAACGCCAGCTGGTTTGGCGCTCAGGCTGATCAAGGTGCTTTGAAAGATTATTGTGAAACTTTGGACATTGAATTTGGTACTACTTTACCTGTGCTCTACCCACACGTAATGGCCGGCGGCATGCACATGCACATGCTGACTCACAAGGTATTCCCTATTGGCTTATTGGGCGCAGTACATCTTAAAAATACAATTACTCAGCATAAAGCCATCGCCATTGGTCAGAAGATGGATATCTATGCTCAGATGGGTGGCTTTCGCTTAACCGCAAAAGGTGTTGAATTTGACTTCACCACACAAGTTAAAATTGCTGACGAAGTCGTCTGGGAAGAGCTTAGTATTTATTTCATGGCGGGCCGATTTGGTGGTAAAGAAAACCCATCAACAGAAACCAGCTTTGAATTGGCCAGCTTAGATAGTATGTCCGACATTGCATCCTGGTCTGTACCAAAGAATCGCGGAAAGAAATACGCTAGCATCAGCGGCGATTACAATCCTATCCATACGTCTAAATATTTGGCGAAGTTGTTTGGTTTTAAACGCGACATTGCTCATGGTTTTGGTATTTTGGCGCAAGCGGTTAATCAATCTGAGCTAGCGAATAAAACTCAGATATCAGCGGGCAAGTGCCAAGTTGATGTAATCTTTAAAGGTCCACTGTATTTGGAAAATGATGCGAGCTTGAAGCAAGCTGCTGATTCAGAAACAGGCACGCAAAGCCAACGTTTTGATTTGTTCTCGGGCTCTAATCCTAAGCCTAGTATTTGCGCTAGTATAAAAGCGGCTTAATACATCAACACTTACTAGTGTGTTTAACATCACTAATAAACACACTAGTTTCAATAATTTATTGGCTCAAACTATCTAATTTTTTTTCCATCTGTGTGCTGTACTTATTATTCCAATAAAAATAATAAGGATCGTTAGCATGATAAAAACCCCAATAAAATCCCTACTGTTCGTAATAGTCATTTCATTTTTAACAGGTTGTTTAACTAAACAAAAAGTTGATAACCTTCCGGAAGCAGAAAATCAAGTTATCACTCATGATGGACGCCATTTTTTCACATCATCCAGCGGCATCGCAGAATTAAAGTACGAATATGGCCAAAAAAAGTTAACTTTTATTAAAACTGACTGTGATACGTTAAATGGTATCGAAAGCATTGGAGCATGGTTGATTGCTGTTTGTGCTGACAGTCAATTAATTAATCCAAAACATAGATTAATCAAGATTGACCTATCCAATATAGATCCCTCTACGAATGAGCCATCCATATCCAGCCTATTTCAATTGACCGACATTGCCCTCCCTAATGGCATAACGTTAACACCCAATCAAGATGCACTTTTAATTGCAAATTATAATTTAATTGGCCAAGGTTTTATTTCCCGCTTAGAGCTTGATAGTACTGATACTGACTTAAATGCTGGTGAATTTACTTTAAAATATCTAGATCAACAGCATGGAATTTCTTCGGCGAATGGCATCAAATTTTCTAATGGGGATTTATACGTCAGTGACTTCCAGATAAAAACTCTATCTTCTAGGGTTGTAAGAATCAGTTTTATTGCTGATGAATATTTAGAGCATCAAGTTCTTTATTCTGCACCAACGATTTTAGATGATCTACTACCGACTTGTGACGGTATTTTAGTCAGTGATTACTTATTAGGGCGTTTAATATTTATAAGCAAGCAAGGTAAGGTTAGTAAGTCCAACATCCAGCAGTTTCCTGGAATTACCTCTGTTGCCTGGGGCCAATCACCATTATTTCCAGAAAAAACTCTCGTAATTACTGAGCGAGGTATCTTAAGCGATCGTTATACCAAGATAGGAAATCAAATAAGCAGTAGCGTTGTTTCCGACCGAGTACTCAGAAATATTGGTGCTAATTGCAGCATCTGATGAACAATAACAAATAGAAGATTTACTGAAAATCGCCATTAAAAGATACAATCGTTTATTAAATAACTGTGTTTAAATTCTCCTGCCCAAATAGTTGGGCAGGTTTTTGGTACATTTGTATCGGAGGAATGGAATGCCCCAACAGTTATTTGTATCTACGTTGCTTTATCCAAAACAGATTTTAATTTGGATACGAATGATAGCCAGCCTTGCTAGCATTAAGTATAAAAAGGCCGAAAAACACATCACGCGCTTACCTATAGTGAAACGATCATTTATAACCCTATTCAAGCTTAGGCATCTGTTTAATTCAGCGAAGACATCATGAATTCAATTATTCAAGACCCTCAAGTCCATGGATCCATCGTTCGAGAGTTAAGCATCCATGAAGCGAGCTTCCCTGTATATGGTGAGCTATCTCCTGGTGGGGGTAATATTGTCGTCTGCTTACAATTACAAGGCCAGCTCTCACAAGATCAAGCTACTGATGGTTTTCAACAATTAATGCAAGCAGAAGCTTCATTACAAGTTGCTAGTCAATGGTTAGAACGTGACGCAAGAAAAGGCAGGCGTGAGGGTTATTATTTTATAAAACCCAACAATCCAATACTCCCTTTTAGCGCTGAAATATTCGAAGGGAATACTTCTGAATGTTATAACGAAGATACTCGCAAAGCAGATAATGATTTCTCGGAAAACGTTTCCTATATTCGTACTAAGCTATTGAACCAACCATTCAAAGTGGGTTCGCTTTTATGGCGAGCTCACTTAGTAAGTGAAAAAAGTATCGAGAACAAACCACAACAACATTGTATCTATTTATGTATTAACCATAGTATTTCAGATGGAATCTCTGTTTACCATCTTATGAAGCGTTGGCTATTAGCACTGCACCCGTCGACTAATATCAGTGCAACATTTAATGAATTTAGTTTGCCACTTTGGCACTATATGCCCAAGAGAATATCAGGTTTTTTGGGGGCTTTTCGTTCCTTAAGCATTATTCCTATATTTATGAAAGCTCAAAATCTAGCCAATAATGGGTTGAACTTTAAAGCAGACTGCAATGCTCCGATTGCGGAGCACCGCTGCAGATCAACTTACCGCATATTAGATAAGCCGTTTTTCTCAAGGCTGCTGAAGCTATCTAGAAGCAATAAAAAAAGTGTACATGGTTTAATATCTTCAGCATTATTACAAATTTTTCTCACGGATAATAAAAACCAAGGTAAATTAAAAAATATTCCAGATAAATTTAACTTTCCGTTTCTCACCACCGTAAATGCACGAGATAAAATACAAGGAAAGCACAATAAACCATTAAATATTGACGATGCAATTGCAGGTTGTTTATCGTCTGGGGTTACCAGTACAGTCAAGATCAATAAAAAACTTATCGATGTCGAATACCGAAAATCACCTTGGCAATTAGGCGATCAAATTTCAAGTGGTATTGCTATAGCACTAAAGAAAAATCAACATTGGAAAGTACTAAGGGTATACAAATTAATTGGCCTAAAGGGACTAAAAAAGTTCCTCATCAATGGTAGTGAGAAACCACTGGCTACACCGATTAGTCTTGCGAATTTAGGGCCAGTTAAGTTTGATTTTTATATTAATCGAGCAGAAACAAATAACAATGAGATACTTACGGTAAAAGGTTATCAAGCCTATGCAGCATTTCACGCATCTGGGGCTGGTATTAACGCCGTCGTAAATACCTTAAATGGTGAGTTAACTCTTTGTTTAACCTGTCCAGACCCCATTATTAGTCAACAGACTTTAGATCGCTATGCCGATAATGTGATAGACCTACTGAAAGACTGGTCTTTACTTCCTCATAGCTAATTATGAAATTAGCTATGCATTCATAATAACTCCGCAAGATTTGTTAAAAGCCATCATGATATGTTTTTATACACACTGAATAATTCATTGATGGATCAAACATGGCTGTTAATACAGGCACTCGCACGTCAACTCAAATGCACTTGGATCAAACTCGTTTTCATAAGGTGATCGATTATATTTATGATCACATGGATGAAAACATTGATCTTGAAAAGCTATCAGAGATTGCTTGTGTTTCTTCTTATCATTGGCATCGTATTTATCGAGGTCTATGTGGTGAGACACTTGCTGCAACGGTAAAGCGACTACGTTTGCTTAGGGCCGCAGGTCAATTATCAAATAGCCAAGCATCGATTGAAGTAATAGCCAGCACCTCGGGTTATAGCCGGATTCAATCCTTCAATAGAGCATTCAGTGAATCCTATGGTATGCCACCCGCGAAGTTTCGTAGCCAAGGCAGCCATACTTTATTTAGCAAATATTCTTTTAAAAAAGAAGGGACCACTGCAATGACTGACATTACAATTAAACACATAGAATCTTTTGATGTACTCGCAATGCCACATACGGGTTCATATATGAATATTGGAAATGCTTTTGAAAAATTATTTGGCTGGATCGGAATGCGTGGACTCATCGGCCCACAACTTCGCTCGGTTGGTATTTATTATAGCGACCCAGATTCTATTGCAGAAAACGAGTTACAAAGCGCAGCCTGTATTGCACTGCCCAACCTAAATGAGATCCAGCTAGATAACAGCGTAGAGAAGAAATCGATTGATGGCGGAGAATATGCAGTATTACGCCACAAAGGTCCTTATTCTAATATGCGTAGTGCTTATCAATGGCTCTATGGTGAGTGGTTGGCAAATTCGGGGCGTGAAGTAGCTGACCAACCAGCCTTTGAGGAATATTTAAATAACCCAAGAGAAGTTGCCCCTGCTGAATTATTAACCGATATTTATATGCCGCTAAAGCCGCAGTAAATTGTTAGTTGTCAGTCATTAATGAGCTCACCCTATTCATTCCGTAGTAATAGGGTGAGCTCTTCATCCACTACATCTCGCCTTCTAACTCTTTCGCTATTTCTCCAAGACGTGCAATAGCGTGCTTCACGTCTTCATTCCAAGGCGTTGCACAATTTAAACGGATGTAATGGTTGAATTGATCGCTGTTCGAAAAAATATCTCCTGGGATGATCGATATCGATTCCGCTTGAGCTCGGTGTAATAACTCAATTGAACTGACCTTTTCGGGCATACAGATCCACAAAATAAATCCACCCGCAGGGACTGATAAACGCGTTCCTTTTGGAAAATTATACTGAACGGTTTGAGAGAATAACTTTATATTTTCAGTCACCATCTGACGCAAGCTGCGCAGGTGTTTATCGTAATGGCCATTTTGCAAATACGATGCCATGGTCAGTTGTGGCAGACTGCTCGTTGCCATCGTACTGAATCTTTGCGCTTGTATAACGGCTTTTTTATTACGCCCTGGAATGCACCAGCCGATTCTCAGCCCAGGACCCACCGTCTTAGAATACGACGAACAATACATCACTCTATCGTCGGTATCGTGCGTTTTAATTACGGTATTCACCGGCCCTTTTTCACAGATTACCGATAACGCAGAACTGTCGAGAGCCAATTCACCATAGATATCATCTTCAATAATTTGGCAATCAAATTGACGCGCCAATTCAACCAATTGTTTTTGTTTTTCGCTGTTGATACTGCCGCCCGTTGGGTTGCTATAACGGCTGGTGACCATGATGGCTTTAATCGGCCACTGCTCTAATGCCAACTTTAATGCGTCGACACTGATCCCGTGGCTTGGGTCGGTAGGAATCTCAATCACTTTAAGCCCACGCAAGTTAGCCATCTGTAAAAAACCGTAATAACAAGGTGACTCAACTGCAATAATATCCCCGCGCTGAGTCGCACTGCTTAAACACAAGTGCAAGGCTTCTGAACAACCTTGAGTAATCACGATATCATCAGCGTGACAACGTAAACCGACATCCCGCATGCGTAATGCAATTTGTGCCCGTAAGCTTTCTAAGCCTGGAGAAAACTCATAATTAAAAACGCCTTCCATATTAAAGCGAGTGACTTTTTGCATATGGGTTTGCAAAGATCGATACGGCAAAAAAGAATAATTGGGAATAGCACAGCCTAAATCGATGCTGCTTTTTTTATTCACATTTTCTAAAATATGATTAATCAGCTCTACTTTCGTCACTGCCTTTGGCTGCCCACCTTGAGATACGGGGGGTGGCACAGGCTCATCATTGACACCTTTACGAACAAAGTAGCCCGCTTGCGGCTTAGCTCGAATCAAACCTTGGTCTTCTAATAATGCATACGCTTGGTTAATGGTTGAAACACTGACCTGCAATTGTTTACTGAGCTTACGCACGCTAGGAATTTTTTGCTCGGCAAGATAAACCCCTTGTTCAATATCTGAGGCAAGGTCTTGGGCTACTTGGCGATACAGGGTGGTATTAGCGCTGCTCATTATTCCTCTCTTTCTACTATCTAACTATTTATCTAACTATTTATTTATCGATCAATACTGCTTTATTTAACTAGGTTATCAGCAAAACTGTACTGCATAACAGTACAGTTTTGCTATAACAGAACAGTACAGTTAACATTTTAGCGCAACTGTACTGCTTTTTGCGTTTATCTCTGCCTCTCTGCACCTGTCTTTATTTACCTCACAATACTCGGGCTCAAGAAAAGCTTTGGGCCAATCAAAATAGTGAGTAAGAACATGACAAGCTTAACCGGCACAACCGATACCCTGCGTTCACCTTCAACCCCCTCTATGTTGGGCTCTACTGGCATGATGAAAGGTTTATTCGCGGTGATCTTATTCGCCATGACCGTTCCCATGACTAAGTTAGCGCTGCCTTTATTCAGCTCAGAATTAATCGCCAGCTCACGCGCCTTTATTGCCGGTCTATTGGCCTTACTCGTCATCCATATTAATGACTGGGCATTACCGAATAAGAAAACATTTGCCTGGTTAGCCATAGCAGGAGCAGGCGTTGTGGTCGGTTTCCCCTATTTATTAAGTTACAGCCTAATCAATTTATCCGCCGCTAACATGGGCGTGGTATTAGCGGGCCTGCCGTTGATGACCAGCCTATTTGCGGCGCTGATTATGAAAGAACGAAATGGCTTAAGGTTTTGGATTTCATCGGCGTTTGGTGCGGGCTTATTAGCCGTGTATTTCCTCAACGGCAACCAATCCTCTGGCTGGGATATGCAGACACTCGGTATCTTGTGCTTGTTGTTGATGTTTGGTGGTTTGGGCTATAGCGCTGGCGCAAAAGCCGCTAAGAGCATTGGTGGCTGGCAGACAATTTGCTGGATGCTGGTTTTATATCTGCCACTATCATCCATTAGCTTTGGTTATCACGCCGGTAACCCTGCTTTCATTACTGACTTCACTCAGGCAATGAACAATCCTACTGAGCAGAGTAGTTTTTGGATTTCTATTGCTGGTTTGCTTTATCTTGCGGTCATCAGCCAATGGTGGGGATTCCGTTTTTGGTATCAAGCGATGGCAGAAGCAGGAGCAGGCCGTGTGAGCCAGATCCAATTATTGCAGCCGTTCTTTACCTTGTTATTTGCGGTGATCTTTTTGGGCGAGTCGTTTGCGGTTGAGCAAGGGTTGTTTGCGCTGTTGATTGTTCTGGCCATTTTCTCGGCCTTACGCTCTAAAAGGATGACCTAGAGATATTCAGGCCTTTTATGCCTAAACATTTGCACTATAAATTTTCAAAAAAAAGCCCGGATAAAACTATCCGGGCTTTGTATTTTCATAATACAGTAAATAGTATTTCTACTGAGCAGCCCCCGTCCAATTCTGGTTTGAGCCACCGTGTGTTGACCACAAACCAACATTGTCACCTGAGCTAGTACCGAAAGCATCAATCGCTAAGTTATGATTTACACGTGGACGAATCGTATTACCAATGACATCAAACTTTTGATTATTGGTAGAGGATACGCAGGTCCATAATTGAATATTGCCACCGTTACTGAAATTTCCACCCGCAATATCAATACAGTAATTTGAATTTAATTTACTGCGGAACATGCCTGATACGGCATCATAGGTGAATTTTTCGTTATCCGTACCAGAACAACCATGAAGTCGAATATTTGCGCCATTGAAGGCATTTCCACCCCAAATATTCATACATAGTCCAGCACGCTGGTCTTTCAATAAAGTGGCTGTTGCCGGAAATGAATTCGTAGGGTCAGTCCAGTCACCTTCGTTATTGGCATCGCTAATAGCTAACCATACACGATCATAACCTGCACCATTGGCCGCCGCGCGAACTGCATTATTGTATTTAGAATTAGTCGGCGTTTTAAAGTGCCAGTTTGCACCTATGTTCTGGCAAGCTGCTTCGCCACCTGCGTAAGTGCCAGTATCTGCTGTTGTAGTGCTCCAGTTTTCTGTTCCTTCTTGATTACAAGAGTAAGGATGTACACGGTTATCTCCACAACCTACGTCAGCCCAACGACCTGAATCCAGCATAATCGCGCAATCTTCATTATTGGCGTTATTAGGTTCGTTAGTATTCCAACTCCAAATAGCAGCGGCTTGACGATTGTCGTAAGTAAAGTCATCTAGGTTCACGATATTGCGTCCTGACTTGAACCATTCCTTTACGTCAGTCGCATCAATTAGGCCATCACCTGCATTATCAAACAAAGCGCCAATAACTGTACGATCTTCCCAAACACGATCAATGTTTCCTAAACTGGTGAAAACAGCTTTATTCAAGTTTGAATTACTTGAACAACCGCCATCTTTCCAGACAACAACTTGAGCCCCTGCATTTAATACATCAGCTTTTGTTAAATTATTAGGTACGGATTTACAGCCATTACTCTTATAAACATAAGAACCAATTTTGTTCATTAGTTCACTGTGCATGTTGCTATGTTTATCTGTTGCATGATCTTCAATGTAAAGAATCACAACCTGATTTTTAGATTCAGGGCTTTCTAGCCACTGCTTCATTTCTTCAAGACCTTCATGGAAGAACTTATCGTTACCGCTACAAGCACCACCGTGACAAAGTAATAAATGATAGCGCCAATCACTCCAGTTAAATTTCCAATGTAAATCCAGCTCTATAAAGCGTGCGCCTAACTGCAGCTGTTCTTTGATCGTATGTTTTTGTTGAGGATCAATATAACGAACATAACCGTCATTAGCGTATTCAGATGAGTTATAGGTATTGTGTGAACCTAGAATATTGTTTTTGCTCATTGGGGTATGCAAATCAATTTGGTTCTGAAGACGCAATGTCTTTGATTCCCAGCTGTTAGCTTCGTTGCCAATTCCTGCAGAAGAAGCGGCACTTATAGCCAGACTTGCCAATGTAAAGAGTGTTTTTAATTTCATGTATCACCATTGTTATTATTATTTAGTAATAGCGCTTAAAGCACATTACATAAACAGTACCATGGTCCTACACTTACTCCGTTATCCTAACGGGCCAATATTAATGATAATAAAATTCCTCCTTTCCTTTATCCCTGAGAGACAGGTTAGACATCTCATTTTAGATTCTTCATTTCGATTTTCTGCTGTATTTTTTAACCTGAGATTTTTTTTGATTTTTTTTCTGAGCACTCTTCCTTTTAAAGCTTTTCCCCTGCCCTTTTAACCCTTGCAAGCCCATGGGAATATGCTGCTTAGCTTGCTCGATCAAGCCTAATAAATGCTGATTTAACGGTTGCATAAAACCTTGGTAATTTAACTCGCGCTGGCTGATCGCATTCAGCTGCTGTTCCCACAGTGCGGTCATGTCTGGTGTGATGGCCGACTCGGGTAAACTATTAATTAAGCCTCTACCTACTTCTGTACTGCGTATCTGCTTACCGCTGCGCTGTAGAAAATTGCGTTTAAACAGTAACTCGATAATCCCAGCTCGGGTTGCTTCTGTGCCAAGACCGTCGGTTTCTTTTAACGTTTTACGGATTTCTGCATTCGTCACATAACGTGCAATTCCGGTCATGGCTGCTAATAGCGTACCGTCATTAAAATACTCAGGTGGTGTGGTTTGTTTTTCCGCGAGGTTGGCGCCATTACATGACCAAGCATGCTTGCCATGTTGCTTGTCGTTAGGGTCTAAATTGATCGACGGTAACGTATTGTTTTTATCATCACTCTTTTGATCTTTCTTCTTATCACCATAAAGCACCTTCCAGCCGAGCTTTAATGGCTGCTTAGCTTGGGTTTTGAATAACCCACCGGCGATTTCTGCTTCGACTTTCGTTTCTGCATATTGATACGCTGGGAAAAACTGCATCAGATATTGGCGTGCAATATGGCGATATACCTTCTGCTCAAACTGATTAAGCTTTTCAAACTGCGCAGCTGAAATCGACTTCTCGCTCGGTACAATCGCATGGTGCGCTTCTACCTTACTGTCGTTAAACGCTTTGCTTTTTAAATTCGGCTGCGCTAATTCAGAATATTCTTTTAAGGATATACAGTTCTGGCCTATAGCCTGAATTACATTGGGCGCAAGGCTGTGCTGCTCTACTGGCAGATGACGGCTATCAGATCTTGGGTAAGTAATTAACTGGTGGCGTTCATACAGGCTTTGGCAGGTATCCAATACATGCTGAGCGCTCATCGAAAAGGCTTTTGCTGCTTCTATCTGTAGCGTCGATAAATTAAACGGCAGCGGCGCTGGCTGCTGTTTGTCTTTTTGCTCTAGCTTAATAATCTCAGTGGGCTGCTGTTGAATCCGCTGGCAAACGTTTTCTGCCAGTGGCTTATGTAGAACTCGCCCCTCTTCATCTTGATAAGGCTTGCAGGCTTCGCTGGGCTGCCACTTTAATAAGAAGGATTCATTATTTGAATTCACTAACCGCGCTTCGACCTGATAAAAGTCGCGACTGACGAAGTTTTCTATTTCTTCGTCACGCTTAACCACTAGGCCTAATAACGGTGTTTGTACCCGGCCGACGGATAATACCCCTTGATAACCTGCTTTCTGCCCTTGCAGCGTATAAGCACGAGTCATATTCATGCCGTATAACCAATCAGCCCGAGAGCGAGAAAGTGCGGATACTGATAACGGTACAAATTCTTGATTGCTGCGTAAGTTCGTTAGCGCTCGCTTCACTGCAGGTAAGTTTAAATCGCTGATCAAGCAGCGCTGGGTATTCTTTCTTTTATGAGCGCTAATTTTAAGGTGACTTAAGACTTCATCAACTAATAGTTGCCCTTCCCGGTCGGGGTCTCCAGCATGCACGATTTGATCGGCCTGCTTCACCAACTTTCTAAGCACAGTTAATTGAGAACGGGTTTGGCTCTTGGCTTTTAGCTGCCATTCTTGCGGAACAATGGGTAGATGTTCGAGCTTCCAGGATTTGTACGCAGGATCATATGCATCAGGCTCTACTTGCTCTAATAAATGACCAATACACCAACTCACCACATCGCCATTTGCGAGCTCGATATAGCCTTGCTGCTTTCTATGTGGCTTATTTAATAAGCTGGTTAGACCGTCTGCGATAGCACGCCCAAGACTGGGTTTTTCTGCGATGTACAATTTCATTGACAAACTGTATAGATAAACAGTGTATATTTCAAGGCGACATTACCTATCTGGCTCGACACCACATTTTTATAAAAAGCCGGCGGTGTTTTATACAGTTCGCTTCTTTTAGAGTTTCTGTCAATTTTATTACACTCTGGCGTCATTGGTCTGAGACTTTATATTTTACAGCTCAAAAAATCGTCATTTTAACACTAGCACAGGCGTACTAACGTCTCACAATGGTTGTTATCACCTTATACCCAAGGTTATCCACACAATCTGTGGGTAAGATTATGATAAGTAATCAAAATAATATGAATTTAATTAAAATCAAGACTTGCACTGCACTTTTTTAAAATTATTTTCGGTGCGTATTCTGTCCAATATTCTTTTCCAAATATTTCCCTAAAGGCCTTGACTTCACTGGGCTGTAGCGATTTCGACCCTCTGTTCAAAAAACGAACAATCTAACGATACCCTAGATAAAATGGGGGCTCGAAGGGGTTATATTAATATTACACACAGAGTTATACACAGAAGTTGTTAGTAATTAATAAATCGTCTCTTTTTAGACAATTTGTGGGTATTTTATGCAACCAGTCAGAATAAAGTCGCGTCAATATATCCACTATACGTCTGTTTTTTGATGCTTTAATTAGTAACTATCAGGGGTCTATTAATTGTCTCTTCTCTCTCTTCAATAGCGATTGTCGATGTTCTTCCGCGATACGTGTGCAAGGTGCTAGAATGGTGTTATTCAAAGCTCTTCTATCTATTGCCTCATCGTCAGCGGAATCATCATGCCTGTAACTCATTTCATTACTCATCAGATCAATAAAGAAGCACAAAAGCCTGCTGCTATGGTTACGACTACTGCCAACGAGGCTGAAGTTGATGATTATTGCCATTTAGTGATGAGCCAGTTAAAAGGCATCTTCGTGCAGCGCGCGAGTAAACGTTACGGCTGTTTCAATCCTGAAGTGACTCGAGTTAAAGGCTTAACTCTTAACTGGTTGAACGATCAGCAGAGCTTTTTATCGTGGACCAAAAAGATTAGCGAGCAGTTCGCCGATATGATGGACAATACCGAGCTGGAAATTGATGGTTATTTGGCTTTTGCCACAGAAGAGCTAGCCGATTCCGATAAGCTTTATATATTCCACCTACGTGAAAAAAGTAACATTTGCTTAACCAGCGATATGCAATTAAGTGAAAGTCGTATTATCGACTTCTCCAATACTGGTTTTGGCCTGTGCATCGATACCTCTGCCCTCAAAAAAGAGCAGGAAGAAGGCAAACGCAGCGACGAGAAATATTTTACTTTCAGTTTTGGTCGTGGCGATAAACCAATTCAAAAGTTATTCTCTGATTTTGCAGGCTTTATCGATACTCTCGATACTGAACAAGAGACCCAAGAATTTTTAGAAATTGTTGAAGAGTACGCATCAACACTATCGGAAGATCAATCGATCGAAACCAAAACCAAAGTGATCGAATATTGCGTTGAGCAAGATAAACAAGGTGAGACGGTTGAGTTCAAAACGTTATCAGGTCAGCTCGATAGCAGCGCGCCGGAAAAATTTGAGCAATTTGTTGCACTTAAGAAACGTGAGCGTCGAGAAGTTCGTCCACGCTCAGAGTCAACGATGAATGAAACTTCATCAGAACTGGCTCAAGGCGAAAGCATTGTTAAAACTGAATTAATTCCTGATCGTAAAAGCCTGAAAAATTATTTGCGTTATAGCGGTAAGAATAAAGAAGTGACGCTGAGCTTTGCTGCAACGTCTCTGGGGACGGATATTAGTTTTGATGCGAGTGAAAATAGTCTCACCATTAAAAACCTACCAAGCCGTTTATTAAAACAGTTAAAGCCTGATACTACTGAGAAGTAGATTATTAGTACTAAAGTAGTTTGTACATACAAGAAGCAAGCTTGTAAATAATCAGTGATTAAAGCTCTGTCAGCAAATATGGAAAAAGCACAGAGCGATAATTACTGCTTCAAACACACTTGCTTGAATCAATTTTAAACAAAGCGCACTATGTAGGGCATTAACAATAATAATTTGAGCTGTCCATGCTAAAACAAACACTTTCGGCGTTCAGGTCCATGTCAGAGATCGCCTTTCAACAGACTTATACCATTCCTCTAGCCGAGCTAAAACAGAAGTATCAGCTAGCAGATTCTGGCTTTATCAATATCAATGGCCTCAATGTGCATTATCGCGACAATCCTTGCCGCCAAAATCTAGAAGCCCCTATTTTATTATGCTTACATGGTATTTTTTCATCGCTGCATACCTGGCAAAAATGGGTTGATGAACTGAATGATCGTTTTCGCATTATTAGTATCGATTTACCTAACTTTGGATTAACCGGCCCCTTTCCCACGCTTAAGTTTGATGACAATAGTTATCCTGATTTTTTACGTGATTTACTTGATGTATTAAAAATCAAAAAATGTCACATAGCAGGCAACTCGCTTGGTGGTTTTTTTAGCTATTCTTTTGCGGCGAAATATCCAGAACGAGTTGAAAGAATGATACTGCTCGATGCGGCTGGCTTTTTATTCGTCCCTCCATTGGCCTTAGTTAGTTGGGGGCTCCCGTTAGGTGGCTGGGTAGCAGAAAATACTAACCCTCCTAAATCGTTGGTATCTAAACTAATTCGTCAGGCGTATGCGAACGGTGAGCGGGCCAGTGAAGAAGAGCTGACTCGGTATTATGAAATGATGTTAAGACCTGGCAATCGCGAGGGTGGCAGTCAGGTTGTGCAGTTTGTTCGTAATCGCTTGGGTTTTGATACGGCGTGCTTAAAAGAGCTACAGATACCAACCTTGGTTATGTGGGGGGAGCAAGATAAATGGATTCCTATTCGTCATACTAAAAACTTCAAAAAAGCGTTACCCAACTGCCAAGTCATTACCTATAGCGATTGTGGGCACATGCCTATGGAAGAAAAACCTGAGTTAAGTGCTGCCGATGCGGCAACGTTTTTATTAGCCCAATAGACGGCTAAGCTAATAGCATAATGAATGATAAAGGGAGCCTATGCTTAAGAAATTCCACCAATGGTTGTTAAAACGCGCAGACAAGCAAGCCGATAACATTTGGATTTTCACCGTAGGGGCTGTCAGCTTCTTCTTTGGTATGGGGATTATTCTTTATGCACAAAATGCCTTGGCTTCTTCCCTAGGCCAAGAAATCATTGTGCTATTTGGTTTTATACTAGCGATTATCGGAGGAATTGCCGCTATAATAGGTTATCTGTCTTTAAGCCTATTGCGCTTTTTAAGCTTCGCCAATCGCGAACGCGTTAAAACTCCCACACTTGAATCTATAGAAGTCGAAGAAAAACCATGACCAGCGAACGTTTTCCCGATATTGAAGTTTACATACTTAAAGCCGAAGCCAGTGAAATCTATGACTGGCTGTGCACTCTGTTTTCAAAAGTAGAAGAACAAAAAAGCAATGCCAGAGCCGTACAATGGTCAGTCGATGGTAATGAAGTATTGTTCACACTGAACAGCAACAAAAACTTCGCTAGCTTGTGGTTTAAAGTGAATCAAACGCCTTGGAATAATGACCTTGAGTGTGGCCGTATTTTACACAGTGCTTTGGGTAAAGAAGTTCGCTGTTCAAAAGCGACTTGGCAAGAAGGTGATGAAGGTCCAGCTTGGACAAAGCTTATTCATGACGAAGAAAAAGATTTCGATTGGAATAAGTAGTGTCTAACGATAACCGTTTTCTTGATAGCAATTCTTTCGACAGTCTTTCATTAAAAGACTTACAGCAACGCTATTTTCGCCTTTTAGACGCTATGTCTGAAGGCGTTTATGGACTTGATGCTGATGGCCTAGCCACGTTTGTGAATCCTGCGGCTGAACGTATTACTGGCTGGTCGCCTGACGATATTTTGGGCAAGAACATTCATCAGTTTCATCATCATAGCCACGCTGATGGGCGCCCTTATCCCGATACAGACTGCCCTATTTATAAAACACGCCTTACGGGTGAAAGTGCTCATTGTGAACATGAAGTTTTTTGGCGCAAAGATGGCAGCTGCTTTCCGGTTGAATATTCAAGCACTCCGATTGAAGAAGACGGTAAGCGTTTAGGTGTGGTTGTCGTTTTTAAAGATATAAGCGAACGCTTAGTCCAGCATAAAAAACTGCAAACCGCTTTGCAGCAAGTTGAATACCTTAAAGAGCAAGTGGTCGCCGAAAACCGTTTACTCAAACAAGAAATTCAACTGCAATCGCAGCAAGAGCTGATTGGCCAAAGTGACATCATGGCCGCCTTGGTGGAGCGTATCGGTCAGGTCGGCCCTACTGATGCCTGCGTACTGATTCAAGGTGAAAGTGGTACTGGTAAAGAACTGATTGCCCAAGCCCTGCACAGTGCGAGCCAGCGCAGTGATAAGCCTGTGGTCAAAGTAAATTGCGGTGCCATTGCCGAGAGCTTGATAGAAAGTGAATTATTTGGTCATGAGAAAGGGGCATTTACCGGGGCTACTCAGCGCCGTTTAGGTCGCTTTGAAGTCGCTGATGGCGGCACGCTGTTCCTAGATGAAATTGGCGAGTTGACCCAAGCCGCCCAAGTAAAATTATTACGAGTTTTGCAGGAGCAAGAATTCGAACGTGTGGGCAGTAGCCAAACGGTGAAAGTCGATGTGCGTATTATTGCCGCCACCAATCGTGATTTACAAAAACTGGTTGAGCAAGGAGAGTTTCGGGCCGATTTGTTTTATCGCCTGAATGTATTCCCACTTTGGGTACCTGCACTGCGCCAGCGACCTAGCGACATCCCTTTGCTTGCGAGCTATTTTCTAGCCAAGATTCAGCGCCATATCGGACGACATTGCGAAGGCTTTACCCCACTCTCGCTACAAAAAATGATGCAATATACTTGGCCCGGTAACGTACGTGAATTGTATAACGTGATCGAGCGCTCTTTAATTCTGCACTCTGGTAATGGCCTTTTGATCTTGCAGCTGGATGCTGAACTTGCGAGTTTTAAAAATACCCATTCACCTGCCAGCCTGCAGAAGCCATTAGGCGATGCTTCCTTATCACCCCAACGTGAAAGCATTGAGTTGTTAACCTCTGCTGAGGCAGAGAAGCAACATATCCTGCGTATCCTGGAAGTTTGTAATGGCCGAGTCTCCGGTAAAAAGGGGGCGGCTGAACATTTAGACCTGCCCGTATCGACACTTCGTTCACGCATGAAGAAACTCGACATTCGGCTTAAATAAGAATAGACAATCATTAGAATGGTAGTAACTATTCAGCAGGTTTTAAAACGACCTATGATTGGGTATTTATTCCACAAAACGCCGTAAATACTTCCTTGTAGCCTTAGTTCGGCTCCCTGCCTCGCATATTTGCTCCACAAACACCCAATAATAGATCTGATCTTGTCTTAACTTGTATTATCTGAATAGTTCCAAATAGTATTGATACACCAGTAGCAACATAACAGTAGCGACATAACACTCATGTAAGCGATATATCACTACATATTTAACCCAAATATCGCCATTTCTAACAGTATTTAAATAAAACTCCAGTAAATACAGCAACTTACAACTTGGCCCAGCGTTTGCTATCTAGCCTCATGCTATTTGATGAAATGAGAGCTTTATGAGCAAATTAATCGCTACCTCCCAACAGCCACAATCCTCTGGATTCCGCCAATTTCTAAGCTTTTTCAAAGCGGACTCGCTGCCACATCGAGTGCGTCTTATTTCAGGTCGCTACCTGACGTTACGTCGACTCATCAGTTGGCCATTATTGTTAATCTGTTTCTTAACGCCGTGGTTAACCTGGAATGATTTACCCTTGGTGCATTTTGATCTCGTTGCTAAACAATTTCGCTTGGGCTCTGTTATTTTTTGGCCAGAAGATTTAATGGTTCTAACTTGGGCAATGCTGGCGGGTGCTTTTGGCTTGTTCTTTGTCGCAATGGCTTCTGGCCGTCTCTGGTGTGGTTTTAGCTGTCCGCAAACCGTTTGGACGTTTCTATTTATTCGCTTAGAAGAATTAATCGAAGGTTCGCGCCATAAGCGTTTGAAAATGGATCGATCGCCGTGGAATCCCGAAAAAGTACTGCGTAAATTTACCAAGCACATCAGTTGGATCAGCCTGAGCCTATGGACCGGTATTACGTTCATAGCTTACTTTTACCCACTCGAGACTATGGCCAATGATTTTAGCCAAAGCGATTTGGCCGGCATGGGATTATTTTGGATTCTGTTTATTGCGCTGATGACTTACCTAAACGCAGGTTTTTTACGTGAACAAGTTTGTACACACATGTGCCCTTATTCGCGCTTTCAATCAGTGATGTCTGATAAGTCTACCTTGATTGTGCAATACGATGAGCCTCGTAACGACTGCATTGATTGCCAAGTTTGTGTGCATGTTTGCCCGACTGAGATAGATATCCGTGATGGCATGCAGCTTTCTTGCATCGCCTGTGGTGCATGCGTCGATGCCTGTGACAGTATTATGGATAAAATTAACAAACCTAGGGGTCTTATTGCCTTTCGCCCAGGAGAAGCCACTATAAAAGACGCACTCGATCTAAAACAGAGACCTCGTTTAATCGGCTATGCCGTTGCGTTTCTAATATCCGTTTTCTTAGTTGGCTTTCAGGCGACGAGTCGCGACATGATGCAAATTAGCCTGGAGCGTGATCGTACGAGCCTATATCGCATTAATGCAAATGACGAAGTCGAAAATAGCTTCTCATTGAAATTTCATAATAAGACTCAGCAAGACATGCCGATTCGTTTGCGCATAGTTGATAACCTTCATGGCTTTGAGATCAATCAGCCACACCTGACGATTGCCGCAGGCGAACGCCAGCAATTCCCTTTATTAATAACTATTGCTCTGCCCTCTGCAAATCAAACTGAGACGTTAAAACTTTCCAGTAAAGCGGCCATTCAAATTGAAGTTATATCAATAGGAGTTGATGAACCGGTTAATCAAATCGAGACTGCTTTTTTCATGCCCAACATAATGAGTGAGCGCTAACGAAACCTGCCTTTCAATAGCCATAAAACGGACTCATTAGTATTTAGAATTGCTTAAACCCTCGCTGCATTAGCGAGGGTTTAATATCCCTAAACGATCTTTTACAAAATACGATGATGATCTTTAATTAACGCATTAACCGCGCATTAATATAGGTCCCGCCATGCAAGCTAATCCGAAAATAATCAGCACGCTGAATCAAGCCTTAACGACAGAACTGACAAGCATTAACCAATTCTTTTTACATGCTCGTATGTTTAAGAATTGGGGTTTGGAAGAATTGAACGAGAAAGCCTATAAAAAGTCGATTAAAGACATGAAGCAAGCCGATGAGTTAATTGAGCGGATTTTGTTTCTTGAAGGTCTGCCTAACTTACAACAGCTGGGTAAATTGCAAATTGGTGAGGATACTGAAGAGATGCTGCAATGCGACCTCAATGTCGAAACGGCTCAAGTAGCTGAACTACGCGATGCCATAGCGCTGTGTGAGCAAGAAAAAGATTATGTCAGCCGCGAGTTACTTGCCAACATTCTAGCGTATGAAGAAGAGTACATCGATTGGTTAGAGACTCAGCAGATATTAATCAATACAACCGGTATAGAGAACTATCAACAGTCGCAAATGAATAGCTAGATGAACCGCTAATTCGGAGAGTTAACATGAAAGGTAATACCAAGGTCATCGACCTATTAAACAAACAGCTTACTTTAGAGCTTACTTCAATGGATCAGTACCTTGCTCATAGCAAGATGTATGAAGACTGGGGAATTAATAAACTGCATGAGAAGTTAGCCCATGAATATGAAGAAGAATTGGGCCATGCCAAGCTTCTAATTGAGCGCATTTTATTTCTGGAAGGCATACCCGATACCGCCTCACGGGAAGCGCTAATGATTGGCGATGGTGTTGAGCAAATGCTACGCAACGATTTAGCAGCTGAGAATACAGTAGCAGCAAGCTTGAAGAACATCATTGAGGTCTGCGAGCAAGAGCGTGATTATGTCACTCGCGAGATACTCGAAACACTATTAGATGATACTGAAATGGACCATATTTATTGGCTAGAACAGCATATAGGCCTGATTGATAAGATAGGACTACAAAATTATATTCAAAGCCAAATGGGGGCTGCAGCCGTATGATTTAACCCATAATCTGAACTAGAACCTAACCTAGAACCTGATTAACCTGACAGATACTGACCATTAGGCTGAATATAATTGATAACTATTACCATTCGCGATAGTATTAACTTATCAATTTTACAGTCAGTGGTCACACTATGTACGTTTGCATTTGTAATGCGGTGAACGAAAAAGCTATCCATCAAGCCGTTGTTGAAGGCGCACAAAACGTGAGAGATGTACGTCGTAGCCTCGATGTTGGATCTCAATGTGGACAATGTGTACGTCACGCTCATGAAGTAATAGAACAAGCAAAATCGCAATTCGAAAAGGCTGAATTTTACGCGGCTTAACGACCTAATACGCCCTATATAAAAACCTCTGCAGCAGCAATCCTTGTCTATACTGAAGATCATAGCTCGAACATTATACTGTTCGAATTCAACACAGATTTAAATCTGCTTGTGATTCAAAGGTACGACTATGGCATCTTTTTTTTTACACTCCACCATCAGACTTTGTCTTTTAAGCCTTTCTCTTTTTATTCTGCCATCTATCAGTCATAGCCAAGAAGCCATAAAAATCATAACCAATAACTGGACCAGCCAAATTGTACTCTCTCAGATAACCGGCAATATCTTTGAATCAATGGGCTTTGAAGTTGATTACATCCCAAGCTCTACATCTGATCAATGGGGCGCTTTAGCCCATGGTGCTGCACATGTGCAGGTAGAAGTATGGGAAGGTACTATGTCTGATCAATTTAATCGTCTTGTTGCAGAGGGCAGTATTATAGATGCTGGCTTTCACCAAGCAACGACAAGAGAAGATTGGTGGTATCCAAAGTACGTTGAATCACTATGCCCAGGATTACCGGATTGGAAAGCATTGAAAGCCTGCTCTACCATTTTTAAACAGCCAGATTCTAATGGTAAAGGTGTTTATTTTGCAGGCCCATGGGAAAAACCAGACGAAGCTCGAATTAGGGCATTAGGATTGGATTTACAAGTAAAAACACTCTCAAAAGGTGATGATCTTTGGGTAGAGTTAAAAAAAGCTGATGCTAAGAAAACTCCAATTATATTATTCAACTGGACACCTAATTGGGTCGAATCTCGCTTTCAAGGAGCATTTATCGAATTCCCAGAATATGAAGCTGCCTGCGAAACAGATCCTAGCTGGGGAGTGAACAAACAATTTTTATACGATTGTGGAAACCCCAGTGGCGGCTGGTTAAAAAAAGCGGCGGCAATAAACTTCAAACAAGACTACCAATGTGCATTTGAAACGTTAAAAAATATGAATTTTAACAATCAACAGATTGCTTTTCTTGCAGCTCTTGTTGATGTAGATCAGTTAAGTTATCAAGCAGCAGCTCAGCAATGGCAGAGTAAAAATACCTTGCTTTGGCAAAGTTGGATCTCTAAAGGATGTTCGTAATGAACTCTGCTATACAGCCAAAAAAATCGTTGAGCGCACAATTATTTAAATTAATATTCGGACTTTACTGTCTAATATCCATCAGCGTTACTACGATTCAAATAATTGAAGAATACAGGTATACCCAACAAGCCATCGAAGAAGAATTAATAATTTACGAAAAAATATTTGGCCCCGTTTTGGCCAAGGCTCTATGGAACCTTGATCGTGAACAAATGAACGATATTACACAAGGTTTTTCTGAAGTACCTATCATCGTTGGTATTAAAATTGAGCGACTTAAAGACAATGAATTCATTCCGTTTGCTGATAGGATTTCTAGCCAACAGAGCAATACAATGAGCAATCAATTTTCATATACCTTCCCTATCGAATATGCTGTCGCGGGGTCAGTTCAGCCTCTTGGTCAAGCAACAATTTATTCAGATTCATCCATCGTATTAGACCGAGTTAAATTGGGTTTTATTTTTCTAATTATTAATGCCTTAATTAAAGGCATCGCGTTATGGTTTATATTTTGGTGGGCACATAAAAGACTCGTTATAACGCCGTTGAATACCTTAACTCAATCTATTTCAGAACTAAAATTTGATAACCTTTCATCTTTTAATCTCAACTTAAATATTAAGAAAGAGGATGAAAATGAACTAACAATCATTGAAACATCCTTTACACAAATGGTTAATGAACTGTCTAAAGCTAAACAGCATGTGTCTCATTTCAACCAGCGGTTAGAACAAGAGGTAATAGAAAGAACAATAGAACTAGAAAAATCTACACATGATGCCGAAGCACTGGCTCACATTGCCGAATCAGCGACTCAAGCCAAGTCAATATTCCTTGCAACCGTGAGCCATGAATTACGAACTCCAATGAATGGAATTCAAGGAATGCTGTATCTTTTAGATCAAAGTAAATTAGATGAAAAGCAAAAGAGTAATATTGAAATAGCGTCACATTGTGCAGGTGGATTATTAACTCTAATTGATGATCTTCTAGACTTATCAAAAATTGAAGCTGGGAAATACATAATCGATCATGCTCCTTTTGACGTCTACCCTATATTCGATGAATTGGTCATATTGCTTGAGTCAGGGATGAAAAATAACGATGTTAAAATACAGCTAGATATCGAGAATATCCGTACCTTACAGGTAATTGGAGATTCTATACGCCTACGTCAAATATTAACCAATCTCATAGGGAACGCCATTAAATTCACCCATGAAGGACATATTAGAATTTCAACGGTAATAAGTGACTACACGATTCAGGCAGCTGATGAATTTTATTTAACAGTTTCTGTAGAAGATACCGGCATTGGTATCCCACCAGAAAATATACATAACATATTTGAAAGCTTTACTCAGTCTGACTCATCAACTACTCGTGAATACTGCGGTAGTGGCCTAGGTCTTTCTATCTCGAAACATCTTTGTAAATTAATGGGAGGAAAAATTAGCGTCAAGAGCGAAGTAAATAGGGGGAGTTGCTTTACTTTTTATATCAAACTCAAGCGTGCATATTAATAAATAGATGCTCCTACATCTATTTATACACAATACGTTCCATTTCTATTAACGCATACTGATTACGTCCTCGTTCTTTGGCCGTATATAAAGCACTGTCGGCAAGTTCTAACATTTGTTTAGGAGTTTGATCGGCGTGCGGTGATGCTGAGCAGCCACCGATACTGATGGTTATATATTGCGAAACTTTGTTTTCAGAATGAGGCAATTGCAATTTTTCAATGTTTGACCTTAGTTGCTGACAGATAAACTCTAGCCCGTGCGGTTGAGTTTCGGGCAATAGAATAACAAATTCTTCACCACCAAACCGCGCCAAAATATCCTTTGCTCGATAAAGGTCTTGACCTAAACAGCTGGCCACTTTCCGAAGAACGTCATCTCCAGCACAATGGCCAAAATTATCGTTATACAATTTGAAAAAATCGATATCGACCATAACCAAGCACAAACTTTGCTGATGACGACAAGCATTGCGCCACTCCCGCTCTAAACTCTGCTGAAATTCTCGTTTATTTAAAACGCCGGTTAACCCATCAATAGCCGCATGACGATGTAACAAGCGAATTATTCTTGCTTGCACAGACAGTTTTTAATTCGCGCAGTCACTGCATTTAATCCTAAATGGTATTTTGTAAAATCATTAACTCCAAGATTAAAAGCTTGTATTTCATCTTCTCCGTTCGATTCGTTAGCTAAATAAATAATCGGTAATTCAACCCCCGCCTCAATTTGATATTTCAGCTGTCTAATTAAGATATAATCGCTCTTTTTATCAAGTTCAAAATTGATCATTATGCCATCGAATAAATTGATATTGTTTTCGCTAATTAAATCTTCTGTACGTTTGAAATTTGTACATTGGATACCGCTAGGGTGATTTGAAAACTCCTCTACTAACGATTCAAGACCCAGGGTAGCAATATGAAAATCACCATGGTGTAAGCAGGTATTTCCCATAATCAATGCTTCTTGATTATCCCCTTGCATAAAGTTTTGAATATTATCAGGGTGCTGTAAACCATACATTTTCTGATCGCCATTAAGCATCATCACAGGGATTCGTCTGTCGAAATCCCCCTGCTCCCACTGCTGCTGATACTGTTGTTGTTGATCTCTCGCTTTATCACTGACTTCTAATCCACTGGCACCCGCCTTGATTAACAGTTGATGTAATACTTGCGGATCAGAAATATCTAAACTCTGCTGCCAATAGCCTCGATATAGTGATTGTAAATATACCTCAGCCTTTTCTTCGTCTACCAATTGGAGTGTGATAAAAGATAAAATGGCTAAGCGGGTATTAACACAAAAATGAGGGCGGGTTATTTCTATTTCGCGGGCACGCTGGCGTATCAAACTATGTTCATGCAGTATTAGCGCTGCTTGCTCATCTGTTTTTAATTCGCTATTAAAGCCTGGTGCGTGCTCTACTAAGCTCCAAGATACTTCTTTATTTAAACCTAGTGCTTCAATCCGCTCATGCATCGCAAAGCAAAAAGGACAATTGAGGTCAGAAAATACCTGAATGTTTAACTGATTATGTGCTGGTGATGACTTTAGCAGCGCTGGTTTTTGCACGGATACACTCGACAAATACTAGAAGGGTAATCCTTTAAATCTAGTTGCTGGTCAGTAGTGCCGCCATTGTTCACCTTTTAATGTCAGGTAAGACACTATAAGGACTAGCAATCCCCTTGTTATTCATTACGCAGTGCATAAACAGGGCTGATTTTACTGGCCTGCCATGCGGGGCGAATGCCCGACGATAAGCCAATTAAGCCTGATATGAGCAAAGCGAGCAGTAGATAATAAGGACTAGGGCTAAGCGGAAAGCTAGGCGCAAACAGTGCCATCAAAGCCAAGATACTCATGGCGACGAGCATTCCTAAGATTCCACCGATAAAAGACAATAGAACGGCCTCACCTAGAAACAAACTCAGCAGTTGTCTTCGTGACGTCCCTATCGCGCGTAACAACCCTATCTCGGCACTGCGCTGATGAATATTAGTTGTCATAATGGTGAAGATGCCTACACCGCCCACCAGCAATGAAATAGCCCCTAAAGCAGCAATACCCAAGGTAAGTATCGATAATATGCTGTCTAAACTCG
>Ga0105348_1000418_pt1 | contig 31821 bp, 23 predicted proteins | sample EN8Hudsemesocosm_2_FD_83504 | JGI IMG/M metagenome (GOLD analysis project Ga0105348, IMG submission 83504) | Methane-oxidizing microbial communities from mesocosms in the Hudson Canyon - EN8C Hudson Canyon | ecosystem: Environmental > Aquatic > Marine > Cold seeps | place: Hudson Canyon... | reverse complement strand
TATAGTAACCTACAGCGCCCAGCAATAATCCATAAACGATACCTCCTATTGCTTCTTCTGCGAACAAGATGCCAATATCAGTCGTTGTAACTTCATTACAAAGCGCTACATAATGCTTCACCTGCTTGGCTAAAATATGCGATGGATTTTTCTTTGTTAACACTACAAGGATTGAATAAAATAGTGACAGCTAAATTTGAGTTTGAAAACAAAGCTGAAAACACCCTTCGTATTATTCGACAAAAGACGGATAAAAATGAATGGGCATTTCTAGAAATAGAAATATCGACGGACTTAGCTGAGGTAATTAAACGCTGCCGATCTTCAGGCATTGCTTCACCGTTTATTATTCATCACAAACCAATAAGACGTAACCCAGACCAATCTAAAGATCACTGGTCACAAATATTACCTAATTATTTGGGACAAGAACTCAGAAAGATTCGTGATAGTCTTGATGAATTAGCAGCTATACCGCCACACGCTCGCCCTACCTTTCATGAGATAAGGTCTCTAGGTTCACACCTATACGACATACAAGGCTATTCAGATGAAGGTTATGTTCAGCCACTCATGGGACATTCGGATGTTGATATGACCAGAAAGTACCAAGCAGGCCACGAAATAAAATGGGTAAAAGTAAAAGCAGAGCTTAGTTTAGACGTTCTTTATAAAAACGAAATGGGAAAATAGTGGGAATATAATGGGAAAGAAATTTAACGTCATTTTCTAATACCCTTAAGTTATTCATAACTAAGGATAAATTGGTAGGACCAGGCGAATTCGAATCGCCGACCCCTACCATGTCAATGTGCCCTATCCTAAAGTCCTCATATGCTACCTATACACCTGAATACACTATCAGCGCTACTTCTAATAGGGTCAACGTTATTTAAATCGTCCTGAACCAAGTACTGAAATGTATTGAAGGTGTACTCTAATGTACGACTTAAGTCCTTAGTATGGACTTAAGTTACTATTATGATTTGTAGTATATATTAGTGCCTTAAACCTAGGTAGTTAGCTGGATACCAATGCTAATAACTGCCCCACCTGATGATATTTATCTACGTAACCTCTAACAACGTTAAACAAACCTATCCGGTTAATACGAAATTAGAGGCAATTATGAAAATTAAATTTAATGAATCAAACGTAAAAAATTTAGAACCAGAGGCTAAGGCATATGAAGCAACTGACCCTATGTTTCCAGGTCTAATTATTCGAGTACAACCAACTAGTCGTAAAACTTTCTTTTACACATATCGCACATTAGCCAGACAGCGTTCTAGACTGAAAATTGGTCGCTATGGTGATGTAACTTTGTCGCAAGCAAAAAAAGCATTCGCATCTAAAGCTGGTGATGTTGCAAATGGAAAAGACCCTCAAACGGATAAAAGAAACTATATACAGAAACTGGTAGCTGAACAATCATTGACTCTAAGTGTTTATATTGAAGAGCATTATAAAGACTGGGTACTTAAAAATAGGAAAAGCGGTTCATTTACTCTCGAAGTCATTGATCGTCACTTTACCCACCTCCTAGATAAACCGATGGCTACATTAACTCCAACTGAAATCGAAAAATGGCAAATAGGTGAACTAGATAGAGGCCTGAACCCTGCAACTGTAAATCGTAACTTGACCGCTTTAAGAAGCATCTTCACCAAAGCATACACTACAGAATTGACTCCATCTAACCCTCTTAAAACTGTTAAAAATTTAAAGGAGCTTGACGATAAGAGAACCCGCCACTTAAGCCCATTAGAAGAAACCAAGCTTTTTAATGAGCTAAGAAAACGTAATCAGAGAATTGTAGATAACCGTAAAAGCGCTAATGATATGCGCAAACAACGTAACTATGATTTATTCCCTAAGCTTGATAAACAACTATTTGCTGATCACTTGGAACCCATGGTCATCATTGCTATTAAAACAGGTATACGAAAAGGCGAATTATTAAGTCTTAACTGGAATGATATAAACTTAAATGAAAAAATAATAACTGTAAGAGCTGCTAATGCTAAATCAAGCAAGGTACGCCACATTCCTTTAAGCGCTAATTGTTGTAGCTGTATTGAACAATGGCGAAATCAACAAGCTGAACCAACAGGGCTCGTTTTTAAAAATGCGAAAGGGGAACGTTTCACCGATATTAAAAAATCATGGAGTAAGCTAATTGGTGATGCTGGTATCACTAATTTTCGCTTTCATGACCTAAGACATCATTTCGCTAGCAAACTAGTCATGGAGACAGTACCACTAAACACAGTACGAGAATTTTTAGGGCATGGCGATATTAGCACGACCCTCCGCTATGCACATTTAGCAAAAGACCATAAATCTCAACTTATACAACTCATAGATAATTAATCATTACTCATGGGTAGTTAAGCCAAACATAGTTTATTTAACTGCCCTAACATCAAACGTTCTTCTAGGTATTCTTATTTCACTTAACAAACCAAGGAGAAAATAATGAATAATTTTAACTACGATATAGTAAAAAAAGTGATATATGAACTTATTAATGATGCAGCTAATGACTACAATGACAAGCGTGTGCTTGATACAGTTGAAGCAGCAGATTATTTAAATATGGGTATCGAGTGGCTAAAGAAGACCCGTAGAACGGGGATTATTAATGGCACTATTCCCGCTCCAACTTATATCAAGGTTGGCAGCTCTGTTAAATATCTTAAAGATGATTTGGATAAGTTTCTAAACGGCCTAACTAAATATCAGCACAGCGCACAGGAACAACCCTTTTAACCATAATGGCACCAGTATTGTATGAATGATATTACAGCAAGTGAATTACGTGAGTTTGTGAAAACATTTCAACCTTCTAGCGATACTGGTAATTTTGTACTTAATAATCTGCACCTAACTTCAAATTACATTACCCATCAAGTCTTCCAAGACCATAGTTATTTAGAAGTATTATGGATACCAAAGAAAAACAGTAAAGGTAGTAAACGTAAAGTAAAAGCAATGGATTACGATTATTACAAAGCACACATGCAAGCAAGGGTACTGAAATCAAAAAACACTAAAGTCTATAGACAACTATTTAAGTATGATTCTGTAGTAGAAGCTACTGAAAAGTATTTACAACATTTCTATATTTTCAACAAAACTAATTTTAAAAATATAAATACCTACCCTTTCCCTGAATACTACCTGATAGAAACCTATACCAGCCTTGCTTTTTTATTTGCTCAATACCTTGATGACGTAGAATTATTCAATTCTCCATCAGCCAACCCTAAAGATAGGCTTCAAATAAAAGATAAGAAGACAAAATTAAAGAATATCTTGATGTATTGCGATAAGGCCTTAGCAGCAACCTCTGAACATACAATTAGCGACCTTCAGCTCAAGACAATTAATCTTGAAAGCCGTCACACCATCGACTTCATAAGAGCCGATGCAGAACTTAGGCTTCAAGACCTATCAATAATTGAAAGAGCAGATAAAACTACACCAGAACAACTACTAGCATACCGTATTGCGTCAAACATACTTGCACTGGATGTATTTGGTGGTGAACTACCTGTAAACGATATAAATAGCTACATTAGTGAAAAAAGGTATGAGGATAAGGTCTATGGGCGAGCACCATGGGATGACACTGATCCTGAAGACTATAGGCCTACACCACAAAAATATGAAGATAACAAAGAAATGTCTGGCACATTAGCTACTAGTGCGGAGCCGATGACAGAATTGGCAAGTATCATATATGGCTGGTGCCTTGAAATTACTGACAAGAGATTAACTATCGACATTATCGAAGAACGTATCAAGAAACTAAAAGGCATTCGGTTTGTAAAAGCAAAAGATGCTGAAGGCTTTTTGCATTTAATACCTAAGGACTTCCCTTCAAATTAAAGTACACGCTCTGCATATGAGCTGACATAATAATTAACCCTGATGCTATGAATATTTTTTTCTATACCAAATACCTAGAAAAATAATGCAGACGAACACTCCACTCCATGCAATAAGAGGAAGAGATAACATAGGATGTTCAGAAGGTAGTTTTAATAAATAAACAGCACGACTTCCACTTAAAGTTTTTCCGTTTCCTGCTATGTAGTCACTATTGGCACTAGATTTAGCACTAGCTAAACTTGCCCAATCATAGTTAGAAAGATCCAGTCCTAAATTAAAAGCTAGATCACCCAAATCTTGCATTCCATCTTCAATGGTAAAATAGAAAGCACGCTGCCCTAATAATTCATCGTCTTCACCAAAAAGAGAATAAGTACCTAGCACTAAGCCGTCATCACTCAAATAGTGTGCTAGTGAATATGCATACCCTTCACTACTTTCTGACATGTTCAGTTCAATAGTCTTATCACTTTTAAAATCGTAGAACCACGCAGTTTGCCCATTATTTTTATCACCTTTGAATCGTTGGCTCCTGCCAACTAATTGGCCTGACATATTTGGAAAGTGAGCAAAGGTTTCTTGATAGCCATCGGCTCTAGTATGCTGCGGATCAGTTAAACCAATACGTTTGGTTTTATTTTCTTTGTAAACCCAAGCTGACTTCCCTATTTCTAAGTTGCCACTGTAACGATTACTTGTTCCAGTAGCATACCCTTCATCGTTCAGATAGCGAGCTTTGCTACCTTGGTAGCCATCATTTCGGGAATGTTCACTATCATATAAACCAATACGAGTTGTCTTGTTTTTCTCATAGACCCACGCTGACTCACCAGTAAATTCATGCCCACCTAACCGAGTACTGCTCCCTATAGCATTACCAGAATTGTTTAGCGCAGCAACACTACTGTTCTGAGAGCCATTATCTCTAGTATGCTCTGTATCAATTAACCCGATTCGATTTATATTGCCTGAAGAATATATCCATGCAGACCAACCTGATCCAGAATTACCAATGTATCTTTTAGTATTACCTGCAACTTGCCCTAATTCATTTAGATTAGTAATAGTACTAAACCTATAACCATTATCCCTTGTATGCTCACGATCAATAAGCCCTATTCGCTGAGTCTTAATACCATCGTATACCCAAGGCGATTGACCAATACTTTTTCTAGACTTCGCATCATTACCATAACGGGTACTCACTCCCGTTACATAACCTGAGTCATTTATAAAATGAGGTTTACTAGATTGTTCATTGTTTACAGGGCTTGTATGCTCACGATCAATAAGGCCAATACGTTTTGTAACGCCATTACTGTATAGCCATGCGGTATGCCCTACAGGCAACCGGTCCTTATATCTTTTACTAGTCCCTATAGCTTGCCCAAAGTCATTAAGCTTAATCACGTTAGATTCACGGTAACCTATAAAATTAGTATGAACATTGTCAGACAAACCGATACTTTGTGTTTCAATGCCATTATAAAACCATGCCGACTGGCCCGACTTTCTCCTTCCACTATATTGAAAACTGTTGCCAACAACATTGCCATTACTACTCAGGTTACGTATGGACGAGTTTTGATACCCTTCTCCAATATGAAGCCCTTCGAATAAACCAATACGTACCAACGCATCACCATCAAATACCCATGTAGCGTACCCTGCAACAGAGCTTCCCTTATACAGCTCACTGAAACCAGTAACATAGCCTGCGTTATTTGTATCATGTAGATAGCTGAAAAAAGATCCATCAGATTTTATATTTTCTTCTTCAAAAAGACCTAACCGATCAATAGTAAAATTTTCTGGCAATGCGGAAAATGTGTAAGTTGAGAATATGATTAATAATAAAGTGGAAATACATCTATATAACTTCAATGTCCAATCGTCCTTTATGGAATATACAGCAAACAATAATAATGAAGGTTCAAGCATCAGCCAGTCATTAATATGACCTTTAAACCTGAAATTCAATCAGCCTAGGTGGTTACGCAACAACTGCTTGGCTTAACTACCCTGATAACTAGTTACACATCATTAAACTTAAAAACCTCAACAAATTAAAGTAAAAGGTTTTAAATATGAAAAAAGTAAATAATAAAAGTAACTCACAGATCTCAGCACCGAAAACTAATGCAGTAGATATTAGCGATACCCTATCTGATCTAAATATTGCAAATAACGAACCTAATATTATACCCGAAACTGAAGACATTGGAGAGGCAATAAAACGATTAGCAACGCTGCCATTCATTGACTATCAACAGTGTCGAGTAGCTGAAGCAAAAAAGATAGGTTTCAAAGTTAGTGCTCTAGACATAATGGTTAAACAGGAGTCTGCAGCAAATACTCTTTCAACTAATAACAGTAATGGCATGTTCCCTGACATAATTCCATGGCATGAACCAGTTGACGGCTGTGAATTACTTGAAGATATGGCAAATACAATAAAGCGCTTTACTGTTCTATCTGATGAGCAAATTTATACTGTTGCGATTTGGATCATGCTTACTTGGGTGCATAGTAGTGCAACAGTTTCACCTATCCTAAACATCAGCAGCCCAGAGAAGCGTTGCGGTAAATCAACACTCTTTAGCGTGTTATTGAAATTATGCTACCAGCAACTAGTAGCTAGCAATATTAGTCCAGCAGCAGTTTATCGAGCTATCGAGAAGTGGCAACCAACTCTGATGATTGATGAAGCAGACACTTTTTTGGCAAAAAGTGATGACTTAAGGGGCATATTAAATGCTGGCCACTATAAAAGTACTGCTTTTGTTATTCGATGTGACGGTGAGGATAACGACCCCGTACGATTTTCAACTTGGTGCGCCAAAGTCGTTGCAGGTATTGGTAATTTACCCGAAACCATAATGGATAGATCTATCATTATAGAAATGCATCGTAAATTACCTGAGCAATCCATTGAAAACATACGCCATGCTGAAGAGAGCTTATTCGACGAATTGAGTCAGAAACTAGCACGGTGGTCACAGGATAACGCTAAAGAATTTAAACAATTTAAACCCAAACTAATTATCGGTATTAACGACCGTGCAAATGATAATTGGGAACCGCTGTTTTCAATTGCTAATATAGTAGGTGGGCAATGGCCTGAGCGTATAACAGCTGCATCAATTAAACTATCAGGTACAGAAGAAGAGGAGCCAACTATTGGTGAGCAGTTGCTCACTGATACTTTAGAAGCGTTCAATAGTTTAAATGGTGTAGCTGAGAGGCTACCTACTGCTGAATTAATTATAGCGCTCTGTAATGACCTTGAAAAACCATGGGCTACTTGGAATAGAGGTAAAAATATTAACGCTTATCAGTTAAGTAAAAGATTAAAGCCATTTAGAATTAGACCAGTGGATATACGCTTTAGTCATGGGGTCAGGAAAGGTTACTTTCAAGCTGACTTTAGGGATGCCGTAGGTCGCTATACTCAACAACAACCCGCAACAGAGGCAACAACCGCAACAGTTGAGTAAGTAGAAGTTTCAATATCAACCTAAATTTTTTAGTAGCTTGTGTCGCGGGTGTCGCGTGATATTTATATAACTTACTACGGTTATCACTAATACTGCCAAGCCTCTGCCAGAGGTTTGGTATTAAATAAAATAGTTATAATACGTTACTCATAGGAACTAATAACTCAGATCTAAAAGCAGACTGTTAAAATAACGGATCTGTTTTTCAATAATATAAACGGTCTTTAATAATAACGGCTGCACACTAGGTAATCTAGGCTTGTAAAGTAAGAAGCTTTCCTCACAAAAATGTGTAAATTTATTGATGCATGCTAATTAATAATCAAAGTTATGAATAGTGCGACGATATATACCTGATAACAAAGTTCAGTTTGATTCAAAACAAATACAATTAAGTGAAATAATATCAAATAAAATAACAGCTTTCTTGTCTGCCCACTAGGTACTGCATATAGGCACAGTAAATAGAAAGGCCCCCTTCCCGAAACCGCCCCCACCTAGATATAAGCCCCCCCTTCTATGATTTTGTACTCCGTAGAAAGCATATGTATCTGTGGTTGTAAGTTACGATGAGAATACACCTAAATCTTGATCACCTATTAGCAATTATTTTCTGCCAAGCCTCTAATGTTTAATACTCATTAGGGTCTTAACCACAAATGAGTTAACCCATTAAGTAAAAAACAATTCGCCTACCGCTGGTAACCACTGAAACCAGTTGCATGCTTGCTCACATCACCTATTCAACACACCTAGCTGAAAGCTGACTACTTATTATCCTTTCTTGCTCTGGTAAGCATACAACTGCCTTCAGCGGTTCATGTAAAAGCAATGCAAATATCAACAAACCCAACCTAAAGAGGAATTTTAATTAAACCTACACCTGATAAATCGAGACCTGAAATCTACTGAAACATGTCACTCAATTGTCTTGTGTGACTTATCCAACCTGCACTACCACTTGAGCGGGCTTTTGATAGCCCACTTCATATCACTTAACACCACCTGACTATTATTCTGTGACTTACTATTTGGAGTATTTATGAACGAAGTTGAAGCTGTAAAAAATCATGATGACCTAATTACTATACACACCTTACTTAAAAAGCATGGCTCTCAAGATTATGCTGATATCTGGAAGCTAGGTATCAATGTCGCACTGAGGATATCAGACCTGTTATCAATTCAAGCAGGCAATATAAATCTACAACGACGAGAACTTGAACTAATAGAAACTAAAACAGGAAAGAAGCGTATTATTCGTTTGAATGAAAACTCAATGAGTATTATTCAACGAAGACAAGCCACCTACCCTAATGATAATTACCTGTTTCAGTCTAATAGTCACAGGGGACGATCTAGTGGTAAACCACTTAACCGGTCTACAGTAGCCCGTAAATTCAAAGAAATTGGTAACATTATTGATATTAAGCTCAGCACTCACTCAATGCGTAAAACCAGAGGCCATATGATGCATCAAGCAGGTGTATCAATTGAACAGATAGCCCGAGTGCTTAACCACTCATCACCTACTGTAACCATGGCTTATATAGGTCTAACCAAAGAGGAGACACTTCAAACTTATGATGACTTTGAATTGTAGCTAATTACATTACCTAAAAGACAGTGTTGCAGCTAGCTGGCTACTTGCAGCACAATGTATTCCTAATATATTTAAAACCGATTTCAGTTCTAAAAGAAATGGATAAATATTTTCAGTTATATTAAGTTATATGCTGATTCACTATAAGAATAAACACAAATCAATAAATCAGTTGTAGTCACCAACTGAATTAGGAAAATAATTCATGGAACAGATACTCAAGGAAACTGCCAAGAAGGCTCCTGTAGTAACAGCTATTTTTGTCTTTCCTATCGTTATTATAAGCAAGGTTTTAGACAAACCAATACCTGATTGGATTTTATTTTCCATAGTGCTATTAACATTCCTATTATCCTTTGGCGTTTTATATTTCCATTATTCAAGCAAAAACAAAGCTTCTAACAAAATCTCTGGGCAAGCTATATCGAATATAGACACAGAGGGTGGAGACTTTAGCCTTGGTACAACCGGAAAATCTAAATCTAATTTGAATATCACCGATAATAAGATCAAAGGTGTTAAAACTGGCGGAGGCGATTTCACCATAGGTAGTAAGGTAGATTAATTCAATGGATGATAAGAAAGCAAAGCAACAACTCACGAATGAAAGTAATTTAAATGCACCTATAGAGCTTTCAGGGAACTCCTTGTCTGGGATAAATACAGAAGGTGGCGATTTCAAGTTCGGAGTCTTTCATGCCCCAAGTCCTGACAAAATCACTGCATTGATAGAGGCCAGCAAAGCCTTACAAGAAAACAGCCCAGAATTCAAAGACCTAATAGAAGAGTTAGAAAATTATCATAAGCCAAGACCAGGAAGATCAATAATTGGTTTAGAAAATAAGCTTAAAAATGCTAAAATGGATGTACTAATAGACAATGCTAAATACCTAAAAGGAAGAGCTATAAGCAAACTTGCTAGGTACCAACTACAAAGTCACAAAGCAGCTTTGCACAATTATATATACGGTAAAATTAATGAAATTTTTAATTCTCAGATCCAACCCTTAATTGAACAAGGGGCGTCACCTGTACAAATAAATAAGATTATCTCTAATCTGGTAGTTCAACCATTGGCTGATGAAGTATGTGTTGCAGACCCAACTATAAATAGTGATACCATACGAGGAATGCTGTATATATTAACAGGTAACTGTCATTTGACATGGAAATCGCATGATACTCTATCACCCTTATAAAGACGCTAACCACTGCACCTACAGATTACTCAGTATTTTAACCAACCTCAAAGAGCCACTTAATCTTGAACAACTAAAAGTAGTCGATTTTTATTATCTTTTCCCTCACTTTTTAAAAGAGATATCACCTTGGCCTGTGAACATTTCAAAACTTAAAAAACTTATTACAGAAGTTGACCCACCATATGAGAATACTCCAAACAGGAAAAAGTTATTCTTCGACTTAGAACAAATACAAAACGAAGCGGTCTTGCAGCTTGCTTCTAAAGGATTATTGTCTATCGATTTACTTAAAAATGGTGCCGTAAAACTAAATAAAGAAAAGGTTCCCAAAAAGCTCGCTAAACAAATTCAGGATGACCGCTTCAATGAAAGCAGCATATTACGAGTACTGATAGAAGGCTTATGCAATATTACTTGGTCTGGTGAAAACGGGTTGAAAAAGAGAACAGGTCTAATGGAATACAAGTACGATGAATAATACAAAACTTAAAATAAATAGAGTTGTTATTAAAAAAAGTGGAAGTACCGTATACAACCAAATATTCCATTCAGGGATAAATGTTATCCGAGGTAAAAATAGTACTGGTAAATCTACAATCATTGAGCTGATCTCATATGGTTTAGGCGCTGATATTAAAAAACAACACTGGAAAAAAGAAGCGTTACTTTGTGATGAAATATTCATCGACCTGTCCTTAAATAACAACCGCTTTGTATTTAAAAGACCTATAGAGGGTGACGGCAATAAACCTCCTATCCATATAAAAACAGGTAATTATGAAAACTCTATCAAGTCACTTGATGGTTGGAATATTTATGGTTACCTAAGAACAACTAAAAAGGTTAGTTTTGCGAATAGAATCTTTGATCTATTAGGGTATGAGCAACACAAAACATCAGACAACGATAGCTTAACAATCCACCAACTTTTCAGATTACTTTATGCTGACCAAGATACTCCTGCCTCAAATATTTTCAGGTGGGAGTCTATGAATTATGATAAAGAGTCTATGCGTACGGCTATTGGTGAATTTTTATTTGGTTTTGATGATTTAGAAGCCCATGGTTTAAGACAACAGCTAATAATAGCTAACAAAGATTTTGATAAACTAGATAATGAGTTAAGAGCTGTTTACCGAATATTGGGCAAGACCAACATTAAGGCAACCACGAAAGAATTATATAGTGAAATTGACGGTCTTAATAAAGATCTGGCCAGACTTGACATCGAACAAGCAAAGCTTAGAAACGAAAGTATAAGATCAAGTTCTGTAGTTCTTACCAACGAAGCTAATCTACTTAGTGAAAAAATAGATTCTTTATCCCATACTTTGTCTGGCTTAGAGCAAGAAGCTGTATCTATTAGCTACGATATTGAGGAGAACCAAGCTTTCTTAAAAACACTAGAGTTTCGAAAGCTATCAATAAAAAATGCACAAGCAACTGTTAACAGCTTAGGAATGGTTGAATTTGAATACTGTCCAAGCTGCCTATCTAAGATTCAACCAACAGAAAACATCAACAAACATTGCTACCTTTGTAAAGAGCAAGTAGATGATTCGATTATCAACGAGTCATATTTACAAGCAATGGAGCAAATAGATTTCCAATTCAAGGAAACTAGCGATCTAATTCAAGCTCATAAAGCTCGCAAAACATTACTCATAGCTACAATTAATTCTTCATTAGATGAAACTAATAAGGCCAAAGCAAAGTTTAGGGAAATAAATACTTATACTGATGACTATGAATTAGAACTAACTAATTTGGCATCTGAAAAAGGTTTCATAGGATCTCAGGTACAATCTTTAAAAGACAAACTTGAGCTTGCCTCAGAACTTGATGCCAAGATTAAGGAAAAAGTTGGTTTGCAAACCACCATTACAATCCTTGATGATCAATTAGCAAAACTGGAAGCAACAAAAACAAAAAGAAAAAGAAAGGTTTTATCTGAGATATCCTCTTTAGTAATCAAAATACTATCTAAAGATACTGGTTCGGAAGACAGTTTTAGGTCAGCAGGGAAATTCGAATTCGATTTCGGGCAAAATATAATACTACTGGATCAACGAGCTAACTTTTCAGCCAGCTCTAATGTTCTTCTTAAGAATGCTTTCCACCTAGCAGTCCTACTTGCAGCCTGCAAAGATGAATGCTTTAGAGTTCCGTGCTTCGCTATGTTTGATAACATTGAAGATAAAGGAATGACTGAAGACCGTAGCAAAAACTTTCAGAAAATAATAGTTGAGCTTTGCTCTGAGCTAGACACTGAATACCAGCTGATAATGACAACATCAATGGTTGATGACGCACTTAATAACGAGACACTTGGAGTTGGCCCCTATTACGCTACAGGAGAGCATACGCTCGCTATTTGACCTATAGCATTAATCCGTTTATCGGCTCGATACCTTGCCTTACAAGCCAAACTATAACTTGGTATCAAGTCGTAACTCAATTTAGCTATCAATCAGTAGCTGATAATAAAAAATTTCAGAAAAAACAAAATATTTAGGAGAAAAAAGTCCATGGAAAACAAGAAATTAATGGATGTTCTGTATCATTTAGTAACACAACTACCAAAGATATTCACAGCACTTCGCAGCTCAAAACTGGCACATGGTATAGGCCTCATCGGTTTAGGCACATCAACCTATTTCGCAGCTCAACCAGTCTTTTGGGAAGTAGTTATCACTTTACTAGATTATCAGTTTCTAGAGAAATACACTTCACCGAAGGCAAGCATGCTAGGCGAAATAATAGGTGCAGTAATTATTCTGCTAGGATTGTGGATTGTATTCAAAGCTTCGATATCAAGTAATCTAAAAGAAACAACAGATTTTCATAAAGAACTCGAACCACTTATGAGGAAAAAGAATCGAACTCCCGAGTTTAATCATCGCATCCAAACACTCTTTTATAGAATATTCAAATGTAAACCGCCTGTTCCAGTCATCAATCAAATTTGGAGATGTCCAGACCCAGATTTAGCTGCGTATTATTACCGAAAAGGAAAGACGCAATTGGATAAAAGCCATTTATCCGTCCAAGTAAATACGACAAAACTAACACGAAATATTCAGTTACTATCTATAATCTACTGGTTCTTCGCTGTATTAATCATTGCAGTACTGGTAACAGACGCTGTATATACAGGATATTTCTCTCAAGAACGCCATATTTGGTTAATACAGGCATCAATGACAATCATTACATTTGGTGGGTTTACTATGTGCTCAGCCATTTTAGCGATGAAGTCGCGATCTTGCGCACTCCACTTGAACGAACTCATTAGCTCATGATTAATACCTACTCAATATAGAGAATTTATTATCATATGATACTTCTTTGTATTTCATACTATGTAATAGAAACAAAGTTAGTTTCAAGCACATATGTTTAATATAAAGAATTACTAGGTTTACTAAATTGATACTTGGTATGTCGACCTAAAATGAAATACCATTAATTTAGAGGCTACGAAATTGATAAATTTTCTGAGGGACTTAATAAGGACTTAAGTTTAGGAGTACTGGGATTACGATAAAACTAGGTTTTACTAACCACCTGATTTTATTAGATAAATTGGTAGGACCAGGCGAATTCGAATCGCCGACCCCTACCATGTCAAGGTATTTTAAGCATAAACCAGCACTCACTAGCACTAACCTCAATTAACCAAATTACTGTTATACTTCAACATGTTACACTGACAATCATTGATTTATTGGTTAGTTGAAGTCATACTAGATTAGTCGAATCTGCTACCTATTTGCTACCTAGAAGTTCATATGACTATCAAAGAAAAACTTAATACTACCAACTTGAATAGATACTCAAAGTGCCTTCCTGAACATGACATTTATGATACCGAACTAAAAGGCTTTCATATTCGTCCAGGAAAGAAAGGTCTTATGTTTCGTGTTTTCTATCGAAACGAAGTTGGCAAGCAAAAGGTTTTTACGATTGGAAGTTACGGCGTTTTTACAGCCACTACCGCAAGAATGGAAGCTAAGCGAGTATTAGCACTAGTAGCACAAAAACAAGACCCAAGAGCCGAAATAGAATTAGCAAAGAAAAATAAAATTGCCGAAGAAGCCCAAACGCTTAAATCCTACATTGAAGGCCCCTACACTACCCATCAAAATAGAAAAAAAGCCGGACGCCATACACTAGGCATTATCAAGAAGCATTTTGCGGATTGGTTTGACAAACCTATGAACCAATTAAAACGTTCCGATGTTGAATATTGGCAAGCCAAAATGGAGCAAGATAATAAAGCCTTTCCAACAATCAAAAGAACCTACGGTGCTCTACAATCGTTATTAAACCATGCGGTTCAGAAAGAAGTGATTGATGTAAATCCTTTAAAGTCAATCAAACTTGATAAGCCAGCAATGTCAGAAAATGACCTCATCACCTCCGGGACTAACAGAAGATACCTTGAGGGGGCTGAAATTGAAGCTATTTTCAAAGGCATTAACCTTTATCAGGATCACAAACGCAAGCAACGAGATAGTAGTCGATTACATGGCCAGTCTCACTTAACTGATTTAAATACACTCCTTTTTGTTGATCATGTAAAACCATTTGTATTAACCATGTTCTACACGGGCTTTCGTCCAGGAGATTTATTTGGCTTGAGGTGGGAACATATAAATCTGAAGTTTAAAACGATCACCAAAACAATTGAAAAAACGGCTCATCATAACCCTGAACCTAGATCGTTTCCTATTGGAGAAGAGCCCGCTGAACTTTTAGATAAGTGGTGGCATCAAAATGGCAAACCTAAAACCGGTTATGTTTTCCCTGGTAAAACGGGGAGAAGAATGAGCAAGTCAGCCATGCAAAAACCTTGGGCCAAAATTCGAATATTTGGGAAATTGCCAGAGAATTTGGACCTCTATACGCTAAGACATAATTTCGCTAGTCAACTAATTATGAACGGTGCTGACTTACTAACAGTTTCTAAACTAATGGCTCACACCAATATCCAAACAACAATATCAAGCTATGGTCATTTAAAACCTGATCATGCTAGAGACTTTATTAATCAATATTGTAATCAATTTTCATTTTCTAATTCGAGTACTCAACTAAAATCAGCTTAGCTAAATTCATAAATAAGAGAAGGTCACCAGCTAATCATGAGAAGTTTATTTATTGGATTCAACGTGCGTCTAATAAAGTTTGGGGAGAAAACTTACCCCAATTGAACCGACCGGTTGAAACCACAGCACTAAGCAGCCGTTCAACGGGATAGATTAATTCAGGATAATTCAGTAAATTTGTAAATTAATGCCTTGCTAAGCGGCGCAGAATATTGGCTAAAATGTGCGAGGAACGAAGCGCAGCCAACTATTATCCGTCCGTTTGAGAGACTTGTTAGGCTGTCAATTAAACATTACCGCTCTTGCTCTTCCCAATCATTGATAGCATCCCAAATAATTCCATTTTTAGGGGTTAATTTTTCTGGAATTATTGACTCAGGTTGATTTAAAGATAGGGTGTCATAGAAGTATTTTCTAACTAACATCGAAGTAGCAAAACATGCATAACCTAATCGTGCAACGTTAACCGTCGCACCTCCATGTGTAAAATGCGCTATTGATTTACTTGCAGTCTGTAAAGACTCAACCCAGAACAACTTAAGCTGCTGATGAGATATATCTGGCTCCAGAACTTTTGTTGCCGAAGAAAGATCAACATGTAGCAAATCAAAACTCTTAATATTTAGCGCAAAGTCAGCGTTGATAATCGTATGATTCTCTAGCTTTATTCCCATAAAATTGAGTAGAGCTCTGTTTGCCAGAAGACCCGAATCTATCGCTACATTAACAAATAAGCTAATATCGGGTTGATTGAGAACATGCGAACCTAAATTTATATTTAGTTTGTTATTAAGAACTTGGCGATCCAGTATTGAATAACACGCTAAAACGCATGCTTCTAAAGATTGTAGCCTCTGAGGTAAATATTCTTTTTTATACTTGTTTTTGTCAAAAACTTCCAATCCCATTTTATAACCTTTTTGTTAAAGTACAGCTTAGAATGATAAGAACGGCAGCCAACTCCTGCAACAGCGGCTTTTTTTGTGCTAGCGTAGCGTTAAAGCAAAAAAATAAGCTTCGCAAAAAATATCCGACTTCTTGCACTTGTTATACATATTCATTGCTCCAGCCAGTCATATTGTCAACTTGACTAAGAAGCTCACCTTTACTCATTTTTCTATCATTTATATCGGAAAAATGTTCAAACTTTAGTATTTTCTTAAGCCTTGATACCAACTCTAAGGTTATCGGAAATTCAATCTTCTCATCATAGGAGTCCAAGGTATCACTTAAATTACATTGATATGAATTAGGGTCGGAACCCGAAACGGCAGATAGTAGCGCCAGTCTATCTCTTAAAAAGTGCTCTCTAAACTGAGTAAAACCAATAGCGATACCTCCATCATCACCCCACACTGACTTATCGATATTTTTTAGAAGAGAACAAAAATTAGTATTATTTTTTGCGTTGGCCAACTTAACTATCATTTTAGAAATCTTGTCAAGATGCTGAAATAGCCTTAAATACTTATGTCCGGTTAGAATTCCCTCAACGATAACATCGTCAGGGATGCTGTATTTATCTCTGGCTAAGTTGAAACTTAAATAAGCCCCCATATCATCTGCAAAAGCTTCTTCTATCAGAGCATCTTTTTTCGTATTAAAGACATTGAGATAATGCTGGCCTCTGCTCTCATTGTCTTTGATTATATTTTGAGCAACTCTTTTTCCGTAACGCTTAACAATTTCTTGGTAGTGGTTAGAGTCAACCACCTCCTCCTTATCCTTAATGAACTCCAAAAGCGCATTTTCTGTTGTCTTACTAGGATCTCTGCCCATTTGAATATTTTTTTCGAAAATAAAGTGGGCTAGCTCATGAGACATGATGAATATTTCTTGGACTATAGTTAACTGATTCCTTCGGACTTCTTTTTCAGGGTCAAATTCAAACGTCCTCTCATTTTTATTAGCCACCTTTATAAACTGATGATTTAGTAACCCAAAAAATGCAGCGGCATTAAGCTCTGACTCCACAACCAATTTTTCAGCAATGTATTTGCATCCATATGCTTTAGACAGCTCAGCTACTCCATGATTTGCCATATGGACGCGATTAAGCCTGTTAAAGCTTTGCCCCATGTACTGATCATATACAATAAACGAGGAGTCTTTTATTTTTACAAGCTCGCATCTTCTTTCGGTAGAGTATGTGATTTTTAATTTTGGAATATCAGATCCTAAAAGTAGATTTGAACAAAGGCCACTGAAATACTCCTCATATTGTTTGCGAAATTGATCGATAGGAGCCTTTGTACGCCTCGAGGACTTAATATACCCATCAATCATCTTTTTCGAGTTCTTTCAATATCTTTATAGTGTCATCAGCATTTAGCCCTTTGACGATGACTCCATCTTTTTTAACTATTACATGCTTATTTGATTTTATGTTTTCAACTATCATCTTGGCTGCAAGGGGTATGGATATAGTGCTTAACGTAACTAGAAGCTGGACAATGGAATCACCATCAAATCTATCGGAAGTAATAACTGTAAAATCATCATGTTTTTCCAAATCTGATATTACAGATGAATCATCAGGTTTAACCTCTATTAATATTCTGCTCATTTCAAACATGATCCTTTAAGTTTTATAATAACGTGGGTAACACGAGGGGGTATAACATTTGTATAATGAGCCCCCTAATATGCATGACAAGTAATCTCTTTCTTTTCCCTTATACTAATTTGTTTTGAAAGAAAAAAACGTTTTTTCTAATCTTTAATTAGCCTGCATATAAGGCGGTCTCATATGCACACCGCTCATATCTCTATCTTATTGATATTATTATAAATATATTCTTCCCTATGTGACAAAGTTAGCCATTTTCAAAATTTGTCTAAAATAAATCGAGCCAAATCTGACCTTATTGCGAGGGTTGTGATGATTTGGCAACGTTAAATAAGAACTAAAAAATAACTGCTTTAACTGCTTATCACTCATTCGATGAGTAAGTGATATCAAAATAATTATGCCATGTGTGTCATAGTGTTCAGAGACTGCTTTGTGGTGAATAAGCCACTCAACCCTTTAACGACTAGGCTCAAAAATGCCAGTAGCGGACATCATGTAATTGGACCGCTGAAGCACTATTGCTAGTTGGTCGAACCAAATAATTTAGGAATTAACTTCTGGTTAACAACTGATTGCAGACATCATTTAAGTCACTGAGTTTGAGCGTCTAATTAGGCTTTTCATTGCTCGGACTCCCAGATTTCTAGGAATCTCATATACTCTTCATGATATTCACTGTATTCCTCTCGCAATAGCTGACTTACTGCCTCACCAATTTCTTTAGAGTACTCTTCGAGTGTTCCGTCGGGGTGCTCGGCTTTCCAGCTGTTGAATTCCTGGGATTCAAATATGCTAAAAGCCGCCACTCCAAGAATAGGTACAGCTGATATAGCTCTCTGTACTTTTGCCTTGGCGCGTTCCCTGGTTTTTAGCTTTGCCAAATCATTCTTATGACTACGCTTTAGTTTGTTTTCTTTATTTTTGTGGCCTTCTTTGAGAGTCTTTTCCTTTTTTAGCTGGCTTTTATCAAGGTTGGTCATTTCTTTTTCATGCGATTTCTTTAGCTTTTTTTCCTTGTCTTCATAACTACTTTCAACCTTAGCTAGTTCTTTCTTATGCTTGTTTTTTAAAGCGGAGATCTTTCTTTTGTTTTTAGCTTTATCCGCGATAGCCGCTTTTTCTAACGAAACAATTGTGAAGGTAAGGAATTGAAGCTTATCAAGTATATAGGATCCACCAAAGAAACCAGGAACAACAAGAATCAAAAGAAAAATTAAGATGGGCTTCATTATATGACCGTAAGTTGCTTTAAGATTCATTTTCAGCCGCCTTTACAGTCACCGATGGGCGGTATTGGGCGACGGCTTTATAACTGGTAGTGGAAGTAAATAGGTCCGTAATTTTTTCATCTATACAAAAATATGATTATCAGTTGCCACCGACCTCTTTAGTTCTTTATGTTACTCTCTCATGTCTTCAAGCATTATTGAAGGTACTAACTCAGCAATACGCTGGTTTTTAATTTTATACGTGTTGGCAAAAAAAATGAGATTTTGTAGTTTCATTGGGTAATAAAAGCCCTTGCTACTCATATCCATGATTAGCTTCGAACGATCTAGCCTAAAAAACTTTTTGACTAGCTCTTTATCTTCAAAAATGGCTAATAGCTCTTCACTAAGAATGTCATCAGTAAATCTCAATCTGAACTTTTGACGAAACATAGCTGACCACTCACGATTTTTATAATGGCTGTATGCTAACTCGTCAAATATTTTAATCATTGTCCATTCACTAGTTTCTAGAGTCGCATAGACTCCGTTTAAGCGTCTACTCTGATTGTCAAACCCATGCCAGTCAGATTTACACTTATACCTTAAGTCATGCTCGACCTCGTGCCACCCTTCAGAAAAAATAGTTCTGATTTGTAATTCAAAAGTATTATCAATTCTAATAGCCTCACCCTGAAGGTTTAAGCTATTAGTATTAGACTGGTCTAATGAGTAAACTATATTATATCGAGTTGCTTTAAACTCTTCATTTTTGTTCTCATCAATACTCACATCATTTTTGCGCTCGTCAAAAATCTTTGAAATTATATCTCTCACAGTATCTATATCATCATTGAAATATAAGACAACTCTGATGCCAATAAGATCTTGCAACTTTTTACTTACACCATATTCAGGATCTGTTTCTAATTTTTTTTGAACAGATTCAGCAGATTTAGCTCTAGAAAATAATCGATACATTAAGCCAACATCATCTAACTTTGAAGAAATTAGTCCCGTAATTTCTTTCATTACTCCCTCAGAATTTATACCTCGCACGACTAATCCCTTCCCAAAATAGATTTTATTTCAATGATTTTTGCCTTATTTATAGTTATAAAATTTACATCGTTAGCACTCAGCAATAACTCATTTCTCTTCAATACTTTAATTTCTTTTATTATTTCCTTTCTTGTAAATTCGTTTGTTTTAAATAGATTGCCTGTAAAGTAATGAAGACGTTCAATTGATAAGCTACCAATCGGCCATATTTTTGAAAATATATAATAAGATATATCAATCTGTTGAGGTGAATCGTTAGCTATTTCTTCGCCTTCAATTTCGATGATGAAATCATTATTATCCCGGCAGTTATAAAAACTAACATCAGGGCTCTTCGTTGAATTATTCTGGTGAGAGCAATCCCAAAAAGAACAATTTAGGAAAGTAATGTCTTTGAGGTTTTCTAAATTGAAATTAACATTTTGAAATGAACAATCATTAAAAATACTAAGTTTAATTGCTCCTGTTTGAAATATGTCTAAGTTTTTAAGTGTTATTGATGAAATGTCGATATTAGAGTAAACGTCTTCTTCAATATTGTCAGTTAATGCTGCTTCAAAGCGCATTCTTGTAGAGGGATCTAAAAACTCATTCATTAAGCTTAATTTTTGCCAAAGTAAACTTCGTTGCTTAGCACCTCTTGCTAAATATGATAAAACTGCAGGCTCAACAAAGCGCTCATCACTTGCAATCCAGTCATCTTCTGAACAAATAATGCTCCCAGCAATGTAATTCCCAAATACAAATTCATTGATAAATTCAATATTATTATCACCTTGATTACTACGGTCAAAAAATGCGTGATTTGAAAGAGTAGTCGCTAATTTATCAATAGTCGGTCTATCTTTAGCTGGATAAAGTGATCTCACATCATTTAATAAGTGACTAGCTTTTTCCTTGATCACGTTAATTAATTTTTCTTTGCTATCTGCAGTATAATTATTATCACACATATCCTGAGCAACAAGCCTTAGCAACTCCGTTTGTCGCTCAGGATTCATCCTTAATTCTTGGCGCTCCATCTCTCTTTCTAGCATTGCAGAAAAATATTGTTTAACAATAAGTGCTGGTTCAGCACATAGTCTTGTAAAAAAATCGTCATTCACAAATCTTAAAAAACTTAGTAACACAGGGTTTGATAGTTTATTAACATCGACATCTGTACTGTTTAACTCTTCTAGGCGCAAACTCGGTATCCAATCTTTTATTTCCGGCTTATCAAGTTTATAGCGGTTAATCGTAAATTGATCTTCATATCTATTAACCCATTCATTAAACATTTCACCATCAAAAATAGCAGAACGCCTTGACGTCAAAATAATCTTAGCGCTCTTAGTCAAAAGCTCACTAATTGTTTCAAGCATTGGCTCTGCATTTTCAAATTTATGTTGTTCATCAGGGGTAGAGCTACTGTCATGAAGTAATTCATCGAAACCATCTAATACAACAACTATTCTGCCTTCTTTAACCTCTTCAATAACCACATCGGAATTAACAGAGCTAAACGAACGATCTACTTCTCTAACAAAAATATGACTAAACACTCGTGCCTGTCTATCCCTTGAGAATTCCGTAAAAAATGGGATAGGCGCATTATCATAATGGTTCACTAGCGAATTAATTATTTCATACGAAGTACAAGTTTTTCCAAAACCAGCCGGAGCTTCGATGATAGTTAGTTGCGGGCCATCAACTAAAACACTTTTACAAATATCATCGATAATATTTTCTTCGATACGATTATTGTTTTTTAAATAAGGAACTTGAATATAAGAATATGTATCAGCTTCAGTAGGTAAAACACTTAAAGTCCTATCACAATGCTCTCTATACTCAGTTCTAATTTTTTCTTTCCATTCACTTACATTAAAAAAACCTTCAAATAATGTATCCTCTATCTCTTCAACACTTTTATAAAAAGCTTTTTTAGTAGAAAATCCTAGCTGATCTAGGTCTTGCGCAACCTTATCCATTTCCTTTTCAAGTCGAGCTTTGTCATTGACACAGAGGGAGACTATTTCTGCATTGTGAAAGAAGCCTGATTTGAATGTAAAAGCTAAGAAATCACCATTTGAAACATTTTTTCTATATTCAAACCCATATTTTTTGAATAAAGAAATTATTTTTTCTTTCATTTCCATGTCAGCTAGTTACCTCTAATTCCTCTATAAATATTGATAATTTATCTTTTTAAATTCGGCGTTTGAATACTCAATTTAACTCTTCATCTAATTTTGCTGTCTTATTATATTTTTCTAACACCATAAACACGTCAGCCCTTTACCTAATTTATTATTAAAATTATCAGGCCTTTTGGGGATCAAAGGGGCTACAGCAAATCAGTGTAAGGTGAACGCACCATTAAGGCTAATTGTTTTAGGTATAGAATCGGAACGAAATAGTTGAATTCACTAGAAATTTTCTCAAATAATGTCTTGTTTGATAGTGTGGTTTCAATTGTGAACCTAAAACCCATTAGTTAACTTTGCAGTTAACTGCAAAAAATAATTTAATAAAAATGGTATATGGCTCCTTACATTTATTTGCTATTTTTACAATGGCCTGCCAATGCATCACTTATATAATTTGTGCATTTATAATCTACTATCATTTAGGCATGCCCTTAAGACTGCACCCAAGTCATCTATCATTTACCTTATTGACACACCCTATTGATAGCTTTATCATTTGGGTCATATATGATAGAAAGGAAGCAACACAAATGACTCAATATATCTATTCTCGAACCAGCACCACTGAACAGAATATTAAAGCTCAATCAAATCTACTTACCAAGTCTTATCCAGAAGCCACACTAATTGAAGAGCAGTCTTCCGCCATATCTATGAGAAGGCCTGCGCTAGATTCACTACTAGATAAACTTTTATTAGGCGATACGGTCATTGTTTACGACATGTCTAGGCTGAACAGAAACACCCAAGACTTTCTTTCACTCCTTGAGAAGTTTAACTCTGAAGGTATAAACCTAATCATTCACTCTATGGGTGGGCAGACGATTGATACAAATAGTCCAATTGGTAAGATGCTACTAACTGTTATGGCAAGCATTGAACAGATGAACATTGAATTAATGAAAGAGAAGCAAGCCGCTGGTATTGCAGATGCTAAAGCCAAGGGTGTTTATAAAGGAAGACCCAAGAGTGAGAAGACGACTAAAGCTTGTGAGAAAGCGGTAGAGCTACTGAATAAAGGCTTATCTAAGGAAGATGCTGCACGGGCCGCCAAAGTTGGCGTTGCAACTCTATATAGATATTTGAAAGACAAAGCTGCTTAATTCAGTACACTGGCTAAAACTTGGTATTACAATTTGAAATTCCGGTTTGAATCAGAGCCGACAATCTCTATGTCTCGAACGTCTACAAAGCCACACCTCATTAGCCTTGTGTAAATCAGGATAATTTAGCCAAAGCGTAAACTGGGATTACTATCGAAAATGAGCAAAAGCGGCCCTTTTATGAATCGCTTGAGGCCGCTGGCTATGAGGATAAAGCACCTCATTTTCCTAGTCACAATAGTGATAATATAACCTATATTCTGACGGAAACATTAAATGTGCCATTGCATTTTACCTATACGATATACGTATTAATTAACTTCGGGTTTTATCTCAGAATCAGAGTCTGAATAAATGTTTAGCGCACCTTCCTTTAATGTTTCTTTCTGAAAAATGGTAAACAGACTAGGAAGAAATATTAGGTCAAAAAGAAAAGCAGCTACGACAATTGAAGCACTAAATACCCCGAGATCGGAAGTAACCTGAAATCCTGATAAGTACATAACACCAAATCCTGCTGAAAGAGCTAGAGTGCTAGCTAACATTGGAGCACCGACTTCACGTATTGCTTCTTTAACAGCCTTCAATCTTGATGATGAGTGAGTCTTTATTGCTTTCCCTAACGCCCAAATAAAGATAATAGAATCATCAATTGCTACACCCAATACCATAGCAATAACCACCGATGCAGCAATACCAATATCTCCGTTAAATATCCCCCATGTACCAAAGATTGCAGCTATTGGAAGGACATTTGCAAACAAAACAAACACTACAAGAACAAAACTCCTTAAAATGAATGCCAAGAATATACAAATTAAGACAAGTGATATCGCTACACCCATAAATACGTCTTTTGCTATGTCAGTAGCCAAATAAGCAAACATCATGCTTACGCCTGTCCCTAAGTCAATCTTATATGACGAGGCATTAACAGAAAACCAATGCTTAATATTTGCAGCTAAATGTCTTATCTCTTCAGAGCTAACATCTTTTAGAGCAAAGGAAATTCGTGAGGCTGTTTTTTGTTGATTGATAATAGATGTAAGATCAAGACCGTAGGGTAGCGACATTTCGTAGAGTAATATGTACTGCGCTATTACCTCTCTATCATCTGGAATTGGATACCTTGTGTAATCGTGATTAACTGAATTCATAGCGGAATTAATTCTTCTGACTATTGGCACAATACTAGATACATTTGAGACTCTATCCTGTTCTTTTAACCAATTCTCAAATTTGCTAATTGTTGCAATATACTCAGGATCTAATACGCTGCCACCATCTTTTGCAAAAACTGTGTAGTCAAATATTTGAGCACCACCAGTATTGTCTTCTATGAAATCAGTTGCCAGTCTAAAGTCGTAACTATCATCAAAAAACTCCATAAACGCTTCGTTAAACTTTAAATGTGATACGCCATAAGCAACTGAAATAGAGAATACAGCAAAAGAAAATAAAACAATTACAGGTCTTTTTACGCAACTAGAAACTAACCCAGTTAAACAATCATTTGTTTTTGAAACTAGTTTTGGGGGTGAATATTTACTATCCACTTTCATATGGTAAACATAAATACTTAGATAGCCAAAAATGGAAGTAAGCACACCTGAAATAGTCATTAACCCGAGCATTCTAATAGGTGGGGATGATGAGAATAACAAAGATGTAAAACCTAAAATTGTAAACAAATTGGCCACAATAATAGGTGGAAATGTATTTGATATAGTCCTGCTACAGGCATCAGTGAAGTTACTTTGAATCTCTCTTTGAAAAGCCATTAAAATATGAGTAGAACTAGCAGTAACTATAGCGAAAATTACCAGAGGAGCGATCGTTGTCGCAGGGTTTACCGCCTCGCCAAGCCACCCAGTCATGCCAGCACCGACTACCGTGGCTCCACCAAGATTAAAAAGTAACGGCTTTAAATGCTTAATATCACCAACAAAAAATAAGGTTATTAATAAAGCTATTAGCAATCCTATAGGTATAAGCGTTAGTGCATCTCGAATTGCTGCCTCTTTATAGGTCGCCATTGATGCAATATCACCACCAAGAAAAATTGAAACCCCATATGCTTCCTCAAAGCCTTTTAAAAGAGACTTTGAATTATCAATAGCTTGTTGAACATGATCAGGGTTATTTCGATCTAAGTTAAAATTCACAATTACTAGAGCTGTTTTAAAGTCATCTGAAACTAACCTATTGATAACTAGAGGCTCACCCTCAAGTATTTTGCTGGCTGGCAATTCAAATTTCTCAATCAACTCACTAAATGAATTCCCTGCTTCTATTAATTCAATATCACTATCTGTGCCGTAAACGAACTGGTGATTAGCCAGTGAGTCTACCCTTAAAACTTTAGGTATTTTCCAAAACTCTTGAGTTAATTCATTAAGAATGGACATTTGACTATCATCAAGATATGACGATTTCGATTCAATGCCGATGACCGCATAATTTCCTGGAGAAAACCTATCTTCAAACTCAAAAAAGTTTTGCATATGCTTGTTTGATTCTGCAAACAATACTCTTGTATCAGACCCAATTGTTATTTTGGTAAGACCAACACAACCAATTAATAAGAGTAATATATATAAAAATAAGAATAGCTTTGATGTTTTTATTGTATTTGCACGCATCGTTCATTGCCTAAGTTAATTGAAAAATAAGCCAAGGGTTAAAGTATTTGGTTCGGATTTCAGTCCTTTATTACATTGTTCAAGAGTTACAATCGAGTTAGAGTTATTCGTTTTCGCTCATTTTTTATTCTAAAAATAACAATCCAAGATTGATGAAGGAACACCAATGACACTTGCGAACCTTAATGAAACCGTAGACGGTAGTAACTTTATTAGCCTATTAAGACAAGACCTTAAGAGTAAAGGTATTGTCAATATATCTACTGTAGCTGAACATATGACAGCATTACAAGATATACAAATTCGAGATGGGATCTATTCCTACGATAGATATTTAAATAACAGTAGCAATTCAAATGCTGATATCTCCTCATTTCTATCAGGCGATACAAGAGACGACTGCATTGTTTGGTGCGTCAATCACTACCTAGGACTGAATCGTCACCCAGAAGTCATAAAAGCAACAAGAAATGCTCTAGATAAGTTCGGCACAGGAAGTGGTACATCAGCAATGTCAGGTGGATTATCATCACTACACATCGATCTCATTAATAAGCTTCAAAACATGCTCAATAAAGAATGTGCAATGCTTTTCCCCACTGGTTACTCAGCTAACCTAGGGGCTATTAGCAGCCTTGTCACCAAAGATGATCTAATTATTATTGATCGTGACTGCCATGCAAGCATTATCGATGGCTGCAAGCTATCAGGAGCTAAACTAGTACCCTTTAAAAATAATGACGTAGGCGACCTTGAAAGGAAAATCGATCGTTTCTCTAAAAACTATCCAAATACGATTGTTATAGTAGAGTCTGCTTATTCAATGACTGGAAACTTAGCTCCATTGAAAGACTATGTAGAACTAAAAAAGAAGCATGATTTTTTACTTTATGTTGATGAAGCTCATACATTCGGCATATATGGAGATCAGGGTCGAGGCTATTGCCAGCAACTAGGAATACTTGACTCAGTTGATTTCATAATGGGCACTCTATCTAAATCTACTGCATCAATTGGTGGCTTCGTTGTATCAGATAAAAAATATCGACCTGTGATGAAGTTCTATTCAAATGCTTACCTATTTCAAGCGACAATCCCTCCAGCAAATGCCGCTACAATCCTAGCTGCTATAGATGTGTTTGAAAACAACCCAGAACTTATTGATTCTTTGCATTACCTAAATAGTTACTTTAGAAATAAATTAACGGTTCTTGGCTTTGATCTAGGACAAAGTGAAAGTCCGGTAATTCCAATTTACATAGAGAACCCAAGTATACTTTTTGAGATGGGCAAAAGGCTATATGAAGAAGGGATCTTCAGCGTTACAGTCACCTACCCAGCTGTAAAACCAAAAGAAGGCCGAATACGCTTTATTGTTTCAACCAACCACACAACGGATCAAATTGATCGAACAGTCGATACTCTTGAAAAATTAGGTAGGGAGCTAAAAATAATCAGTTGATTGCCAGTACCCAATAAAAAGAATAGAGGTAATACCATGGCTACTAGACTAAATTTTTAAAGAATTATCCAACGAATCGATTACTGGTTCTTTGTTAGATTTCAGAAACTTAAAAAGGACTACTTTAACTCCTTATAATGCGCTTTTCGTGTTTGGCCAGATTGTCATTAAGCTAAAAATAACTAACCAAGGCTCGTGAGCAAAAGCACTCCCTTTCGCTAGGTTCTAAACTCCCTAGCTATGGCCGCACAAAGCGTTACCTTTTGCCCTCTAAAGTTATAACAGCTAAGATGAAAGAGCTGACCTTTTTCTCAGGTAGAAATCACTTCGGTTATGTCTTCCAGAGCGGACATTATTTGATCGTAGTTTCAGAGTATTATTCCTTGTTTAATTAGATGTAACTAGAAATTCAGGTACGACTAGCAACTGTTTATTGAAAGCTTGGTCAGCTGCCAAAGTGATTGAGAGACAATTCTTCCATTTTTCATCGAAAACAGATCGTGTAGGTTGAATTAGCTATGCCAGTAATAATTGAAGGCAAGACGATATATCACTTAACAAAAGTTGAAGTCGATTTGTTACTGGTTATGGCCAACAAAACACAACCGCAGTCAATCCTTGGTCAGATAGAATTTGAAAAGAAAGTGATCGAATTTAGTTGTCACTTCCACCCTGATTACTCATACAAAAATACACGTGAAAAGGTTGTTATTATTGACCCATACGGTGATCCTATCGAAGTAGCACCGTCCACGTTTAAAAATCAGATGAAACCTCCCAAAAAAAGCATTAAACGAGATCTCGAAGAAAAGGTCATTGAACGTGGTTGGTCATTGGCTGACGATTACGAATTCATCAACCCATCAACCAAGGTCAGTTTACTTTGCCCTAATGGCCATAAGCGTATCATCTCATCGTCTAAATTTCGTTCTGGTCAAGGATGCGCTATATGTGCTGGTAATGTACCTTACACGACTGAATCATTCATCCAACAAGCTCAGACTGTTAATGGCAAACGCTACGATTACTCTAAGACTGTCTATCCAGAGAACAACAAGCTGAAATTGACAATCACCTGTCGTAAGCATGGTGACTTTGAACAGATCGCATCAGACCATATCAATCAAAAGTCAGGTTGTCAGAAGTGCAAAGCTGATATCACGTCGATGGTGCATTCCCAGACGCATGATGAATTCATCACTAAAGCTAAGGCACTTCACGGTGATACCTATCAATATGATAAAACAAAATACGTTAAATCTGATCAGCATTTAACTATCACCTGCCGTAAGCATGGTGACTTTGAACAACTTCCCACTGTGCATGTTACTGGTTCTGGATGCCCTACATGCGGAAACATTGCTGTTGCTGAAGGGCAGCGTAAAACAAAAGAACAATTCATCAGTGATGCTCAAGCTGTTCATGGTGAACGTTATGACTATACAATGGTTGATTATGTCTCATCACATGATCACGTAACTATCATTTGTGCTGTTCACGGTTATTTTCAACAAACACCAAGTTCACATATACAAGGTCAAGACTGTCGAAAATGCGCTAATGAACAAAGAGGTCTAGCACAACGTCTAAGCAATCAAGAATTCATTGAACAAGCTAGGTCTATTCATGGTGACTTCTATGATTACTCGCTGGTTGATTATCAAGGTAACCAAGAAAAAGTAACTATCATCTGCCCTAAACATGGAAAGTTCGAACAAGCTGCTGGCTCGCATACAAACCAAGGCGCAGGATGCATCTTATGTGGTTTTGAAGCGGCCAAAGAAAAGCAGACCAAAACTACCGAACAGTTCATTAGTGAAGCACAAGCTATTCACGGTGACACCTACGATTACTCGCTAGTTGACTATAAAAGTTCAGTTCAACCAGTGACTATTGTTTGCAACGTTCATGGTAACTTCATGCAACAATCTAGTGTTCACTTAACTGGTGCAGGCTGTCGTGAATGCGGCTTTGAACGATCTAATGCAGAAAAGACTTTTTCTCAAGAAGACTTTTTAGCACGGGCGTACTTCCATCATCAGGGCAAGTACGACTATAGCAAAACGGTTTATACTCGCTCTCAAGAGCCCGTAACTATCACTTGTCCAAAGCATGGTGATTTTGAACAGTTAGCCAACTCTCACATGATTGGTATGGGATGCAGTAAATGTGGTTCGGAAGCTAGGGGGGAATCTCTGAGGTTAACTGCCGAAGAATTCATTACTAAAGCCAAAGCAGTGCATGGTGATACTTACGACTATTCATTAGTGGATTACAAGTTAGCTAAAGACCAGATTAAGATAGTCTGTCCTATTCACGGCATTTTTAAACAGGCTGCCTTTGGTCATCTATACGGGGGTTGTGTCCAATGTGCTAATGAACGGACAGGTTTAGCACTAAGACGAACAACTGAAGATTTCATTTCTGACGCAATGGAAGTTCATGATGATCTGTATGATTACAGTGAAACTGAATACTCAACTGCTTTAGATAAAGTAACAATCATCTGCCCAACGCACGGTGCTTTCTATCAAACTCCCCGTATCCATATCAAAGGGTCAATGTGCCCCAAGTGCAGCTATGGCAAAGGTGTTGGTACATACGATGAATTCTACTTCGAACGTCATCCTGAAGAAAAAGATTCTGCGTGTAAGTTTTACTATGTGAAGTTCACCAAGCACGGTAAAGTGCGCTACAAGGTTGGCTTAGACTCTAATAATAAACGCTGGGGCAAGATGTACCGTGGCTGGAGCATCGATTTTCTTGAGTCAGAACTAACTACCAAATATGAAGCATGGAAGCGTGAATCAGCTATTTTGGAAGAATTCAAAGATCACCGTTATCGTGTTAAAGATGCAGATTTCGTGGGAAATGGTTCCACAGAGATGTTCTTGTTTGATGTTCTAAATGCGGACGACTGTGTGTAGGATTCTCATGCCTTACCAAACTCGTTTGAGTCCAACAACGAGTTATGTGAGATGAACGGAAAGGTATCACTGTAACTGGACAATCTTGGAAATCACTAGCTCAAATTTGCAATTAACTGCAAAAAACTGACCGACTAATTTCATCCCTTTATCCCTTTTCTTTCCTCGGTATGTTCACAAACCGTGACGCCTGCTCATAGGCATTTATTCCCCACCTATACCAGATTTCATTTCTTCGGCTAATACCATAAACAACTCCCGCCAAAGCATCACTGATATCTTTCGTGGATTGAGTATTTTTACTATCATTTGGGAACGCTCCTGCAATAGTTTTATTTCAAATTTCTCTTGTATTTTTAGTAACTTAAACTTGTTAGTATTTAAAGAAATTTTATGGAGGAAGAATGATAAATTTAATTGTAGAGCTATCAAATCTTTGGGGTGAGTATTATAGCTTGGAGCTTGTTGATGGGAGCCTCAGAGCAGATAAGATAATTAATGGCGAGCTTAAGCATACTTTGTCAGAGCTGAACAAAGACAAGGGTTTCAATAATCTCACTGTTGGCTCATCTAGCGGTGAAGGAAGAATTACTAGAGCACCTTGGCTTGCCAGTTTTGATTCAAGAGTAACCAAGTCGGCTACCCAAGGTTTTTATGTTGTATTTCTTTTCTCTACTGACATGAAAACATTAACCTTAGAACTTGGTTTGGGCGCTCGACAGTTCTCAAGTTTCTATGGTGAAAATAAAAAAGCCCTTGAAGAAATTAGAAAAGCAGCATTAAGAATGCAAAATCATGCGTTACCAATTGCAACTAAGCTATGTGATTCGAAGCTGTTGGATAGGCTTCAAAAAGGCCCTTCAAGAATCACTGATAAAAGGAGTTACAGCCTACAACGAGGGTACGAAGAGGGGGCTATTTTACATGTTGAATACAAAATAAGTAGTTTGCCAGATGAGGATGCGTTAAAAAAAGACTATGAAACATTTATTCGGATCTATCAGTCGATGGTAGAGAGCAAGGAAGTCCCCAACAACATTGAGTTGCTTTCTAGTTCTATTGAAAAGGTTGAATTTGTACCTAAGCCTACAAAGGTAGAGTTTGTTAAATTTAATACTCGAATTAAGCCGAGAAAACCTAGTCCCGTGGCAGAAGCTATTAATAGCAAAAAATACTCCTCTAGCAAGAATACTAAGGCTATAGGGGATTGGGGAGAAAAATTTGTTTTAGATTGTGAAATTAAATACTTGCAGTCTAAAGATAGAGCAGACCTTGCAAGTAAAGTGGTTCATGAAGAGGCTGAGAATAACCGACCTGGCTGGGACATCACTTCATTCGATACT
>Ga0105348_1000415_pt1 | contig 31892 bp, 24 predicted proteins | sample EN8Hudsemesocosm_2_FD_83504 | JGI IMG/M metagenome (GOLD analysis project Ga0105348, IMG submission 83504) | Methane-oxidizing microbial communities from mesocosms in the Hudson Canyon - EN8C Hudson Canyon | ecosystem: Environmental > Aquatic > Marine > Cold seeps | place: Hudson Canyon... | reverse complement strand
TCATAAAAGCCAGCATATCTCAGCTTGTCCCCCACGCCCTGCTCGTCTACTAAGAGCAATTTATCTATTTTTTCCTGACCATCCCATTCAAGCAAGTTAGGCAGCACCCGCTTCAGCTCACCTGTATGCCTGCGCTTAATATTCCGAGTACTAAACCAGTGAAACCCTTCTTTCCAATCGCATTGGGTAAACCCAATAAAGGCCAGCGGATATTGAGCCTCATAATTATCGGGTAATTCTTTTAACACGGTAGAAAGCTGTTTTTTCCCTTCCTCGAATTGATACAGGCATTCATGGATTTGCCCTTTAAGCAATTTATAATTAAGGTTCTGCGGGTCAAGGGACAAGCATTGATTCAACAATCTGACGGCTAACACATAATCGCCTTCGCGATACGATAACTGAGCTGATCTATATTTAATTTCCGTTGACTCAGGCTCTAATTCCAATGCCCTGGAGAGTAATTCACGAGCATCATCAAATTTATTATCCATAATGATACAAACAGCTTCGTAAACTAATGCCTGAGCCTGAGGTTTTAAATCGTTAAGATAATGAAGTAGATACTGCGCATGCAGCAACATTGATTTATTCAGGTAATCTGTAGCCAGACTGAACAACGTTGAATAGCGCTCATTATTAGCTACTGTAGGTATACTTATATTTTTAGAAAGCAACAACACATCAATAGCATCACTATTTCTGTTTAGTTGAAAATAACAGATTGATAGCTTAGTACGTATTAGCTCACACAACGAGTCAAGGGATACACTTCTCTGCACTAAGTCTCTAGCCATTACATACGCCGCAACAGCCCCTTCCAGGTCATCCTGCTTATAACAAATGTCGCCAACAAGCATATAATTCGTGGCTCTATCTGGCTGGAGAGCAATCGCCTGCTTTGCACAGGATAACGCAGGAGAAAAACGTTTAAGCTTTAACAGAAGCTTGCTCTTGTTAACAAGAACGTCACCGTGAATAGCATCAGGGGTTTTATCATTACGCAAAATTTTTGCATAAACTCTAAGCGCCAACCAATAAGCGCCATAAGCGGCGTAACATTGACCCAGAGCTTGATATATTTCGACATTCGCCTGCTTTTTCAATAACGCCTGATAGAGCTTGGTAGCTCTTAAAAAGCGGCCTCTACTTTGCTCAACCCTCGCTAAACCCTTAACAACACCGATATGGTCAGGCGCTTTTGCATACAACTTTTCGTAGATACTCGCCGCGGAAACAACTTTCCCGGCCGCTTCAAACTGCTCGGCTTTGACAAGAGCATTGGAGATAACAATCGTATTCATAGAAATCCGGCATCCCTTAATCGGGCACGAGTTCTTTTTATTATTTTATAGCTGTTCTTTTTATGTTTTTTTCTAAACTTTCTTATTCTTGCTCTTATTGACGCGAAGATAATCCTGCGCTGATTCCAATGTGCTTTTCTGCTTAGCTTCCAGCGCCTTCAAATCTTTTGCCGCCATGGTTAAGGTTTTACCTAACCACTCCTTAGAAGAATCAGATAGTTTTTCATTCTCATAGGCCCAAGCTAGGTATTGAAACGCCCTTGGACTATTAACCGCATTACTCCGCATAGACCAAAGTACGGCCCGAAACGTTGCCTCTAGATAAGCATTCTTCTTGAGATCAATATCTACCTTACCGGTTTCTTTGGCTGTATCAAGGGCTTTAGACGCACCCAAATACTCATTCAGTGCAAGTGCACTAAGCAGGTGTTTGACCGGTTTATAGACTCCTGCCGCAAAGAATTCCGCCCACAACATATCAATTTGAACGGGATCAATAAGTACTTCGTAGGGATTTACCGGAACTTGCTGTTTTACCCAGCCACTAACCTCATTACCGGCATCTAAGTCTTCGTCTGTCAGTGTTTGAGATTTTTCAGCAAGACCCAGCATCGTTAGCATAAGCGCTATCTTCTTCTTGCTCTCTTTTATCTGTTTCGGGTAATCCTCAACCAATCTTTTGACGAGAAATGGATCACGGGAGAAAATTTCTCGATAAAAAGTAAATGCCAAATAATTAAGGCGCTTACCTTGCTCATCCCCATATACATCCATTTGCTTCAGAAAATTAGTGTAGGCCTGCTCAATCTCTTTATCCGAGTGATATTTCACCATCCACATATTAAGATCTTTTTTAGGAGTAGGCTCTGACGCAGGCCCCCAGAGCATCACATTCAACGTCAAAGACCGCGACTTCTGTACACCCTTAATATGGTCATACGCTTTCGTTTTAACAGTATAAGTACCGTCAGGCTCAGCTTTACTGACACGAAAAGAGATATCAGATTTAGCCAGATACACCTTGCCTTCACGCTCTATTTTGCCTTTAGCGCCTTTTAACCCCTTTCTTTCAAACAACAGGCTGCCATCAGGCCGCTCTACAGAGAAATCAAAGGTTAAATCCATGTTCTGATTATCATCAGTACCGTACAACCCAAACGCCAAGAAGAAAGAAATCAATTGCTCTTGGAAAACATCCTGCGTGGTCGTGACTTCAGGCGTTATATGTTCCGGTGTTTTGTACCACCAATCCGCGTTACGGGTTTCCTCTAGCGTCCCGTTCAACAGATAATCTAGCTCAATTTCTTCTGATACGACTTTATCTGATATGACTTCAGACACAGCCAAGGAGGCAAACACGCTCACCCACAATGCCAATAGCAACCTAGACTTCATAGCACAATCTCAAACGGTGTTTTTGTATGCATAATTCCAGTTTATGCAGCGCCTACAGGTTGAATTTATTCTACCTACTAATGCCGCTCACTTTCTACTCTCACAAAATAGCTCTATCAAACAATCTCTACTAAGAACCGTCCTTACTAAAACACCGCAGCTATAACATCGCAATTAAAGTAGCGCCCACCCATACCAGCAAAGCGGGCGCAGTATGGGGTTTCTCCCTGGACTTCCCACCCTAAGCTACGGCTAAGCCTTCTTTTTCAGGGGAATCAACATCAACTGTTCCTTTACTACCCTGTTCAACAGCACCGTCCTCGATGACATCTTGCTCAAGCTGAGATAAGTCTTCGCCACCAAATATACCCAATAATGACGCCATGAAGGTAGAAAGCGTCAAGGTCATAATGACAAACTCCACATCAAATTGTTCGGCAGCATCCTGCGCATCAGACTCTAACGCCTTTTCCTGGACCATATCATCAAAGCGAAGACGCTTAATAGCCAAACGATCATCAACCAGACAGCTCACACCGCCCTCCCAGCAAAGCTCAATCTTGCTGACATACATACCCGCCTTGAGATGTGCTTTTATCTCATCAGACAACAAGTCTTGGTTCTTACACCGAACAACGCCACTCTCATCACGGGTATCCCTTAGCTCACACTCAAGGCCTAGCGCAAACTGAGGCGGCAAGTTTCCCGATTCAATCCATTGCGTCATCGTCACTTGCGGCGTGTTCTTAGCGATAACAGGAATCACGGGGAGACTCCCCAGCGTATCGCGCAAACACGTCATTAGCTCTTCTGCTCGATTCGAAGATGCGGCATTAATAATCAACAAACCCTCTTTGGGTGAGATATACGCGTACTGCAAAGATGACTTCGTAAACGCCTTGGGCAACAGACTAAAAACAGCCTCCTCTTTCAATGACTGCCGCTCTTTTCTTCGAACTTGACGACTTTCCTTCGCTTCTAGCTCTAGAGCTTGCTGCTCCACAAACTCATTAACAACGGCCGCCGGTAGTATTTTTTCTTGTCGCTTGGCACAGATCATAATGTGACCATTTGCCGCGTGCACAAAATCCACGCCGTGCTTCACTAACGGCGGTACCCAGCCATAACGCGACATATCTTGACCACCACAAGGGGTAAAGACATTTTCAGCCAGCTTCTCACTTAATTGTTCCGCTGATAGAGAAAAGGGTTTGGTAAATCGATAAACCTGTAAATTTTTAAACCACATTGATGCGTTACTTCCGTTAAAGATTTTAATAATTATTCTGTCACGTCGCTCATGATGACCTGACCTAAAGAACTGGGCGTCAAAAAAAGGAGCTCGATGTTATCTCCAACTAAAACCAAAACAAAGTTATATTTTCCTCGTGAATATTAACGATAAACAAACCCTCAATCCGCTCTAAAAGCTGTATATTTTATGATCAATTGACTAATTATTAAGCACTTAGCCAACAAATCTCAAATAGCAATTGATCAAACATTACAATTGCAACATAATCGCGGCTACAACATATAGTGTTGTGAGAGGTAAAATACCACTATATAGGACACCTACGCGCTTTCAGACGCAGCGCAGTAGTCATTACTAACATAATCAAAAAAAAGGGTAAGGGCAGAATGACAGCTTCAGTACAGGCCGTAAAAAGTACTGCAAAGGAAATTGCATTACAGGATGCTTCCAAGGACATATGGAACACCAAATACCGTCTAAAAACCAAAGATGGTGAGCCTGTTGACGCTGACATTGATGCGACCTATGAACGTGTCGCTCAGGCGCTAGCAGAAGTAGAAGTAGACGTTAAGCTCCAAAATAAATGGAAAGAAAAATTCCTTTGGGCTTTGCGTAAAGGTGTTATACCTGCTGGTCGAATCATGTCCAATGCCGGGGCTCTTGCTCACAAACCCGCTACATCGACTATTAACTGTACCGTGTCCGGCATCATTGAAGATTCTATGGACAACATCCTAGGCAAAACCCATCAAGCGGGTCTAACCCTAAAAGCAGGCTGCGGTATCGGCTATGAATTCTCCACGTTGCGCCCTAAGGATGCCTACGTATCTGGCGCCGGTGCCTACACATCCGGCCCCCTTTCCTTCATGGATATCTACGACAAGATGTGTTTCACCGTTTCCTCAGCTGGTGGAAGACGCGGCGCACAAATGGCCACATTCGATATAGGCCACCCGGATGTACTTGAATTTATTAAAGCCAAGCGTGAAGACGGTCGCTTACGTCAGTTCAATTTGTCCTTGCTCATTACCGATGAATTTATGACTTCGGTTAAAGACAATGCTGATTGGCCACTATCGTTCCCTATTCGCCAATCTGAATTGGAACAAAACCCCATCGATCTTAATGACACCAAAAAAGTCATTTGGCGCGAGTGGCCGATCAAAGAAAACTACATCGCCAATGAAAACGGTCAAGTAGCTTGTCGAATTCATAAAACCATCAAAGCCCAACACCTGTGGAATGCCATCATGAGCTCCACATACGACTATGCTGAGCCTGGCTTCATCTTGATCGACAAGGTTAATGAATATAACAACAACTGGTTCTGCGAAAATATTCGTGCCACCAACCCATGCGGAGAACAGCCTTTACCACCGTTTGGTAGTTGCTTACTAGGCTCTATCAACCTAACCCGTTTCGTTGAAAAGCCTTTCACTGAAAACGCACGCTTTGACTGGGAAAATTTCCGCAAAGCCGTTGCTATCTTCACCCGCATGTTGGACAACGTGGTTGAAATCAATGGTCTGCCACTTGAGCAGCAACGCAATGAAATCATGAGCAAACGCCGCCACGGTATGGGCTACCTTGGTCTTGGCTCTACCGTGACCATGCTGCAAATGAAATACGGTGAAGCGGCGTCATTAGCCTTTACCGAACAGGTGACCAAAGAATTGGCCATCACCGGTTGGAAAACAGGTCTTGAACTAGCGCAAGAAAAAGGCGCGGCTCCCATTATGGAAGAAGAGTTCACCCTTACTGGCGAAATGCTGCATAAGCGTCCTGAAATGAAAGAGGACGGTTACAAGATCGGTGATAAAGTAAAAGGTAAAGTACTTCACGCCAAATACAGCCGCTACATGCAGTTGATCGGCGAAGAAGAGCCTGAGCTTATCGAAGCGCTTGCTGAACAAGGTTGTCGTTTTACCCACCACAGCTCGATTGCACCCACAGGGACTATTTCTCTGTCTCTGGCAAACAATGCCAGTAACGGTATCGAGCCAAGCTTCGCTCACCACTACTCTCGAAACGTGATTCGCGAAGGCAAAAAGTCGAAGGAAAAAATAGACGTGTTCTCCTACGAGCTATTGGCCTATCGTGAATTAGTAAACCCGAACGCTATGCCTTATTCCGAGGATCTAGAAACTCAACTTCCGGATTACTTTATTTCTGCGGACGACATCGTGCCAAAGCAGCACGTTGATATTCAAGCTGCTACACAAAAGTGGATTGATTCATCTATATCTAAAACGGCCAATGTACCAACTGACTTTCCTTACGAAGAGTTCAAAGACATATACAGCTATGCCTACGAACAAGGACTAAAAGGTTGTACAACATTCCGCTTCAACCCTGAGGTATTCCAAGGCGTTCTTGTTAAAGAATCAGACCTAGAAAACACCACTTACCAGTTTACACTGGCAGATGGCAGCACAGTTGAATACAAGGGTAATGAAGAAATCGAATACGACGGTGAGATCCACACTGCCGCTAACCTGTTTGATGCACTCAAAGAAGGCTATTACGGGAAATTTTAAAGACGGCGTGTTCTACGTTATGAATACCTAAAACATAGAACAACAAGCACCGAGCAAATTTAGGAAAAAGACAATGGCTAAGAAAATAGAACAATCCATCGTTGGCTACAAAGTAGTAACCAAAGATGAACCGACTCAAGTCGAAGAAGCACCCGTTGCAGAAATCGTGCATATGCACGAGAGTGTTGAACGCCCTGAAATGTTGGTGGGCTCTACCTACAAAATAAAAACACCACTGACTGAGCATGCACTTTACGTAACCATTAATGACATGGTACTTAACGAAGGTACCGAGCATCAGCGCCGTCAGCCTTTTGAAATATTTATTAACTCAAAAAACATGGATCAGTTTCAGTGGGTAGTAGCATTAACACGAGTTATCTCTGCCGTGTTCCGAAAGGGTGGCGACGTAACCTTCTTGGCAGAAGAGCTTAAAGCTGTATTCGATCCACAAGGCGGCTATTTTAAAAAAGGGGGCAAGTTTATGCCTTCTTTAGTTGCTGAAATTGGCGACGCGATTGAATCCCACATGAAAATGATTGGCTTAATCAAAGAAGACGGTCTTAGCGATCACCAGCAAGCTATCGTTGATCAAAAACGTAAAGAGTTTGAAACGCTGTCAGGACAAAATAATCAAGAAACAGATAATGGTAAGTTCCCAGATGGCGCTCAGCTATGTGGCAAGTGCCACACCAAAGCGACCATACTTATGGACGGCTGCATGACTTGCTTGAATTGTGGCGATTCAAAATGTGGCTGAGAATTTCCTAGTCCATTTAACAGAATACTATTTGGGGCCTTTGGCCCCATTTTTTATTATCACAGTTTATTTATCGCCCTACTTGCCTCACTAAACCTAAGTACCGATCTAACGTGAAATCCGTGACAACCCTGCTGAAAAATAAATGTCAAAAACTATACAACTTTAAGCCTCAACCCAAAACGCCCAGTTTTAAAATAAGATAATTAAGTGATACGGCGGGCCGCAATAAGCGGTGGGTTCAATTGATCGACGCAACACTTTATCTTTAGTTTAAAAGGTGGAGTGTTCAATATGACATATAGAGGTCGGATTAAATATACGGTCAAGCAGAAAACGGAAATGTGGGACCGTTGGCAGCGAGGCGAATCCCTAACATCAATTGGAAGAGTGTTTGAACGGAATTCATCGTCAATCTTCGGCCTACTTTCACCTACTGAACGTAAACGATCCAGGCTAGCCCTCACACTGTCAGAGCGCGAAGAAATCTCAAGGGGTATTGCAGCTAATACGTCTATACGTTTTATTGCCGCTCAATTGGGGCGTTCACCCTCAACAATGCCCCCCGATAACATAGGCATCGCAACATAGTTGTATTCAGATTGTTTTGATTCAATCAATTTAACATAACAAAGATTATACGACATAAATAAAATTTTAAAATGTAAGTCTAAAATATCAATGCGGGTTGGAAAAAATTTGGGGGTTGAGCCCTTTGCGGAATATTTTCAAATAGATAAACTTTACGTTACCACTTTCGCTCTGAGTGATGGGTCAAAATGATCGTCGCAACATTTAATCTTTAGTCTAAAAATTATATAGTAATATCACTTTTCCTTTAACTGATTGACAATATGATTATCTCTGCGCCAACAGATTACCGTCAAGCGGCAAAAGCGAAACTTCCTCCATTCTTGTTTCACTATATTGATGGCGGTTCATGCGGCGAGCATACGCTCAAGCGTAATGCCGAAGATTTGGCAGAGATTGCCTTAAAGCAACGCGTTTTGAAGAACATGTCTGAGCTCAGTCTGGAGACTGAAATCTTCAGCGAAAAACTTGCCTTGCCTATCGTTCTTTCTCCTGTTGGTCTAACCGGCATGTATGCACGCCGTGGTGAAGTACAGGCAGCAAAAGCCGCACAGAACAAAGGCATTCCGTTTACCTTGTCTACGGTTTCTGTTTGCCCAATCGAAGAAGTAGTACCTGCAATTGAGCGCCCTATGTGGTTCCAGCTATACGTGCTTAAAGATCGTGGCTTCATGAAAAATGTACTTGAGCGTGCAAAAGCTGCAGGTGTAACGACATTAGTCTTTACCGTTGATATGCCAGTTCCAGGCGCTCGCTACCGCGATATTCACTCTGGTATGAGCGGTCCGAATGCCGCAGCTCGCCGAGTGTTTCAGACAATGCTTCACCCTCAGTGGGCATTCGATGTAGGCCTGTTTGGTAAGCCACATGATTTGGGGAACATTACAACTTATCGTGGTGAGCCAACTAAGCTTGAGGATTACATAGGCTGGCTAGGCGAAAACTTTGACCCTTCAATTTCGTGGAAAGATATTGAGTGGGTCAGAGACTTTTGGGATGGTCCAATGGTAATCAAAGGCATTCTGGATGAAGAAGACGCGAAAGATGCTGTGAAATTTGGTGCTGACGGTATTGTCGTTTCTAACCACGGAGGTCGCCAGCTTGATGGTGTACTGTCTTCTGCTAAAGCACTACCAGGCATTGCTGACGCGGTTAAAAGCGATCTAAAAATATTCGTAGACTCAGGTATCCGTAGCGGCCTGGATGTTGTTCGTATGCTGGCATTAGGCGCGGATTGTGCGATGCTTGGCCGCTCCTACATCTACGCATTGGCTGCTAAAGGTCAGGCTGGTGTCGAAAACCTGTTAGACCTTTTCGAAAACGAGATGCGCATTGCGATGACGTTAACGGGTGCTAAGAGCATCAATGACTTAAACCAAGATTCACTGGTTAACTTCAAATAATACCCATAGGTGTCACAGCAATCTTGTATGTGGTGTGCCTCCTCATTCTTTCTGACCACAACACCTTCGGGTAATCACAATATCCTAGGCTTTTGAACGCAACCAATCGGCTAGCTCGTAATCAGTCATTTTATTCTTAGCAACCTCAACAATATGGTCAGCTAATTCAATCTGATCGTAATCGATATCTACGCCATTGATAAGAAGAATCATATCCATGATCGTTACAGCAGTTCGCTTGTTAGCATCGTTAAAAGTATGCCCAACCGCGATAGCCACACAGAAACAAGCTGCCAGATGAAAAACATCATCAATCATTCCAAACATATACCGATTGATGGTTCTTTGAAGTGCGGACTCTAACGACTTGTCCAGTGCTAAGCCTTCTTTTTGTTCTTCCAATAAAACGTCATCATGAGCTTCAACTGTAATACGAAGCAGAACTTCCAGTTCTGGTATAACTAACGGCATTAACGATCCTTAAGGTTATCTATAGCTACTGCATTCTTCTTAACGGATTTCTTCATAGCGGCCAAAACATCTTCGTATGATATAGGCTCAACTGATTCTACCGCTTCAGCTGGTACAAAGTACCCTACCGCCTTATTACGGTTGAATACTGCTACGGGAGTTCCATTAGCCTGCTCTAATACCTGGGAAGGGCTTGCCTTCAGCTCAGTCATGCTTACCATCTTCTGAGTTAGTAACGTTTTCATAGGGTTACACCTAAATAACCTATCGATTCCCACATAGTATAATGTACCTTTAAATGTACATCAAGAAGTACCTCTATCTACAGCAAATCATTCCTTCAACCTCAACCTGGAGCAAACTACTCTCTGATTGAGGTATTTAACTTTGCTCATTTGTTGAGAGATAATGCCCCTTTCTACCTATCAGGTGAACTATAGGATTAGCTGAAAGAAAACGGAATGCCCCATACACGTGTGCGTCCTTACCATCCACAAACAAAGGGAAGATCAGCGTTGGCACCGATCGATGAAAACCAAATTATATTAAATAACTATTATCTACCCGTGAATTGAAAGGTCATCTACAACAATTTGTTAGTTATTATAATAAATCATTGAACAACCAGACGCCCGCTGATGTTTTTAATGTGGCCTGTCTAGACGGTATCGATATAATGAAATTGAATGACGTTCCTACCCTAGATGGCAGCAATCAACCGGCCGATCAATAATATTAGTAACCTATGACCTTACGCAAAGACCAACTACACACTATTGAAACTATAACCTTGAGTCACTATGACGATAACGCAGTTTCTTTTTGGAAAGGCACCAAGGATCATGACGTTGCTCAAAATTATCAGGCATTCTTGAGTGCATTCTCGGATGAAAAGAAGCTGGATATCTTAGATTTTGGCTGTGGCCCAGGCAGAGATATTGCTTATTTTAAATCCTTAGGTCACCGACCGGTGGGGTTAGATGGCAGTAAAGAATTTTGCGAAATGGCGCGCGAATACACGAGCTGTGAAATATTACACCAACAGTTTTTAGCGTTATCATTACCAGAAGCTGGGTTTGATGGGGTATTTGCCAACGCATCCTTGTTTCATGTCCCTAGCCAAGAATTGCCCTCTGTGCTGTCAACACTGCATAAAGCATTGCGCCCTAGCGGTATCCTTTTTTTATCAAACCCCAGAGGTAATACCGAGGGGTGGTCAGGTCAACGTTATGGCAATTTTATCGAGTATGAGGCGACACAAAATTTTTTAAACGCGGCTGGGTTTAATGTCCTTAGCCACTATTACCGGCCAAAAGGGATGCAATTGGCAGAGCAACCCTGGTTGGCAGTAGTGAGTCAGAAAGTATGAAATATGATAAAAACTCAATTCTGACTGTATTGGGTATTCAAGCCCGTCTCTTCCATCTATAAGCTTTGCAATCAACAATTATAAATATATCATTCTATTAGGTTAATAAAAGAAAGGTACGTACCCTATCAAGTTCAATATTTCCTCTTAGAGCTGCAGTCTACCCACAACCACATTCAACTTTATATTTCTTCTCTTTTGACGAAAAGGAAACAATGTAAGGCGTTCTAGAGTGGCATTATGGTTCTGTCCATACGTATCAAGCTTTCTATGCCATCCCTAACGTAATCTAGAGAACAGAATTATTATGAGCCTTTCTAATCGCCATATCCTATTCACGACTCGTCCTGCAGGTAAACCCACGCCAGAAATTTTTGCAGCTGCTGAGAAGCCCCTTATAGAGTTGCAAGACGGTGAATTCCGTATTCGAAATCACTACATAGCGATGGACCCAGCACTAGTAGGCCGCATGCGTACTGAAGATAATTACGCAGAGAGCGTAGCACCGGGAGACGTGATGCATGCTTACGGTGTGGGTGAAGTGATAGAATCGAAAAACCCATCGGTGCAAGTAGGGCAAACCCGCCTAGGCCGATTGGATATGCAAGAATATTATACATCGGACGATCCCAGCACCAGTTTCCCCGTTGGCGTTGATCTACCCATCAGCTGGTATTTGAGCGTACTGGGTATAACTGGTATCACAGCATATTTTGCCTTTCATGAAATCTGTGAGCCGAAAGAAGGTGAAACAGTTGTAATTTCTGCGGGTGCAAGTTCTGTGGGTGCTACTGTCGCACAGCTAGCTAAGAAAGTCGGCTGTCGTACCGTGGGTATTGTCAGTACCGATGAAAAAGCCCAGCAAGCCAAAGAAGAATGGGACTATGATGCAGTCGTGAGTTATCGTGGAAAAAGCATCGACGAATTATCACAAGCCATCGGTGAAGTCTGTCCAAATGGTGTTGATATGTACTACGACAATACATCCGGTGACATATCTGAAGCCGTCATGGACCACTACAACCTTTTTGCTCGCATTGCCGTTGTCGGTCGTTTAGCTATATCACATTTATCTGACACGAAACAAGATACGGGACGTCGTGATAACAATCTTATCTTAGCAAGACGTGTTAAGAAACAAGGCTTTGTCATTCTGGACTATAAAGATCGTATGCTGGAAGCGATTATTGCCCTCGCTGAGCTCGTACAAAATGGTGATATTAAGGTAAAAGAAGATATTCTAGAAGGCATCGATAAAACATCTGAAGCATTCTTCCGCATGCTAAATGGTGAAAATAACGGTAAACAACTAGTCAAGCTGATCTAGCCATTCATTAATCGTAGTTTCAAGTAATAGCTGGCTTGTTAAAAACAATTTTCAAATAAACTAAGATATTATTTCGACTGGTTTGATATTGATTAGTTAAAATATTCTTACTACATCATGCTTTAACTCAGACTTACCCATAAGTGATAAATTATTCACTTATGGGTTTTAATTAAAGCCTTATTCAACAATATAACCTACTTTTTTATCCTGATATTTTTGTAATTCATCATGCAATCCGGAAAGTGTTTCCATAGGAGACTTTACAATAAAGCTATTAATAATACTTTTCGGAATATTTCCCGATGGATCTGCATGAATCTGATGCACCACATCTACCGTACCGTCTTCATTAGGACTAAGTCTCCACAACCCACTAATACTCGGCATACGGACGGCATCATCGGTGCTGGGAATATATTCGGGCTTTCCCTCTAAACGAATGGTGACAACTTTGGTCTCAGGATCTTGTATAAGTACTGAGTGAACTATATTGTCCCTCTGATCAATAAATGGGCCCGGATTAATGACACTGTAAATAAAGGACTCTTTCTCACTAATCTTATTTAGTACCTTACTGGACGTCATATTAAACATCCAGCTCGGCCTATTATTAGTATCATTAATCAGTGATACCAAGCCATTAAGGCTACTGTTCACATTGATAATTCCTTTAAACTCTTTAAGTGACGACCCTTCAACCGCGCGGGTATATACCTTGATTCCTAGATCTTCATCAGTCGCTTTTAGCTCCCATTCTTCAGCCAGTGCATTGAAGGAAACGACGCATATAAATACCATTGATATCGTACGAATTAGCTGCATATTCTAACTCCTATTAAGTTAGTTGCATGAACTCTATTATTTTATTGTTTTCTATATATCTGACTTTCTATTCTTATATTTTAATAAGCACTAACACTATCGAATATGATCAGTAATCCCTTGAAGTCTTTACCTGATTACCACTGCTGCGTATATTTCACACCCCACATCAATATTGAAAACGACGTTTCTATATCCAATCCAGCATAAGGATTTGTTATCAAGTTTAATAAACTATCAGTATTTGCATTAATACTTGAATTTGCGGGTATCTTACGAGAAGTACTCATATAGGAAACATAGAAATCCATCGTAGATTCAGGATCCCATTTATATTCTGCACCTGCACCAAAGAGAACTCCACCACCAGGAATCGGATGCCCCTCAACATAATCTGGATTGATTGAATCGGGTCGATTTTCAGCACCGACACGCAGCTTAAGGCGATCATTAACTGTATATTCAACACCCACACCCAAACTCCACGTGGATTTTAAGAACATCTGGTTTTTAATTTGATTGGGACGAAGAATATCGAAACGTAATATCATAGCTGCCGAGAAAGCCTCAAGATCACGATCAGATTTAACAATAAGTTCATCCCATACCGACCAATCAACCCAGTGGGCATCAATATTTATCTTCCAGCGAGGATGTGGGCGTAGACTGACGCCGATATCGAACTTTTGAGGAAATTTCAAATCCATGGTGACTTTCGCACGTTCCCTTGCATAACCATGGGGCATATTGAATTGATCGGCATTAAGTGCCCCCCAAAGTGACTGACGAATACCACGATAATATTCATAAAAATCACTGGTGTATTCCATCGACATAGTGCCCGACATTTTTACATCGGATTCACTTTGATAATTAACACCTATCGTCATCCAGTCTGTAGCCTTCCATAAAACGCCCACAGTCCAGTGAGTCGATAACTTATCCTCCAAATCTAGAATGAGATCTCCTGCGTGGTCAAACGATCCAATATTCCCTCCACATGGGTTGTAAATAAAAGATAAAGCGAATCCACGTCTATCTTCCGGTGGTCCACACAAGGCATCCTGTAGCAACTCATTAACCCCCGCGAGCATATTGGGCGCGATAGCCGTCTTTTTCATGTACATGCCATGATGATTAAGACCAACAGATAAGCCTACAGATAATTCGTCATTAACCTCGTAAGCTACAGTCGGTGCTGCATATGTAAAACGTTGCATCACAAAACGCTGAGCAGAATAACGAGTAGGATCATCGTCCTCCACATCACCACCACCTGCCATCTGAAAAAATGCAGAATTTGCAAACGTGAACTTTGAACCTGGAGGATTTATAGAAACCCCCCAACCTGGTAGCACGCCTAATGGAAGTGGTAATATCTTAGGCGGCACCTTTCCACCATGACCTGGTACATAGATTACGGGTTCCCCGCCCGTGTGATCGTCGTAGGTTCCGTTTATGATTGGATTTTTTTCTCTATCGTCTTCGGCGAAAATCTGATAATCATTCGGCGCAGTATATTTAGCAAAAGTGTCAATATAGGCGAAGGTACTTGAAACACTGATATGACGCCCTTTTAATCGTGTCAGTCCTGCAGGGTTGTAATGAATAGAATATATCTTCGGTGGATCAGCTGTTACAGCATTACCCATTGATAGAGCGGCTCCATCAACCATTAAATTGTTCGACAACTGTGCAAGAACAACATCATGAAATAGAGTAAGAAAAAACAACGCTATCAGCATACGTTGAATGTGCATACTATTTGATAAATACATTAATAACCGTTTTTATATTTATTTTATTACTGGGCGTTGACAGAATACGTCTACAGAGGCCCATTTATTTATCTATATATTTTTTAAAGTAAGATATTTCTTTTAAAAATATTAGTTCACGGCTTGAATTCTTAATAGTACGAACCACGCCTGAGGACATACCCATAGACGCCATACGGCAATGTATTTGAAACAAATTGTAAGCCTGGTATATATGAACGAAAACCATATAGCATAAAAAAGTCCGGTAAATACCGACCTTTTTTATGCTATAAATAGAGACTTGTTTATCAAGAACGTATCTAAGCGCTAGATGGTTGAACCTCTGTGTTCGTTTCTACATATACTGGCATCATGTTTATATCTTTAACCTTTATACCGTTGTTAGTATCCTCAATCACAAGTTTAACCAGCGCGCGTCCGTGCTCGAATACCGCATCAAGCGCAAATATCCCAACATTGGGTTGATCATTTAAGAAATAGACATGATCGATAAGTTCAATTTTAGATATGGATTTTAATCCACCCAGACTTCTAAAATTACGGAGTGTAACTCGTCCACTTTCAGTATCTGCTTTTTTGATTAGCTGAACCCCAATCTTGGACTCGACATTTTCAATAGACCAGTCAGCTGAGAACTCATGCATAAAGTTAACAACAAATTTTGAGTTATCTTTTTGAAATCGACTGGATACTGAGTCCAGGTATATTGCAGCTGCAATATAGCCTACAAAAACGATACCAAACATCATAAAAATACGATTAATTATCTTCATAATTTCACCAATCACTCTGGTTAATATATCTTCCCTTAATAGCAAAGATATATTAACGATAGGTGATGAAGAAACTTGTGAATAGGATAATGTACGCCATATTATGTGTCATTTATCGCCAAATAAATAATAGGAATCACAGAGTATTTTAGCTCGTTAAATTTCCGCGCTAAATCCTTACCCTATTAACTCAATTATCTGAAGCTAATAAATTGAACTTTTTCTATGAAGAAAGTATGCATTGAAGAGAAGAAAACACATTAAATAAAAATTGATAGTAAGCCGAACTAAAGACATAATTCAGCTTCAATCAATTTTCATATTAATAATCAGGCAATATTTAACGCAGATTTAGGATCAAAACGGATACTATGATTTATGCCCATTTGTAGATATTTGGCTAGATTGCTACTTAACTCATGCACTGGCACCATACACGCTATATGCCTATCTGGACGTACGACCAGACATATAGATTTCCCAGCGATGCCGTTAAAAGAACCTTCAATATCGACTAATCGCAGGGAGCCTTCACGCTTTTCATTAAAGCTATTTCCTGGTTCTTCCAAGTGGACTATTTTACCGCTCCATTCTTTCCACTGTAAGCCCTGACTCTCAGCCAGATATTGGGCGGGATCAAACCCAACGCCAATAATTGCCCAATTTAAACCGATGATGTCATCAAGCATATTTTGATTGCCATCTTCCAATTGCATCAAACCTTGAGGGTAAGTATCTCCAGCCACAAGGCCACCAACCTTCTTAGACTTAATAAAATAGCCTTCTTTAAAAGCATTAACAGGCTTCATGTTCATACTATTTAAAAAGCCTCGAATGAGTGGAATACTGTTTAAAGCAGCAAAAAAGCTATCTCTGATATAAGCCGTCACTCTATTTCTAGGCATAATTAACCCACCCATAATAACTGCCACACGAATCATATTACGCACATTCGCTCTACGCTCTTGTTGATACGAATCAAGTAAACGTTTATCAGCCTTCCCTTGCACCACCATTGCTACTTTCCAGCACAAATTATTGGTGTCTCGCATAGCAGCCATCAGGCCTTGACCAGCAAATGGCGGTGTTAAATGCGCGGCATCACCTAACAAAAATACGTTACCTTCCTTAAACCTTTCTGCTATACGAGCATTAAAGGTATAAACAACTTTTCGCTCAATATCCATATCTTCAATATTACCCCAATCCTTCAGAAGTTCTTGTAGTGTTGAATCAGATAACGCTTCCTCATGCGTTTCACCGGGCAGAAGTTTAAACTCCCAACGCCGACCACCATGTGGGGCAGGTAAAGAAACAGAAGATCGTTTAGGGTGACAAATAAACTCAACCACACGGTCTGGTCTTGGATCTTTTAATGCATCAATAACAATCCAATCCTCACCATAGGTTTTACCCCGCATGGTGATTCCAAGCTTTTCTCTGACGGGACTACGTGCACCATCACAAGCCAACATATACTGTGCCTGTACTTTATACTGTTTGTCCTTAGCACAAAGATCAAGGCTAACAGTAGCTCCATCATCGGAAAAAGATGTCATTTCAGTCGAGGTTGCCAATGTCACATGAGAAAAGCGTTTTAATCCATTTCTTAGAACACGCTCTAAATCAGGTTGTTTCATTGTTCGTGTACGAGGGTGGCCGTTAAACACTTCATTCAAATTTATCTGGGCAAAGGTTCCCGTATATGGCGAAGTCAATTTTATCGCTTCTAGACGGAATAAATCCTTACTGTATTCTTTTTCCAACCCAATTGATTGCAGAACACGCGACCCCTCTTCATCAAGCGCAATAGCACGAGGAAGATTTAGAATTTCTGCCTCACGATCAACTATTAGCGTGTTCAACCCCATTAAACCAAAGTAATTGGCGCACGCAACACCTGTGGGGCCGGCTCCTACAATAACAACATCATATTTATCAGCGATCTTAGCCATAAAACTACTCCAATAGGGCTACCACAGGGTTTATTATTTAATGACCTAGATTTTTATTCCGGTCTGTTCTTCCAATAACTACAATAGTTACAGTTTCCACTACTTCATCGCATTGTAATTACATTCAGTTATTCCCTGAAACTTCTAAAGCGACGACTATTATTAGCAACAATTATGAGCGTTTAAAGATATATTTTTATCAGTGCGTAGGCACAATCACCTGCTGTGCACCTTTAACAATATCATCCACTTCAAATCTCATTTCCTGAGATGTTTTTGCAATCAGACAGCCCACTAAATCACTTCGAATAAGCCCGCAGCGCCCTGACCTCCACCAATACACATAGAGACAACAACATACTTTACACCACGACGCTTTCCTTCCATCAATGCATGCATAACCATACGAGCACCGCTCATACCGTATGGGTGCCCGATAGAGATTGCACCACCATTTACATTAAGGTCTTCATTTGGAATACCCAATTTATCGCGGCAATAAAGTACTTGAACAGCAAAGGCTTCGTTTATTTCCCACAGACCGATATCATCCATGGTTAAGCCATTTCGTTTCAGTAGTTTTGGAATGGCGAATACAGGACCGATACCCATCTCATCAGGTTCACAACCCGCAACCGCCATGCCACGGAAGACGCCTATAGGTTCGACATTGCGTTTCTGTGCTAATGTACTGTCCATCATTACCACTGCAGCAGCCCCATCAGAAAGCTGTGAAGCATTACCTGCAGAAATAACGCCACCTTCACGCACTGCTTTGAGTCCCGACAAACTATCTAATGTCGTTGAAGGTCTATTACCTTCATCCTGCGTTAAGGTAACTTCCTCATTACTCAACTCACCCGTTTCGCGGTTAGTAATAACCTTGGTTGCCGTGACAGGTACAATTTCATCGTTAAACTTACCGGCATTTTGTGCGGCAGCGGTACGTTGCTGTGATTGCAATGCATACTCATCCTGCGCTTCACGAGAAATGTTATAGCGTATTGCCACAACTTCAGCGGTATCTAACATTGGCATATGAATATTCGGGGCATGTGCTATTGCCTTAGGATCAACCATACGCTGTATATTCATATGCTGGTTTTGCACTAGGCTGATAGAGTCACAACCCCCCGCTATAATGACTGGCGAGCCATCCATAATAATTTGATTCGCACCCGTTGCGATAGATACAAGACCAGAAGAACACTGGCGATCAATTGTCATACCCGCGACAGACACCGGCAGGCCAGATGCCATTGCAACTTGACGGCCCAAGTTAAATGCCTGTGTACCTTGCTGTAGTGCAGCCCCCCATACACAATCATCAATTTCTGCAGGATCAACTCCAGAACGCTGAACTGCTGCCTCTACCGCGAACGAAGATAGTGATGGAGACTCTAGATTGTTAAAGGCGCCCTTATAGGCTTTACCGATTGGAGTACGAGCTGCCGCTACAATTACCGCTTCTTTCATTGCTATACCTTTCAAAAATCATTTTCATACCGAAGTGACCATAAATGATACTTAACTCTAGCTTGTAAGATTAAGTATCACTAAGTTAGATACTGATCACGAAAATATATCCGTATAAATCAATTAGTCACTTTCTGTTGTTGAGCGCGCTCATCTTCAATCAATTCTTCGATGAAAAAGATTCTATCTTGTCCAAAGAAAAACTCGCCATCATAGAACATTGTCGGACAACCAAAGAGCCCTCTATCCACTGCCGCTGACGTCAAGCTTTTCAGTTCATCCTTGATTGTTACCTGTTGAACCCCTTCCATTATAGCTTCAGCATTCAGACCCGCTTTGGATAATACATCCGACAGAATCGTTATATCCGCAAGATTTTTAGGTTCTTTCCACATAGCGTTGTAGATAGTTTCTACGTAGTTCTCGAAGCAATTGATTTCCTTAGCAACCAAAGCGCCCCGCATCAACATCATCGTATTAATGGGAAAGAAAGGGTTTTGCTTAAATTTGATATTAAACCGTTGTGCATACCGGTTCATATCGATATCCATCCAGATGGCTTTTGGCATAACAACCGCGGGTGAATTATTGCTGGTCGCTTTAAATAAGCCACCGAGCAATACAGGTTTGAGTTCAAAATCAACGCCATATTTGTCGTTGACTTGTTTCAGGCGATTGTAGGCTAAATAGCTGGTGGGACTACCAAAGTCAAAGTAGAACTCAATTGATTTATTCATTCGTTTTTCCAAAAAAGCGATATATATGAATGTTAATTAGATAGATAGAGAGGGTCTTACCATTTCTCAACCCATGGACGTAGGTCTAATTCAAACGTCCAAGCATCTCGAGACTGTTTATGTAGGTTAAGGTAGTTATCAGCAATGGAATTTGGTTCGACGATGTCATCAGGCTTTCTATTTTTCCGCGTTGCCAACACATTTTCTTGAATCCAAGGCGTGTCAACTGCCGCATCGATAACGACGTGTGCTACATGAATGTTATTCGGTCCTAATTCACGGGCCATACTTTGAGCGACGGCCCGCAATCCGTGTTTTGCGCTAGCGAAGGCAGCAAAGCCCGCAGAACCTTTTACCGCAGCGGTTGCTCCGGTGAAAATAATCGTTCCCTTTTCGCGCGGAAGCATATGCCTTGCCGCTTCACGACCAGTGAGGAAACCACTTAAACAAGCCATTTCCCAAATTTTGTAGAATTTTCTTGTAGTAGTATCCAATATACTCATAGGCACATTAGCACCAATATTGAAGACAACGACTTCCAAAGGAGCCACTTCTGTTTCAATACGTTTAAAGAGTTCTTCAATTGCTTCTTCTTTGCGGGCATCACAAGCCCAACCATGCACGGTTAGCCCTTCATCAGTCATTTCTTTAACTAGTGGTTCGAGTTTTTCGGCATTCCTACGAACACCTACAACCTTGTAACCTTCGCGCGCAAATTTACGAACGATAGCACTACCGATGGCATCACCAGCGCCTACAACTAGAACGGCTTGATCTTTCTGAGTCATTGCTTAGAACCTCTAGCACAAATTTAAGATGTCCAATCATTCTATCTAGTGAGTATCATTATGCAACTGACTATATGGAACAAGTATATTTATCGAAACGATTAGGTCGCTGGTGGTTTAGGATAAATAGAGCGATGTTATCGAACACATACATCAATGCTTACCTGTCGCTTAAATACTTCTTAGCAACTCGTTTATAGTTATAAGAATTTTAAAATAATCCGAAACTGCCTTCGATGAAATCTACAACATATTTCTATGTACGTAGCAGGTAAGAACAAACAGGAGAAAAACCGATATTCTCTTCAACAGAGTTCGGCAGCACATAACGATTATGTATGCGTTTTATCGGCCAAAGAATTTGGCGCCAATGGACTGGAAAGTTATCAAGTCACCGTTATTTCTTATGATAGAATCTCTTGCATAAGAAATAGCGCAAAGATGAACAAGAATACTAGACCTAGTATCAACAAGTTAATGTAAGCGTTTATTACTTGAATCCGCGCTTACTAAATTTTGCAGTAAAAGCACTTAGCCAGATAGCAGTGCTTTTATTGCAGGGCCAGGCTGAACAACCATATCATTAGGTGCGATAACTTCAGCACAGTCAGGGCAAGCCAGAATTGGCACAATCTTATTGCCACAGGATTTATGGACGTATTCCATGGCTTTACCATTCTTTCCAGCGACCCATTTATCACCCCATGTGTACATTGAAACGATGATTGGATATAGGTCCTGACCTTTATCGGTAAGTCTGTATTCGTATCGAACAGGATTTTCCTGATATTTTACCTTGTGAAAAACCTCATGCTCTACCAACTTGGATAAGCGCTCTGATAAACGCGGCCTCGTTAAACCTATTTCTGATTGAAAATCAGAAAATTTACGTGTGCCAAGAAATGCGCTTCTAATTATAAGTAACGACCACCTATCCCCTACTATTGATAGGGTTCGGGATACCGAACATATACCTTCACCAATTTCAGCCCAGCGCAACTTTTTTCTCCTAACGAATAGGTCTGTGAGTAGCGAAAGCCTGGTGATTCAATATACCGAATGTAGGCTTTCGTAGGGTATCAAAATGCAACCTTTAGTATATAGGCAAACGGTAATAACTCGCAATACAGCATACATATTATGTTTATAGGACCCTGTTATCCATGCATAAAGAAAATACCCTGACCTTCATTTTTTGCTCATGCGACTATATATACGCCAAACTCGTGCCTAATAGGCACTATATTATTGAATATTCTGCACACAAACATATTCTGCGCGCCTTGTTTTTATAGGTACTTAAAAAATAGTTGTAGTATTTCTAAGTCATATGATAATTTGTGGGTATCATTTTGATACACACAAGAATCAATTACTAATCCCTCCATAGAAGTGCGTCATGACACTGAGAATTATGACGAAACAAAACATCCGTCATATAAATTATTTTTTGTTATAGGATCTATATAATGCCCGTTTATAAAGCCCCCGTACGCGACCATCAATTTGTTCGCTCTGAGGTATTTGATTTTTCAACTCATTATCAATCGTTACCTGGTTTTGAGGAAGTTACACCAGATCTTACTGATGCAATCATTGAAGAGTTGGCAAATTTTAACGAAGGTATGATTGCTCCATTATTTCAAACCAGTGATAAGGGTTGTCATTTTAATAACGGGGAAGTGACAACACCTACAGGCTATAAGGAGGCGTATCAGGCATTTATTGACGCTGGCTGGCCCTCAATCGATGGGCCTGCTGAGTATGGTGGACAAGGTCTTCCAGGCTCCCTGAATTTACTGTCCAATGAATTCATGGCAAGTGCCAACATGGCATTCTCAATGTACCCGATACTATCCCACGGCGCGGTAAAGACCATTTTTAAACATGGTAACGATGATCAAAAAAATCGTTTTCTAAAAAAAATGATATCCGGTGAATGGACCGGAACTATGTGCCTAACAGAACCACAATGCGGGACGGATCTTGGGCTCCTGAAAACCAAGGCTATTCACCAACCAGATGGTACATACAAAGTCACAGGTACCAAGATTTTTATTTCTGGCGGTGAACAAGATTTGACGGAAAATATCGTCCATATTGTACTGGCACGACTGCCTGATGCACCACAAGGTAGCAAGGGTATCTCGTTGTTTGTTGTCCCTAAAAGATTGGTAAATGAAGATGGGGTCGCTGGTGAACCTAATGCCGTTAGTTGTGGCTCCATAGAGCATAAAATGGGTATTAACGGTTGCGCCACTTGTGTTCTAAATTTCGATGGTGCTGTTGCTTACTTAGTAGGTGAGCCTAATCGTGGTTTGAACTATATGTTCACCTTTATGAATGAGGCCAGACTTAATACCGCGATGCAAGGCGTATGTCATGCAGAATTGTCTTACCAAAACTCCCTAGCGTATGCGCAAGATAGACTACAGATGCGATCGCTTTCTGGAGCAAAATCCCCAGACAAACCAGCAGACCCAATCATTGTTCATCCGGATGTCAGACGAATGCTACTAACCCAGAAAGCCGTAGCAGAAGGGGGTCGAATCTTAGGTGCCTATGCTTCGCTCCAGCTCGATATTAGTGCATACAGTGAAGATGAGTTAGCGCGAAAAGCCGCCAACGATGCGCTAGCATTACTAACACCAATGGCAAAAGCATTTTTAACCGAATTAGGTCTTGTGTCCGCCAGTTTAGGGATTCAGTGCTTGGGCGGACATGGTTTTATCAAGGAATGGGGGTTAGAGCAAAACTATCGCGATGCTAGGATTTCAACATTGTATGAAGGTACCACGGGTATTCAATCTTTGGACTTTCTTGGTCGAAAGATTATGGGCAGCGGCGGTAAACTTCTAAAACCTTTTACTAAAGAGATACACAAGTTTTGTGAGGAACATATTGACGTTCAAGATCTCAATAAATATGCCGCAACACTTAATGACTATAACGTGCGCTGGAGCGAAATTACCGCACACGTGGGTTCTTTAGCCGTGCAAAATCCCGATGAAATTGGTGCCGCAGGATATGACTATACAATGTTCTCAGGCTACGTCTCTCTAGCTTATATGTGGGCGTTAGCAGCAAAAGCCGCACAAAAAGCACTATCGCAAGATAATGAAGACAAAGAATTCTACGAAGCTAAATTACGCACAGCAAAATTCTATTATGAACGAATGCTTCCTCAGGCAGATACACATGCAAAACTGGCTATGTCTGGTCTTGATAATTTATTACAACCAGACTGCAGCCCATTTGAGCTTTAAGTCTGAATAACGACTATGTCGTAACACAAACCAAAGAGATTATAGAAATGAGCATAAAACTACAGCTACCACCTGCACAAGCAGCACTTAAAGCTCAGTACTCCTTGAGGGAACGAAGTGAAAACCCATTGATTCGTGCTCAAGAGCTGGTAACCATTCATCTAAACCGTCCGGATGTTGTAGAAAGCTGTACTTATTTCGAAGACTTCGGCCTGACGGTAGACCGAAAAACCAGTGATCGCGCGTATTTGTATGGCATCAAGGATAACCGACACAGCGTTATCATTAACAAGGGACCGTCTAAATACGAAGGTTTTTCCGTTTTAGCATCTAGCCGTAATGATCTAGAAATACTAAGCAAGACACTTAACTTACCTGTAGAGAAAAATGATCCCATTCGTGGTGGCGATAAAGTTACCTTGCGTGATCCAGATGGATTTATGGTGGAAGTGGTATGGGGCCTTCACCCAATTAAGTCGGCCTCCTATGCTAAAAATGCCATGTTTAATAAAGCCACGAAGAAGGAACGCATTAATACACCTGCATTACTTGAAGTTAAACCGACACCCGTACAGAAGCTTGGACATACCGTGAATGCCGTTACTCGCTTCCATACAAGCTTAGAATGGTACCAAAATACTCTGGGATTAATTGTTTCAGATTTTCAAGTGGTGAAGGATGAACCGATTCCGATGATGTGCTTCTTCCGTTTTGATAAGGGTGACACACCAACAGATCACCACAGTATTGCTATTGTCGGCGGTGTTGAAATTAAAAATGAACACACCGCGTTTGAAGTAGAAGATTTAGACGACGTTGCAACGGGTGGCGAATGGTTAAAACGCCGGGGCTATAGCCATTTATGGGGAATAGGTCGCCATACTCTAGGCAGCCAGATATTTGATTATTGGCGCGATCCAGAAGATCATGTTTTCGAGCACTATACCGATGGTGATCTATATGACGCAAGTCAACCAACGGGGTATCACTATTTCACTAAGAATGCACAACACCAATGGGGCCCTAGTGTTCCAAAAGATTTCTATGGCAAACCTTCGTTTGAAGTGGTTAAAACAGTGATTAAGCGCTTGCGTACAGATGATGACCTTAGCTTTGCTCGATTGAAGCGCATGCTGAAAGCCACCACTAGTGACTAACACTTGATCTTCATCAACTTATTCAGTCCTCCACAAAAATCGGAGGACTGAATAAGCTGTTTTACACAGCTTATTAAAAAGGCCGGAGTGATTTCACTCCGGCCTTTTTAGTGATCTCAATATAGCTCTTAGAATGATTTTCTAAAAGCTATATTGTCGTGTCGTTCAGTTGAATTGACAGTCTATAGTTGTTGCTCTTCAACGGTATTAACTAAGGTACCTATTCCTGAGACTTCAATTTCAATTTTGTAACCAGGAAGAAGTCTCTTCTTAGCTTCATCTTGCATAAATAAACCCGGTCCTGCAGCCGATCCTGTTACCAGCACATCACCTGGCTGCAACCAGGTAAATTCAGAGATAAACGCAATAAGCTCACCAAAAGAAAAGATAAGATCATCCATGGTCATACGCTGACGCACTTCGCCATTAACTTTTGTGGTTAGTTTAAATTTGCTGATATCAACTCCGTCAGGAGTCAACAAGCAAGGGCCAAAACCACCGGTACGGAAACCACTTTTACCCGCTGTCATATGGTTGCTACTTAGTTGATACTCACGACATGAAGCATCATTAAAGACAGAGTAACCACCGATATAGTCCATAGCTTCTTCTGCGGTAACGTTTCGACATGGCTTACCTATAACAACCGCAATCTCACCTTCATAATCAAAAAAACCTTCCAACTTAGGTTTTTCCAATGCCTGTCCTGAAGGGACCAAGCAGCTCGCAAAACGAGGAAGTAATACTGGCTTGTAAGGCTTCTCAATACCAACTTTTGCAACCTCCTCCATGTGGCTATATGTATTCATACCGACACCCCAAATCGCAGCGGGGTTTGGAATAGGTGGAAGTAACTGTACGTCTAACTCTTTGAAATCCACATCATCATTAACAAAATCGTTGGCTTGTTCAACACCTGCGGCAAGCAAGGATTTTAAATCTGCATATTCAAGACGAGATCCTAAATCGACGATACCTTCTTCGGTTAAAATACCGTAAGAATCTCTTTGGTCTACATTAAAACTAACTAATTTCATAAGGTGCCTCAAAGGTTTTAATTTAATACTATTATCATGCTTGTATGAAAACGTTATCGTATCGTTAATCTGGTAGGTGGCTAAACAAACCTCAGGTAAATTGGTCTAACGTTATGTTTTATACCGGCATGCATTAGATAACCATTATACCAATCTGTTAGTCAGCCAATATAAGGCTATTGGTACAATTTATAATGACATCAAGTAAATAGTAAGCAATTTTACTAAAACTGAATAATCAATATACATCCACAAATGGTTTATCTACTACTCCCATACAACTTCACGACACTCTGAGTATTGCTCCATTAATGGTTGGTAATATTTCTCCATAATATTTCGCTTGATTTTCAATGTTGGTGTCATAAATCCATTATCCGGAAGCCATTCGTCTTTGACGACTATCATACCGTTAAGAACCTCGTGTGATTTAAGATCCTGATTTATTTTATCCATGGTATGTTTTAGTTTCTTATGTACATATTGCTTGGGATGTGACTGAGCACTTTCGGATAACATAACCAATGCCAAGGGCTGTACCAATCCCCGACCAAGAATACAAATTTGTTCAATAAACGTATTCTCCGCGAACTTGTTTTCTATTTCAGCCGGTGATACAAACTCACCTTTCTGTGTTTTAAAAGCGTCTTTTATCCGACCGGTAATTTTTAAGTATCCGTCGTTATCAAATTCACCCACATCGCCGGTACGATAATACCCATCAACCATCGTCTCCTCTGTTTTATCCGGCTCCATGTAATAGCCAACCATTACCGAACCACAGCGCAACAAAATTTCTCCGTTTTCATCGAGTTTCACGTCGAGCTCTGGTAGCGGTTTACCCACGGTACCCATACGAATATCATCTTTCCTATTGAAAAATCCGTAACAAAGAGCTTCGGTCGCACCGTAGGCTTCTTGAATGTTGATACCAATCTTACCGAACCATTCCATCATAGGTACGGGTACTGGCGCTGCACCTGAGAGAATTAGATGAGCTCTACTCAAACCGAGGGCTTTACGAATTCTCTTCTTAACAAACCCGTTAATGAGTGGAATCGATAGTAGTTTATCCAATTTCCCCTGAGGCATTTTTTCCAGAATACCAAACTGAAATTTGGTCCAAAGCCGTGGAACGGAGAAGAAAACGGTTGGCTGAACTTGGTAGAGATCCTGTGAAAATGTTTCCAAGGATTCTGAGAATGATACTGTGTTACCTGTATAGAAACTTCCCACCTCCACTAGCATACGTTCAACGACATGTGCTAATGGCAAAAATGAAAATAGTGAATCTTTACGCTTTACATTAAATTCAGGCATACCGTGCTCAATCACAAAGGCAGGCTTTCTGTAGGTATGCACAACACCTTTAGGATTTCCGGTCGTGCCAGAGGTATAAATGAGCGTGAAAATATCATCTAGCGTGGGGTAATAATTTTCTGCCAACGGCGAATATTTAGTGAGGAGATCGTTCCACTGTAACTCAGTAGAAACTCCCTCATAGGGCATGGCAATCTGAGTAATATTATCTGGAATAATCGACTGAATATGTGCCGGGTCATCCAGTTTTCCCACAAAAACTACTTCAGCGCCGCTATGATTAAGGACATAACGCATGGCATCATCAGGCTGTTGAGCGTACAAAGGGACACTGATAAAACCGTTTAGCATAATTGCCAAATCAGCAATAAACCATTCCGCACAGTTCTTTGAGATAAGTGCTATACGCGATCCTTCAGGCAAACCCAAGTCTTTTAGTGCTGAAGCAATTCTCCTGGCTTGATTACCGACCTCTTCCCAGGTGTATTCACGCCATATCCGATTGATTGGCTGTCTTAGAAATACATCATTGGGCGTTGTTTGCTCCCAGTAATAGAATTTTTCCAGTATTGTCGGGAATTCAGTCGTCATGCATATCACTCAGTATTTAATTATTATGTTCAATTCTAAGGCGCTAACATTTTAAGGCACTAACACTGCGTTCCCATTTGAGCCAGAGGATGCTGCTAAGGGACAAAAGTAAAATTCAGATACAAACAAACAGCGCTAATGACCCCGGTCATCCTTTCTACTTTATCTCACCATCAAGGTGACTATCGAATACAGTCTAGACCTGAGACATACCGCGTAACGATTGCCTTAATGACTGTGATGACAAGTAAACCTTACGCCCTAAGGTGAGTTCTCAATACATAGTGCTTCGACATCAGTATATCCATTGGATATAGCTGATATTGATAAGCTGCTAGTACAGTTTGCTGGATACGACACTAAATGTTATTGACCGACAACGACAACCCGACTAACCGCGAGCGACAACTAATATTGGCCTACTTGGTCAATATTAGGCAGTTCTCTTATGTGTACCGAGCAATAAATTAGCAAAAATGACTTTCTCGATATTCACCCGGTGTCTGATCAAACCATCGCCTGAAAGCACGTACGAAGGACGATGTTTCAGAAAACCCTAGGTCCATTGAAATTTTATCCATAGACATTTCGCCATGAGAAAGATATTCGACCGCAAGATCTTTTCGACACGTATCAAGTAGATTTTTGAAGGCAACGCCTTCGACTTTGAGTCGTCGCTGTAAGGTTCTCGCAGTCATATATTGCTTAGAGGCTATTTGCCCGATGCTCGGGACACCATTCGGTAGATTCTTTAGAATTTCGGATCTAACATAATTCTTTAAGTCCATCATCTGGCTTTTTATCAAATCGCTAGTCATTATTTGTTCGTAGTACGACGTGAGATCTGCATCAGCGGTTGGGATAGGTGCTTCGAAATCATCTTGATAAAATACAATGCTATTTATGTCGCTATGAAACTCAACCGGGCACCTAAATAATTTGGTGTAGGTCTCTCTATCAGAAAAACAACCGTGTTTAAATGTCACTTTTATGGGGTTAACTAACGTCGGCAGTACCCATCGCATTACCCCTACAATACCGCTTAGAGCAGCGTCGATTGCTGCATAGTGAACAGTATCATTACCTTCACACCCTAGGGATAATTGAAAACCCTCAGAAATTTGCGTTATCTTTATATTTAAGAAGTCACTGACCAAATACTGAAATGGAAGAATGCGATTAAGCCCTAACTTTAAAGAAGGGCTAGACAATAGGGTGTAGATTGCAGGTTTTATACCTCGCATTAAACCATATTTGCCAAATAGTAGGCCTATGCTTGGGTTATTAGAAAGTAAAGCAGCGTTTTCCCATAATCTATTCATCGTATCTTTGGAAAAACGAATATAGGGACTCCCAAGATCAGCGTATTGAATGCCCGAGGCTTCGCACAACGCATAAGCATCTAGCCCCTCTTGAGATAATGTAAAAACATTGAGACGCACCCACTCAGAAGAAACACTAGCGCCCTTCATAAAATGCACTCTTTCAACACCAAACACATACTCCTAATACTAAAAACCCGAACTACCTAGGTAGTCCGGGTCCATACTTAGGAGAAACTCATAATCTATTTTGTCACTAAAGGATTTTAGTGAGCAGAGATAGAGATAGTACCTTCAGTAACATTACCCAGAATGGCAATACCGCCAATTACACCTGTCGCAGTACCGTTGTTCGGTAAAGCAGCGTTCACATTACCGATAAAGATTTTATTTAGAATAGTATTGCTTTCAGACTTATAGTTAGACAAGGTCAGTTTTCCACCTGACACGTCAAGATCAAACTCAGTTTTAGCACCTCGAATATAGGTACCCGTCGCTAAATCATTTCCGTCGCTTAGCAGATCATTATCACTTAAACGGAAGTTGATTAGGCCAATAACACCCACCTGATTACCAGCACCGCCATCGGTATCTGTGTAGTAAGCCGCTTCAATCATAGTAGAAGCTTCCGTGGTGATATGTACACCTGTGCCGCTAGCCTTTGAAGAAATCAATGTCTGTGCATCAACAAAACCATTCGCGTTATTAGCATAAAGGGCATTTACCTGAGCATCAGAACCACCACCAACACCATTCAGACCATAAACACCCAATGCAGTAGCAATTACGCCAGAACTAACATAGTTGGATTGGTTGAGTAAGGAAATCTCACCAATACTTTGACCCGTATTATCTAAATAGATAGCACCAATACTAGTATCTTGACCATCACCAAAAGTATGGATGTCGTATGCGTTACCACTAGCGTCTGTAGTCTTCATTGTGTTACCTGAAGCGTCAATAACAATTGCACTACCCGCTTGGCCAATCTCTTTAGTCGTAATTAACACACCGTTCGCAGCGGCATCAATTTCTGTTTTGGTGTAAACACCGGTCAATCCACCTGCATCGTTTGAATTTCGCGGCGCAGTTGCACTATCAGTAGTAAACTGACCAATAGCGATATCTGAAAGTTTAATTTTACCAGGGCCAGTTGAACCATCACCGTCGCCATCGACGTATTGAAATTCTTCGATGGTTTGGAATTGAGTGGTTTCAATGGTGATACCTTCTTGACCTGTTACATCACCCAAAAACTCATCATCAAGAGCTTCTAAAGCGTTAACAGCGAAAGGGGCGGCGGCAATTGCAGTTGCTAGAAAAGATTTTTTAATTAGATTCATATCGATACACCTTATATTTATTATAGTCTTACTTTATTTATTATTTAGAGTGTGCGCCTAACCTTAAGTGAACTCGTCTTCAGTAATATCTCAAAAACGGAGGGGTTTCCCCCTCCAGTAAGTTTTGCAGGGGCCTACACCCCACTCCACTTATGTCTTCTGAGATATAACTGAGTACTAGTAACTCAATATTTGCTAGGAGACATAAATAGTTTGCTTGGAATAAAGCAACATGTGAAAACTGGCTGCGACAAAATCCTTAACTGACAACGACAATAAATGTTGCAGGACTCGGGTATCTATATGCAGTGAGTATTACTAAAGAATATTCAATAACTTATTGCTATAGCGTTGATGCTATATAAACCAAGTTTATCTTAGGAGTTACAAACCTTATTATCTCGATATTCACCAGGTGTCTGATTAAACCATCGTTTAAATGCTCTAACAAAAGAGGAAGCTTCTGAAAACCCTAATTCTATCGCTATTTTTTCAATAGAAATAATACCATGACAGAGATATTCAACGGCCAGATCTTGTCGGCAGGAATCCAGCAAATCTTTAAATACAACGCCCTCTGATTTAAGTCGACGTTGCAACGTTCTTCCGGTCATGTGCTGTTTAGAAGCAATTAGTTCTATGCCTGGTGAACCATTAGGTAGGTTTTTTATTATTTCCGACTTGACGAAGTCTTTTAAATCCATCAATTGGCTTTTTTCTAGATCACTGGACATAATTCGTTCGTAATAAAGTGTTAAGCCAGCATCAGAAGTGGGTATAGGCTCTTCAAAATCGTCTCGAGAAAATAATACACTATTTCTTTCTTTATCAAACTCAACGGGGCAACGAAATGCATTTGTATAATCTTCTATACCAGAATAGCAACTGTGTTTTAGTGTTACTTTTAGAGGGTTTACGGACGACTGTAATATCCAACGAACTAGTGAAACTATTCCGCTTAGCCATGCATCAACAGATGCATAATGAACCTCGCCAGATTTTATGCACTCAATAGTTAGACAAAAACCCTCTGATGTTTGCGATACATCTATATTAGTAAAATCACAAATTAAATGTTGAAAGGGTAATATTCGTTTAAGCCCAAGTTT
>Ga0105348_1000414_pt1 | contig 31926 bp, 30 predicted proteins | sample EN8Hudsemesocosm_2_FD_83504 | JGI IMG/M metagenome (GOLD analysis project Ga0105348, IMG submission 83504) | Methane-oxidizing microbial communities from mesocosms in the Hudson Canyon - EN8C Hudson Canyon | ecosystem: Environmental > Aquatic > Marine > Cold seeps | place: Hudson Canyon... | reverse complement strand
TTATTGCTGACGTTTTTTATCTTGCTGCTGAGCTTTTCAGAAACAGATGTTGCTAAATATGAACAGATGGCCCGCTCTTTAGCTCTTTCCTTTGGTGTATCAGATAGTGACCCGGGGGGAAGTATTATTTTTGCTGAAAATCCCGAGATACCTACTCCTGATAACATAAAAGTTGACCAGTTAGAACTAGAAAAAGAATTTGATGATTTTGAAGAGTCTGACATTGAAATGCTGGAAGAACCTGAGCCAGCTATTGAAGATGTTAAACAGATAGATCCTAATATCGAACAGTTAACAGAAAGTCTGGTAGATTCTTTAAAGTCTGAAATTGCTTCAGAGTCGTTAACGGTTAGTTATGATGCCGATAAAGTAGTGATACGTTTTTCAGACTCTGCGAGTTTTAATTCGGGCAGTGAAGAATTAAAATATGAAATGTTCCCGATTATCGAAAAAATTGAAGGTGTGCTGTCTACTTGTGATGGTGAGATAACCGTCTCGGGTTACACGGATGACTTGCCGGTGAATTCGAACCGATTTCGCTCCAATTGGGATTTGTCTGCGGCCAGAGCGGTGAGCGTGGTGCATCAACTGATCTTTAATAATAAAATTGACGTAAATCGGGTAAGTGCTGCCGGACGAGCGGAGACCAATCAGCTGGCACCGAATGATAGTGCTGAAAATAGATCGAAAAACCGTCGTGTTGAAATTAGTATTTACAGTCCTACTTGCGAAGAAAGTGAATGGGCCTTTTAGTCTGACTATAATATTATTTTTAATAAAATACCTATTTTTAAGTGCGTGAACTTTCTTTCGTTATATAATACTGAAAATTTTTAATGGAAGGTGAGTGAAGTGAGCGGACCCAGTCAGCCAAAAGTAGAAGATGAGCAGTGGAGTGATGAACGAATTAAAGGTTTTCTATCACTAAAACCACTTGATGATAGTAGCTCTGACTATCATGTTTTATATCAGGCATATCAGCATATGACGCCAGGTTTTTTTAGCCGTTTTCTGGATATGTTTGTTGCGGAAGGGCGTGACCTGAATGCGAAATCTATTCAAGGTAATACAATCCTAGAGCTAGCCAGTGAACATCGACGTTCTGTCGAATATGTTGAGTCTTTAAAAGCTAGAGGCGCCTAACAAAACTTGTTTATAGGGTAACTGGCTAGTTTAAAAAGGCACTCTTAAGAGAGCCTTTTTTGTATCTGCTCTTATTTCATTAAGGCAAGATCTGAGTTTATTGCACGATAATGCCAAGTTCGCCTTAAAAGCATTCGTTCGTAACCCAAAAGCTTGATTTCCTTCGCCACCGTTTTTCTCACTATTGAGTTAATACTCAATTTACAGAATAAATATGTAGAAAAGCAGTAGACTTTTTTTGCTCTTTTTTAGTGCAAAAAACAAACAAAATCTTGAAATGAGTCTATATTGTATTATAAATAGTGTTTTTGAGCATTAAAATCATAAGGTGAATTTCGCTCATTAGTTCTGCTACCTTTTTAGTGGCTACTTTTGGTGCAACTCCTGTATATGCAGAAATGTTTTGAACGAATAATAGCATTAGCATTAGCATTAGCATTAGCATTAGCATTAGCATTTTGCAGGGTAGTAACTACAAAAATGCCTTCAGTGATAAAAAAAGAATAACTAACCGTAATGATATTTAGTGTGTAGCCTGATCATAGTGATTCAGTTACGAGTGTAATGATCAAATATCATTTATAAACTCAGAAGCAAGGATAAACCGTATGAAAAAAAATCTATTGACCTTTATCGCACTTTTTTCCATAAGTATCCATTCGTCTGTTTTTGCAGAGGACTTTAATGTAGGGGTTGAAGCGATAGAGTATTACCCTATTTATGCGAAACGTGACGGACAATATTCTGGTTATGCGCGTGCGGTATTAGACGAGTTTGCTAAAAAAGAAGGCCATACTTTTACTTATAAAATATTACCGATTAAGCGTCTGTTTAATAGTTTTGTAGGGGGGGATGTTGACTTCAAATTTCCTGATAGCCCTTATTGGAAGAAAGGACTTAAGGAGGGGAAAAGCGTTGTATACAGTGACTCTGTTGTTGAATATATCGATGGTGTCTTAGTTAACCCTACATCGCTGGGAAAAGGGAAAAAGCAGCTTAAAACCTTAGGCGTTTTAAGGGGGTTTACTGCATGGGACTATCTAGATGATATTTCGTCTAAAGCCATTAAGTTAAAAGAAGGGAGTTCACTCAAAAGCTTAGTCCAGATGGTAAGTGCTGATCGAATTGATGGTGTGTACTTTAATGTCATTGTGGCTAAATATTTTATGGAAAATACACTATTTGCAAAGGATAGTTTGATATTTGATAAAACGTTACCTCATACGCGTGGGAATTATTATTTATCAACAATAAAGCACCCTAAAATTATGGTGTCGTTTAATAAGTTTTTGAAAGAGAACGGGGCGCTAGTAGAATCATTGAAGGCAAAATATAACGTGAATCTTTTATAAAGAAATGAACTGTAATGTCTAAGCATAGCCTGATCCTTGAATTACTAGGGCGATCAGGCTATCTCATATAATGCTCGCCTATATAGTAATAGCACTTTTAAGTATTTCTGCGTCTGTCTGATTTACTCGCATAAACTGGTTTGTCGCACTTAAAATAGCATTCAATGACGCTGTTACTGTGTCTTCATGAATTGCAACGCCGTAATACCGCTGGCCGTTAATTGTTGTTTGAACATAAGAAATCGCCTCAGCATCACTGCCTTCTTTTAGTGCATGCTCATTATATTCTTGGATATCAATATGAATGCCATAATACGTTTTTAAAGCTTGAGAAAATGCATCAATGACGCCATGACCTTCGCCAGAAATATTTACAGATTGATGTGCTAATATTAATTGCGCATCAATGTTGTCATGGATACTACGTTTATGTTCATAAGCACCTAGCTGCACGGGAGATTTCTGATCAATATACACTTGCTTAAATAGTTTCCAGATCGCTTCAGGTGAAACCTCGCCCCCACTTGTTTCTGCATGTTTTTGAACTGTGCTGCTAAAGGCAATTTGCAACCAACGGGGTAAATCCAAACCAAAGTCTCGCTCTAGTGAATAAGCGATACCGCCTTTGCCAGATTGTGAATTTACCCGAATAACTTCTTGATAAGAGCGGCCTAAGTCTCTTGGGTCAATTGGTAAATAAGCGACTTTCCAAGCTTGGTCTGCTTTCTGGATATCCAAGCATTTCTTGATTGCATCCTGATGACTGCCTGAGAAAGCGGTGAACACTAATTCACCCGCATAAGGATGTCTTGGATGAACAGGTAGTTGCGTACAGTCTTTAACGACACGAACAATTTCATTCATATCGGCAAGTTGTAATTCAGGGTCAACGCCCTGGCTGTATAAATTCAAGGCCATGGTGATAATGTCCATATTACCAGTACGTTCGCCGTTGCCTAATAATGTACCTTCTACGCGTTGTGCGCCTGCCATAACAGCAAGTTCGGCACCGGCTACGCCACAGCCTCTGTCGTTGTGAGTATGTACGCTGATTGTTAAGGCTTCCCGTCTGTTGACTTGTTGGCAGAACCATTCAATTTGGTCAGCAAAAACATTAGGCGTCGAGACTTCAACCGTTGCCGGTAAGTTAATAATTGCAGGTCTTTTAGACGTCGGTCGCCAAACATCAGTTACTGCATTTACTACTTCAACGGCGAAATCAAGCTCGGTGCTAGTGAAACTTTCTGGTGAATACTCAAAAACCCATTCTGTTTCAGGGCTGGCATCGGCCATAACTTTCACCTTTCTGGCACCTCTTACGGCAATATCAATAATCCCTTGGCGACTTAATTTAAAAACCTGTTCTCGTTGAATCGTTGAGGTTGAATTATAAACATGCACAATTGCGCGTTTGACCCCTTTCAAGGATTCAAAGGTTCGCTCAATTAAGCTATCACGTGCTTGGGTTAATACCTGTAAAGTGACATCATCAGGCACTTGCTGTTCTTCAATTAACCAGCGTACAAAATCATAATCTGGTTGAGATGCAGCAGGGAAACCGACTTCAATCTCTTTAAAACCAACTTTAACCAATAACGCAAAAAGTTGTTTTTTTTGTTCAACCGACATTGGTTCAATCAGGGCCTGATTACCATCACGAAGATCAACGCTACACCAGTTCGGTGCTTGGGTGATTACTTGGTCTGGCCAAGTGCGTTTGGCCATTTCTATTGGTGCAAATGGCTGATACTTTTTGTGATTAAAAGCCGAGTGATTGAAACCTGACATTGTTTTCTCCTGAATGCTTTTTAGTAATTAGCGATAAAAATTGGCTCGTATCAAATTTTTAGCCCCTTGTGGGGGCATTTTCTTAAACAAACCTTTTGAGTTTGTTTTGGTGCATACGAGCAGGTAGCCGGATCACGGCCTGTTCGCCTAGGTTTGAATACCTTAACGAGTAGAAATTATAAGTTCGGATCCAGGGTGAATGTTTGCGAATTGATTACTAAATTAATACTGTTTTGGTGAATAGTGCTAATATATATTTAAATGTTGGTGAATTATTGTTTTAGATTGAAGGATGTTGATTATGATGGCTATAGATCGGCTGGATCGTCGAATACTAGAGGTATTGCAGAAAAATGGCAGTATTAGCAATTTAGAGTTAGCTGAAAAGGTTGGTTTGTCACCATCACCTTGCTCTAGGCGAGTAAAACAGTTGGAAGACAGCGGCATTATTCACCGTACTGTGACGTTGTTGAATCCAGACAAATTAAATCTAAAGCTGACAGTAATGATTCAGGTGAGTATGGACCGTCACACGCCGGATCGGTTTGAAAATTTTGAACACACTTTAGAGGATTATCCAGAGGTGATTTCCTGCTCGATGATTACTGGCCAAGCTGCTGACTACTTAGTTGTAGTGATGGTCTCGGATATGGATGCATATCAGGCATTCTTACTAGGTAAGCTAACGCGTATTTCAGGTGTGACGGGTGTTCATTCAAGTTTTGTATTGCGTAAAATAATTGACCGTACTGAAATTCCGCTTAACCATCTGTAGCGTTGGAAAACTACATTTTGATCTGTATTCACTCGGGCTAAGCCCTGTGTGACGCTTAAATAGTTGTCGAAAAAAACGGGTGTCTTCATAACCTGATTTATGGCCGATAGCAGCAATGTTTTCATTTGAATTTTCTAGGCTATGCTTGGCAATTTCAATTCTTAACGCTTGAATATAGATTAATGGTGAATCGCCAATGGCCAGCTTGAATCGCCTTTTAAATTGCCGCTCACTCAAGTGTACTTGAGTTGCTAAACTGGCGATTGTGAATTGTGTGGTGACATTCTTCTCTAGCCAATCCTGTACGTTATGAACCAGTGAGTCATTATGTTGGCGAGATGGTTGGAATTGAGCGTATCGACTTTGCTGCTGGCGATCCAGGTCAATCAAAATAGCTTTTGCGCATTGGTGTGCGATTTGGTCACCATAATACTGCCTGACTAAAAGCAATGTCATATCTTGATACGCACTTGCGCCACCCGAGCAAAGAAGTGAGCCGTCTTGTGTAATCAAGGCGTTTGTATTTAGTAATACCTGTGGAAAGAGTGTTTTGAATGTGCGTTCGCAGGCCCAGTGTGTAGTCGCTCTTTTGTTATCAAGTAAGCCTGTTGCTGCTAATACAAAAGCACCAGTGCAGATGCTAACAATTTGAGCACCTTGTTGATGCTGCTGACGAATCCAGTCTAATGTCTCAGGCATGATATGAAAGGTTGTTCTTGATGGCTTGCCAATCGCACCAATAATAATGAGGTCAGATTGTTTTACGTTGTTAATCGTATTATGAGCAGCTAATTTCAGGTTGTTTGCGCAAGTAATCATCAGGTCTGATTCGCCTAATATAGACAGATCTATTGCCTTATTAGGCGGTACAAGACTGTTCGCTAAGCTTAATATCTCTAAAGGGCCTGCCACTGATGATAAAGGGCAGTCAGTCAGAGCAAGAATGGTACACTTCATGATTTCTGTGTCCTAAATACGTATCAATGTTGTCATTTATGACGCTTTGAGTTTAAGAAATCAATAGGTAGTATAAAAACATCCAATAATCACCTTAACGGAGTTGATATGAGTTCACATAAAGCCTTGGTCGAAAAATTTTATACCGCCTTTCAGAGTAAAGACTTTCAAACAATGGCGGAGTGTTATCACCCGGAAGTCTACTTTCGTGATGAAGCTTTTGAATTGAAAGGTAAGCAGGTTGGAGCTATGTGGCATATGCTCTGTGAGCGAGGTACTGATCTCGTGATGACTTATAGTGTAAGTGAAAAAAATGGGCTTGTTTTTGCTCATTGGGAGCCTAAATATACCTTTAGTCAGACCGGACGCTTTGTACACAATATTATTGATGCTGAATTTGAGTTTAAAGATGGCAAAATTATTCGGCATATTGACCGCTTTGATTTTTGGCGCTGGAGTCGTCAGTCTCTTGGTGCTCCGGGGGTGATGCTAGGCTGGTCATCATTTTTGAAGAAAAAAGTAGGGACGATGGCGAATCAGTCATTAATGAGCTTTATTAAGAAGCATAGCGAGTATGGATAAAGTAAAAGGGTGAGCTTCGCCGACAAATGAGGTTTTACTTGTCAGCGATAGAGTTATTAGCCCAAGTTTTGAATTTTATGATCTTGAATATGTTGGTTTTTTAGTTTTACATAATTCTTTGCTGTATAAGAAAAAAAGCTAAGCTCTTTCTCGCTTAACGGTCGTGCTTGTTTTGCGGGACTCCCTCGATATAAAAAGCCAGATTCAAGCACTTTTCCTGGGGGGACAATGCTTCCTGCCGCTAAAATAACGTCTTTTTCTATCACTGCTCCATCCATGACTATTGCTCCCATTCCGACTAATACTCGATCCGAGACCGTACATCCGTGTAATAAAGCTTTATGGCCAACGGTAACATCACTCCCTATTATCAGTGGAAAACCATCCGGATTATAAGGGCCAGCATGTGTAATATGTAAAACGGAGCCGTCCTGAATACTGGTGCGTTTACCAATTGTGATCTTATGCATATCACCACGAATGGTGACCATGGGCCAGATAGAGCTATCTTCCCCAATTTCAACATCGCCAATCACTAAGGCGCTCGGGTCAACAAAGACCTTAGGGCCTAACTGGGGGGAGAATTCAAGATAACTTCTGATGTTGGTCATTTTTTAGATCCTGTTGGCAGAAAAATAGAAAGCCCGATTTTATACTTCAAACTTTAAAAATACCATTAAGCCCCAATATACAAAGCACAAACAATCAATTGTGAATACTTTCTAAGTGAGTCCCTGCATGAACCCTTTGTTAACTGAAGTGACGTCTGAAACCGCACTACCCTTATTTGATCAAATTAACGTCGAGCATTTTGAACCAGCTATTGACAAAGTGCTGAGTGAAAACCGGCAATTAATTGAAAACTTATTAGCAAGTTCAGCGTCTACTTGGGATAGTTTGGTTTATCCAATGGAGTCGGCAGAGGATCGTCTGAATAATGTTTGGTCGGTGGTCTCTCACTATAATGCGGTGCTCAATTCTGACGAGCTACGTGAGGTATACAAACGGCTAATTTCGAAGTTAACTCAGTATCATACTGAACTTGGCCAAAATGAAGCTTTGTTTCAGACTTATAAGCGCTTGGCTGAAAGTGCAGAATATGCGCAATTGAATGGGTCCCAGCAAAAAGTGATCGATAATTGTTTACGAGACTTCAAGCTTTCAGGGATTGGTTTAAATGAAAGTGATAAACAAAGCTACTCAGAGCTCAAGCAAGCGCTTTCTGTGCTCACCAATAGTTTCTCGGAAAATGTATTGGATGCGACGCAAGGTTGGACAAAGTATATTGAATCCGCAGATGAATTGAAGGGGCTACCTGAAAGTGCCCTACAATTATTGGCGAGCCTTGCAAAAGAACAGGGGCATGATAAAGGGCACTTATTAACCTTGGATATCCCCAGCTATTTACCCGTGATGACCTACTGTGAAAATTCCGCCTTACGAGAAGAGTTATACAAAGCCTACCTAACGCGTGCATCTGACCAAGGGCCGAATGCTGGCAAATGGGACAACAGCGAGAATATTCAAAAAATTATGTCAACGCGCCAAGCATTGGCAAAACTGCTTTCCTTTGATAACTACGCACAACGCTCATTAGCCAGCAAAATGGCCGGTTCTGTTGAAGAAGTGATGGGGTTTCTTGAGCAACTGGCAGATAAGGCCTTGCCTATAGCAAAAAATGAATTTTCAGCGCTCTCTGCGTATGCAAAAGATAACTTTGGCCAAGCATCCCTTAATGCTTGGGACGTGGCGTTTTATTCGGAGAAATTGCGGCAGCAGCGTTATGATATTTCTCAGGAAGAATTGAAACCATATTTTCCTGTTTCCGTTGTACTGAAAGGTTTATTTGAGGTTGTGGCGAAACTTTTTGATATTGAAGTAAAAGCGCGACCTGAAGTGCAAACGTGCCATGCTGACGCTCACTATTACAGCGTTTATGCCGGAGGTCAGGAAATCGCGGGTTTCTACCTGGATTTATATGCCCGCAAAAATAAGCGTGGTGGTGCATGGATGGCAGACTGTCGAACTAGACGCAGACTAGCCGATGGTTCATTACAATTGCCTGTTGCAAATTTAGTCTGTAACTTTACTCCCCCTGTTGACGGCAAAGATAGTCTGCTGACTCATAATGAAGTAACGACTTTATTTCATGAGTTTGGACATGGTTTACATCACATGCTAACAAAGATAGAAGCGGCAGATGTGTCAGGCATTGCTGGCGTGCCTTGGGATGTCGTTGAATTACCTAGCCAATTTTTAGAAAACTGGTGCTGGCAGGAAGAGTCTATTCCCTTAATAAGCAGCCACTTCGAAAGTGGTGAATCCTTACCCAAAGCCCTGCTCGATAAAATGCTGGCTGCCAAGCATTATCAAAGTGGTATGATGATGGTACGTCAACTTGAGTTCTCGATGTTTGACTTTCAGCTGCATCGTGACTTCTCAGAAAGTGAGCAAACAGACGTATTGACATTATTGGATGCTATTCGCAAAAAAGTATCCGTAAAAATTCCACCTGAATATAGCCGTTTTAGCCACTCTTTTAGTCATATCTTCTCAGGTGGGTATGCAGCGGGCTATTACAGTTATAAATGGGCTGAAGTGTTGGCAGCTGATGCATTTTCTCGTTTTGAAGAGGAAGGTATTTTTAATAAAGAAACCGGTCAATCCTACAAACGGGAAATCCTAGAAGTGGGTGGCTCAAAAGATGCTATGGATATGTTTGTTGCCTTCAGAGGCCGCAAGCCAAGTGTTGACCCTTTATTAAAGCAAGCAGGTATTCAGCCATGAGCAAGATAATAAAACGATTTATTGCCGGCGCAGTTTGTCCTCGTTGTAATGAAATGGATAAACTTGTGACCTACACCAATGATGAAGGCACCTTCAAAGAATGTGTCAGTTGTGGCTTTGAAGAAAAGCAATTGATACAAATTGAACAAAATGAAATGGGTACACGCGTGAACCAGTTTACCGTACCGGAATCAGAAGGCGAGGGTGTTGAGCAGGTTGTTAAAATTATAGCGCCGCCGAAGTAGTTTATTTAAGGGGAAATCCCTAGGCCTGGAAATGGGACTTTTAAGGCGCATGCTTCTCATGGGAACGAGATAACCTTACATTGTCATACCGGTAGTCTCTTGAGCCGGTATCCACTTTTTTCAAGAGAGGTGCATTCCTTGCGACCTTGAAGAGGATGGATACTAGGTTAAGTGACCTCGGTAATGACATGGGGTAATCGTCTGCTTTTGTGTCCATTTTAAAGACAAATCCGACATCAAAAATTCTAGCCTTAACTAAACCTCCGCCTGATCCTCCAAAATAACAATTACATTGGAAAGCACCTCACGCATATCGGTTAATGTCTTCGTGCGCTGAATCATACTAGCCTGTCTTTCTTCCAATATAAGTACCTTAGGTACAATCCTACGAATTCCCTCAGAAATAAATTCATAAGGGTAGTGGTGGTCCTGAATGCTGAGTTTATTCAATTCAGCCATTTCTTGGGAAAACAAGCTAATAATATCGTAAATGAAATCCTTGCTTTCAATAGACGAAGCTTCCCAATAAGCATCGTCAAGTAATTCGGAAAAAGCCATGAATTCATTAATAACATGGGCAATAGAAGGCTTGGCTGTGATGTTTTTCAAGATAGTTGGCTCCTGTTTACTTGTAGTCATAAATCACGATTTGTAAAACAATGTTTGTTAATAAGCATAGCAGAACAATCTTTCACTACATGAAATTACATGAAAACCGAAGAACGACAAGCAAATAAATTAAGCAACATTCGCTTACCAAGGCTTACTTTTTTGTGTTAACTGAGTCATATTGATTTCAAAATCGCTGACTATACTGAGTCTAATTATGAAAACGACCAGGGATAAGTGTGCGTGTTTATGAATACTTTAGAGAAGCAGCTGCAGCGATTAGAAAATGAAATTATTTCCACCAAAGAGCGTATTTGGCAAATCAAAAGCAGTGAATTTCCCGACCTGAAAGCCCTCAATCTGTTAAATGAAACAGTTGAGCGTAGTATGCAATTGATTGGCATGATTGAGCAGCACTTAAGGCCAATTATTCGGCAGCAGGCTGCCGAATAAGTTCTTTATTCAACTTACTGCCGAGATGGGATTGCTGTTCCTGTAAAAGTGAAAATAGGCGTAGGCAGTTGTGTGTCATCGATAATACCGGCACCATTTTCATCTACCAGTAAATTACCATCAGCATCTTCTTTAAATATAAAATCATAGCCGGGGTCTGGAACGGCTGTTAGTCTCACGCCCTCAAAGTCATCAGCTTCTCTTTCTTCTTCCGGAAAAGCATTAAATAAATCATCTAAAACGGCTTGTTCTTCACATGGCGTTGGATCTATTATCAGTGATTCTCCATCAGCATCATAAATAGCTTCTTTATAGCCTGAAACGTATACATTGACGGTGTTGTTGGGGTAGTCAGTCTCAACACGAAATCGCTTTAGTTGAGTGAGATCGTTATTCATGTCAAAAAAACGGGTTTGTCTTTTTCCTACTTCGTTGGGAAGTTTGTTCTTTTGTGCGCTTGAATCAAAGTGGCTACCTTCGCAAGCTGTTTTCTGTATGGAGCGGATTTCAATGTCTGTTTCACAGTTAACGGCTATTTTTTGTTGGTTGCTTAGGCCGAAGGCAAATGCATCATCAATGATAAGGGTTGTACCTTCAATGACAGCAGTATCTGCTTTGACGAAAAGTGCACCTCCTTCATCATCTAGTTGTTTAATATCGTCAATATAGAGCTCATTTCCCTGGAATTTTACCGAACCATTTGTCTTGGAAAGGTTAATGGTTAATATGTTGTTGGTGATAGTAATAGGGTTATTTGAATCACTGGCGAGATCTCCGATAGTCTCATTACTATTTACAATGATAGTGTCGAGAGTGGCGATGCTTTCTTCGTCCTCTCCTTCGATTCTAATTGATATATTGTGATCATCAATTGAGAGTGCGTGGTCGTTGTTATCATTTTTATTGATATTAAGTTCTTTGCCTGCAAATACTAGGGTGTTTGACCCCCCTACAATAATGACTGTATCCCCTATAAATGAATAGTCTTCATCATTACTATCTTTTAAAGTGCAGTAATTATCAAAAAATTCATATTCAACCTGCCCGAGTTTATCGTTGAAATCATCATCTATAGTAAATTTTTCAGTTTGTTCTGTGTTATTTATAGAACCAAATCTTACGGTAGGAGAGGTGTAGCCGACGGCTTCAAAGTCATTCGGAGGGGTATCATAAAAGCCAACGAAGTTTGTGACGACTCCGTTATTTACATCATTCGTATCAGTATTGGTTTGCGTCATGATGATATTCTGAGAAAAAGTACCGTTGAATGGGTCATAGGTTAGAGTAAGTTCAGCTTTAAGGATGTTTACTAAAACATCCTCTATTATTTCTGTTTCCTCAACTATGTTTGTTTGGGTGGCATAGTTCTCGATAGTAATATTATTGTTTCTATAGATACAAAAGCCATCATCAGCACTGATTCCCGAGGCAACTTGTCTTTTGGCAAGTTTAAAAGCTTCAATGAGTTTACTGTCGTTTCTTTCATCGCCTCCATTGCCTTCATCAGTCACTATTTTGGTGGCAGGGTCTGTGGTGGCAATTATACTTTCAATAATATCTAAGGCATTTGTAGTTTGAATTTCTCCGCCAGCTATCTCATAAGGCATATATTGTTTAATAAGAATATCAAGCTGGTCTAGTGCTTCTTGTTCTTCAACTGTGACAGAGCCCGTTATTTGAAGAGCACTTAGAATATCTTGTAAGTAAGGTTGGTACTCGTCGTCAGAAGACTTTACCTTATGGTTTAGTCTTGAAATAAAAACTGTTTCATTCTGGTTAGTCGAACATATCTCTGTGGTAGTTTTGAATCTGGGGTCGCAGGCGGTGATTAGTAGTGTCGATATGCTTAGTAGAATAATAAGACTTCGTTTCATCGATTTTTGGGCTCTTTGATAGATCGTTTAAACGGATAAGATAGTAGGCGGAGTTAGACGTTCGCCGTTTGAGTGCTGAATTCTAGCACTCTTGTAAGTTTAATGCAGGGTGTAGTTCTCTTGTTTGGCATGGCTGTGGCTAATTAACGTTACAGTGCGGTAAGACGTTTCCATGTTTCATGCAGAATTAACGCATCATTAGCAGCTCTGTGTCTGACTAGCTGAAGGTCTTCGATTGCGCCTGCTCGAATATCTTGCCATTGGTCGATTTCATCAGGTTTTAGAATAGAGGTGATTGAATCTAGCTCAAAGATAGGTTTGACTTTGCCAGCTTTAAATAAGCGGTGAGACCAAAAACTGTCAAAAGCCCAAGCATCGCAATAAACAGGGCCGCTGAGAATCTCGTTTAATTCACGAGTAACCCGGCTTATTTCTAGTCCATCTGATTGTAGTTCTTCTTTTGAAATACCGTGAACTCGGGCGGCTTTTTCCGACCAGTCACGCCACATAACATGAGGTTTGATTAGCCAGCTCTTTACTTCACCATTAGGAAGGCAGATACCTACCTCAATAGGGTAGCTAGAAACGAGGTCAAGGCTGGAGGCCTCAAAGTCGATAAATATAGGTGTTTCAATGGACATAAAGACAGCGCCGAGAGAATTAAAATCAAAACAATTCCTAATATTAAAGATTAAGGCTGTGGAGTACAAACATAAGCGTCTTACTTTAAGGTAATAATTAAAGTTTTTGTGGTTTACGACGTGGTCGTATATATAAATAACATTTGAATGGCAAAGCAGTGAGGCGGGTAAGGTTTCTTGTTTGTTAGGTGCTAATATCAGTTGCTAAGCGCTTGTTGTTGAACCCCAAGAGCGCGTAAAATGCCCATTCTTTTTTTGTTAATGGTGGAGAGCAAGTGAATGACTGAACGCGTCGTGGTAATTTATTCAGGCGGTATGGATTCCTACACCTTGCTTCATGAGGCTCTAGAGCAAGGAAAGCAAGTTTATGCCCTGTCGTTTAACTACGGACAAAAGCATTCAAAAGAATTGCATTATGCCCAAAAGGTATGTGATGACTTAGGTCTACCTCATAAAATTGTCGATATCACCGCCATCCACCAATTATTGTTAGGCTCGTCATTAACGGATGATATTGAAATACCGGAAGGGCACTACGAAGAGCAAAGTATGAAATCAACGGTAGTGCCTAACCGTAATATGATTATGCTTTCGCTAGCCATTGCCTATGCCGTATCGATCAAGGCTGAAGCGGTTTATTATGGTGCGCATGGTGGTGACCATGCGATCTACCCTGATTGTCGCCCTGAGTTCATTGAAAAAATGGATGCAGTTTCAAAGGTGGCGAATTATGAAAGTGTGGATGTACTAGCGCCTTTTCAACGGATTGATAAAACCGATATTCTACGTAAAGGCCTTGATAAAGGCTTAGATTATTCAAAAACCTGGACGTGCTATAACGGCCGTGAACGCGCCTGCGGTAAATGTGGTGCCTGTCAGGAGCGTCTTGAGGCATTTCAGCTTAACGGTTTAGTTGACCCGTTAACTTATGAGTGTGAGCAGTTATTTGAAGGTAGGCAAACAAGTGCTGCCAAGGGTAAGGGTTAAGCGTGGCTAGATATGCAATTGGCGATGTTCAAGGCTGCTTTGTGTCGCTTAAATGTTTATTGGAAAGGCTTTCCTTTGACCCTCGCCAGGATGAACTCTGGTTTGCCGGTGATTTAGTCAATCGGGGGCCGGACTCACTGAAGTGTTTGCGTTTCATTAAAGGCTTGGGTTCAGCTGCGCGTGTTGTACTGGGAAATCATGACTTACACCTTTTGGCGATTCATGCCTGTCGGGATTTACCTAAGCGCAAGGATACCCTTCTGCAAGTTCTGAATGCGCCCGATTGTTTGGAGTTAATGCAATGGCTAAAGCAGCAACCTTTAATGATATGGGATGTTGAGCATGATCATGTCATGGTGCATGCAGGGCTGCCTGCTATGTGGTCTATACAGCAAGCGTTTGACTTGAGTCAGGAAGTGTCAGAAGTATTGCAAAGTGAACACAGTGCTGACTTTTTTGAGGTGATGTACGGTAATCAGCCTGATAATTGGTCGAATGAGCTAAGTGGTATGGCTCGCCTGCGAGTGATTACCAATTATTTTACCCGCATGCGTTTTATTCGCGCAGACGGCGGGCTGGATTTTTCAGCGAAAGAATCACTAGAGTCAGCGCCTGATGGTTATCAGCCTTGGTTTTATGAGGCTAGAAATGACAAAACTAAAATATTATTTGGTCACTGGGCAGCCTTAATAGGCGACACTAACAGTCCTCAGTTTCAGGCTTTAGACACCGGTTGTGTTTGGGGTGGTGCTTTAACGGCCATGAATTTGGAAACGGGTGAACGAACAGCCTGCTCTTGTTCCAAGGCGAGTTTGTAATGACGAATAATCTGCCTAAAACTATGTCCAAAAATACGCATTTTTATTTATGTGCTGGCGTGATATTTTCTTTATTTTCAGTGATTTTTGGCGCTTTTGGTGCGCATGCGCTTAAGGCAAATATTTCGGCTGACATGATGGTAGTTTTTGAAACCGCGGTTCAATACCAGATGTTCCATGCGCTGGCACTTATTTTACTAGGTTTGTTATTGCATGCCTTTGCCAATACAGGTCAACAAATCAAACGATTTAAGTTGGCTGGAAACTTATTCCTTATCGGCTTGGTTTTATTTTGTGGTAGTCTCTACGTTTTATCGATAAGCGGTGTGAAAATACTTGGGGCGATCACTCCTCTAGGTGGTTTAGCTTTTATCCTGGGTTGGCTTATCTTGCTAATAGCTTTAACTAAAAATAGTGAAAAATAGCATGCAAGTACAGATAAATGGCGAGCAAACCGAACTTGCCGAAGACGCAACATTAATGGCTGTGATTACCAAGTTAGCACTTGAAGGCAAGCGTTATGCTATTGAAGTGAATGAAGAGATTATTTCGCGTGGTGACCATGCTAATTACAGTTTGAATACCGGCGACAAGGTTGAAGTGGTTCAGGCCATTGGTGGAGGCTAAATACCGGTGGTTAGATAAAGAATAATTCTCATCCCCGAAGCGTTTAGTCGGGGGCAATTGTTTTATCGTTCAAGTTAAGCGAGTAAATACATGACGAATACAGTAATAACGGATGCGCCAGTCGATCAGCCTTTAGTTATAGCAGGCAAAACGTACAAATCACGACTCTTGGTCGGCACAGGGAAATACAAGGATTTGGCAGAATCAAAGCATGCGATAGAAACGAGTGGTGCAGAGATAGTGACGGTTGCTGTGAGACGTACGAATATTGGTCAAAATACTGATGAGCCAAATTTACTCGATGTAATCTCACCAGATAAATACACTATTTTACCAAACACTGCCGGTTGTTATACCGCAAAAGATGCAGTACGTACATGTAAGCTGGCGCGTGAGTTGTTGGGCGGACACGATTTAGTAAAACTCGAAGTATTGGGTGACCAGAAAACACTGTATCCGAATGTTACCGAAACATTGGTAGCGGCTGAAGAGCTAATTAAAGACGGCTTTAAAGTTATGGTGTACACCACTGACGACCCGTTAATTGCTTTACGCCTTGAAGAAATGGGCTGCGTTGCAGTGATGCCCTTAGGTGCGCCGATTGGCTCAGGCTTAGGTATTCGTAACCCATATAATATCAAATTGATACTGGAAAATGCCAAGGTGCCTATTTTGGTGGATGCAGGTGTGGGTACTGCTTCTGATGCCTCTATTGCCATGGAATTAGGTTGTGATGGCGTATTGATGAATACTGCGATTGCAGCAGCCAAAGACCCTGTGCGTATGGCGAATGCGATGCGTCTAGCAGTTGAAAGTGGTCGTGAAGCTTGGTTAGCAGGGCGTATGCCCAGAAAGCTTTATGCGTCAGCCTCGTCACCTGTTGATGGCTTGATATAAAAAATACCTGTTATTTAAAAGATGGTTGATACAAATGTCTGAAAAGAAGCAATCTAAAAACAATCGCCGCCAACAAATATTGGAAGTGTTGGCTTCAATGCTTGAAGCTAACCCCGGTGAACGTATTACGACTGCGAAGCTTGCGAAAGAAGTCGGAGTGACTGAAGCCGCTTTGTATCGACACTTTCCAAGTAAAGGGAAAATGTTTGAAGGTTTGCTTGAGTTTATCGAAGAAGCTATCTTTACGCGTATCAAACGAATCAACCAGGACGTTGAGGGCAGTGTAGACCGGCTTCAGAGAATACTTACCTTGGTGCTGGCTTTCGCCGATAAAAACCCTGGAATGTGCTGTATTTTGGTTGGCTCTGCATTGAGTGGCGAAAAACCTCGCTTACGTCAGCGAGCAGCACATTTCTTTGAACGTTTAGAAACAGAGTTGCGCCAAGTATTACGTGATGGTGAAATCCGGGAAAAGAAGAAACCACGCATGCCAGGTCATGCAGGAGCTAATCTCTTGGTGCTCAATGTAGAAGGGCGTATTCATCAGTATGTACGTACCAATTTCAAAGTTGGTCCTACAGCAGGTTGGTCAGCGCATTGGCCTTTATTGGCTGCAGGTTTGTTTCAATAGAGAGCGGTATTTTGAAAACAGTTAGTATTTTACTCATATTTTTTTGCACTACGGTTTTTGCAAAATCGAAAACAGAATCCGTAGGGGATGTGTTTCATGTGCTGTTACCCGCTACGGCATTTGCTAGCTCGCTCTTTGTTGAACGTGAATCTAAAAATAGTTATGAAGGGGCTTGGCAGTTAATTAAAACGGGTTTTACATCCCGTTTTGTGGTTGAAGGGCTTAAAACCAGCATTACAAAAAATCGGCCAGATGATTCCGATGATGATGCTTTCCCCTCTGGACACGCTGCTGATACCTTCGCATCGGCGATATTTATTCAGCAACGTTACGGCTGGCAATATGCTGCGCCGGCTTATTTGGGGGCGGCTTACGTTGGCTATTCCCGGGTTGAAAGTGATAAGCATGAAACGGTAGATGTGTTGGCAGGTGCGCTGATTGGTGTGTTGTCAGGGCTTTACTTTACCGACCTTTATGTAGAAACTAGTAAAACAGGGATTAGTATTACCCCTGTTGTTTCTCAAAAAAATGGCTACGGGCTTGCAGTGAGTAGCCAGTTTTAAGTTTTACTGTAGTCCTATTTTTTATACCCACCCATTTGAGACGCACTCATCATTTTTTCGTATTGGCCAGAGGCTTTCAGTTCTTTTAGGCCCTTGTTAAAACGATCAATAACCGCTTGGGCATTTGGAGCCTTTTTAGACACAATCAGGTGGTAACCTGTTTCTCTGGTTACTTTAGGGTGGTTGGTTATTAAAGCAACTTGTGCAGGAGGGAAATGTTTGTAGAGTAACTCATAGCCAACGTCTATGGTTGCTACAACTAGGTCAAGACGGTTCGCCATTAACTTTTTAAAGTTATTCATTTCCTTAGAAATTCGGCTGAGCTTAAGTTTGCCTGCCTTCTCTGCATTTTCTATGTCTTCACCATAAAAGTAGCCAATGGCTGCGCCGATTTTATATTTTCCAAGATCATCATAAGTATTCCAATCAAAGTCTAAATCTTTTCTGTAAAAGAAAACCTGTTTGGAGATGATGACGGGATCACTATATAAAAAATCAGCTTTTCGTTCTTCGCTGTGGCTCCAGATAACTGAGCCAATCCAGTCATCACCATCTTTCGCGTTAGAAAATGCACGTTTCCAAGGGAAAAATCCGTACTTTACATCATCGCCCCCGTTCTTAAAGGCCTCTTCAACTATATGAGAGGCAACACCGTAATGCTTTAAGTCTTTGGATAGAAAAGGGGGCCATTCTCCATTGGTTAATTTTAGAGTTTCTGCGAAAGTGTTGATCGAAAAGAGTGATGTAATTAATGCGATGACGATACTTATTTTTTTCATGAGTTTGTATCCTTCTAATAAATAGTGTGCCATTAATTAAAGCGCTATATTTTAAAAAAGCAAGAGTATGACTGACTATGAAGCCCAATTTTAAGTAAGAAATATCCCCTATGTTTACACTAATAAATCATCTAATGCCTGATAAATTTCAGGTGTGGTGATTAGTAAATCATCACAATGAATGCAAGCGGGGGTGTCGTCAGGAATGGGGGTGAAATGTCCGCAAGTGGCACCGGCTTCTTGAGCTATCAGGCGGGCTGCTGCAAAATCCCAGGGGCTTAGAGATTCAAAATAGCCATCCAAACGGCCATTTGCAACCCAGCAAATGTCCATCGCGGCAGAGCCTAAACGTCGAATGTCCTGGCAGTGCATAAGCACTTTTTCAGTGCGCTTCATAATAGCTGGAACGGTGCTTTTGTCATAAGGAAAGCCTGTTGCGATCACTGAATTACGCAATGAGCTTTGATGGCTGACATCTAGTTTCTTGCCATTGAGGAAACTACCTTGATTGATGATGCTGGAATAAGTTTCATTCAGAAAAGGGTTGTGTACCATGCCGACTTTCACTTCTCCGTCTACCGCAAAAGCGATTGAGACGGCGACCATAAAATGGCCGTGGGCATAGTTTACCGTGCCATCGATAGGGTCAATAATCCAAATTGGCTTGCTCAGGTCTTTGATTTGGGATTTATCGGTGTAGGTTTCTTCCGATAGAATACGATGATTAGGATAATATGCTTTAATCTTTTCAATGATGAGTTTATCGGCAGCAATATCAGCCGAGGTGACGAGTTCATGCTGATCTTTGTATTGCTGGTGGATGTCACCGGAGGCGCGTTTTTGAGTAATGAGCTGGCCTGCTTCTAGAGCGGCTTCTTTTGCCAGGGATAAAATATCATCAAGTTGAACGGTCATAAAATATCCTTTATTAGATATATTTAGGAGATGTTTTGTCTTTAAAATAGACTTGAAGGCAGACGCTTGCCCATTCCTATATCATTCCCGAGGTCACTTATACGGGAATCCATTCTCTTCAATGTATTCTCTTGAAAAAAAGTGGATACCGGCTCAAGAGACTACCGGTATGACAATGTAAGAGTACTTCATTCGCATGCGAAGCATGTGTCTCAAAAGTTCCAGTGAAAGTCACTGGAACTTGGTCTTTAATACTACTTCTGCTCTCTGGCAATCGCTCGGTAAGCAATATCCTTACGATAAAGCACATCTTTCCAGGTAATTTGCTTTAACAACGCATAAGCACTTTTCTGGGCTTCGGTGACATTATTACCTAGTGCCGTTGCACAAAGTACGCGTCCACCAACCGTTTTAACATCTCCATCTTCGAGCTTCGTACCGGCATGAAAAGTCTTTCTGGTTTCATCCTTATTAGTATCAAGGCCCGAAATGGCATGACCTTTTTCATAGCTACCAGGGTAGCCACCTGAAGCTAGTACTACGCCTACAGCGGCGCGTTTGTCCCAGCTTGTTTCAGCTTTATCCAAGGTTTTATCTAATGCCGCATTACATAGCTCAACTAAATCTGACTGTAAACGCATCATAATCGGCTGGGTTTCAGGGTCACCGAAACGGCAGTTGTATTCGATTACTTTTGGTTCGCCTGCAGGGGAAATCATTAAACCAGCATACAAAAAACCTGTGTAGTCATTTCCTTCGGCTTTCATGCCTTCAACAGTCGGCTCGATGACTTCTTTCATAATGCGGGCATGAATTTCAGGTGTTACAACGGGAGCAGGGGAGTAAGCACCCATTCCGCCGGTATTTGGCCCGGTATCGCCATCACCAACTCGTTTGTGGTCCTGGCTGGTTGCCATAGGGAGAATGTTTTTACCGTCAACAATTACGATAAAGCTGGCTTCTTCGCCTTCAAGAAACTCTTCAATCACCACGCGACAACCTGCTTCACCAAAAGCATTGCCCGAAAGCATGTCGTGCACGGCTTCTTCAGCTTGCTTAAGTGTTTCGGCTACAATCACGCCTTTACCTGCGGCTAAACCGTCTGCTTTTACTACAATCGGTGCGCCTTGTTCACGTAAGTAAGCAATAGCAGGCTCAACTTCGGTAAAGTTCTGGTATGAGCCAGTTGGAATATTGTGACGTGCCAGGAAGTCTTTAGTGAATGCTTTTGAACCTTCCAATTGGGCTGCACCTTTTGAGGGGCCAAAGCAGCGTAAGCCTTGTTCATTAAAGTAATCAACAATGCCGTCAACCAAGGGCGCTTCTGGCCCGATAATAGTTAATGATACATCGTTGCTTTTAGCGAAATCAGTGAGGGCTCTAAAGTCCATAATATCTAGGTCGATATTTTCCAGCTTTGCTTCCAGAGATGTGCCAGCGTTACCTGGCGCGACAAATACCTTTTCAACTTGATCATTTTGCGCTGCTTTCCACGCAAGGGCATGTTCACGACCGCCGCTACCAACTACTAAAATGTTCATAACTATCAACCTATAAATTGTATGTTTAATCTCAATGAAGTAAGAATATCGTATTCAATGACTGAGATAAATTTTTTCTGGGTCTATTCAAAAAATGGTTTCAAAAATTGTCCTGTAAATGAACCTGCTATTTCTGAAACTTGTTTCGGTGTTCCTTCGGCCACAATATGGCCACCGCGAGAGCCGCCTTCTGGTCCTAGATCAATCACCCAGTCAGCTGTTTTGATTACATCTAAATTATGCTCTATCACAACAATGGTATTGCCGTGGTCGCGTAAGCGCTGCAAAACCGTCAGTAATTGCTGAATGTCATAAAAATGTAGGCCAGTGGTGGGTTCATCTAGAATATAGAGTGTTTTTCCTGTATCTCGCTTGGACAGTTCTTTGGCTAATTTAACTCTCTGAGCTTCACCACCCGAAAGCGTGATAGCGCTTTGGCCCAGGCGGATATAAGACAAACCCACATCAACCAGGGTTTGCAGTTTTCGGGCGATAAACGGTACCGCATCAAAAAACTCACGGGCATCTTCAATGGTAAGGTCGAGCACTTCATGAATGTTCTTGCTCTTGTATTTAATATCTAGCGTTTCGCGATTGTAACGTTTGCTTTTACAAACATCACAAGGGACATAAACATCGGGTAAAAAGTGCATTTCAACTTTGGTGACGCCATCACCTTGGCAGGCTTCACAACGGCCGCCTTTAACATTAAAACTGAATCGTCCAGCTTTATAACCGCGCGACCTAGCTTCCTGAGTGCCTGCAAACAGGTCTCTGATGGATGTGAATAAACCAGTGTAGGTAGCAGGGTTTGAACGGGGGGTACGTCCAATCGGGGCTTGGTTAATGTCGATTACTTTGTCGAACAGCTCCAGTCCTTCAATTTTCTCATGTTCACTGGCATTAAGAGTCGTGGCATTGTTTAGTTCGGTTGCCGCTAAAGGGTAAAGTGTTGCGTTGATTAAGGTTGATTTTCCTGAACCTGATACACCCGTGATGCAAGTGAATAAGCCAAAAGGAATCGAAAGCGTCACATCTTGCAGGTTGTTGCCGTTCGCGCCGCTAAGTACCAGTTGCTTGCTTAAGTCGTTAGTTGTTAATGACTCAGGAATGGCGATAGACTTCTTGCCTGACAGGTATTGGCCGGTAAGTGATTTTTCATCATCCATTACATGCTGTGGTGTCCCTTGGGACATAATTTCACCGCCATGAATACCTGCGCCCGGGCCGATATCTATTACATGGTCTGCCTGGCGGATCGCGTCTTCATCATGCTCTACTACAATTACGGTGTTGCCAATATCGCGTAAGTGGGTCAAGGTCTTTAGTAGGCGCTCATTGTCTCGTTGGTGTAGTCCGATAGAGGGCTCGTCTAAAATGTACATAACGCCCACTAAACCTGCGCCAATTTGGCTGGCCAGGCGAATTCGTTGTGCTTCACCGCCTGAAAGGGTGTCGGCACTGCGTTCGAGTGTTAAATAGTCCAAACCAACATTAACCAGAAATTCCAGGCGCAAACGAATTTCTTTTAAAATTCGATCTGCAATTTCGCCACGTTTGCCATCCAGTTTAAGGTTCTCAAAGTATTTGAGTCCATCACCTATAGCTAAATGGGTGATTTCAGGCAAGGTTTCCTTACCGATAAAAACATGTCGTGAGGCTTCACGCAGGCGTGAGCCATGGCAGCTTGGGCAAGGCTGCTTATTTAAATATTTAGCCAAGTCTTCTCGCACAGCGTTGGACTCGGTTTCACGATAGCGTCGTTCAATATTTGGAATCACCCCTTCAAAAACATGATACCTTTCAACGGTATCTCCGCGGGTGTTGACGTAATTAAAGGCAATTTCTTCTTCCTGGCTGCCGTATAAAAGCACTTGGCGGAATGCTTCAGGAAACGCCTCGAAAGGCGTGTCAATCTCCATACCGTAATGCTTGGCAACGCTGTTGAGTAGTTGGAAATAGTAAACCGTGCGTCGGTCCCAGCCTTTAATTGCACCCTCTGCCAGTGTGATTTCCGGGTTTTGAATAATGCGTGAGGGATCAAAAAACTGGTTCACACCTAAGCCATCACAGCTTGTGCATGCGCCTGCTGGATTATTGAAGGAGAACATTCTGGGTTCAAGTTCACTAATGGCATAACCACATTGCGGGCAAGCAAAGCGGGAAGAGAAAACTAGTTCTTCAAGTTCGCTGTCTGCATCCATAGGGGCAATGACGGCGATACCGTCGGTTAAATTCAAACAGGTTTCGAAGGACTCTGCGATACGTTGTTGAATATCATCGCGTACCTTAAAGCGATCTACCACCACTTCAATGGTGTGCTTTTTGTTTTTCTCTAGCGAGGGTGTGTCATCTAGATCGGTAATAATTCCATCTATGCGGGCGCGTATAAAACCTTGGCTGAGCAAATCCTGAAAGACATGTAAATGCTCTCCTTTGCGGTTCTGAACGATAGGCGCCAGCATCATCAAACGGCAGCCTTCTTCTAACTCAACTACTTTATCGACCATTTGGCTGACTATTTGGGCGTCTAAAGGTAAATCATGTTCTGGGCAGCGAGGTTCACCAGCGCGGGCAAATAGAAGTCGTAAGTAATCATAGATCTCAGTAATAGTGCCCACCGTTGAACGCGGGTTGTGAGAGGTCGACTTTTGCTCTATTGAAATTGCCGGTGACAAACCTTCAATATGATCCACATCCGGTTTATCCATCATCGATAAAAATTGCCGTGCATAGGTGGATAGCGATTCTACATAACGGCGCTGCCCCTCTGCATAGAGTGTATCGAAGGCAAGGGACGATTTTCCTGAGCCGGAGAGACCGGTAATAACAATTAATTTATCGCGGGGGATATCAATATCGATATTTTTAAGATTGTGTGTGCGTGCACCACGTACAAGGATGGTATCCATCAATAATTCGGCCCATGTTTAAAAACCGCGCATTATAGCAATTTAAATTACCTATGTACTAAATATAAATTGCTTAAGTGCTTTAGGAATACTAAGTCGTGTGCTTGAGAAATATCATGCTGCATCGGGAGATTAAAGTGATAGAATATGCGAAATTTTATGGCTGTATTTTAAGAAGATAGGTTTTAAATGATGACAAAAAACGAACGTCGTTCCGTTTTTTCTCTAGCGTTACTTTACGCCACTCGAATGCTGGGATTGTTCATGGTTTTGCCAGTATTTATGCTATACGGGCAAAGTCTTGAAAACGCCAGTGGGGTGTTACTCGGTGTCGCAATTGGTGCTTATGGCCTAAGTCAGGCTTTATTTCAAATACCTTTTGGTGCGCTGTCTGATAAGTATGGGCGTAAAAAGCTGATCTTTTTCGGTTTGGTGTTGTTCTTTCTGGGCAGTGTTCTCGCCGCGACCTCTACCGATATTTATGGTGTGATTTTGGGTCGTTTTTTGCAAGGGTCGGGTGCCATTGCCAGTGTCTTAATGGCCTTGTTGAGTGACCTGACCAGTGAGGAAAGTCGCACCAAAGGCATGGCTTTAGTGGGGATGTCGATTGGTATTTCTTTTTCGGTTGCCTTGGTGGTTGGACCTTTATTAGGTGGTGTGTTTGGTTTGCAGGGTATTTTCTGGTTAACTGCTTTTTTAGCTTTATTTGGCATGTTTTGGCTTGTGTTTTTTGTCCCATCCCCTGTTCAAAGTCAGTCAAATCGCAATGTACGTCTATTTAAAGACCAGGTCGGTGATGTCTTACGAAACAAAGAACTGCTGCGCCTTGATGGTGGTATCTTTGCTTTGCACCTGTGTTTGACCGCTTTGTTTATTGCTGTTCCGATTTCCTTGAAAGACCACTTGCATCTACCGGGAAACGAGCACTGGTTAGTATATTTGACCGTGATGTTAACGTCCTTTTTTGCGATGGTGCCTTTTATTATAATTGGTGAAAAAAAGAACAAAATGAAAGGCATTTTTTTATTCGCCATTCTTTTATTGTGTGGGGCGTCATTTAGTTTTATCTGGTCACAATACTCCTTTCTCTACTTTTGGCTCAGCCTGTTTTTCTTCTTTATGGCTTTCAACTTGCTCGAAGCCAGTTTGCCTTCCTTGGTAAGTAAGCTCTCACCAGCAGGAAGCCGAGGTACGGCAATGGGTATTTATTCAACCAGCCAGTTCTTTGGCGCATTTGTCGGCGGTGTTTTGGGTGGGTATATCTTGAGTGTCTATCAGGAATCTGGTGTGTATTATCTGGTTGCCGGAGTGTGCTTTATCTGGTTTATGGGGGTAAGAAATATGGAAAAACCAAACCCCGAGACAGGTATTTCATTAACACTAACCGGGATGGAACATGATAAAGCCCAACAGATTAGTGATGAGCTAAGTTTAGTAGATGGCGTAGAAGAAGTGGTGTTGATTGCCGAGGATGAAATTGCTTATTTAAAAGTGGTGAGCAAGAAGCTTGATAGAGCAGGGCTTGATCGGATTCAGGTGCAATACGGGAAGCTAAATAGCACTTTTTAATTGGATTAAAAAACAATCCATGAGACAATATTTCGCGTCGAAATTCTCGGCGCAGTTTTCTTTTGTACAATAATATTTAAAACAAACACTTGGCCCAGTTTGGGCGAAGCATTTAAAGGTGATAACGATGGCTAGAGGCGTAAATAAAGTAATTCTAATTGGTAATCTGGGTAATGATCCGGATGTCAAAGTAACTCCCCAAACAACCTTTGCAAATTTAAGTATTGCAACGGATGAAAGCTACAAAGACAAAACAACTGGACAAATGGTTCCAAAAACAGAATGGCACCGAGTTGTATTTGCAGGCAAAGTAGCTGAAATTTGCCAGCTATATCTCAAAAAAGGCTCTAAAATATACGTAGAAGGTCGTCTACAAACACGTAAATGGCAAGACCAAAGCGGTCAGGACCGTTACACCACAGAAATTCGTGGTAATGAAATGCAAATGCTGGATTCTAAAGGCGGTAGTTTTGATCAGCCGCAGTCATCACAACAGGGCGGCTATCAACAAGCGCCAGCACAGCAAGCGCCTCAACAGCAGCCACAACAGAGCTATGGTCAGCCTCAACAAGCTCCTCAGCAGCCAATGCAACAAGGTGCTTATCAGCAACCACAGCAGCAAGCACCACAGCAACAAGCTCCGCAGCAAATGCCTCAGCAAGGTGGTTATCAGCAACAAGCTCCAGCGCAGCAACCTGCACCAAGTATGGCGCCGGCTGATGATTTTGATGATGATATTCCGTTTTAGGTTCTCTGTTTAAAAAACCATAGAGGTCTTAAAATTTTCCCCTCTTGGTGATTTAGAAAGCCCAGCTCAATTGCTGGGCTTTCTTCGTTTTAGCATCTTATTCTAAGAGCTCAACAGGTAATTTAGGAGGACCTGAGCGCTGAGGTAAGCCATCATTAATATCAAACCAAGATACCTTACTTTGTACCCACAGGTGTTCTATCGGCTGAAAGTGTTTCTCATCTAAAAGTGTGGCTGATGGAATGGCAACAATATTCTTAAGCCGGTTTATGCGTGTATAGACTACTGTCCCACAATTTATACATCGATGATGATCAAGCGTTGAGCCTGATCCACTTGCTTCACTGTATTTGTCGCTCTTACCAGACACACTTAAGCTGTCTTGCAAACCCATGATGAAGCTCGTACACGGAGAACTATTGCGTTGACGGCACTCTATACAGTGGCAATAAGCTGCATAAACAGGCATTTTGTTTAATTCATAGCTTAATTGGCCGCAGCGGCATGCACCTTTTATATTCTTCATCGAAAACTCACCTCACCTATTATTAATCTATTTTAGCTCAAGTATACACATTCAAGCGTCTTGCCAGATTCTATCGAGCTCGAATGATACAGAGCTTATTCAAAAAAATTAACCTGTACATTGCTTGGCCATATTTAACATTTCCAAATTTGAGTTGTTTGCAATACTAGAACGGGTATATGCCTGTGTGGGTGGTTGGTAGTAAATAAATGGGTATATAAGAGAAAACAAAAAAGTCTAAAGAATGACAACCTTAGTTTAATAAAAATAATTTAGCACTATAGGAATGCTCATGAAAATATGTAAATTTAAAAACGGTTTTGCCATTTCAGCGGCAATAATGGCTTGTGTTGGTATGGCTCAGGCTGAAACACCTATGGCCAATGGGGATGCAAATGCATTGACGGGAGCGGCGGGATCAACAGAGTTTTTCTCAGTAGATGTACCTGCTGGCGCAACGAATCTTCAAGTATCTATGGGGGGAGGCTCTGGAGATGCAGACTTATACCTGCGTGCGGGCGCAGCTCCAACCACTTCAACTTTTGATTGTCGACCTTACTTATATGGCAATAATGAAACCTGCTCTGTTTCCAGTCCAAATGGTGCTTACCATTTCATGGTGCGTGGTTATGAAGCTTATGCGAATACCATGCTTTCTGTGTCATGGGTTGACCCTGTAGGTAGTACGGCTTCTTATAATATTGGTACGGGTGTTTATGATATAACCGGGCCTGCGGCGGAAAATGGATTCTTTGGTTACGCGAAAAGCTCACAGCAGGTTACCGGACTGCATCAGCGGGCGCGCTCTCGAGCTTATATTATGGAGAGTTCCGAATCTAATAAGCGTGTAGTGTTTGTGAGTACTGACTTGGGTGCGATGTCTCAAGGCATTAAAATTGAAGTCGTCAAGAAGCTAAATGCCTTGTATGGCAACACTTACTCGCATGACAATGTGATGTTAACGGCAACCCATACTCACGTCGGTTCAGGTGGTTTTTCTCATTATTCTCTATATGAATTAGCATCGGCAGATTGGACCGGCTTAACTGGCGGCTATAGTTCTGAGAATTTTAATGCCATCGTCAATGGTGTGGTTGCTTCGATCCAGCGAGCGCATAATAATTTAGCTCCGGGCTCTCTCGAACTTGTGCAAGGCGAGCTTGATGGCGCAACAAAAAATCGTTCTGTTGCAGCTTATGATGCAAATGATGATGCCGGATCTTTTACAAAAAATACCAATAACACCATGTCAGTTTTGAAGTTTACAAAAACGAACGGTGGTGAAGTTGGAATGATCAATTGGTTTTCAGCCCACCCAACTAGCTTTAGTAATAACTTCACATTATTAAGTGGTGACAATAAAGGGTACGCACAACACCGTTTTGAAAAACACAAAGGTACGGACTTTAGTGCAAGCGAGACTTTTGTTGCAGCATTTGCGAATAGTGATGAAGGAGATACGGTTGTCGTAGAAGGTAATGCAAATTCAGCACCGGGTTACCAAGGCAGTAGTGATGAATTTGCCAATACCGTTGCGGCAGGTACGCGACAGTTTGATAAAGGTCTCGCGTTATATGATCAAGCAGGTCATAGTCTAGCGGGCGGTATTGACTATCGTCATCGCTGGGCCGATTTTGAGAACTATACCGTAAGTGGTACCTATACTGGGAATGGTAATCAAGCATTATGCAGTGCTGCGAGAGGTTATTCATTTGCCGCTGGCGGAGAAAATGGACCCTCTAATATAGACCCTACAATTTTTGAAGGGATTACAACAGATAATGTGGGTGATGTTAGTTCGACTATTGATTTTGGTGCTTTCATACTGGGTGAGGATGACTCATGTCAGCATCCAAAACCTAATCTAATATCAACGGGTAATTTGGGCTGGGTTCCTGAGGTACTACCTTTCCAGTTATTTGTCGTGGGTGAATTGGCCATCATTGGTGTGCCGGTTGAAGCGACGACCATGGCAGGGCGAAGAATACGTGAAACAGTGTTAGCACAACTTAGCTCACAAGGTGTTACCACGGCTATTATTGCCGGTTTAGCGAATACATATAGCGGTTACTTAACGACGCAAGAAGAATTTAAAAAGCAGCATTATGAAGGCGCTTCTACTGAGTTCGGTCAATATACCTTGGCGGCTTATTTGCAAGAGTTTGATGGTTTAGCGTCTGCAATCAAAAATGACACAGCAGTGTCTGATGATAAACAACCACGAGATCGCATCAATGATTCTCGTAATGAGCGCGTAGGTGTTGTTTTTGATGGAAAGTACTTCTGGGAATCGTTTGGCCAGGTGATGACGAATGCTAATTCGAGTTACAGCAAAGGCAGTTCCGTTAAGGTTACTTTCCGAGGAGGTCACCCAAAGAACAATCTTCGCACTCAGGATACTTTCTTGAAAGTTCAAAAGCTGGTGGGTTCAAATTGGATAACCATAGCGAATGATTGGGATTGGGATACGATCTATAAATGGAATCGAGATGGTAGTGATCGTTCATTAATTGATATCACCTGGAATATTCCAAGTACTGCGCAGTCTGGCTCGTATCGTATTATTCATCAAGGTAACTGGAAAAACGGTTGGAATGGAAATATCAGTTCTTATTCCGGAACTTCGCGTACATTTACTGTGAACTAAATGTACTTTTCTCGCTTACAGCATGAGTGCCTTAATAGAGGTACTTATACTGTAAGTGGGTTTTTGTGGAATGTTGATGTGTAATGAAATGGTTAATTCTTAAAACCAGAAGGAGACTTGCCACTCCAACGTTTAAATGATCGTCCAAATGATGCCGCGCATGAAAATCCCAGCTGGTCAGCAATTTCATTAACAGTATAAGTTTGCAACTTTAGCATCCTCCTGGCCTGCCGATAACGGATACGGTCACAAATTTCCTGATAAGAACAATCCTCCTGTTTGAGTTTTCGTTTTAGGGTGCTGGGACTTGTTCCTAAAGCGTCGGCAGTTTCTTCTAGTGTTGGCCACTGAACCCATTCCTTTTTTGAATTTAAATAATCGCTGACTTTACGGCTATGGCATTTTTGATTCAGGTTTGCCTGAAAAATAGCATCTACTTGTTTAAGAAGGTGGTGGTAAAGTCCTTTGCTGGGCGCGTTCGTAGGTGTCAGCAATGCTTCGTGTAGAGATATTATCCGATTTTCTGGTTGTTCAAATGCCACGTCACATTCGAAAATACGCTTATATTCTTGAAGTGACGTGAGAGGTGCGTGGCAAAATTCAACTCGAACTGGGTGAACCTTGTCGCTATCTTTTCGAGCAACAATCTGTTTGCCCATCTGTACCATTGAAGCAAAATGAAACTCAATAATTTGAGGTGCTGCTTTATGTGGCAGTAGCAATTCCAGGGTGTAACTTGTGATCTCTTGCTCGGTAGTTAATGTGCTTTCAAAAGCTTCATTTAGCAGGTAACTATATTGGTTGGTGAGACAGATCGCTTTATAGACGTGGTCACAGTTCATTAAAAGGTGGGCGAAAATACCATAGTTTGTTAAATGACAATTTACCCCAGCATGTAAACCAAAGGCTTTATCTGAAGTTAGTTCTGTAGTTTGATGCCAAAAATCCAGAATCTTACCAAGTGGAAGTTTTTTGTTGTCTGGAACTTGGCGGTTAGAAGGTAGTGAGAAAACATGTTGTAACTCAGTTAAATTGACATTATTCGCTGCTGCAAATTGACTAGCAATTTGAATGTATTGAATGGAGGCTTTGTAGTGACGATTCATAGCTTAATTTAACTCTGACTTTTTTGTTTTTATTGTCACGAAAGTTTAGCACGATTGAAAACAGAATTATGCGAATGTCCCTGAATCCAAAAGTACCAGTCGACGGTTTTACGATGTTTTATGTACTGAGATATTAGTTGAGCTGATAAGTAGAAAATTTGATCTTTAAGGCTTCTATGCTCCGAAGTTCACCATGGTAGAGTTTTGAAAGTACTCTAAGTAATCGAAAAAATCTAAGGCTAAATGTGATGAATTGACGCCGTATCGTCGCACCATAAAATAAATATAAAGGTGAAATTATGAAATTTAAACTCTTTACGTCTGCCATATTGAGCTGCTCCGCACTCATATCTACAGGGGGGCAGGCAAGCGAGGTTATAGACCCGGTTCATTCACTCGCACAAGGTTGTTACTCCGTACAATCTCCGCATGATGGTAAGTACATGCGCGCTTACCATAGCGGGGGCCTTATCAATGACGGCCGTAGTTATGACTTTAAGGCAACAGATATTTCAGGTGCGGCCAAGTTTTTTATGAAGCCTTCATCCTTAGGTTATTTCAGACCCTATAACGTAGATGGCCGTTATCTCGATACACGCTTTCCAGCGGATATTACCGCCGGTACCGTTTCGGGTAAGCACTCGGACTGGCGTGTAGATGCCAAAGAAGTAAATGGCGAAAATCTCTACCGTTTTAACAGTAACTCTCTAGACAAATGGCTGCGTCATAACTGGAGCAGCAATGGTATTTATTTTATTGATTTGCTTAACCCCTTCTTTTTTACAAGCGAAGAGTGGTTTCGCTTAGTACCTAACAGTGGCTGTACTCCCGCACCGGAAATTGAAACCAATGTTGCAGGCAATGCTGATGCTTTAAAAGGTAATGTTAACGAGCCTGTTCGAGGGTTTGTTGACCCGCATACCCACATTACCTCCTATGAATTTATGGGCGGAAAGTTTATGCATGGTAAGCCATTTCACCCTTATGGTGTTGAAAGTGCATTAAGCGATAGTAAATATATTCACGGAGATTGGGGCGCGTTAGATATCATTGGTAACCTGCAAGCCTATGGTGATGTGAATTACCGATACGATACTCGTGGCTATCCTGACTTTCCTCACTGGCCCAACTATAAGCAGATGAGCCACATGGGGTATTACTATAAATGGATGGAACGTGCTTATCTTGGCGGGCAGCGAATGATTGTGACGCATATCGTCGAAAATGAGGTGCTTTGTTCTATACAGTCGGCTGTTAACCCTGCTAGTTGGATTAACCCAAATAGTTGTAACACAATGGACAGTATTCGCTTACAGATTCAACGTTTGAATGAAATGCAGCGTTATATCGATGCTCAAGGTGGCGGTATAGGCAAAGGTTTCTTCCGTATCGTGACGTCACCAGAACAGGCTAGACAGGTGATTGCTGATGGTAAGTTAGCTGTGCTAATCGGT
>Ga0105348_1000413_pt1 | contig 31933 bp, 27 predicted proteins | sample EN8Hudsemesocosm_2_FD_83504 | JGI IMG/M metagenome (GOLD analysis project Ga0105348, IMG submission 83504) | Methane-oxidizing microbial communities from mesocosms in the Hudson Canyon - EN8C Hudson Canyon | ecosystem: Environmental > Aquatic > Marine > Cold seeps | place: Hudson Canyon... | reverse complement strand
TCATGAGCTCATTGGCAGTCACCGTATCTTCTGCACCATACATATGAGCTTCGTAGAAATCGTAGAAACTTTGCTTCTGCAAATGCAGCTTGTCTAGTGTTTCTAATGGGCCAAAATTGAAGTTAGGCTGGTAATCACGATCGCTAAACATCTCACCGGTTAAAGCCGTTGCTTCCGGTAAGTTTGTACGACTGTAAGAGAAGCCAAAGCTACCCGTCTCGTGGTCTGCCGTAATAATCACTAAGGTATCTTCGCGATCTTTCACCCAGTCATAAACCGCTTGTACTGATTCATCAAATTTCAATAATTCATGCAGCATTTGGCCAGTATCATTACTGTGCGCCGCCCAATCTATTTGACCACCTTCAATCATTAAGAAGAAACCGTCTTCGTCTTTGGATAAAACATCCAAAGCCTTGGTCGTCATTTCAGCCAGACTAGGCTGTACTCGTTCAGCAGAATCTTTTTCAGCGCTATAGACAATACCGTTATTCATACCAGAATAGGCAAATAAGCCTAATAGCTTAGTTCCTTCTGCTGCTTCAAGCTGACTACGGTTAAACGCTAGGTCATAACCTAAGCCTTGAGCATCTGTTAATAAGTTCTTGTCATCTTTACGCTTAGACTTAATTTTCACAGTAGGCTCGTTAATCAATGCCGCTAACTCAGTTGAGTCCGAGGTTGAACCTTGTGGGATCCAGTAGCGTAAACCACCAGAAAGCATGACATCGACACCTGTTTCTTTAAGCATCTCTTCAGCTATTTCATTCTCCAAAGAACGATGCGCTTGATGTGCCGCAAATGCAGCTGGCGTAGCGTGTGTCATACGGGTATCTGAAACTAAGCCTGTTGCCTTACCTAGCGCCTTGGCTTTCTCTAGAATGGTTTCGACTTTATCGCCATTGCTATCCAAACCAATCATTTCGCTGCCCGAGGCAATACCTGTCGCTAACTGTGACGCTGAACAGGCTGAATCTACAACCAAGCTGCCATGAGGCCCGTTCATTGAAAGTCCCATAACGCCTTCTTTAGAAAAGGTCGTCATAGCACTTGTCTTACCTTTATAGGGGTTGCTCGGCGCACGGTTTACATATTCTTCTAATAGGCCCATCTGCTGTGGGCCCATGCCATCACCAATCATCATGATCACGTTTCTAATTTGACCTGATGTAGGTGCTTTGTCTGCATTCGAGCTAGAACTAGAGCTATCACCGCCACATGCGGTCAATAAGCTAGCCGTTAAAACAGCTGACGATAATTTAATTAATGCACGCATTTTTATGCCCTTTCGTTTTGACGTCGCCATGGCTAGTTCGAAGATTAATTTCTACGTCAGCTCGGCGTTATTTTTATAAATCAATTTATGTATTAACAGCGCGCATATTAAGACGGTTTTATGACAGTTTGGTGACATACGATTATTTACTGACTAGTATTCGCCCAAAACAAGCCATGGCTCTAGAACCCGCTATGCTGTAAGCTGCACCACCGCTAAATCATGTGAGATATCTATGAGCTTTGCCTCTTTGGGCCTTTCAACTGCCCTTCTTGAAGCTGTAGCCGAACAAGGCTATACAATCCCGTCACCCATTCAGGCCGCAGCCATCCCTGCCGTGCTTGAAGGCAAAGACATCATGGCAGCCGCACAAACGGGAACAGGCAAAACTGCAGGTTTCACATTACCCATTTTAGAGATGCTGGCTAAAGGCCCTCGGGTACAAAACAATCAAGTTCGCGCACTGGTTTTGGCACCTACTCGTGAACTAGCAGCTCAGGTTGCAGACAATGTTGATAAGTATTCTAAGAACTCTCATTTAACGTCTTGTGTGATCTTTGGTGGTGTAAAAGCCAATCCACAGATGATGCGCATGCGTAAAGGGGCTGATGTATTAGTCGCAACACCAGGTCGCTTATTAGACCTAATGAACCAAGGCGCTATTAAGTTCGCGCAGTTAGAATTCTTGGTTTTAGATGAAGCTGACCGCATGCTAGACATGGGCTTTATCCACGATATTAAAAAAATCATTAAAGCTCTGCCGAAAAACCGCCAGAACTTATTATTCTCAGCAACCTTCTCTAATGACATCCGTGCATTAGCCAAAGGTCTTGTGAATAACCCTGTTGAAATTTCTGTTGCACCACCAAACGTTACGACGAAATTGGTTAAGCAGTGGATCTATCCAGTTGATAAGAAACAGAAGCCTGCTGCACTTGCCAGATTAATTGAAGATGGCAACTGGAAACAGGCACTTGTCTTTAGCCGTACCAAGCATGGCGCGAACAAGTTAACAAAATTCTTAGAAGGTCGCGGTATTACCGCTGCTGCTATTCATGGTAATAAAAGCCAAGGTGCCCGTACTCGTGCACTGGCCGATTTTAAGGCAGGCGAAGTTCGTATCTTAGTAGCGACGGATATTGCCGCCCGTGGTATCGATATTCAACAACTGCCTCAAGTTGTGAACTTTGATTTACCCAATGTTCCTGAGGATTATGTTCACCGTATCGGTCGTACCGGTCGTGCCGGCGCTGAAGGCCATGCCGTCTCATTAGTATGCGCGGATGAAACCAAAGAGCTTTTTGCTATTGAACGCGTTATTGGTGAATTGTTAGAGCGTGAAATATTGCCTGGATTTGAGCCAGTAAGTCGCTTACCGGAATCGAAACTGAATGCTCGTGCACCAAGAGCTAATAAGCCAAAGCGAGCTAACCCTCGCAGTGAGCATCATGACGGCCAGCACGCAGCGAACAGTACTAAGCAGCATAAACAAGGTGGTAACAACTCGGGGAATAGCACCGGAAACTCATCACGTCGCTCTAAGCCAGCCGCTAAAAATACCAGCGGTGGTTCTGATAGCCCTTGGGCTAATAGCAATGGCCAACGTCATAAGCCTCGCTAAATAATATAAGTGCTCATTAGATCCCTAGCCTATGCTGGGGATTTTTTTGTCTGCGATTCGCACTAACCTTTCAGTTGAAAGCATAAGTTCTTTTATTTTATAACTATTCAGGTAATTCAAGTTAAGACAGAGTCAGATCTATTATTGGGTATTTATGGAGCAAATATGCGAGGCAGGGATTGCCGAACCTAAGGCTACATGGATAGGGAGGCACGACCGAGGTATTCACGTCGTTTTGTGGAATAAATGCCCAATCATGGGTCGTTTTAAAAGCTGCTGCATAGTTACTAAGTTTGTATTAAATCGCTAAACGACAGGCATAAAAAAAGGCCAAACCTTTCGGTTTAGCCTTTTTCAAACTTGAACTGCTTAGAAATTAATTAAAATTTCTAGCCGGTACCTTTAAATTATAAAGGTACGATGTTCTCAGCTTGTGGTCCTTTCTGACCTTGAGTTACAGTGAACTCAACTTTTTGGCCTTCAGCAAGAGTTTTGAAGCCAGTACCTTGGATAGCACGGAAGTGAGCGAAAACGTCAGGGCCGTTTTCCTGCTCGATGAAACCAAAACCTTTAGATTCGTTGAACCACTTAACTGTACCAGTTGTAGTAGACATAATAATATCCTGTAAATTCAGAAAAAAATTGCGGCTCTAATGAGCCATTATGGCTGGAAGCACTGCCAATAATCTATGAAAACAGGACGAGATACAGGATATCGAAACGGTGTACATAAAACTAAGACTAACTTTCAGACGCCTATATTCTATGCTGACCTCAGCTATTGTCAACACTAATCGAATAATACATCACCTATTTGCATGTATTTTAAATATTTAGTGACTATCTAACGGTATAAATAATCACCAAACAAAATACCTGACTAGCCGCACAAGTATGTGCCTGTGCCTACCGCAATTAGATCATCCTTTTCGTTCTTAAATTCCATTCTCGTAACTGCGACTTTATTACCAATTCTTAATAAAGTAGCGCCAATGGTGAACTCTTTTCCTTTACCAGGCTGAAGAAAATCCACCCGCATATCAATTGTGCCAAGCTTTGCCAGTGTCTTTGGACGCTCAGACGAAGGGACATCTTGATTCTTCAGTCTTTGCCACGCTGCCACCATCGCCATTGCCCCACCGGTAACATCTAGCGCTGTAGAGATAGCACCACCATGAAGGATGCCCTGTAAGAAATTACCGATCAGATCGTCTTTCATGCTCATTTTGAATTCACAGTAGTCTTGGCTAAGCTTGGTCGGCTTTAAGCCTAAGACTTTATTGAAAGGGATTTGCTCAAGAAAATTGATCGCGATGTTGTACTCACTTGGGTTAAACCCTTGAGTGTCTACTGCTTTTTCTTTTTCTGTTAAATTGTTATCTGTGCTCATACAAACTCCTTGCTTGATATAACGAAGCATTCTCTTGATGACCAAGAGAAAACTCAATTTCCGCCGATATTTTTCACCAAAAGCTCAAAGTAAATAGAGGCATCTTCTGGGGTTTTCATCGGTCTAAGCTCAAACTGCTTCATTAACTATCAGGATTTATTTTTATAAGTTTTTACTGTTATACCACGCGACCAAAGCTAACAATCTGGCTGAAACTTGCTTACGTTTCCACTGCCCAGAAACGAATTTATTAGCTTCCATATAAGTCGGGTACGCATGGATAGTACCCAATACCTTGTTCAGACCCAAGCCATGTTTCATACCAATGACAAAAGTAGCAATAAGATCATCCGCCCTAGGCCCAACAATTGTGGCACCTAATATCTTGTCTTTACCCGGTACAGTAAGCACTCGAACGAAGCCAACAGCCGCATCGTCCGTAATCGCTCTATCTAAATCACCCAGCCCGTATTGAGTGCTTTCATATGGAATATTCTGAATCTTGGCTTCTTTTTCGCTGATGCCGACACGGGCTACTTCTGGGCTAGTAAACGTCGCCCAAGGGATGACTCGATAATCTGCTTTAAAGCGCTTAAAGCGGCCAAACAAACTGTTTACTGAGGCGAACCAAGCTTCATGCGCCGATACGTGGGTAAATTGATAGCCACCAATGACATCACCACAAGCGTAGATAGTAGGACATTCTGTTTGCAGGTATTCATCCACTGGCAAGAAGCCGTTGTTATCCGCTACCAAATCCACATTTTCTAAGCCCAAGTTAGCTGTATTACCTTCGCGGCCGATGGCTAATAACAAGGCATCGAATTCAACTTTTTCACCATTATCCAAAATGGCAACATTAAGCCCGTCTGACGACTCAAGCTGTGTAATTGAGCGGCCAGGTAAGTGACTAATACCTTCAGCCACCATCGCATCCGCGACTAACTGAGAAACATCTTCGTCTTCACGTGGCATAAGGAACTGGCCTTTATCCACAATACTCACTTGTGAGCCTAAACGAGCAAACGCTTGCCCTAATTCACAGCCAATGGGTCCCGCACCTAAAACCAATAACCGCTTAGGTAATTCAGTAATTTGCCAAAGAGTATCTGAGGTGAAATACGTTACTTGATTTAAACCCTCTATCGCGGGAATACGCGGACGCCCGCCCGTCGCAATAATGATGTTAGCGGCACTGCGTATTTCGGTTGTCAGTAACCCTGACTCAGAGACATGTTGAATTTCAACTTCCCAAGGCGATATTATTTTTGCCTCGCCGGTCGCACACGAAACCCCTAAGCCTTCGAAGCGCTCAATAGAGTCATGAGGCTCAATCGCTTTAATAGAGCCATGCACATGCTTCATCACTTGCTCAAAATTAATACCCGGCTTGCTGTCATGAACTAAATCTGTTCCCACTAATAGCCCAGACTTGAAGCCTTGCTGAGCGTCATACGCAACCTTGGCCGCATGAATCAAGGCTTTGCTCGGAACACAACCGGTATTAAGGCAATCGCCACCCATTTTATGTTTTTCAACAAGTGTTATTTTTGCTTTCACCGCCGAGCCGATGATTGAACTCACTAACCCAGCCGCACCACCACCAATCACGATTAAGTTATCATCAAACTTTTTAGGTTTGGCTCGGCCTTTAGCCCGAACTAATAAAGCTCTATGCGCTTGTATCTGATTAAGAATGCTACGCGCTATCCAAGGAAATATAGCCAGCAGAACCAAAGCGCCCAACAAACCGGGAGTCATGATGCCAGCCAAAGAAAATCCACCCGCTTGGCCAATCAATGATGCGAACTCAGCACCGGCATTCACATAAACAGCCGTTCCCGCCAACATCCCCAACTGGCTGACCCAATAAAAGCGCCATGCAGTTATCGGCATTAAACCCATCAATAAATTGATCGCGAAAAAAGGAACCAAAGGAATTAAGCGCAGTGTGAATAAAAAGAAAGGGCCATCTTTTTCAATACCCTCATTGATCGTTTTTAAATGCAGCGCAAACTTATTCTGCACCCAATCTTTTAGCAATAAACGAGACATTAAAAAAGCCAGTGTCGCGCCGATAGAGCTAGCAAAAGACGCGATAAGCAGGCCTTGCCCCAAGCCAAAAATAGCCCCTGCAATAAGTGTCATCAGCGCCGCACCAGGAATTGATAACGCGGCGACCAATACATACACGATAAAAAAGACCCCAGCTGTTTGAATAGGATCTTTTTGGTAGAGTGCCTGATAAGTCTCTGGCAACAACCATTGCTCTCCTAGGAAATAAAAACCAAGCACCAGACCGGTAATTAATCCCAGTAGTAATAATTTCTTCATCTTTCGCCTTTATAATTCACACGCATTAATGCGCTGCTATAGGTAATTAGTACGGTGATTCTGCGTTCAGTTCATTTTCATATCGACATCAATCAACGATGCCAACAAAATTTCTGATTAAATCTGTCATAAATCAGCGAATTGATGGGTCGAGTCCGCTAGAATAGTAGTTATATTTTTATGATCTATAAATGGCTATCGATAGCCTACCGCTTGGAGAATACCCGTGGCTTTTAATGATGCGCAACGCTTTTATCCAGAAACTCGTCTTCGTCGCAATCGCCGAGATGATTTTTCACGCCGTTTAATGCGTGAAACGACACTAACAACGGACGATCTGATATACCCAATGTTCGTATTAGAAGGTCATGGTGAACGCGAAGCCATTCCATCAATGCCTGGTATCGAGCGCTTATCGGTAGATCTGTTAATCGAAGAATGTAAGCACCTAGTTAAAATTGGTATTCCGGCTGTTGCACTTTTCCCTGTAACCCCTGCCAATGCAAAAACAGAATTTGCTGAAGAAGCCTACAACCCAAATGGCTTGGCCCAAAGAGCAGTTCGCGCGATTAAAGACGCCTGTCCAACACTGGGTGTTATTACCGATGTGGCTCTGGATCCTTTTACCATTCATGGCCAAGACGGCATTTTGGATACCAGCGGCTATGTATTAAATGATCGCACGGTCGATACTCTCGTTCGCCAAGCACTGTCTCATGCTGAAGCCGGCGCTGATGTTGTTGCTCCAAGCGATATGATGGACGGCCGCATTGGTGAAATCCGCGGTATCTTAGAAAACGAAGGCCATGTGAATACGCGTATTCTGGCTTACTCCGCAAAATACGCCTCGGCTTATTATGGTCCTTTTCGTGACGCGGTAGGTTCTGCTGCTAATCTTGGTAAGGCTGATAAGAAAAATTATCAGATGGATCCAGCCAATACGGATGAAGCCTTGCATGAAGTTGCAATGGATTTGGCCGAAGGCGCTGACATGATCATGGTGAAGCCAGGCATGCCTTATTTGGATATAGTACGCCGCGTGAAGCAAGAGTTCGGGGTACCGACCTTTGTTTATCAAGTAAGCGGCGAATATGCGATGCATAAAGCGGCTGCTCAAAATGGCTGGTTAGATGATATCGCCGTGATGCACGAATCATTAACTTGTATTAAACGTGCGGGTGCCAATGCGATTTTGACTTACTACGCTAAGCAGTTTGCTGAAGAGTTGAATAAGTAAGCTATTAGGAAAACATTGTAGTGAGAGACCTTGGAGAAACGCCGGGGTGATAGGCTTTGGCAAGCACTGCATTAGGTTATTTATTTCTGGGGACGCCGTGAATACGTCCCTGTAGGCTCTCCACAGCTCCTGCTGCGGGAAGCCCTCAGAAACAAACAACCTAATACATTGCCAACAACAGTTATTCGGATTCATAACTGTTTGAATAAAATTAAGATGACGGCTTTGAGTACATTCAACAATATATTTAGCCGTCAGATATTGAATAACACCTAGGTCAATAATGAACGATGTTATTCATGGCGTTGTTTTGAGTAGTTCATTTTAGGTGGCGTCATTTCGCAGGGATGCGAAATACGAGGCTCCATGGACGGATTTACGCCGTCCCCTAAAAGGAATTACTTAATACGACGCGTGCCACATTTCTCGCCTCGGCGATTAGATAAAATTTTAGAGAATAAGGAAGAAGAATGTCAGCGACTGACGATACAGTGATCGATCTGCAAAACCCGGAATATTATATCAATCGGGAATTGAGCCATTTGCAGTTCAATATTCGCGTATTAGAACAAGCGCTGGATGAAACGCACCCGTTATTAGAGCGTCTATTTTTCCTATGTATTTTCAGTAGCAACCTCGATGAATTTTTCGAAGTGCGTGTTGCTGGTTTAAAGCAACAACTTGCCTTTGGTCGTGAAACCGCTGGTGCTGATGGCTTGCACGCCGAACAAGTATTGAAGCAAATCAACGAAATCTGCACCAATACCTTAGAGCGTCAGTACGATATTCTTAACGACGTTATGTTTCCTGCGCTCGCCGAAGAAAACATCCGTTTCTTACGTCGCTCAACTTGGACCGAAGACCAGCAAGCTTGGGTGAAAGAGTATTTCGATAATAACGTGCTGCCGATTTGCAGCCCGATCGGACTGGACCCTTCCCACCCATTTCCACGCTTGGTAAATAAAAGCCTTAACTTCATCGTAAGCTTAGAAGGCAAAGATGCCTTCGGTCGTGAAACAGGTTTAGCACTGATTCCAGCACCTCGCTCATTGCCGCGACTAATCCGCCTGCCCGATGAACTGTGTGAAGATGGTGATAACTTTGTATTCCTATCATCCATTATTCACCACTTTGCCGACGAACTCTTCCCCGGCATGACGATTAAAGGCTGCTACCAATTCCGAGTAACTCGTAACGCCGATTTAGAAATCGACCATGACGATACCATCGACCTTGCCAGTGCATTAGAAGACGAATTGCACTCGCGTAATTTCGGCGAAGAAATGCGCTTAGAAGTGGCTGATAACTGCCCAGCTGAGCTAGTCGAATTTCTACTCACCAAGTTCGCGTTAAAAGAAAGTGACCTTTACCAGATGAATGGCCCCGTTAATTTGGGCCGAATGATGGAAGTTCTCGGCCAGATCAAACGCCCTGATTTACGCTACACCCCTTTTACACCAGGCCTACCCAAACACTTAAGTTTTAAAAAGAGCTTCTTTGAAGGTATTCGTGACAAAGATACCCTGCTGATGCACCCGTTCGAGTCTTTCACTCCCGTCGTGGATATGCTGCGCGAAGCAGCGAAAGACCCATCGGTTCTGGCAATCAAGCAAACGCTATATCGTACTGGCGCGAAATCAGAAATCGTCAACGCACTGGTGGACGCCGCCCGTAAAGGCAAAGAAGTCACCGTCGTTATTGAACTACGTGCGCGCTTTGACGAAGAAGAAAACCTCTACCTTGCTAACCGCTTACAAGAAGCGGGCGCGGTGGTGGTATACGGAGTTGTGGGATATAAAACCCACGCCAAAATGATGCTTATTGTGCGTAAAGAACAAAACAAATTACGCCGCTATGTGCATTTAGGAACGGGTAACTACCACGCCGGTAATGCCCGTGTTTATACCGACTACAGCTTCTTAACCGCCGATGATTCGATTGGCGAAGATGTTCACAAATTGTTCCAGCAGCTAACAGGAATGGGCAAAGCGCTGCGCATTAAAAAGCTATTCCATGCGCCATTCACACTGCATAAAAAATTATTAGAATTGATCGAGCGAGAACGCTTCCACGCCGAAGAAGGCAAACCAGCCTACATTCGCGTGAAAGCCAACGGCCTAACCGAAACTAAAGTTATCCGTGCGCTCTATAAAGCTTCTCAGTCTGGGGTTCAGATCGACCTGATCATTCGAGGTATGTGCTGCTTGCGTCCGGGGATTCCAGGAGTATCAGAAAATATCCGCGTGCGCTCAATCGTCGGTCGTTTCTTAGAACATACACGGGTTTATTCTTTCTGTAATAACGGCAAAGATGAATTCTATGCGGCGAGTGCCGACTGGATGGAACGTAATTTACTGAACCGTGTTGAAACGTGCTTCCCAATCGAAGGCAACAAGTTACGCAGCCGCATGAAAGAAGAGTTTGAATGCTATCTTGCGGATAATAGCCAAGCTTGGGATTTAGATTCAGACGGCCATTACATCTTGGCGCAGCCGCAAAAGAATGAAGAAACAGGTGAAGTCGAAATAGTTCGCGCCCAGAAAATATTGCTCGAAAAATTGGCAGCGGCGAAATAATCACCGCAGTAAATGCCGCTTAGAAGGCTAATACTATTGTGCAGTATTAGCCTTCTGCAATTATTAACTCCAAACCCGCAGCGCGTAAGTAGTTCGCTTCAACCATCAAATCATCATGGGTTAATGGATGTTGCTCAAACCAACCGTTAGGGAAGATCAGTGTGATCGAAGCGTGCTTAGCTTGGCACTCTATTTCAGGCAATTCAACAGAGCCACGACTGTGATTCAGCACTGCTGAAAGTCGTAATATCATGCAGATATAGCGGGCCTGTGGTCGTACTACAGCGTTCAAACCTTCTATTCCAGACAATGGAAATTTTCGGCGATGACCCTTAAGCAAAACAGATAACAACTCCTGACCTTGGCGAGTGAACCCAGCCATATCACTATGCTGAACTAAATAAGCACCGTGCTTTTGAAATTGGTGATGGGTAATACTCAAGCCAACTTCATGCAATTCAGCCGCCCACAACAACCAATTCTTTGCCGTACTCGGTAATTTCCAATCTTTCTCGACTTGCTGCAACATCATTTCAGCACAGCTTTTAACTCGACTTGCTTGAGCCAAATCCGCATGAAAACGCTGCTGCATTGAATTCACAGTACGCTGACGAACATCTTCATGGCCAGAACGACCAATCAAATCCCATAGGGCGCCTTCACGAAGAGCGCCGTCAGAATAGTTCATGGTTTTGATTTTGAAGGTATCAAAAATGCCTTTTAAAATAGCGACACCGGCAATAAACACCTGCTGACGCTGCGGCTTAAAGCCCGGCAGCTCAATATCACTAATCGATTTGTGCGAACTTAACCACGAGCAGAGCTTGTTCAGACCCTCTCGGGTAATACCCTGCTCACTCCAACCTTTACGAATCAAAACCTGCTCCGTCGCACGAATGGTTCCGGAGGAGCCAATTACTTCAGACCAACCAATTGCTTTATAAGCCTGCTGAATCTCTAACAACTCACGACGAGCACGGGCAACTGCACGATGAAAATTTATTTCACTGATCTCGCCACCCGGGAAAAACTGCTGCGTATAAGAAACACAGCCCATAAATAGGCTTTCTAACGCTTTAGATTCAAAGCGCTCGCCAATAATAAATTCGGTACTACCACCGCCAATATCGATAACTAAACGCTTACCTTCATCATCGGCTTGGGTATGACTCACACCCAGATAAATCAAACGCGCTTCTTCACGACCGGCAATCAACTCAATCTGGAAACCCAAAATTTCTTCTGCGCGAACGATAAATTCGCTGCGATTACGTGCGACCCGCAGCGCGTTCGTCGCAACAACGGTGACCGCTTCAGGTTTAAAGTTACGTAGATGCTTGGCAAAACCCCGTAAACACTCCAAACCACGCTGCATCGACTCTTCACTCAAATAGCCACGCTCATTCAAGCCTGCGGCAAGCTGTACCTTTTCTCCACGCTTCTCGACCGTGCGTAACTCACCCTGCAGTTGCTGGGCAATAATCATATGAAAGCTGTTCGAACCTAAATCGATGGCAGCGATCTGGTTCGATGCTGGCTCTACTACATCTAGCTGATTTGAGCTTGGCTGACTAGGGTCTTGGTGATTATCGTCTGACATAGTTGAATTCTTACCCGAAGGCCTTATATAACAGTGACTGCATTGAATCATACGTGAATATGACAATGTTACGGAATAGCTGTTTTATACTAGTTCCGCATTTTTTGACTTGCGTCCTTAATCTGGCTCCGTACAATGCACACCTTTATAAATTCTGATAACTAAATTCCGGAGATATCCATGAGTGATAATATCTTAACCGTATCTGATGATTCTTTTGATGCTGACGTTCTAGGTTCTGATTTACCTGTATTGGTTGATTTCTGGGCAGAATGGTGTGGTCCTTGCAAAATGATCGCTCCAGTTCTTGAAGAGATCGCTGAAGAATTCGCTGGCAAAATCAAAGTTGCTAAATTGAACATCGACCAAAACGAAGCGACTGCCCCTAAGTTTGGTATCCGTAGCATCCCTACGTTGATGATCTTCAAAGACGGCAACGCTGAAGCGACTAAAGTAGGCGCATTAAGCAAGTCTGAGTTAATTGCTTTCATCGAACAAAGCATTTAATTAGACCTGCACCTAGTCCTGAACTAGGTGCAAATAGAGGTAAAGCATGACTTATAGTGCTTTATCTCTGTCTTTCCCTAGACAGCCCATAGCAAACCGTCTATATTAAATTCGTACAATATCTGGTCTTAACGGACAACTCCTCGATATATACCCACTCTTAGGTATATTTTTTATTCCTTAATAAGCATCAAAAAATTCTTATCCTATCTATGAATCTTACCGAATTAAAGCAAAAAGCCGTTCCAGAACTTCTGGATATCGCCAAAGAAATGGGCATCGAGCACGTAAGCCGTTCTCGTAAACAAGACATCATTTTCGCAGTCTTGAAAAAGCACGCTAAAAGCGGCGAAGACATCTACGGCGATGGCATTTTAGAAATTCTACAAGACGGCTTCGGCTTCTTGCGTAGCGCAACCTCTTCATACCTTGCTGGCCCAGATGACATCTATGTATCTCCAAGCCAGATCCGACGCTTCAACTTGCGTAAGGGTGATACCGTTGCTGGTAAGATTCGTCCACCTAAAGAAGGTGAACGTTACTTTGCGATGCTTAAAGTTAGCGAAATCAATGGCGATAAGCCTGAGAACGTTAAGAATAAGACCTTATTTGAAAACCTAACGCCTCTGTTTCCAGATGAAGCGTTGGTATTAGAAGTAGGTAACGGCTCTGCTGATGATTTGTCATCGCGTGTTATCGATCTAGTGGCTCCTATCGGAAAAGGTCAGCGTGGCTTAATCGTTGCACCACCTAAAGCTGGTAAAACCATGTTGCTACAGGGTATTGCTCAAGCAATTTCGCGCAACAACCCTGAGTGTGAATTGATCGTATTATTGATCGATGAGCGTCCAGAAGAAGTAACAGAAATGACTCGCTCAGTACGTGGTGAAGTTGTGGCATCAACATTTGATGAACCACCTTCGCGTCACGTTCAGGTAGCCGAAATGGTTATCGAAAAAGCTAAGCGCTTAGTTGAACACAAGCGTGACGTAGTGATTTTGTTAGACTCCATTACTCGTCTAGCCCGTGCTTACAATACCGTTGTACCTTCCTCTGGTAAGGTACTAACCGGTGGTGTTGATGCACACGCATTAGAAAAGCCAAAGCGCTTCTTTGGTGCTGCTCGTAACATCGAAGAAGGTGGTTCTTTAACCATCATCGCAACAGCACTAGTAGATACTGGTTCTAAGATGGATGAAGTGATCTACGAAGAATTTAAAGGTACCGGTAACCAAGAACTTCACCTTGACCGTAAAGTCGCTGAGAAGCGTGTTTACCCAGCGATCAACGTTCGTCGTTCAGGTACTCGTCGTGAAGATTTATTGATGTCTGACGCCGATCTTCAGCGCTTATGGATCTTACGCCGTCTGCTTGCAGAGATGGAAGATGTACCCGCGATTGAATTCTTGTTAGATAAGCTACGTCAAAGCGAAACTAATAATGAGTTCTTCGACTCTATGCGTGGCGGTAAAGCAGCTAAGAAAAAGTAGTCGTTTTATTTGCTGATAAAAAAAGCCCGATTCGCTTATGCTGATCGGGCTTTTTTGCGTCTAGCGCTTTAATTTATTATTGCAGAAACAAGCAGGCATAAAAAAAGCCGCTGATCTTTCGATAGCGGCTTCTTTAAGCTCTGCTCTTTAGATAAAGAGAAGAGCTGACAATGCCAGGGTGCTGAGACTGTCGTTATGCGAAGTTAAGCGGCTTCAGCCTCCATGGCGTCACGCACTTTCTTCATTGCATTCTTTTCTAACTGACGGATACGTTCTGCGGAAACGTCGTATTCAGCGGCTAGTTCGTGCAGAGTGGCCTTATCATCGGTCAACCAACGCTGCTGTAAAATATCTCGACTACGTTCGTCCAAGTTCGCTAGTGCCATATGTAGGCTAGTACTAGCAGCTTGCTCATTGCGGGTATTTTCAACCACCATGGCAGGATCAAAACGCTGATCTTCTAAATAATGGGCTGGGGCTTTGTACGCTGTTTCATCGTCTTCATCAGCGCCAGCATCGAAAGCGGCATCACGTGCCTGCAAACGACCTTCCATTTCAAATACGGTTTTTTGTTCTACGCCTAGTGCTTCCGCGATGTCTTTCGCTTCAGATTGCGACAACCAACCTAGCTTCTTTTTAGAGCTACGTAGGTTAAAGAACATTTTACGTTGCGCTTTAGTGGTCGCAACTTTCACAATGCGCCAGTTGCGCAAGATGAATTCGTGCATTTCGGCTTTGATCCAATGCACAGCAAAGGAAACCAAACGTACACCAACAGCAGGATCGAAGCGTTTAACCGCTTTCATTAAACCTACGTTGCCTTCTTGAATTAGATCACCTTGATTCAAACCATAACCAGAGTAGCTTTTTGCAATGTGTGCAACAAAGCGTAGGTGCGACATGATTAAACGACGCGCAGCCTCTAAATCCTCTTCATAATGAAGTAGGGTGGTTAACTCTCGCTCTTCTGCGATGCTTAGCACAGGCACAGAGTTAACCCGAGCCAAATAGGCTTCTAGGTTAGCGCCAGGGCTTAGGGCATCAATAGATTGCAAGGCAGTGTTCATCAATATTTCCTATTCAATTAATAAGTTCACAAGGAGTGTAGCACTCGTCTTTATCGAGTGCCATGGTGTTATTAAGTTCACCAGTGGAACAGTCCTTTTACTTTTCTTTGCATTAATTAATCTACAGCTGAAATGATTTTTTAAGGCTCAATCGCTACCAAATGACGCTGTACCGACCACCAAGAGCCTAATAGCCCCAGTACGGCTGCACTGAATATTAACCAACAAGTAGGCGTAAAGGGAAGAGGCTGTAAATAAAAGTCAGCTCCATATAACGCAGCAATGTCTGCAACAGGTCCTTGCAAAAGGATCCAGCACAGACCCAGCATCAACCAAGCGAGCACACCACCAATCGCGCCGTACCAGAATCCTGAATATAAGAAGGGACGTCGAACATAAGCATTAGTGCCGCCCACCAGCTTGATGACTCGAATTTCGTCGGTACGTGCGGCTATCGATAAGCGAATGGTATTACCCACCACCAGCACGATGCCTAAGGCTAATAAGACCCCAACAACGGCAACTAAGCGCTGAGCAAGGGCTAACAGTGCTAGTAAACGCTCAACCCACGCCATATCGACCTGGACGCTATCAACATGCTTAAACGACTTTATTTGGGCCACCAGCACATTCAGCTCATCTTTATCGATACCTAATGGGGGCTCGACCAGAAAAACAGCAGGTAAGGGGTTTTCATCTAAAAAGCTCAAGGCATCAGAAATGCCGCCATATTGGGTAAATTCTTCTAACGCTTGTTCGGGGGAAACATAAACGACTTTGTTAACGTCATCGAGAGTCGCTATCTTTAAACGCAGCGCGCTACTGTCTGTTTCTCGAATATCAGTTGATAGAAAAACGGTCATTTGGCCAGAAGCTTCAAAGTGGCCACTCAGCTGCTGTAAATTATTCACCGCCATATAAAGGGCGCCGGGTAATGTGAGTGCGATTGCGATCACTAACCATGTCAATAAGCTCGAAGCAGGGGTTGCGAGTAATTTGGCTAATGATTCTACCGCGACCATTTGATGATTGCGGAAGTAGGCACTGAATTTTTCACTCGCACCTAGCGTTGATGCTGAGGCCCCTTGCTGATTCATCGATTTATCAGACATGAGCGGCTCCATTGAAAGATTCCTGACCCGCAATCATTTGGCCATCTTGCAAAATCAATCGGCGTTTATTCATGCGCTCAACCAAGGCTATGTCGTGTGTCGCAATTAACACGGTCACGCCAACTTGTTGAAACTCGCAGAACAAGTTCATAATTTCAGCGGACAATTCAGGATCTAGGTTACCGGTGGGTTCATCGGCAATTAATAGTGCAGGCTTGTTCACAACTGCTCTGGCGATGCCTACGCGTTGTTGTTCGCCACCCGACAATTGAATAGGGTTGAGTTTTTCTTTGCCTAACAAGCCGACTTTATCTAGCGCGGCACGCACACGACGGCCGGTTTCTTTTAACGAGGTGCCCGCGATCAAGAGCGGCAGCGCTACGTTTTCGAAGACCGAGCGATCAAAGAGTAATTGGTGGTTTTGGAATACGACGCCGACTTTGCGTCTATGGTAGGGCACTAGACCTTCGCGCAAACGAGATAAGTTGCTGCCATCGACAACAACTTCGCCACGCGTAGGAACTTCCATTCGCATCATGAGTTTGAGCAGGGTACTTTTCCCGGCTCCAGAATGACCCGTAAGAAAAGCCATTTCACCACGGGCTAGCTCAAAGCTAACCCCACTAAGCGCTTCTTTACCTGACGAATAGCGCTTGCTGACACGATCAAAACGAACCATTGGCAAAGTGTGCTCTCCTTGCTACAGATTAAAACTGAGCGTTGATTGCGCTTTCGCTCACTATTGGCAGTAGGTATGTCCTTCTGCGGCACGCGGTGAATACATCCTTGTACGCTCGTATTTTGCATCCCTGCAAAATGACGGCCTAAAACGACACACCTACGACCAATACGCTAAAGCTGTAGCAATCAATTTATTATTATAATGAACAAGCTTAACGAACTATTTTATAAACTCTCTTTATCGAACAGCGCTCGGGTAAAGTCATTAGCATCGAATGGACGCAAATCATTAATACCTTCGCCAATACCGATAAAGCGTACTGGCAAGCCGAGTTGTTTCGCCAAAGCGAAGATCACACCGCCTTTCGCAGTGCCGTCTAATTTAGTCAGCGTTAAACCGGTAACACCCACAGACTTCTGGAACTGAACGGCTTGGTTAATCGCATTTTGGCCTGTGCCTGCGTCCAATACCAACATCACTTCGTGAGGTGCTTCAGGGTCAATTTTTTTCATGACACGAACGACTTTTTCTAGCTCGCCCATGAGGTTATCTTTGGTATGCAAACGACCAGCCGTATCGGCGATTAAAATATCGGTACCACGAGCGGTTGCTGCTTCCAGAGCATCATAAAGAACAGACGCACTATCAGCGCCGGTATGCTGAGCAACAACAGGTACGTCATTACGCTCGCCCCAAACTTGCAGCTGTTCAACAGCGGCCGCACGGAAGGTATCACCCGCCGCTAACATCACGGTCTTGCCTTTGGCTTGGAATTGCTTAGCCAACTTACCAATCGTAGTGGTTTTACCCACACCGTTAATGCCGACCATCAAGATCACATAAGGCTTGTTATTAGCGGAGTCGATCATTAAAGGCTGTTCGCAGGGCGCTAATACGTCTTGCAGCTCTTTGATCAAGGCTTCAAATAAGGCATCTGAATCGGTCAATTCTTTACGACCAACACGCTCAGTTAACTTGGCCATGATTTCTTGTGTCGCTTCTACACCGACATCGGCCATCACTAGCTGAGTTTCTAGATCTTCTAAAAGATCATCATCAATTTCTTTTTTACCCAAAAGAAGATTAGCAACGCCATCACTGAAACCCGTACGAGTTTTGCTCAGACCTGTCGCTAAACGGCTAAAGAAGCCTTTTTTCTTTTCTGTCGATGCAGCTTCAACTTGATCGCTGCTATCTTTGAAAAATACCGTATCTTCGCTAGGCAGCTCACCGGCTTTCGCCATTTCGGCGGCTGGCTCAACGTCGGCCGTTTCTGGTTCGCTTACGTCGGCACTTTTTACGGTACTTTCAACGGCACTGTCTTCGACACGATCAATACTGACGTCAGCAACAGCTTCGGTGGTATTTTCAACTGTGTTTTCAGTGACTTCGACTGCCTTTTGACTGTCGTCGGCTTGTTTTTTCTTACGCTTAAAAATATCAAACATTAGTGGTTCTCGAATCTATCGCTCGAATAAGATTTATTTGCGGTCTATCCTATCACCTATCGTCTGTTGTGAATAATACAAGGAAGCAGAATGAACCTACGTTTCAGTCGTTCATCACTCAATATAATTATTTTTATCTGCATTATTTTAATTGGCTGGGCCAGTATTAATAAAAACCGCACCACTGATGGCGATAATGACCGCACCATTGACCTTCCTCTTTTGGGTGAATTAAATGAAAAAATCTGGACTAGCCATGAAGGTATTCAGGTAACTTGGCAATCCCGTTTAGACACTGATTTCCAAATTCGTATCCGCGGCCAGCGGCAAGTATTAGATAGCGTATTACCTACGACAGGTGATATTAAATCTACGCTCATCAGTTGGCAGGGGGATTATTGGCAGTGGGATCTCAATTTAGGCGCAGACTTTGAACTGGGTTTATCGAAACTCAGCCAGCACATCAATGCCTTTCCTGCGTCATTAAAAGGTCAGCCAGCCATCATTGTTTTACAGGGTCCTTGGAGTGCAGACATCGCTCGCCTAACCAGCGCAAGCATGATCAAAAGCTTAGAACTTAAACCTTTAGAACTGAAATCAGCAGTTAAGCAGGCAAGCACCTCTCAGCATTCCTGTCCTTGGCAGCCAGTGAGCGCTCAATTTTGGCTGCAAGATCAGCTGAGCAATGCAAACCAAAGCCGCGCTGATATCAACAAGAAGCAATGGCGAGTCTCACACTGGCCAACTCTCGCGCCGATTAACGAAGACTCTCTATATGCTTGGAAGCAAACTTTCGTTCAGCAATGGCAATTAAATTGGCAAGACCCCGCAACTCAATTCGACATACTGGCCGACCTCGCATACTATCGCCTGCCTCAAAACTACCTGTTACAAGGGTATTGGGGCATTAACGCATTAGGTGTTGAACAGTTAGAGAATTATTTAAGTCAGTGCCAAGCATCAGAACAAACACTGCATGCGTCCGAGTAACAGCTTAGCATTTCAAATATTGAGCGCTTTAGAAATTTAGGTAGTATCCGTCATGGCGAAAAAGAAAAGCAGCAGCAATAAAACGAGCATGCGCAGAGGCTCGCAACAACTTAGAATTATTGGTGGTGATTGGCGCTCTCGCCGTATTCAATTTGCCGATGCACCTGGCTTACGCCCAACCATGGATAAAGTACGCGAAACCGTCTTTAACTGGCTGCAATGGGATATCGAAGGCAAGATTATCTTAGATGCCTTCGCGGGTAGTGGCGCTCTTGGCTATGAAGCCTTAAGCCGTGGCGCTAAAGAAGTGACCTTCTTAGAATTTAACGCTACTGCGGCAGGCTGTATCCGTGAATCATTACAATCGCTAGAGGCTAGCAATGCCCACGTACACCAAACCGACGCCATTGCTTGGTTAGCGCAAAATACCGAACTAGACCAATTCGACGTTATCTTCCTCGACCCACCGTTTGGCCGAGATTTGCTGAAACCTGCGGTCGACATCATTGCTGAGAAAGCTCAAGCTGGCTGTTTAGTGTATGTTGAAGTTGAAGCCAAAGCCGACCTATCTTGTATTCCAGACAACTGGTTAGAGACCAAGCGTAAAGATGCGAAAGAGTTTAGCTTTATGTTGTTTGAAGTAGAGTGATAGCCTCTAGAAAATAGAAGCCATTACCAACAGAACAGAAAGGAGCCGATCTAAAGCAGTAAGCCCGATTACAACCACTCGGGCTTAGGAATAAAGGCTTCTTGCATCGCTTCTACTTGCTCACGATACGCTTCCGTTAAATAAGGTCTTTCTAGCTGGAAGATCTGATAGATCCCTCCTTTTAGCATGTCCTGAGTAATACTCTCATTAGCATCCAATAATAAATTGCACTGCAAAAATGAGTACCAGGTCGTCACCACAATCCAAGTATTTAATGCCAAACCTTCCACATCGCGCGGACTAATTTGAATGATTTTAGCGTCGTGTAATCCCTGATAAATCGCTTGTGTCTTTTGTTGGCTGCGGCGATAAAAATCACGATAACGGGCATGCAGCTTTTCATCGGCTAATAACAGGTGCTCCATATCGCGATGAATAAAGCGGAACTCCCACAATCCCTGAAAAACTTTTTGCAAATAATTCAGTTTATCGGTAATCGTCAGCTGGCGACCAGTAGGAACATCCAAGTTGCTATCGATAAATCCCTCATACTGAAGGAACAGCTCAAAGATGATTTCTTGTTTATTTTTAAAGTGGTAATACAAGTTGCCTGGCGACATCTCGAGATGCGCAGCAATATGATTGGTCGTTACCTTGCGTTCGCCTTGTAGATTAAACAATTCTAAAGCAGCGGCGAGAATACGGTCACGGGTTTTCATGCAGTTGTATGCTTCCTATCATCATCGCCCATCAATTTACGGGCAATACATTATAAACGGTATTTATAAACGGTATTTATAAATTTTAAATATCTATTATGGCTGCTGCTATTGACAGTTTAGAGTAATAACTCTAATAATACCCGTAGAATAATTATTATCACTCTTATTACCTCTCTTTCGGAGCTCATTATGGTTGCCAATACTGCAGAAGTTATCTCTCTAGACACTGAAATTGTTCGCTTAAAAGAGCTCTTTAGCCTTCAGAAAAGTGCCTATGGTAAAACATTGATGCCTACGGCCGATCAGCGTATTAGCCATTTAAAAGCTCTGAAAGAAGTTACTTTAAAGTACCAAGATAAGTTAGCCGAAGCGGTTAACGAAGACTTTAGCTGCCGCTCAAAAGATGAAACCTTAATTGCTGAGATCCTTACCAGCATTGAAGGCATCAACATGTCGATCAAGAAAACACGTAAATGGATGAAGCCAAACAAACGTGGCGTAGGCATGCTATTCGCCCCGGCTAAAAACGAAGTTCGCTATCAGCCTTTAGGGGTTGTCGGCATTATCGTTCCTTGGAACTACCCAATCTTTTTGGCTATTGGCCCTCTGGTTGCTGCACTATCGGCTGGTAACCGCGCCATGATCAAGATGTCAGAATTCACGCCATCGTTGAATAAAGTATTCAAAGAGATGATCGCTGAAGCTTTTGACGAAAACCGCGTTTGCATTATTGAAGGCGAAGCGGATGCGGCTATCGCATTCACCGAACAGCCTTTTGATCACATCTTATTTACTGGTTCTACTGCCGTTGGCCGCCACGTAATGGCTGCAGCAGCGAAGAATCTAACACCCGTTACATTAGAGCTTGGTGGCAAATCACCGACCATCGTATCGAATCACGTACCGATGAAAGATGCGGCAGAGCGTATTTGCTTCGGCAAATCGATGAATGCAGGCCAGACCTGTGTTGCGCCAGATTACATCCTAGTGCCAAAGGCAAAAGAAGAAGAGTTCGTTAAAGCGTATATCGCAGCCTTCAGCAAAATGTACCCAAGCCTTAAAAATAACGATGATTACACAGCGATCGTTAATGACCGCCAATATCAGCGCTTATCCAGCTGGATTCAAGATGCAAAAGCGAAGGGGGCAAAATTAACAGAAATTAACCCAGCGAAAGAAGATTTAAGTACTGGCCGTAAATTAGCTCCTGTTTTAGTTCAGGGCTTAAAAGCAGACATGACGATTGCTGAAGAAGAAATTTTCGGTCCTATTTTACCGATCATCAGCTACGACTCGATGGACGAAGCCATCGCGTATATTAACGATCGCCCACGTCCTTTAGCCTTGTACTATTTTGGTTATGACAAGGCTGAACAAGACTACGTTCTCGACAATACACATTCAGGCGGCGTAAGCGTAAACGATACGCTAATGCACCTTGCACAAGAAGATATGCCTTTTGGTGGCGTAGGTGACTCCGGCATGGGTCACTATCACGGAAAAGAAGGTTTTATTACTTTCTCGAAAGCAAAAGCCGTTCACCGTAAAGGGCGTTTCTCTACCGGCAATCTAGCGTATCCTCCTTATGACAACTCGATTCGCAAAATGATTTATACATTCTTTATTCGCTAAACACGTTGATCTGTTATCCACCGCACTCATTCACGTTAATTTTAAAATGAGTGAGCGGTGGGCATAATTATAATAATGAGTTATTAAGAGAGCTAAGATGACGACTCCACTCGAACAAGCACTACCAACCACTCGCCGAGGTTTTTTACAGCTCGGCCTTATGGGCACCGCAACCCTAGCATTGGGTAGTACCGTTGCAACACTCACGGGTTGCACATCGCCACTAGAAAAAAACTCAGAATATAAGTTTCTACAACCAAACGATCGTGAATTTTTTGCAGCTTTAATTCCTGCCGTTTTAAATAAAGGTTTCCCGGGTGAGCTAAGCCACGACGCAGCTATTAAGCGAACGTTATTGGCATTAGACGATCTGATTTATACCTTGCAGTATCACAACCGCATTCAAATGCGTCAGTTGTTTGATGCCTTATCTTTCGCACCTATTCGTATCGCTGCTGGCGCCTCATGGGCAAGCTGGAAAGATATGAGTCCTAAGCAAATCGATGATTTTTTAGTAGGCTGGCGTGACAGCATGATCCCGCAAAAACGTATGGGCTATGTTGCTTTAAGCAAGCTCATCGGTATTAGCTGGTACTCCCAACCAGAGTCTTTTGTGTCCACGGGTTACCCAGGGCCACCGACAAAAATTCCAACACCCGTCGCTGGAAAAATCAGCGTCTCATCTATGTCTGCGGAGAATAGCTAATGGCTAAGAAAGTATTTGAAGAAATCCGTGGTATTACCGACCCAATATTAGAAGGTATCAGCAACGGCTGGATTACTCTAGATGCCGGTGAATATACCGAGAATGCAACCCTAGAAGCTGACGTTGCCATTATCGGAACGGGCGCAGGCGGTGGCACCACCGCAGAGATTTTAGCCAAGGCGGGTTTGAAAGTTCTTCTCATTGAAGAAGGCCCATTAAAAAGTACCAACGACTTTAAAATGGACGAACGCCAAGCGTATAAAGATCTATACCAAGAAAACGCAGGCCGTATGAACAAAGACGGCAGCATGTCGATTTTACAAGGTCGTTGCGTCGGTGGCACAACGGTTATCAACTGGACTTCTAGTTTCCGTACGCCAGATCAAACGCTGCAGTACTGGGGTGATAAATTCAGTACCAAAGGCGTTTCTAAAGAAGAAATGGCACCGTGGTTTGCGAAGATGGAAGAGCGTCTTAACATCGCACCTTGGGCTTTCCCTGCCAACGAAAACAACGCGGTATTAAGCCGTGGTGCAGATGCCTTAGACATTCCTTGGAAGGTCATTCCTCGTAATGTTGCCGGTTGCTGGAACCTGGGTTATTGCGGTACAGGCTGCCCAACGAATGCTAAGCAATCGATGCTAGTCACTACCATTCCAAGTGCCATGGATGAAGGCAGTCAATTATTATACAGCGCTCGCGCTGAACGCTTAATAATGGACGATAAAAAAGTAACCGGCATTGAAGTGACTGCATTGGATAAAAGCTATCGCCCAACGGGAGTTAAAGTTACCGTTAAAGCGACCACTGTCGTATTAGCGGCAGGTGGTATTAACGGCCCAGCAATGATGCTACGTTCGAAAGCACCCGATCCAAAAGGCTTAGTTGGTAAGCGTACTTTCTTCCACCCAACTATCTTTTCATTTGCCTCATTTGAAAATGAAATCAATCCTTATTACGGCGCGCCGCAGTCAATTTATTCCGATCATTACCAGTGGGATACCGTCGACGGCCCTGTTGGCTATAAGTTGGAAGTACCACCACTGCACCCTGGCCTCACATCCGTATTATTGATGGGTCACGGCGAAGCCCAATTTGATGAAATGAATAAGTTACCCAACTTAAGTTCAATGATTGCTTTATTACGTGATGGCTTCAACGAAGACTCCCAAGGTGGCGCGATTGAACTAGCTGATGATGGTTCCGCCATTATCGATTACCCGATAAACGATTATCTGTGGGAAGGCGTTAAGCGTACGCATTTATCAATGGCTGAACTGCAATTCGCGGCTGGTGCAAAAGCAGTAAGACCTGCTCATACCGAAGCCAAGTGGGAAACCTCTTGGGAAGATTCCAAAGCCGCAATCAATAAACTCGATTACAGTGCTAGCCGTGCATTAGTGGGCAGTGCTCACGTGATGGGCGGTATGACGATGGGTGAAGATTTAGATCAATGTGTTGTTGGTAGTGATGGTAAATACCATTACCTAGATAACTTATACGTGATTGATGGCTCGGTATTCCCAACCAGTATTGGTGCCAACCCACAGCTTTCTATCTATGGCATGTCGTGTCGTTTAGCGACGGGCTTGGCTGAGAAACTGACGGGTAAGAAGTTAAGTTAATTGCTAACTTAATGAGCTAAAAGCAGCGGCGCTGAGAATTCACGCCGCTGCGCTCTAAGTGTTAATCTATCTTAATTCCTAATCTTCTTTCTTCGATCCCAACCATTTTTGCATAACCGTAGTAGCAACTAAATCTCCGGTCACATTCACCGACGTTCTACACATATCTAAAATTCGATCGACCCCTAATATCAAAGCAATGCCTTCTGCAGGAATACCTACACTCGCCAAAACAGTCGCTAAAATCACAATACCGACACCCGGTGTCGAAGGCGAACCAATCGACGCGCCGACCGTGGTCACCGCGAGTAAAATAATTTCATTCATCGAAATATCGATCGCAAATACCTGCGCCAAAAATACCGCCGCAATCACCTGATAGATAGCCGTACCATCCATATTGACGGTTGCACCTAATGGAATAACAAACCGTGCGGTCGACTCATCAACACCCAAATCATGCACGGCTGTTTGTAATGAAAGCGGCATCACGGCAGCGGAACTCGACGTTGAAAATGCTAATAGCTGAGCAGGTCGAATCACCTTCATAAATTTCCAAATATTTTTACGCGCAACCAAACCGACAATCAGCATATAAAAAACGAACAGCAAAAATAAACCCAACAATACCGTTCCGACATAGGCCGACATGCCCAACAAAACATCAAAACCTACTCGAATAGAAATGTCGGCAATCAAACCAAATACCGCGAAAGGTGCGAGCAACATGGCCCAGTTAACCACCTTCATAGACACTTCTTGAATGCCCTCAATCACTTGGCGTAAAACACTGGCACGAGACGGCGACACACTGGTTAATGCTAATCCCATAATGATCGAATAAATCACCAACTGCAGCATGCTCTGATCCATTTGAGCTTGGGTCAGATTCGTAGGAATAAGCTGACTGATACGTTCGGGGATTGAAGTGCTAGATGACTCACTGATACTGCTAGGCACTGCCATAGATGACAGATCAAAAGCCGTTACATCAACGTACAAACCCGGCTTTAATAACAGCGCGATCGTGATGCCAATAGAAACCGCTATCGTGGTGGTAACGACAAAATAAGGGGCGATACGCAGGCCAACGTCTTTCAGCGTATTACTATCGCCCGAGCCACCCACACCCAGCATGATAGACGTAATCACTAAGGGAATAACGACCATTTGGATGAGGTTTAGAAAAACGGTGCCGGGTAATTTCAACCATTCGGCAACGCGATACGCGGTTGCCGCTTCAAGCGCTTGGCCACCTTCAGGTGATATCCAGCTACCAACAATAATACCCAGAATTAAGGCGAATAAGATTTGCGCCCAAAGCTGGCTTCGAAACAATCGAATGATGACATCAAAGCCATCTTCTTCTAGTTGTTTTAGCTGTTTTTCGAACCGTGCCATGCCCATTGCCTTTGAAAATTAAAAGTATAACCAGCGTACTGATAAAGTCATTAATCTGGATCAAAAACAAAAGGGAAAGTCCCCCTATTAGCTAGAATAAGGCATCTTTAATTTAGTAGTGGTAACGACAAGAGATTATCGTCAGGTGTGTATCATTAACGGCATAAACCAATCTATTGGTATCGTCGATTCTGCGTGACCAAAAACCCGCTAAATTTTCTTTCAAAGGTTCAGGTTTACCAATACCTTCAAAAGCTGAGCGCTTGGTATCCGTGATTAATTTATTAATCCGCTTAAGTGTTTTTTTATCCTGACTTTGCCAATACACGTAGCTACCCCACGCTTCATCAGTCCAAGCTAAGATTCGGCTCATTCAAGCAAACCTTTTTCCGTCGCTTGACCTGCATTGTATTGAGCGATGGATTTGTTCAGGTGAGCCGCATTCGCTGGTGAGCGCGTTAAATGAATCGTTTCCATTAAGCTATTGTAATAATCCATCGACATCACAACCGCATCTTCAGCATCTCGGCGAGTGATCACTGTGCAGTCAGCATCATTAACGACACCATCTAGAACAGATTTAAGACCATTTCGGGCTTCAGTAAAAGAAACTATACGCATAGCGGCCTCTATATTCAGTTGTACATAATATAGACAAGTTTAACGTATAAGGTCGACATGTACAAGATATTGCACATATAACTATATTAAGCAAAAAGGAACACGACTATTCCGGCTGAAACAGAGCCAGCAACTCGTCTGAGGAAAGAGCCCCACGCAGACGTTTGATCTTGCCCTTCAGTGGAAAAAAGTAACTTCTTGGCAGGTCGCCATACCAGCGTGGATCAATGTCATAACGCAGTTTCTCTTCGTCGCTATTGGCAAAACCCCAATTATCTAACTCGGCTAAATTAAACTGCTTAAGTATCTTCTTCACGCGCACCTGTTCATCCACCGCATCGGTATTAATAAGTGTTAATTGATAAGCAGGGAATTGCTGGTGCAGGTCGGATATTTTTTCGAGTTCTGTGATGCAGGGTGGGCAATCAAACGACCACAGGATCACTAGGTGATCTTGTTGATTCTTGTCGGTAACGATCTGTTCAAAACTACCGATATCGAACGTCTGCAAGCTAACAGGGGAATTAGCTTGCACAACGGATGCTGTTAAAAATAAAACGCTAATCAGCCAACAAGATAATCGGTTCATTTAGTATCTGCCGCAAGCGGAGTGAAACGATAGCCTTCATCCTGAGTATGCCAGCTTAAATACACAGCCTTTGAATTCTTAACTAATAGCGGATGATCTGAAGAGCCTGCAGTGGTGCTGATTACCTTATTCTGACTCCAACTAAGGCCAGCGTCTTTCGAAGTCTTCATTAAAATATCGGTTTTCTTACCATCAAATTCTTTCCACACTAAAAATACGGTTTGATTCACGCCATCTTGATCAAGAGTCGCAACATAAGGATGCGCAGACTGCTTATCGGCTTGGCCAAACCCCATCGCGTTATAAGCGTTTGAACTGTTGCCGTAAAAGAGAACATTAGCTGTATCAGTGTCATTAAACCAAGTCGAGTGAACAACATTATTGCCATCAACGTCTAACGCTGGGCCATGATGCGGGCAGCCATTTATTTTCCACTGCTCGTTGCTCAAGCGTATTTTCTTCGTAGGTTTAAGTGCAGAGCTGAAAGTTATTAAACTGTGGTCACGAATTTGATTCTTAGCGTCATTACCATAAATATCACGCCAAGCGATCACGGGTAAATTGTTGTTATCTAATGCCATGGCGATACGACAACACACACACGAGTTATCCGATAGATTCATGTTCTTACTGAACGTCTTACCTTGGTCAGCGGAATAGCTGTAATACAAAGCACCGCCGATATATTCCTGCTGTTTATCTTTTGCGGCTTGCTGGTCGCGTTTATCCAACCAACTTATAAACACCTTACCGTCATCACTCACCACCATGGAATCAAAGCGATGGCTGATTTCCTGCAGATCGTCATTCACCGTAATTGGCTGGCTAAAACTTTGCCCACCATCAACCGAGCGACTAAAACGGATATTACCGGTATAGAGTTTATTTAAAGACTGGGTCCACGAAATATAAATATTACCGGCTTTATCCAACTGAATCTTGGCGCGGTTTTCAGCGCGGGCGGCAATTTTTTCAGGAGCGCGATTCACAATCGAAGGGGCCGAATACGTTTTGCCTTGGTCACTCGAATGCTGCACATAAACATGGCCAGCAAATACCCAAGCTAACCAAAGTTTGCCATCAGGGCCAAAGCTCGCAGACGGAGCCTTGGCACACTTTAACGAGGCAATGGTACACGTCGTTCCATTCTTACCTTTTCCAGCAGCAGAGCCGCTGTGCTGCATCGCGTTACTACTAAAAGCCAGTAAGGCGATAAACAAGAATGAAACGAGCCTGATCATGTGCATAATTCTCTAAATAAAATATAAAGATTCATTGTTGGGTAATTGTGTAGCAAATATGCGAGGCAGGGAATGCCGAACCTAAGGCTACAGGGAGGTATTTACGCCGTTTTGCGGAATAAATACCCAACCATGAATCTGTCCCGACTAAAACGAATAGCTAGCAGATAAATAAGCCGTGCGTGGCATACCTGGAGCATATTCAAACTTCTCACCAGAATATTGGCCTGCTGCTTTATAACTAGCATTCGTCGCATAGGTCTTATCTTCTAGGTTCATAATACGCGCACTCATCTTAAATTCTGGCGTCACTGGGTAGTTAAAACGCAGGCTCAACAACTGGTGGCCATTGTAGGTTTGAGTATTTTTCTGATCCATCCAGTATTGCCCTAGGTGAACAAATTCTAATTCCACCTTACCGCCATTCAACTGACTCGGGTGGTAGGCCACAGCCACATTACCAATATCTCTAGGTGCAGCGACAATTTCATTTCCACTGTAGTCAGTATCGGCTTTTGGCTGCCAATCTTCATAAGTGAATTCAGTATAGGCATACGATACCGCAAGATCGACATCGGCATGCAACGGCGTAGTTAAACCGGTTTCAATACCTTGGTGCAAGGTCTTACCCGCATTCTGTGTTTCTCTATTATTGTCAGCATCGGTGTAAGTTAAAATGTCGTCTTCTTTCACCATGTAATAAACCGAGATCTCATAATTCACTTTGCTCTCTGTGTTACCACGCAAACCAATCTCATAGTTATCCACTTTCACAGGCTCAAGCTTCACCGTATTGGTCGACTTACCCTGACGGAATAACTGACCCTGCGACGGCACTCTAAACGCATGGCGGTACGATGCGAACGTATTCAAGTGATCGCTAATCGCATAGGTTAAACCTAACTTAGGGCTTAAGTGTTGATACTCAACATCGGTATCTTCAGGGCGTCTATGGTTGCCCGTATCAATGTCCGTTAAATTGTTTTCATAGTCATAACGCATATGGTCAAAACGTAAACCCGCGTTCACACGTAACTTATCGGTCGGCGACGTTTCAACATGGGCATAAGGCGAGATCGACGAAAAGGTCACATCGTAGTCATACAGCTTTTCTTCAACCGTATAAGCAACGTAGTAATTGCCTTCTTGGGTTGGATCGATTCTATTTTGATCCATTGAACCTGGGCTGTAATCAATATCAGTACCCACAATTAAACGCGTACGCATTGGGGCAAAGTCTTGACGATATTTCATCATCACACCCGCCGACTTGTTTTCGGTTTTATAGGTATTCGGATCGTAGCTCAACGACCAGTTCGGTAATAGCTCCATGCTGTTATAGCGGAAGTAAGGGGTAATACTATAAAGACTCGCACCCACTTCTTTTTCGAACGCACTGGATAAACGCAGCGACTCAACTTTGCGCATAGAGATGGGCGTGTAGTTACGCGTTGGATGATTTTTATAATCGTCTTCTAACAAACGCGAAGAACCCGCGGTTTGCTGATCAATGTTCGATACGTTCAAAACGGTTTTAACTTTAGTACCGTCATCTAAAAAAGAATCCAAACGGAAGTTAGCACTTTGACGATCGTACTCGGTAGAATCTCTCCAGCCATCGGTATGAGTCAGGTTCAAATCGGCACGAATACCATGATTCAAACTTGCAGTACCACCACCAATTAACAAACGCTGCCAGCCAAAACTGCCCACTTCTAAACTCACATCCCCTTCAGTCTCTTCCGGTGCCGCCTTAGTACTCACGTTAATCACCGCCGCCATCGCATCACTGCCATGCAACGCACTGCCTGGGCCTTTGCTGACTTCAATGCCCGCCGACTGCGGCACATTGATTTCATATAACGCGTTGTGATTAAAGAAACCCGTCGAACGTGTTGGAATACCATCTTCTAAATATAGATACACAGCACTGGTGCTGATGGGCTGACGAATCGCCGTCATGTGGCCTTCGCCACCGGTCACATTCACGTGTACACCCGGCATGCGGTTTAAAACTTCAGAAGGATGACCAGGCTGTAAAAAGTTAATGTCTTTTTGGCTAATTTGGCTGGTGCTGGCAGATGTTTCAGACTTTAACGCGGCTTCGCGGGTATCGGTAATCGTGACTGGGGCAAGTTCAATCTCGTCGCTATTAACTTGTACGGCGAGTGTAAAAGAAGGATATAGAAGGGTAGCAATGGCTAACACTAACAGCTGCTTATGTTTCATTTTCAACTTCGCTATAAAGGAAATACATGAAAGGAATAGCGTGCAGTTTATAGAGGCAGTCTATATTTTAGAATGTGACACATTGTCACACCACTGACTTAGGTCATAATAATGAAGGGTTATTCATAAATAGCACCGTTGTGCTTGAGCCAACCATCTTGATGCCGACCTGCAGGGTCGTGATGAGTCCAATGTATGACACCCCCTTTGCTATTCCATTCATATTCGCCATTAAATTCAACGACATCGCCCCTGCGTAGAGAGGTTATTTTGGAAGCAAGATCTATGTTGTGTGCCACTAAAACTGTTTGGTTATTAGAGAGTTTTAGAATGAAGCGTTGGTGGCGTGAGCCTTTGTTGTCATCAGAAAGAAGTTTAACAACAGTTCCTCTGCTACTTACTTGCAAATCACTCGTTTGAGTGGAATAAGCTGATGATATTTTATTTACATCATCAGCATTAATATTGATGCTTGCGAATACGATAAAAATTGAAAAGAATATATGTTTCATCTATGAACTCTACTTATTTTAAACGTATTTTTGTGGCTGTAACGATGTTTGATAAACGTGTTATACGTTGACTTCATACTTGAGATCATTGACTTCGTCACCGGTCATTCCACGGAAACCCCATTGGTGAGGAGCTTGTTCTTTAATGATAACTTCTACATCAACGGGTAATATTAAAAGCTGACGCTCTATTTCTTGGAATAATGATTTAATAAGGTCTTTCTGTGTTTCAATTTGACGGCCAGCCATCATATTTATTTCTATGACGGTATATGCGTCAGTACGCCCACCAGGGTAATAAAAATCTTCTCTATCCATTGGTATAAAACGATGTGCACGCTTGTCTTCTGGAAAACCCAAAACTGATTGCATACAGCCATGTATTACATCGGACAGTTTTTCTTTTATCGGATTTAGTTCTTCTTTTATACCGTAAATTACGATCATATTCGTCCTTGATCACGTATAACGAGGCTGTAGAAAAACCTGATTTAAGACAGTCATCCCTTACGCCTTCTTTCTAAATTTATTTACGCACTAATTTGCCAGATATTACGTAACTTGCAACTCAATTCATCACTTTGATGATAAAACTGCTTACAACTCATTCTATGTAGCCCTATTATGCTGCTAATCGCCCATAGTTCGCTAACTTCTCGATATTATGAACCATATA
>Ga0105348_1000407_pt1 | contig 32084 bp, 30 predicted proteins | sample EN8Hudsemesocosm_2_FD_83504 | JGI IMG/M metagenome (GOLD analysis project Ga0105348, IMG submission 83504) | Methane-oxidizing microbial communities from mesocosms in the Hudson Canyon - EN8C Hudson Canyon | ecosystem: Environmental > Aquatic > Marine > Cold seeps | place: Hudson Canyon... | reverse complement strand
GCTGAGTACTATTCAATTAACATCTAGCCAAATAAACTTACCTTTCATTGATCTATTTCAGACAAATTGCTTCACTATTTAATACAATAGCGCTGATATCATCTTAGGTGAAAAAAGGCTCATAAATGATGCAAATTACCGATTTAGAACAAGAACAAAAATTAACGCCAATATTGCGTTTAGGCTTTCGCCCTTTCTTTCTGAGTGGTGCAATATTTGGCGTAATCGCCATTATTCTGTGGCTGTTAATGTACAAAGGCTCGGTTAGCTTTGCTCCACTAGGAGGTGGTTACTGGTGGCATATTCATGAAATGATATTTGGTTTTGGCTGCGCCATCATTGCTGGTTTTTTACTCACCGCAGTACAAAATTGGACCGGCGCTAGAGGCGCTCAAGGCAATACGCTACTTGGTTTATGGCTACTTTGGTTAGCTGGACGAATTTTATTATTAATGCCTGAGTTACTCGGTGCCACAATAACCGGTTTGGTTGATATTGCCTTTTTACCGGCTGTTGCTTACGTCTTGGGTAAACCTATTATTGCTATCAAACAATATCGTAATTTATTTTTTGTACCTCTATTAGCTTTGTTCACTTTTGCCAATATAGAGATGTATCTTGCCCTTTATTATCCAAAAACTTTCAGCATCAATTTTGCTGGTTACGCTGGTGTGATGTTAGTGACTTTTTTAATGTCGGTTATGGCTGGACGTGTCGCTCCCATGTTTACCGCAAATGGTACGAAAACGGCCAAAGCGACTCCACTACCTTGGCATGATAAAGTTGCTAACGGCACGCTAGCCATCGCTATGTTAAATTTATTATTACAACCTGTGGTTGGCTTTTCAGCGTTATTCTTTGGCGTATTACTTATTATTGCTGGTGTTTTTCAAACATTACGTTGGTTAAGGTGGCGACCTTGGATCACCCTGAGTGTGCCACTGCTTTGGTCAATTCACGGTGCAATGAAATTTATTTGCTTTGGTTTAATCGTCTTGGGAGTAAGTTATATCATTGCTGATGTTCCCAGCAATCATGTATGGCATCTATTAACGGTAGGCGGCATGGGCGGCTTGATTTTAGCGATGATCTCAAGAGTGTCACTTGGACATACCGGCCGACCATTATCACCACCCAAATCAATGAATATTGCTTATATCCTAATTAGTCTAGCGGCGATAGTGCGTACCTTTGGTCCATGGGGGATACCTGAAAAAACTTTATTGTTTATCGATATTAGTGGCGGATTGTGGATTATGGCATTTGCTATCTTTATTATTACCTACGGCCCTATGTTAATGAGTGCTAGAAAGGATGGACGACCTGGTTAAGAGTATCTACATGAACACATGACTATCTAACCCGAGCCGAGGTTATTTACCAAGAAGTGTTGCCATAGCCACATAAACTAAAATAACATAGTCAAGTAAACACCGAGCCAGCGAGTGGCTAAACTCGCTGGCTTTTTTTATTGATAAATCAGCCCTTAGTTGAGTAGCTTACATGCGAGCAGTATTCTTAGATAAACAAACGTTTAGCGCTTCAATTGTGCTTGATGGTATAGCACAACAAGTGAATGAATTAACTTGTTATGATAATACCTCACCAGAAGACATCACTTCACGCAGTTTAGATGCCGAAATTATTATTACTAATAAAGTGGTATTAAACGCTGAAATATTAGCAAAGCTGCCTAATTTGAAGCTGATTTGTATTAGTGCCACTGGCTTTAACAATGTTGATATTGAGGCGGCACAAAGGCTTAACATCGCGGTGACCAATGTCAGCGGTTATGCCGGACAATCTGTTGCGCAATATGTTTTCGCTCAATTACTCAATTATTTCCAGCACACCACTCACCACAATAACAATACTAAGCAAGGCTTATGGGCAAGTAGTTCAAGTTTTTGCTACCACGGAGATGGCTTTAGTGAGCTAGCCGGCAAAACCCTTGGTATTATTGGCTATGGTAATTTAGGCAAAGCAGTTGCCAATATAGCTCAAGCATTTAACATGAAGGTTTTTATCAGTGAGCGTCCGAACAGCAAAGAGATCCGTCCAGGAAGACTTGCTTTTAGTGATGTTATTGAACAAGCTGATATAATTAGTTTGCACTGCCCGCAAACGGTCGACACCGAGCAGCTAATCAACGAAGATGTATTGTCTCGTATGAAAAGCAGTGCAGTGTTAGTTAACACCGCCCGCGGTGCTTTGGTCGATGAAAGCGCATTATTAAGTGCCTTACAGAATAAAGAAATTGCCTTCGCCATTTTAGATGTGTTGACGACAGAGCCACCAAGTTGCGACCATCCATTAATAAACAGTGACTTAGATAATTTGAACATAACAGCTCACATTGCTTGGGCAAGTACTGAAGCACAACAGCGCCTTATCAACTTGTTATGTGACAATATTATTGCCTTTAACAATGACAAAATTTTAAATCGCTTAGATTGCAACACTGCCATTTAAGCCCAGAACCAGTTTAAGTACCCTATTTCCTATGACAAATAAAGCCGCTAACATTAAATACCTGCCACTCACTCAAGCGTACTTTTCACAAGTAGTTACCCTGGCTAACCAAGTTCACGGTGATGGCTATTTAGACCATGAAAAACTTGAGCAATGGACATTAAAGGGCATAGTCAAAGACATAAACTGTAGCTTTGTTGCCATACTCGATGAGCAAGTCATTGGCTTTCGCAGCACATACTCGGCTAACCAATGGTCAATTGATCAATGGTGTAGCCCAACACTATGGAAGCTAGACAGTAATAAATGCTGCTACTTTAAATGTAATACTGTTGATGAAAAATATCGTGGCTTAGGTGTCGGGAAAAAGCTTTTACAACTTGCCATCGAAGCCGCTAAACAGCAAGGGGCTCAGGCAGGCATTAGCCATTTATGGAAACAGAGCCCAAATAATAGTGCCGTTGCTTATTTCACTAAATGTGGAGGACAACTGATCAAGTCACACCCAGGCAAGTGGAATGAAGAGAGTAAACAGGGTTATGATTGTGTTTTTTGTGGTTTTGATTGTCGCTGCGAAGCTGCTGAGATGATTATCTATTTCAGTGATAATTAATCTCTCTGCTAAAACCTTAACGCTAATTGTTACTAATTAGTGCTATCGTTAAGTAACCTTTTCAAATGCTTAAAGATATCTTCATCAAATAACGCAAGACCTGTTCGGGTTATAATAAATGATGATGCACTTCCAACCTCATGGGCAATTAAGTTTTCATGTCGTAAAAAGGCCAATGTGCCTATATGAGCAGCGCGCTTCTCGGTATCAGACTCTTCATTAGGAAAAACATCATTAAACCCTACTTCTTTGGGCTTAGGAAAATACTCAGCAAGTATTCTCAATACTCGGATAGCCGATTCGTCAAATGCGCTAAAGTTTACTGACATTGTTATTCCTAGTCATAAGTATCAGGGAGTTGTATAAAATATAGCAGCTTAAGCAATGTTAAACCACATCAGAGATTTAGCAAAACCAAACATGATTTCGTCTTAATCAATACTAGCCCTTAAACACAAATAAGCTTAACTAACATTATTTGTCTCATCAATTATACTGATAGTTAGTAATTTTAAATTGAGCATACACTATGTCGTTTTTAGTGCGCTGTTATTGTTACCGGATTATCTTTTTATCCTTGATTGTACTTTCTCAAGTTCACCCTGCAAATGCGGAGAAAACAGCTCGCACTAAAATTACTTGGCTAATAGAAGATACCTATGCTTGGGAGAGTTATTTAGAAGATATATCGACTAGTACCGAACAAGATACTTCTAAAATGGTCATGAAAGCGCTAGAAGATCTCGGTTATGATTTAACATTTGTCCGAGCAACAGGAGATCGAGCGCATAAAATCTTACAAGAAGATCCATACGCATGCATGTCTAACAGAATTAAGAACCCTGATAGAGAGAAATACCTGCTATTTAGCTTGCCACATGACTTATATTTAGGCTTGAAAATTTACCGTGTTTACCAAGATAAACCATTAGATGCCCAAGTATTAAATGACAAAGGGGAAGTAACCAGCTTAGCTACACTCTTTTCTCAGTACCCTAATAAAATATTAGCAACTGGCAGTGGTGTTTCTTACGGGGAAGCAATCGATAGTCAAGTCGCAGAGTTGCACCCTGAAAATGTTTTCATTCGTGCGGGTGCTAGTCGCGTACTATCTATCATAAACATGCTGTTTAAAGGGCGAATTGATTTTATTATTTATTATCCACAGGATATAAATGAAATAAATAAAGACGGCCCTAAACTTGAAGGATATACCATAGCAGGGAGTCCTCCTTACCTTTTGGGACATGTTAGCTGTGCTAAAAGTCCACAAGGTGCAAAGATCATTGCAGATATAGATCAGTTCCTCAAAAAAGCGTATCGCACACACGCCTTTTATCATGCTCATGAAAAGTGGTTAATCGAGGGAGACTTACCGACCTTACAACAGTACTTTTACCAAGTATTCGGCTACCTTCCTGATAAATTGGAAGAAAATAACTAAGTTCAACTTGGAGCATTGCATTAAGCCGGAATATGCCAATCTATCACTGAGCGATTTTTTTCTGCTAACCAAGTATTGGCTTTAGAAAAGTGTTGGCAGCCAAAAAAGCCTCGATAAGCAGATAACGGTGATGGATGTGGACCGAGCAACACGCAGTGCTTATCTTTAGCTATTTTCTTGCCCTTTTTCTGCGCATGCGCGCCCCAGAGAATAAACACACAACCGGGGTTTTTCAGGTTTATTTCACTGATAACTTTATCAGTAAATGTCTCCCAGCCTAACTTAGCATGGGAGTGGGCGTTAGCTTGCTGAACAGTTAATACCGTATTTAATAGTAATACGCCCTGCTGTGCCCAATGTGTTAAAAAACCATGGTTTGGTGTTTGAAAGCCGTCAATATCTGTTGAAAGTTCTTTGTAAATATTGACTAATGAAGGGGGCACTTTAACACCTTTTTGTACCGAAAAAGCTAAACCGTGGGCTTGCCCTTCCCCGTGATAAGGATCTTGCCCTAATACCACCACTTTAACTTCTGGAAGGTCAACATAGCTAAAAGCATTAAATACGTCAGCTTCTTGTGGAAATATATTTAAACCAGAAGATCTCTGCTCTGAAACACTAGCCACTAAAGATTTAAAGTAATCTTGATCTGCTTCTTGATTGATTAATTGCTGCCATTGCGGTTTGATCATAATAATACTCAAAAAATTATTAGGTCTAGCTAGAGCTAGGTAAAACAAAAAAACCATCACACAAGGTGATGGCTTTTAATATTCTGACTTAATACGCGCTAGTAGTCCAAGGGATATTTATCCGCTGCAATGAAACTATTAACGCTAAGCCTGTTGCTATGCTAACAAATAGCTACGTAAATCAGTAAAGTTTGCCGCAATATCCTTCGAAAGGCTCGGCTCACCAGCACAGTCAGCTAACTCTTTAGGCAAACCAAGCGGTTGACCAAGAATGCTCTCAACAACTTCCTTAAACTTAGCAGGATGTGCTGTACCTAAGAAAACACCAAACTCGCCGTCAACTGCGCTATATTGCAATGCTTTGTAGGCAACAGCTGCATGTGGCTCACTAATGTAACCTAGTTTACTTAATTGAATTACCGTTGATTGGGTTTGCTCTTCGTCAATTGACACTGAACTGACACAGCCCTGCTCAACAATGCCATTTTTCAGCATATGCTCAACGCGAGGCCAGTTATTTGGGTTACTTACATCCATCGCATTTGAAATAGTCGCTACTGTGTCATTTGGCGACCACTCACCTGTTTCAAGGTAACGAGGTACGGTATCGTTGGCATTGGTTGCTGCGATAAAGCGTTTAATTGGTAAGCCCATGGCTTTAGCGAAAAGTCCCGCCGTTAAGTTACCAAAGTTACCACTTGGAATTGAGAACACTATGCTAGATAAGTCACTTTTAGCGCGAGATAACTGAGCAACGGCTTCAAAGTAATAACAAACTTGAGCAAGCAATCGACTGATATTAATTGAGTTAGCTGAATTTAAGCCAATGGTGTTCGCCAGCTCTTTATCATCAAAGGATTTCTTAACTAGCCCCTGACAATCATCAAAATCGCCATCTACCGCTAAGGTTTCAATGTTATCGCCTAAGGTAGTAAACATCTTTTCTTGTAATAGACTGATTTTGCCTTTTGGAAACATGATGACAACACGAATATTCTCTATGCCGTGAAAAGCATGCGCTACAGCAGCACCGGTATCACCTGAAGTCGCGGTTAAAATAGTTAACGGCTTGTTTTCGCCAGTTGCTTTAGCGTCTTTAGCAACAAATGCTTGTAAACACTTGGCCATAAACCGAGCGCCGAAATCTTTAAACGCTAATGTAGGACCGTGAAACAACTCTAAAATAGCGCGTTCAGGGCTGATAGGTTGTAACAACGCCGGAAAATTAAAGGCATCTGTTACAATCTCAGTTAACTCAGCTTTTGATAAGTCACCTTCTACAAACGGTTGTAAGATTTTTACACTGCGCTCTACTAGTGGCAGTGCCAGTAACTCTTCAACATTATCAAATTTTGGCATGGTGGTTGGGAAAAATAACCCCTGATTTTTACCTAGACCTTGCTTAACGGCTTGTGAAAAGCTCACCTGCTCTTCATTTTCTTTTAAATTATAATATTTCACTATGCTTCCTACTAATTCTGTTTTGTTTCTTAACGACTACGTAATACTTTATTTTTAGCTTTGCTAACTATTATTTGAAATGATCTTAACAGCGAGCTTTTATAATTCTGTTGCCCCGACAGTATCAGCTTTACAGACATGAACAAAGCCTAAATCTGTTTGTAAATAATGCTGTTGTAACCAGGCGGCAAACTGTTGAGCTTTTTGCTCGTTATCTGACACACAAAAAAGTGTCGGCCCTGAGCCAGAAATTCCAACAGCCAGCGCATTTTGTTCAAGCAAATAATCTTTAGCTGTTTGATATTTTGGTAATAAATTAGTTCTATAAGGTTCGGCAACAATATCGCTAAGTACTGAAAATGCTTGGCTCTTATCTTGACGGTGACAAGCATCAACAAAGGTAGCTAAATTCTGGCCGTATTGAATCAGATCACTGCGGCTATAACTTGTCGGCAACACGTCGCGTGCCGCTTTTGTTGAAACTTCAATGCCTGGGTATGCCATAACAAAGTAACAGTCGTCGAAGTTTGGTAAAATGCGCGAGATAATATCTTCATCTGGCACCATCAGCTGTAAGCCACCTAAATAGCAAGGTGCGACATTATCATAATGTAAACTACCGCTGATTTGAGCTTCCATTTGACCTGTCATCTTTAATAACACATTCTCTGAAAAGCTAAAGTCATGGTATTTGGCATAGAAAGCATTTAACCCAGCTAATGCGGCAACCACTGAACAAGCGCTAGAGCCTAGACCACTGCCAACTGGCATTTTTTTATCTAACGTTAGCTCAACTGAAACAGGCGTTTGTTGAGACTTATCTAATGCTTCATTAAATAATAATAAACACGACCAAACAATATTATCTTCTTTATTGCTAGGTAGTTTATCGGCGAAGTTGCCCACAACCGTTAAGCTACTCTCAGCAGCTGTAGCGGATACGGTGACCACATCACCAAGTAAAGTACCATCAACAGGCTTAACGGCTAAACCAAGCACGTCAAAGCCAACATTTACGTTGCCAATAGAGGCTGGAGCAAAAACTGAAACACTGCGAGTATTTGAAGTCATTAGTGCTGCTGCTCCCATGCTAAGGTTCTTAATAAGTCACCAAATACCCCTGCAGCGGTCACTGCTGCACCGGCACCGTAACCACGAAGAACAAACGGTAATGGTTGGTAGTATCGGCTATGAATTGCTAACGCATTCTCGCCATCTTTAATACTGTAAAGTGGGTGATCCACGCCAACAGCTTCAATAGACACTTGGCACTTTCCATCAATAATATTGCCAATATAACGTAATACTTTACCTTCTAATTTTGCACTCGCAACGCGCTCAGCAAACTGACTATCAAGCTGTGATAAGTTACTCATAAAGTCGCTAATTTCACCACTATCATCAAAATCATCAGGTAGCACAGATTCAATGTTGATATCAGATAACTCAAGTTGCATACCTGCTTCACGAGCCATAATTAACAGTTTACGGGCAACATCCATCCCACTAAGATCATCACGTGGGTCGGGTTCAGTAAAGCCATTTTCTTTGGCGATAGCGGTAGCTTCAGATAACGACATGCCCTCATCAAGCTTACCAAACATATACGATAATGAGCCTGATAAGATGCCTTCAAAGCGTTGTAGTTCATCACCTGCTTTAATTAAACTTTGCAGAGTATCAATTACAGGTAAACCAGCACCGACGGTTGTTTCATATAAGAAGCGTCTGTTAGTTTGTTGTGCTGTACTTCTAAGCTGCTGATAGTATTCCCATGAGTCTGTGTTGGCCTTTTTATTTGGCGTTACAACATGGAAGCCTTCAGCTAAGTAATCAACATAGCTCATTGCTAACGCTTCATTTGAAGTCGAATCAACAAAAACAGGATTAATTAAATGATTGTCTCTAACAAAAGCTTTTAGATTATCAACATTAACAGGGAGTGCTTGCTCGGCTTGAGCAACCACATTTTGCCAGTCATTTAAATCGATACCGTCTTTATCAAACACCATGCCTTTAGAGTTAGCAATACCGTAAACTTTTAAGACAATATTTTGCTCTTTTAAACTGGCTTGTTGACGAGAGATTTGGGCAATAAGTTCACTACCAACAACGCCACAACCAACAAGGAAAACATCAATAGTCGGTTTATGAGAAAAGAAGTTTTGATGACTCACTTTCATGGCATCCATACATTTACGTTGTTCGATTACCACAGAGATACTTCGTTCAGAAGAGTCTTGAGCAATAGCAACTACATTAACTCTTGCTTGCGCTAACGAGCTAAAGAACTTAGCAGCTACGCCGCGCTGGTGGTGCATACCATCACCAACTAGTGAAACGATAGATAACTCACCTTTTAGCGCCAATGGCTCAAGTAAGCCATTTAATAACTCTAACTCAAACTCATCTTGTAAGCTTTGTTTTGCCCGTTCACTATCACTTGAGTAAATACAAAAACTAATACAGTATTCGCTCGAAGATTGGCTGATAAGTACCAAAGAAATATTTTCTCTACTCATGGTGGCAAAAACTCGACTCGCCATGCCAACCATGCCCTTCATACCAGGTCCTGAGACATTCACCATAGTTAAGTCATCAAGATTTGAAATCGCTTTTACCCGCTTTTGCTGATCGTTTTCATTAGAGATTAAAGTACCCTGCGCTGATGGGTTACTGGTATTTTTAATCAAGCAAGGGATATGGTATTGGGCGATTGGACCAATTGTTTTTGGGTGTAAAACGCTTGCGCCAAAGTAAGAAAGCTCCATTGCTTCTTGGTAAGAAAGATAATCAAGTAGCTTCGCTTCTTTGATATAACGTGGATCGGCATTGTAAACACCATCAACATCTGTCCATATTTCGCAACATTCAGCTTCAGCACAAACAGCTAAAACAGCAGCTGAGTAGTCAGAGCCATTACGTCCTAACGTAGTAACTTGTGGCTGGCTATTAGCATTTTCATCATTAACACCAATAAAACCAGGCATTAAAGACACGGTATTTAATTTATTATATTCAAGGGCATACTTCTCTTTTGATAACACTAAATCAGCAACCGCATTAAGTGATGCTTTATTGGTGTAAAGAAACTTCTCAGGAGACAATAAAGAAACCTGTAAGCCATAGGCTTGTAATACCGCATCAAGAATAGCAACACTTAAACGCTCACCGGTACTGATGATACGTGCTCTAATGTGATCTGGACAGTAGGTAAGTAAGGTTGCACCTTGCATAAAGCGTTCTAGCTGATGCTCATAATTTGTTAAAGCTTGCTCACAATGCTGATGATTAAAGTTGTCAATGGTTGCAGAAAGATCATCAATTATGGTGGTAATTGCGCGTTTAAAGTGCCCTAAGTCAGTCACTAATTTAGCTTCGTCGCTAATATTTTCTGCCATAGCAACTAAATGATTGGTAACCCCTTGCGGTGCAGAAACAACAACAGCAAGTTTTGAAGATTCACTTTTATCTTTGATAATGTCAGCAACTTGACGAAAACGTTCCGCTGAAGCCAGTGAAGAACCACCAAATTTTAGTACACGCATGTTTTCTTCCTTTGTATAGAACAATGAATAAAGAGAAACTCTCTTGCATGGCATTAGAGCTAATACTCTTCATTGTAAGCATAAAAAAACCCGTAACCTTTTCAGGTCACGGGCTTCGATAAAATTTATATTTTTTACTCGTTAGCCAGCGACCGCCATCCTAATTCGGGTGGTGGTGGTAATAATAATAATGTGGCTGTTATGTAATTTCATAAGCTTAAAATGCCTTAAGTTCGCTAAACTGTCAATCTTTAATGACAAATAATAAATAAATAAAAAGTTATAAATTATGCATAAAAATTTAAAACTGGTTAAAAAGGTGCTATGGCTTACTTGAGGAAACGGGGCTAGCTCTGTTAAACCTCAGCAACAGAGGTGCTTGAACTGCACACTTTGTTTCTACCTTCAGCTTTTGCTTGATATAAAGCACTGTCAGCCTGACTTATCAAGCCTTCATAGCTTGCCTCTTTATTTCCAAGCTGAGCGACACCTAAACTGATAGTGACGTTAATTTCTTCGCCGTTATATTCCAATGACTTCTTAGCCACTGCACTGCAGATACGTTCCGCTAATTCAATTGCACCACTGAGGTCAGTTTCAGGTAAGATAATGGCAAACTCTTCACCGCCATAACGACCAAATATATCTTCAACACGTAACAAAGAGCCAATGAGTTTACTCACTTCAATTAACACCATGTCACCGCACTGATGACCGTAATTATCATTGAGTAGTTTAAAGTAATCTAAATCAAGCATCACTAAAGATAAGCTTTTACTATGTCGCTTAGCCTTGGCAAATTCCTGCTCTAGAGACTCTTGCCAATGTCTTCTATTATAGATTTGAGTAAGACCATCAATTCGACTCATTTGAGCTAACTCTTCTAATGCCTTTTGCAGTTGTCCTTGGTAATGACAAACATCTGTAACATCTTCAATTAAAATACAAATATGCTTGCAACTGCTCTCGGTCACTATCGGTAAAAAAGTACAGTTTTGCGCCATAAATTCACTGTCTGTGGTAATAGGGCGAGTATGAGGCAATTCAAATAAATGGTGTCTTTGTTCCCAAGAACAAAAGTTTGGGGTATTGAGTTGCATCACTGACATCAATTTGCGAGTTAACCAACGTTCAGGTAACTCAGGAAAGGCTTGAAAGATAGATTGACCAATAATATCAGCGCCAACTTTATCGGTATGTACTTGTAAGAACCTATTCCAAATAACGATATTAAACGTTTCATCAAGCACTAAAACACCAGTATTTAACTGATTAGCTATTTGGCAATTAATTTTTTTTAGCACATCTTCGCTAAGCGAGGTTTGCTCTGTTGCTAGGGGTGAAATAAGCTCATTTACATCAAACATTAGAAGTCTTCTAAAATACGGTCGAGTACATTTTTAATATTAATAATTGCTGTTTCTGGGATGAGAAGGATCATATTACAATTAAAAGAATAATCCGTAACTTGATAATTAATATTAACTTTTAAAGCTAAGTCCCAATTAAAGGTCATCTGTTGTAAATGCTCAGATAAGCTATTTTGCACGCTGGGCAATAACTTAGGTGCATTATAAGACATTTGGTTATCAATTTGCCTAGTAAAAACATTTAAAAAGGTGGTGGTCAAAATTGAACTAATATCGATTAATTGTTCATCTTGAGAGAGCTCTTCTGGCTCATAGCCAAGTAAATCAGCAATTCTACCTGAGTCTTCTTCTTGGTAAGCTAGTAATGCTTCACCGCGAATACCTTCATAACCAAAGAAGCCTTGGCTGACCACAGCCATGGTATTTTGCTGTTGGCTCAAGGTTGAAATCAGCTCCTTGCCATCGACACTTTCAATACTAGGAACTTTTAAATAGACAAACGTATCGAGGTAGCGAGCCAATTGGTCACTCGCCTGGCCCATGGCAACATTGATAAGCTCTTGCAAACAATCTTGCTGATCTTCTGTTAAATGGAATTCACTCATAACAGACCATGTTGCTGCAAGTGATTAATTAGCACATCAGCCTTCACCGGCTTTTGCAGAAACTCTTTAGCCCCAAGAGATTTTACTTTTGATTGCATCTCAGGCTGTATATCAGCGGAAATAACAAAAACATTACAGCTAAGCTTTAACTTTTGAATACCCTGTAAAACCCCTACACCATCAATGCCGGGCATGGTTAGATCTAGAAATAACACATCTATACTGTTATCTCGTAAAATAGTTAACGCTTCTGCACCGTTAGTTGCTGTTTGTGCTGTCGTCTTCCATTCCTCAGGAAGGCTTTTAAGCACTTGTTTTCTAGCCATATTTGAATCATCACAAATAAGTACTGATGGGCTCATAAAGGAGGGCCTTATCTTATTATTATTTTCTTGATGATAATTTACCCTAAAAAAAAGCAATTGTTAATCAACAATTGCTTTTTTTAACAATTGGGTGGTTAGAGACCTTGGACACGCTTTCTTAAAGCGACGAGAAGAGAAAGTAATCAACTTCCAGTTAATTTACTCACTCTTTAGATTAAAGAGTTAAAAGTCTGTCACATAGTAGAAATGTGATTATATTTAACTGCCAACTAAGTAGAGCGCACAGGCAATAGACAAGAAGGCAGAGCTAAAATAAACAGCGGTAATCTTGATTGTGTGTAAGTTAATTTTCATCACATTTCCTTTTCAAATTATTATTTAAAAAATAAAAGTAGTTATTGAAAGTAATATAAATTAAAACGTTAAAAAAAAGTGTAGTTAATAGTATGAGATTTGTCTAAGTTTGTTATCAACTTAGAAGAAAAAGAAGATATTTTAGCTTACGCTGGGTTATGCCAAGTCAGTTCGCCCTGGTGCTTTTTCAACCAAAGCTTTGCCTGTTGATAATTTGGATCATGTTGAGCAACTAACAGCCAAAACGCTTTAGAGTGATTTAAATGGGCTAAATGACACAGTTCATGAATAATCACATAATCAATGACAAAGATTGGAGCCATTATCAGCAAATAGTTAAGGCTAATTTCTCCACGATTGTTGCAACTTCCCCAGCGAGCACGATACTGTCTTATATTGATTTGATTTGGCCTCAAGCCAATTTGATTACTCAATTTCAAAAGCCGATCAGGGAATAGTTGCTCGGCTTGCTGTTTAAAGTAAGTCTCTAGCTGTTTCTTTACCTGTATCGCTTCTAATTCAGGTGTGATTAAACGTGAGTCGACTCTATTACTGATAACTACCGTAAGGATTTTTTTCGAGTGAGCTTCTTGTTGAGGGCTTGAAGTGCAGACTGGTTTATCTGAGTCAAAGGACTCTACAACATCATGAGTAAAAACCTCTGCGCGTTTCCCTCTGCTGATGTTCAGCGTATATTGCTCTCCCCCAAATAATACGCTGTCTCCCTGACTAAAGTGACAGAAGTTATTTTCAGTGACTTGTTGAGAAAGTTTACTCTTAAGCCACACTGATTTTTCTTGAATAAAGCTATCAATAAACTCAGTGGTTACATAAAAAGGTGCGCGAACGGTAATACGTCCAGCCTTAACTTGAAGGCCCAAGGTTTTTCTACGCTTACTTCTGATTAATTGATATTCAAGCATAGGGGTTAACAGTAGTTCTCACTATAATTATGTCTCATTAATAAACTACATCGTTTAACTGTGGTATCGCTAATCCTTGTACCACGTCACTCTTTTAGCACTTAGTCATTTAATTAATTATTATTCAGCTGTAGCTTTTGCTTTACTTTTTTTAGCCTTAGTTGGAGCAGGTTTTTCATCTGCTACTTTTACTTCTTTACTTTCTTTGGCTTCAGTTACGGGCTTTTCTACTGTTTTTTTCTTCGGTGTAACTTTCGCTGGTTTTTTAGCGAGTAAAGCAACGAGTACTTCTTCTCGATGTTGTGCTAAATAAATACTTAACTCTTCAGTAACGCTATCAGTTAATTCCACTGAAGATTGAGAGAAAACTTGGCTTAAGTTATCAGCCATATCCAACATTTTGTCATATTCATCTGCTGATTTCTTATCCATAAATGTTTTCGCCTCTACCCCGTTTCTAATTACTACAAACCGACTTTCAACTGCCATTAGTATTCCCCATTTTTCATCCAAGCTTATTTAGTGCTTGCACTAGCGTTAAAAAATTAATGCGTAAAGCATTAGATTAACTTTTGTCCAATTAATTTACGTCACAATAACACAGCAAACAACAAAACTGTATATAAAAACAGTTAATATATAGATTAAAAAATATATATCGTTATTTATCTGAAAATATTCTGTTACTTATCGTACGACAAAGACCTTCTACTACATCTTTCGTATGTCTAAATACCACCAAATGTAAATATGTATTTCAATCATTAACAGTTATTAAATCACGAACAATTAATCAATCAATCACTTAGCAAATTTAGCTGTAGAAACAGCTGTTTTTTTGCTTACATCCTCTGGGCGGATGGTTACAACTTTTCACGAAAAAAAGGCCACTATTAGATTGTGCCTTGCATAACTAGGCGCATAAAAAACATTAACGGACTACATAACTCTTTGGAGAAATACCATGACTACTTTCAAAAAAACATTACTTGCTCTTGCTGCTTCTTTACCTGTATTAGCGATCAGCGCACCTAGCCAAGCAACAATGACACCTTATATGGAAAAAGCTTTAGTTGATGTATGTAAAGCAGCTAAAAGCAATAGTATTTTAAAACTTAACAGTACAACTAAAAGCTACCGTCTAAAAAACAAAACCATTGCATTAAAACTAATGTGTAATGGTGAAGATGTTATTACCTTTGCAGAAAGTTATGGCGCAAATAAAACAGCCGCTAAACTTCAAAAAAGTATTGGTAATGTTAACATCACTGATGTTGCAGCATTAACTAAAGTTAAAGTAACCTTTTAATATGTTGGCTAAATAAGAGCGCTCAAAACGATCTCCTTGAGTGCTCATATTTACCGCTAACCTATCACCTAATTTCAGGCGAAAAACAAAGTTATTATTCACCAAAAATTTTTTCTAACCAGCTACGCTGATCAATTTTTTCTTGTAAGCACTTATCTGAGGTAACAATGCCTGCTCTAACAGCAGGATATATTACAGTATTTGCGCATTCTTCTGTGACCGCATTACCTGTTTGCTGTTCAAATAAGGTAACAACAATTCCCTCTGGTTTTTCTGCAATTTTATTGACAACACCTTGCCTGTTCATAAAGTCTGCAAATAAGGGTAATGCACCACTGCTGCCCGTAAGTCCCGTAGGTTTATTATTATCTTTTCCTAACCATGTTGTTACTAAGTGCTTGTTATCGTAACCGATAAACCAACTGTCACGTAAAGCATTACTGGTACCCGTTTTACCTGCAACATTTTTATTATTTAATCGCCAACTTAATGATTTTGCCGTGCCCTCTTTGGTAACTTGCGCAAGCGCATAATCTAATAAATAGGCAGCATTGGATGATAAACGCTGTTCATCATTCGACTCTTTTTGCCACAGCGTTTCATTGTTAGCTGACAATATACGGGTAATAGTATGCGTTTTTTGATAAGAGCCTTTTCTGGCGATAGCTAGGTATACTTGATTAATTTCCAATGGCGACATGTTAATAGCGCCAAGTAACACCGAAGGTCGCATTTGAAGCTTATGTTGATATCCAAGTGCTTTGATAGCATCAGAGACATTATCTAACCCCAAGCTCATCCCTAGGTTAATCGTTGGAATATTTAAGGAGTATACTAATCCTTCAATCAGTGAGACTTGCCCCCGATATTTACCATCATAGTTTTTAGGCTGCCATTTTTTACCTGTGCCATTTTTTAAGGTAATCGCCTTATCATCGAGAATGGTTGCCAAATTATATTGTTGATAACGCTCTAACGCTGCAACATATATAGCGGGTTTCACCAATGAACCTATATGGCGCTTAGCGTTGATAGCTCGATTAAAGCCGGCATAACCACTTTCTCTACCACCAACTAGCGCTCGAATTTCACCACTAGCAATATCAGTGACCACCATGGCTGTTTCCAAGTTACTTTGTTGGTATTGTTGTTCTAGTATTGGTAATTGCTTTGCGACACTTTGCTCTAGGAGTTGCTGACTACGATGAGAAAAGCCAGTAAAAACCTTAATGCCTGACTTTTGCGTTAAACTTGATAAATACTGGTTAAGTTCAGCGTTAACCAGTTGTAGATAAGCAGGGTATTGCTTTTTCGCTAATCGACGCTTTGATCTTACCGACAACTCAGATTCTGCCGCATACTCAAAATCAACAAGCGATAACATATTTTGTTCAAACATAAGTCTGAGTACTAAATCTCGTCGCTCTTTGGCGCGCTCTGGGTGACGCCAAGGATCGTAATAGCTAGGACCTTTAACTTGCGCAATGAGAAGTGCCATTTGTGCATGGCTAATTTCACTAATACTTTTACCAAAATAAAACTTAGCGGCTAAACCAAAACCGTAGACACCATTACCAAAGTTTTGTCCGAGATAAACTTCATTAATGTAAGCTTCAAGTAATTGATCTTTGCTATACCTGAATTCTAAAATTATCGCCATCAAGGCTTCTTTGACTTTTCGAGTTAGGGTACGTTCACGACTCAAAAACATATTTTTAGCCAACTGCTGGGTTAACGTGCTGCCGCCCTGTACCGTTCTACCTGCACGAATATTACTGAATAACGCTCTAATGATCCCCACAGGTGAAACACCATGATGGTGGTAAAAATTCCTGTCTTCAATTAACAGTAAAGTATCAATTAACACATTGGGTAATTCTTCAAGAGAAACCAGTACCCGATCCTCTTTATTGTCAGGTACTAAACGCGCTAATAGTTGTGGCTCTAGGGTTAATTGGGCAACCGCTTGCTCATCAATAGACAGCGCAACAATAATGTCACTTACCACTTCAATGCTGAGTTGTTGGGCTTGATTACTGCCATCAACAAAGTCAAACGGCCGCTGAAATACCGATATACGCTGAGCGGATTGGGCAAACTGCCCTATTCGAGTAACAAAATTGACTTTCTGATAACCATTAATAATTAACGATTGTGCAATTTCATCAAGGTTGGCTTGTCCGCCTACTTGCAAGGTCTGCATTTGCCCATAAACTTGCACGGGCACATGCCAGCGTTGACCTTCAAACTTCTTTCTTACTTTTGCATCAAGATAAATAGAAAAAATTGCCAAGACAAATACGCCAGCAATAAATACTTTGACTAGAAAGACACTAAGCCTTGTTAGTAATGACTTTTTAGCAGCTGTACTGGGATTACTTTTGTTGTTTTTAGTTTTTGACATGGTGAACTTTTTAATTAAATTATTCTTTTATATGACGCTTGGTTTTATTTGTCGGTTTTGCATTAACCGGATCATCTGGCCAATAATGATTCGTTACATATGACTTTAAAAGATTGACAATCTTGATGTCTCTTTATTTTACTGACTTTCAGCAAAGATAGGACTTTAACACATTGACAGTCAATCATTGACAAAAACATTGACACTTTTGCATAATTTAAAATATGAGATTGACACTTTAAATCCTGAATTTTAAGCATCTATTATTTAACGTAATGCTATTATTTTTTACGCATATTTCTAATAACTAAACTAAAGCCTGTATCCCATATTTACGTTCACGTTTTTCAAAAGCGTAACTACCGCCTTCTAAAATATTACAGATACTTGCTTTTGTCCCTACGCCATTTACTACACTGCCATCTTCTAATGCGCCAGATTCATAGCTAATAACTTCGCCTTCATTACTTGCAACAATAATCTGTTCCGCATCAGTATTTACTACGAGATTGGCATTATGAGTAACTATTATAACCTGACGATATTTTTTAATTTTACTAAACAACGGAACCAACTGCCCCATTATAAAGTCATTGTCCAAATCGTCTTCTGGTTGGTCAAAGACAAATGGGCTACCAAATGGATCTGTTGCTAACTTCAAGCAAACATAAAACGTACCTCGTTGACCAACACTAAGCTTATCAACCGTTTTACCTTTATATTCAAATTCAGCATTAACATATAGATAGTTTTTAATGCTGTCAGGTGAGAATAAATAGTTTAACAGCTCAAATCTTCCACCCTGATTAAAGTATTCTGATTTCCAGAATAAATTTTCGATGGCTATTTTATTTTGTAAACCTTGAGCATCAACATCACCTTCACAAGAAATTTGTTGATTTCCATTTATCAAATTAAAGAAGTCATCAATAGCTTTTATCGCAAACATTTCTTCTAAACGTTTTGCCGTAGTTTGGCTTTGTGTAGCTCTAAATTTCCCTCTGTTTAAGCAACCTTCAAGCCCTTCATAAAAGCTCTTACTATCAAATATTATATTTCCGTTGATACTTATATCAGCAAGCATTGATGCAACAAGGTCATTCTGATCATCGTTCCAACCTGCTTTAGCTACTTTTAAAGACTGAAATTTATCATCTATTTTTAACTTTTCTTCATTTAAATAGTCACGGTATGTTAACGCTAGATTAGCCCTAGCTTTAACGTATTCATGATATTGCTGTGTCTTTAATTCTATTTCTTGTAATTTCGCATCGGCAGTATCTATAGCCAACTGGTATTCGGATATTTTATCTAATAAAGAAGATATATCTTGATTAATGCCTTGTTGCTGAAAAGCTGACACTATAGCTAAATTATTAGTTTGTAACTGACCAATTTCACTTTCAAATTGTGTAATATTAGCGGTAATTTTTTGGTCTGTTGCTACTGTTGTTACTAACGGTACATGATTCGGCACTAGTAATTTTTGATTAACTCCACCTAAACTTGAATTAATTTCTTGCACTGACCTTACGATAACAGCTTGAACTTCTTTCAACTCATTAATAACCGCTTGCTTTTCGTTTATTAATTTCAAATTATTTTGATATTGCTCTATATGCTGCTGGTTTTGTGGGTTAGTAATAGTTGCCATTAACTTAGTGAACTTTGCTTTAATGGCATTTTGGTGTTCTGGTGTGTTCAATCTATTACCGTCAGCATCAGATAATTCCCAATACTGCACAAAGCTTCTGTATTTCCCGATGTTTTCAGTAATGGCATTAGTAGTCACTGTATTAAAGTTAACACCATGAATTCCTAACATTCGTTTGATTTCATCACTTAATTTACTTGGTTCTTGGCTAAAGTTCTGAATATCTCCCTGAGATACATGTAAGTATGAATAAGTATCATCTTGTGAATTAAAAACCAGTTCTGTTCCATCACCTTGATCAAAAGTAATTATCAAGCTATTAACATCAACGCTACGAGCATTATTAAACACTGCTTGATGATTAAACATTGAATGCATTGAATCTAGAAACAAGCTTTTTCCAGTACCACGCCCACCAATAATGGCAACCATATTAGGGTTTAATGGAATAGTTTGCGGTTGGAATTTAATTGCTTGACCAGTAAAAATTTCACCATCTAACTGAATAGAAGTAAATTTAGGTTTAATAAACGTTTTTTCAATAAAGTTATCAGTTTGTTGAACTCTTGCTTCAGGTTCAATTAATGCTTGTCTTAACCCTTCAAATGTCGGCTTTGCTTTTACCCATGTATAGTTTTCACCAACAGAAAATCTGCCATTTTGTGGATCGCTAATAAAGCCATGTGCATCTGAACAACAAAAAACAGGTTTAGCCACTGCACCTTCATACCTTTTAAGATAGTGCAGAAAAAACTCCCGATCATCTTTATTACCAAGTACAAGTTGTCCTTTTTTTTCTATCTGTGTTGCTGTTGAGATTGACCTACCTTCACTATTTGGTCTAAATCCCCCATAACCATTTGGACACACAGCTATGAGGTAATCTATCCCAAATCGAAAACTTTTTTTCATGTGTTCAACAAGCGCATCAAAATTTACTGTAACATCTGAAGGCTTAACCTTATTTTGAGCAAATGAATTTTGACAACAATAAATAGCTTGTTCAAAACCGCCTGTATTATTAACTTCAAACTTTGATAATTTTTCATTTATTTTAGCTGTAGAAACGTGCTCGGCAAATATAAAGTGGACGTTGATCCATTCACCATCTTTATTCGGTTGGGTAAGTCTAAACTCAACATTACCTAAGACCGTTATAGAAGCATTTTTTCTAGCTATTTCAGTTCGAATGATTTCAAGTTCATTATCAGCAAAGTAAAAATAGTTGGTAACACCAACAAGGGATATTTGATTGGCAATTAGTGCATCAACATAATTTTCAATTGTTGCGCCATTAAATTGATTATTTTGATGTGTAAGAGGTGAGTGAGCATGTAAATCCCACTTGTTCCATATTGATCCTATCATTTCCCTTCCTTCAACTTGATACCACTAACTTATGCGAGATAAATGTTTTTCTTCTTTATATTACCTACCTTAAATCATCAATATTACATTTTCCATCAAAATTACTTAATGAAACGATATTGAATATTGATACAAAACAAACTAATGTAACTGCACTGAATTTCAAAGGTAAATAACAATGATCTCAGGTATTAACGGTGGTAATTGCATATTAAGCTCAATGGCAAAAGCGAGAGTTGAAAGCAAACTTATAAGTTCGGCTGAAGTTATCGGAAATAAAGGCTCATTTAACGTAATTTTTAAAGGTTCTGCTGGTGAGTGGAAAGGTGAACCTATTTATTTAAGTAGCTCCCGACAGCCATATGAACCAAGAGTTTTCAAAAGCATCGATGGCGCAATTTCCGAACTAGGTAGAATTGGTTTAACTGAAGCATCTGTAAAAATCACAGATAATAAATAACTAAATATTGACCCCAAACTATTGAAATTTGATTTACCTATGTAAAAGTGAATCAAGAAATATTAAAAATAACTTTTTGTTAGTCACCTATATAACTCTGTGAAATAAAAAGTAATAACCTTAAAGAGAATGAATTAAATGGATAAGAATTCCAGTACAGAAGTTTCAAATTTATCAGGCTTTATATGGAACGTTGCCGACAGCTTATGGGGTGATTTTACGCATTCAGATTTTGATAGAATCATTTTGCCATTGCTACTATTACGCAGGTTGGAATGTATCCTTGAACCAACTAAAGAAACCGTATTAGCCGAATACGAAAGAGAAAAAGATTCAGGAATTGATTTAGACCTATTATTACCAGAATATTCAGGCTTTCCATTTTTTAATACAAGTAAATACGACCTTGAAACATTAGGTAGCACCAATACTAAATCTAACCTAGAGCAATATGTAAGTAGCTTTTCTGCCAACGTTAGAAAAATATTTGAAGAATATAACTTCATCAACACCATTGCTGAACTTGAAAATGCCAAGTTACTTTTCTTTATTGTTAGTAAATTTGCCAAACTTGATTTAACTCGTGAAGCCGTTTCTGACAGAGTTATGTCTAACACTTACGAGCAATTAATTCGTGATTTTGCTGCATCAGTTAATCAAAAAGCTGGTGAATTTATGTCACCAAGAGATGCGGTTCACTTAACAACAATGCTGGTGCTTAACCAAGATACTGAAATATTTACTGAATCAGGCGTTATCCGAACCATTTACGATCCTACTTGTGGTACAGGTGGTTTCTTATTTGATGCTATTGAAGAAATTAAAAATACTGGCTCTACCGCTAAGATTGTTCCTTACGGGCAAGAGCTAAACCCTAAAACCCATGCAATGGCATTAACATCAATGCTTATTCAGGGCTATGATACTGACAACATTAAACAAGGTAACACGCTTTCTGACGATCACCTTCAAGGTAAGAAATTCCATTATGGATTTGCTAACCCTCCATTTGGAATAAAATGGGAAAAAGTTAAAAAACAAATTGTTACTGAGCATGAAAACCTTGGACTAGCAGGACGTTTTGGTGCTGGTTTGCCAAGAGTTAACGATGGTTCAATGCTGTTTTTGATGCACCTTGTTTCGAAAATGGAAGCTCCTGAAAATGGTGGCGGTCGTATAGGTATTATTCTTTCAGGTTCTCCTTTATTTACTGGTGATGCTGGCTCTGGCGAGTCAGAAATTAGACGTTGGTTATTAGAAAACGACTATGTAGAAGCAATTATCGCCTTACCAAACGATATGTTTTTTAACACTGGAATTGGTACTTACATCTGGATTATATCTAATAAAAAATCTGCTGAACGGAAAAATAAGGTTCAAATAATAGATTTGACTGATACATGGACTCCTATGCGTAAATCTGAAGGTAGCAAAAGAAGAATGCTATCTCGTGAACAAATGGAGCAAGTAGCTATTGAATATGATTTATTTGAAAATTCAAAATCAAAACAAGTTAAAATTTTTAAAACTACAGACTTTGCTTATAGAAAAATAGCCATAAAACGTCCATTAAAAGCAAAAATAGTTATTTCTGATGAAAAAGCATCAGAACTTTCTGATGTAAAAGCATTTGCAAAACTGACTGATATTCAACAGCAATCTTGGAATAAGTTTTTTAAAGCAAATATTGGAGAGTATGAATACGAATACTTATTCGAGGCGGTAAAAAAACACAATAATCAAGGTGATTTTGGTAAAACAGCAAAAGCATTGGCAACAGCTCTCACCAATCACTTTATGGTTAGAGATGAAACTTGTGAGCCTGTACTAGATGCTAAAGGTAATGTAGTGCCAGATAACACTCTAAATGAGAATGAAACTGTTCCATTTGATAAGAATGTCGAAGATTATTTTAGTGAAGAGGTATTACCGCATGTACCCGATGCTTTTATTGATTATTCAGTAAGAGACTCAAAAGACGGTGAAGTAGGTATTGTCGGTTATGAAATCAACTTTAATCGTTATTTTTATCAATATGTACCGCCACGCTCATTAGCAGTTATTGATACTGATTTAAAAGCTAGTGAAGCTCGAATTCAAGCATTACTTCAGGAGGTGGCTGAATGATGAAAGCTTACCCTGAATACAAAAATTCAAATGTTGAGACTATCGGTAAGATTCCAGCAACATCTCACCTAGTAAAGCTAGCATATATTTTTTCTGATTCAAATGCAGGAGAGGTAATTGAGAAGGCTTTTTGGGATAGAGGAAATGAAACTCTTTATACGTGTAAAAAAACACCTATGAAGTCTGATTATGACAACTTTCCTGATAGAAAAAAGACTACCCCTAATGATTTACTTTTGACTAGAAATGGAACGCCCTATGTTCATAAACCACTTTTAAATTCAATTTATTCAAATGTAGTCCAAAGAATTACTTTAACTAAGGACTTTAATCGAGATTATGTCAAATATGCATTATCAGATAGAGCTAGATTTCTCAGAGGCTATGGGGTATCTATTGAGAGTTTAAACTTTGAAATGTGGAAAGAAATACAAATTATTAAATTTTCACTTGAAGAACAATTTAAAATTGTAAATTACCTTGATACAGAAACTTTTCGTATTGATAACCTAATAAGTGAAAAAGAAAAATTCATCAAACTGCTTAATGAAAAGCGAAATGCATTAATTGCTGAAACTGTAACTAAAGGTTTAGATAAAAGTCTTAAAATGAAGCCCTCTGGAATTGATTGGATTGGAGAGATACCTGAACATTGGGAGCTAACAAAGCTAAGATATGTAGGACAATGCCAAAACGGAATAAACATCGGTGGAGATGCTTTTGGTAGTGGCTACCCCTTTATCAGTTATGGAGATGTTTATAATAACAGAGCATTACCTGATAAAATAAAAGGTTTAGTACAATCTACCCCCCAAGATCGTGAAATATATTCTATTCAAGCAGGTGATGTTTTATTTACGAGAACGTCCGAAACCATCGATGAAATTGGTTTTACTTCTGTATGTTACAAAGATATGCCTGATGCCGTGTTTGCTGGATTCCTTATTAAATTTAGACCGAAGAAAAACGCTATCAATCCTTTGTTTTCTGAATATTACTTTCAAAATGAAAAACTAAGAGCTTTCTTTGTTAAAGAAATGAATCTGGTAACAAGAGCATCACTAAGCCAAGAGCTATTAAAGCGAATGCCTGTACCTTTGCCACCAGAAAATGAACAAAGAGAAATTGCAGAATATCTTTCTAATAAAGATAAAAAAATAAATGAGCTTATTAAAGAGACTAAATCTTCTATTGAGTTATTAAAAGAGCACCGCACAGCTCTAATCAGTGCAGCAGTCACAGGAAAAATCGATGTCAGGGAGGTCGCGTAATGGCAGCACACCATGAGGTTCATTTAGAAACCTATATAACACAAAAATTAGTAGAAAACGGTTGGGTTGAAGGCATATCAAACAATTATGACAAAGAACGTGCGCTATACACTGAAGATGTCATTAAGTGGGTAAAAGACTCACAACCTGATGCTTGGAAAAGACTAGAAAAACAAAATGGTTCAAGAGCAGGAACTGTATTAGTAGATAGAGTAGCTAAATCACTTTCAGCTAAAACACTTGGCACTATGAAGGTTATTCGAGAAGGTATTGAAATAGCTGGTGCTGGCAAAATATTGTTGAGCCAAAAAGCTCCTGAAGATAGCCGAAATCCAATAGAAGTAAAAAAATATAACGCTAATATTTTACGTGTTGTTAGGCAACTCAAGTACTGCCCTATTCGTGAATGGGAAATCGATTTAGTATTTTTTATTAATGGTATTCCAGTTTCTACTGTGGAGCTAAAAACTGATTTCACTCAATCAATTGATGATGCTGTTAAACAATATAAAGAAGATAGATTACCTGTAGTTAATGGTAGGGCTGAACCGTTATTAACCTTCAAACGTGGTGCTGTTGTTCATTTTGCTATGTCTGATAGTGAAATTAAAATGACTACTAAATTGGAAGGCGAAAGCTCATTCTTTTTACCTTTTAACAAAGGTAACAATGGCTACGCTGGCAATCCAACTAGAGATGATGGCGAATACCCTGTTGCTTATTTTTGGGAAGAAATTTGCCAAAAAGATAGCTGGTTAAGAATATTTCACAGTTTTGTTTATATTGAATCTTCTGAAAAAGTTGATAAAAACGGTATTCCTAAACCGAAAGAAGTGCAGATATTCCCAAGGTATCATCAGCTTAGAGCTGTAAATAAAATGATTGATGATGCTAAGAGCAAAGGAGCTGGTCAACAATACTTGTGTGAGCACAGTGCTGGTTCAGGTAAAACGAGTACTATTGCATGGACAGCTCATGACTTAACTAAACTTCGTAATGAAGATGGTAAAGCACATTTTAATTCTGTAATTGTTGTTACCGACAGAACCGTACTAGATGCACAGCTTCAAGATGCTATTCAGCAGATCGATCATCAATTTGGCATGATCGAAGCTATTGATCGTAAGAAAACAAGTAAACCAAAAAGCAAACAACTGGCTGAAGCCTTATTAAATGGTACTCCTATCATCATAGTAACCATTCAAACCTTTCCGTTTGCTATGGAATCGATCATTACAGAAAAATCATTAAAAGATAGAAATTTTGCCGTAATCATTGACGAAGCACACACATCACAAACGGGCAGCACTGCACAAGGGTTAAGAGCTGCATTATCACTAGACTCTAAAACCAATTTAGAAAATATGTCTGTTGAAGATTTATTATTAGAAGTTCAACGCTCAAGAGTTAGACCTAATAATATTAGTCACTTTGCATTTACTGCAACACCTAAACACAGCACCTTTACTTTATTTGGTCGTCCTAAAGATGAAAATGAGCCTGTTTCTGATACTAATAAACCTGAATCATTTGATAAATATACTCAGCGTCAAGCGATTGAAGAAGGGTTTATTTTAGATGTATTGGAAAATTACACCCCGTATAAAACCGCTTTTAAGCTAGGTAGTACGTTGGATTTAGATGATAAACGTGTTGATAAGAAAATGGCACGTAGATCATTAGCTAGATGGCAATCGTTACATCCGACTAATCCGTCACAAAAGATTGAATTTATCGTTAAGCATTTTCAAGAAACGGTAATGCATTTACTTAACGGTGAGGCTAAAGCAATGGTGGTTACAAGTGGAAGACCACAAGCTGTTAAATATAAAATGGCGTTTGATGCTTATATCAAGAAGAACAACCTTCATGGCATTAAGGCATTAGTTGCATTTTCTGGCAAAGTTAAAGGTACGGATCTCGGTGATGATGATGGTAGCTACGGTATAGACGAAGATGCAGAATATACCGAATTCAATATGAACCCTGACATCGGTAGTACAGACTTAAGACATGCCTTCGAAGAAGCACAATATAAAGTGATGCTAGTAGCTTCAAAATTCCAGACAGGCTTTAATCAGCCAAAATTAGTGGCAATGTACCTTGATAAGAAAATAAGTGGTGTAGAAGCCGTACAAACGCTTTCACGATTGAATAGAACCTATCCAGGTAAAGATGCTACATACGTTATCGATTTTGCCAATGAACCTGAAACCATTCTTCAAGCATTCAAAGATTATGATGAAGGTGCAACATTAGCAGATGTTCAAGACATTAACGTTGTTTATGACATAAAAGCCATTCTTGATAATGCTGATATTTACAATCATGAAGATTTGGAGAAATTTAAAAAAGTTAATATTAGTTTATTAAAAACAAAATCTACGTCAGAGCAAGTTCATCGTAAATTGTATTCAGCAACCCAAAGACCTACTGACGTTTTTAACTCTAAGCTTCAGCAATTAACTAAAGCTATTAATGAGTGGGAGAAAAATTACAACAAAGCCCATAAAGAAAATGATGAAAACGCCATGAAGGTGTATGACACTAAACGCTCTGAATACACAAAGCAGCGAGAAGGTTTAATGCGTTTTAAATCTGACCTTACGCGCTTTGTTAAAGTGTATAGCTATGTTGCTCAACTGATTGAATTAGAAGATCCAAATTTAGAAAATTTCGCTAATTTTGGCAAACTATTATCGAAAAGGCTCAACGGTGTAGCACAAGACCAAGTTGATTTAACTGGTTTAGTCTTAAAAGGCTATAAGATCAGCAAATTAGATCAGCCTGATGAAGCTAAAAGCGGAACACTTACTGGCATTAAAGCGAATGAGCATGATGCGACTGATAGAGAAAAAGAATTTTTAGCCAGCATCATATCAAGGCTTAATGAATTATTTGGCGATACTTCCGATGATGAAGGTCAGCGACACTTCGTTAATCAATTGATCAATGGTGTAAGTGGTAACGAACAAGTCACAAAGCAAATAGATAAAAATACCAAAGAGCAAGCTTTAGCAGGTGATTTACCTAATGAAGTTAAAAAGAACATTGTTAAAGCTATGAAGTCTCACCAAGATTTAGCTCGAATACCATTATCTGACCAAGATGCATTAATCAAAATATCTAGCGTGGTTTACGATGTGATAAAACATCAAGATGATCAGAATAAAAATACCATTCTTTAGTTAATGAGCTATTAACCAAATCACTCCTTGAAAATTTGGTTAATAGTTTAAAAGTTGAAAAGTTGAAAAATTGAAAAATCAGGAAGATAGATGACTGAAACTATTAGAGCTAATTTTGAAATCGGTAAGAACAAAGAGGTGGCTGGAGTACTGGATAGTACATCAGATTCAAAAAAATTCAGTTGCTGGTCTTCTGAATTTTTTCATGTTGAAAACCACTCAAATGTCTATGGTAAAACTCACGATGGTAAATTCATTTCTTTATTAAATTGCTTAGGTAACGATTCAAGCCATATTAGTCACAACGAGCGTTCATACTCATGTGAAATTTATTCACATACTTTGATTATGGGAAAAGAAAAAGTTAACCCTGAAACTGATAAATTTGATTCTATTTCTTTGGTCATAGGTAATCCGTTAAAACTATTTAGGTCTTTAGATTCATTTGGCTATGTAAGCTTTCCCGATGAAAAATTAGTTAATGCACTTAATAAACAAGAATATACACCTCATTTTGAAACTGAAAAACATCCAGTAGTTGCTTATTTTAATGGGGACTTTGACATTTTTGAACAAGATACAAAGTTAGGGAAAATAAAAGCACACAATCTGATTACTCATGGCTCTTGGGGTGGTGCAACTGGCGTAAAAATTGAAAACAAAGTAATGATAACTATTGATTTCAATGAAAGTATTTCCATTGATGAAGCGTTCAAACAAGCTAATTCAGTTGCGTTATTCTTCCGTTTTATTGGTGGAAAGGGACTATTTTTTAAAGATATAACCTTGAAGAAAATGGAACACAAACATCCTGAGTTTACTATCTACCATGATAGTTATAATTGGGGCGAAGACAGCAAAGATGGCTATTATTCTGAGCCACTTATTGATGTGACTAATGATGGTTTCCCTTCAATATTAGAGTCTTGGTTTGAAAAAGATGATAGAGAAAATGTGAGGTACAGCTTTTATAATACTTATTTTAGAGATGTATATTCCTCTGATAGACTTATAACAGCAGCAAACATGTTTGATATTTTTCCAATATCGAATGAAGACAAAAACCTAACACTAGCTCCAGATGCTGAAGAGCGAATCAAGAACCTTAAAAAACATATCAAAACCGAATTCTCTGGTTTCCCTGACATTAAACAATCACTTTTACAGTCAATTGGTTACTTAAGCCGAAAGTCCCTAAAAGATAGAGTAGAAGAAAGGCTTGAAATCATTAAGCCTCATTTAGCTACGCGCAAAATAACTTCTGAAGACTTAAAGTTCATCGTGAATTTAGCGATAAAAAGTCGTAATTACTATGTTCATGGTAGTGAATATAAACAAATACCGCCAAATAAATTATTTGAGTTTCAAAGTTTATTTATTGATACCTTTGAATATATCTATGTACTAAGTGAATTATTAGAATGTGGCTGGAAAATTAACGATGCGCCTATTTGGACTTCGCGGCATAGAATCCGTGGCTGTGAACAACAAATTGAATTCGAAATTAGTAACTTAAGAAAAACTTTGGATTAGATATTTAAATACTATAATTGGTTTATTTAATTATTTTACAGGAAATACAATGACCGTTAACGAAACACCCAAGCCAGATAAAGCATCAGAATTTGAAACATTAATGCTAATGATAGAAAGTGAGCATCCCTGCGAATTTTTAGCTGTTAATCAATTAGATAATGATCTCATACTTATAAACGAACACAATATTGAGTCACCAACCCAATCAGGCGAAGTTCTTGAATATAGTAGCGATTTATCTGAATACATACACAACAGGTTGCATGAATCCATAGAGGCTAAAGAAATCGTTTTAAGAAAGCGTCCGTTAAACTCAGATAAAAACTTCACCTTTCAATCTATGGTGGCATTTTTTGATATTTATCGTGATGAAATTGACGGAGTAGCATAGTACCGAGTCAAATCTACTCGCTTCTTTATGTTTTGAGTTAGCTAAACGATGGACTCATATGGCTAATTCACTTTTTATTTACCGCAATACCCTTTGTATCAGGCATTGAGTATATTTCCATCAGAGATAGAGCTAACGCTTCCCTATCACTCTTGTCATCCATACAGCGAGTATCATTAGACTCTAGTATTCTCAAAATTTGATTATATTTGTCGTTGTTCATAATAGATCCTTTAAAGTCACTTTAAGAAAAATAATATTGAGTAAAAATATCTAAGCTTTTTTTTCTACCGCTCTCATTAAACAAGTTAAAAACTTAATTTCACTAGGCTTAAGTACAGACAAGCTTTGCAACGTACAATAGATATCAGCAAGTTTGTAGAATGCGTCTTCATAGTGCGTATGATTTAATTTATCTTCAATCTCAGCAAAACGCATCGATGCCGCTAAATGCTTATCCGCATGATCTCTTAACTTTATGAATTCAAACATAACCTCAGTATCAGTTAACTCAAACCTGTTATCACACGATTCTTCTTGCATTAATGAATACATTTATCTGCTTCACCATATTTTGCGAATAGTAATAATGAAAACTCTTCGAGCCGAGAAATTTCATCTTTTGTCATATGCTGGATTCGTCCAAATGAGCGCAGTAGTCCTTGGGTAATCATCCAAGCTTCTAAATAGCGATTTTCAGAGACTTTTTCAACCATGTAGGTATCAGTGCATATATCTGAAATAAACCTGTTAGACATGCTCTGAACTTGCTTTGTGACTTCTAATATTTGTTGGTCACTTAATATTGTTAGCTTCATTTTTCACCCTGTTATCTTTTGTTAGTTCTAAATCTAAACTCGATTAAGATTTGTCTTAGTTTTCCAATATTTTCTCGATCTTGAATTGAAGAGTTTTTGTTTTTGAAAAGACGAGCGTGAATACGCTGTACTATCATCCAAGCGTCATCAAAATTTGAGCGAATGAGCAGAATGCGAAGAGTAGAGCTTTCTAATTCTTGACGTAAATTTGATGTTACGGACGCAACAACAAGCTTGTACTGCCTGAAAGGTTCAAAATAAATATATGCCATGCTGATACAATTCAAAAAGTGAGTATATGATTGTCAGCTTAGAACAGAAAAATTGTCTCGTCTATAAAAATAAAAACATAACTTATTGTTTTAATTTAAAAATATATAATAATAAATTAATGATTTTTAGGTGTTTGAAAAATAGGAATAAAAAAATATAATTTTTTTGTGTTAGCAACCAACTTTTATTTTGATAACCATAATTATCATAAGTAACAAAAATAAATGCCCTCATACTATTGATTATTTCTAATTATATGGTCTGTTAATAAGGAACTTATTACAAAAATGGGGAATAAAATGATTGAATCAAATTGGTCAACTGACCACTGGTTTGCTGACAATAATGATGACTATATTGAAGCAATGAAGAACTTAGATCTTGAAAGTTTTTACTTGGAAGCAAATCAAGCATTAGAAACTCTTGATAAAAAAAGAGACAATCAAAAAGTAGACGATCCTGATTACGACTCATTTCACATGGAATTGGAGTCAGACTTAGGTATATTTAGCACACACCCTGACATTAGAGTTAGAGCTGAGTGCTTTGCCAACATACTAAAAATTATGAATAGGGTTTAGTTAGCACCTAGAATTTTATATTTTATCAGATGAATCAAAAAATTATATTCTCCCTAATGGCGACTTTAGTACTTTAATATTTTGCTCAAGTTCTTTTATTTTGGATACCAATATCAACTCTCTAGCAAGGGCTAAATTAAGTAGTTCTTCAGATAAATTAGCTTGTTTTTTTGCCTCATTAACATCTTGTTCAGCTTTTTCTTTAACCTGAACAAGTTCTTCTTCTATTGAAGATTTACCTTTCGAATATGCCTCAATACTACTTATGATTTGTTTATGTTTTTGTCTGCTTTTCTTTAAATAACCTCTATCCTTACCAGCCTCCCAACTAACTTTGGCAGCGGTGAATTCAGATCTTTTTAAGCCAATATGTTCAGTCTTTATTGGTGATCCTGCCTTTAATCGCTCAAAGGCTTCTATGCAGTCATCTAAACCAGTTCTTTTCAATTCTGACATTTTCTTACCTAATTCACGTTGGATTTATGGTGCATGAATTTTTTTAATTTTTTCAAGTCTTCATTAACAAGATTGTATTCACAGGAATCTTTTTCATAAATAGCAAGTTCGGCTTCAGATTCAATAACTTGTTTTTCAACTAAATCCATTTTAATTATTGAACCTTCGCAAGTTAAACACTCTGTAAATTCCCCCAACATTGCAGTATCACAAGAGCCAATTTTGGTGCAACCACCAAGTAATGTGCTTCTGTATGCCAGTTCACCTTTATCTACACGCTTTATAGTATCTTTACGAATTTCAATAATATTAATAGCACCTTTATCTAGCTTTGCTTTTTGACGTTCAATAAAGCCACCTGCTTTACCATATAAATGTTCATCATTACCAAACACGTCAGTTATTATTTGCTCTGCTACACTCATTGGCACAGCCATTTG
>Ga0105348_1000400_pt1 | contig 32312 bp, 35 predicted proteins | sample EN8Hudsemesocosm_2_FD_83504 | JGI IMG/M metagenome (GOLD analysis project Ga0105348, IMG submission 83504) | Methane-oxidizing microbial communities from mesocosms in the Hudson Canyon - EN8C Hudson Canyon | ecosystem: Environmental > Aquatic > Marine > Cold seeps | place: Hudson Canyon... | reverse complement strand
CGTTAGCTCCCGATAATATTTCTATCGATCAAGCTGCGGGGGTTCCCTTATGTGCCCTTACCGCATGGCAGGCATTGGTAGGCCATGCTGAATTAACGACCGAATCCAGCTCTCACGCTAAACAAGTGCTGGTGATTGGTGCCAGTGGTGGCGTAGGCAGTTTTGCCATTCAAATAGCTAAGGCACTTTCATCTACTAATACAAATATAAGTGTTGATGGAATTTGCAGTACAGCGAATTCCAAGCTTGTTCTGTCGCTTGGGGCTGATCGTGTATTTGATTATAAAACTCAAGATATAAAAACTCTGACTGGTCAGTACGATATTATTTTCGATACCACTGGCCATCACTCCCCTGCGACTTGTCGCCATCTACTTTCAACAGGCGCAACTTTTGTAACAACAGTGCCAGCACCGAGTTTTTTACTTAAACATTTTGCCAGCAAGTTTTTATCTCTGTTTTCTATTCCTCATATTCGTAAGCGTGTCGTGATGGTTAAACCCAATCAAAAACAGCTAAATGAAATTACCCGCTTAATTGAACAAAAAGTTATCGTGCCTGTGGTTGATTCTGTTTATTCCATGGCAGAGGCAAATGACGCTCACCTACGCAGCCAGAGTAAACACGCGGTGGGTAAAATCATTATTCGAACTCAAGTCTCTTAATTGACTACTGCAATGAAAAAAGAATCGTTTGAGTCCAAAGTATGGCGCTGGGCCGGTAACTGGTTTCCTGCTTATCGTGGTAGTGGTGCCAAAGTTACTTATGTATCATCCCATTTTCAGGATGTGTTCATTAAATTACCTTGCAACTGGAAAACTAAAAACCACATGGGCATTACTTGGGGTGGTAGTCTTTATGCGGCTCTAGATCCTATTTATGGGGTGATGCTTTATAAGATATTAGGGCGACAGTATCGTGTAATCGACAGCAAGGCCGAGATACGTTTTCTTAAACCGGGTAGAGAAACACTTTACGCTCACTTCCAAATCTCGGAAGAAAAATTAAGCACTTTAAAAGAACAACTTACCCACAATAACAAAGCACGAATGCAGTTGCAGGTAAGTTTGAAAAATAAACAAGGAGTGGTACATGCGACTTGTGAAAAACACATTCATATTAGCCGGCTGAATTCTCTCTAGCCCCTCTACGAATAAATAAACCTGATACAAATCACTTACATTCCTAATACCTACATTTAGAATGCGAATCATTATCAATTGCATTCGTGTAAATAAAGGAGTTCGATATGAGTATTTCAGTAGCGATGCTGTCTATGGCAGTTGCCGTATCACAGGGGAATGAGCCAGAGCTGGATAATGTCATTGTATCTGGCAGCCGTAGCGTTGAACGTGTTGCTAGCATCCCAGCTTCCATTAATCTGCTTGATCAACAAAGCATTGCAGAAAGCTTAAAAACTTCTCCAGAAGTTCAGCAAATGTTATCCATTAAGGTTCCTGGATTTTCGCCCGCTAAAGCCAGCACCAGTAACTCTGGTTTTAAATTGCGTGGCCGTAATGCATTAATTCTAATCGATGGAGTACCTCAATCTACCCCATTGCGTAACGGTTCATTGGGCTTAAGAACCATTGATCCTGCTGCGCTTCAGCGTATTGAAGTGATTAAAGGTTCATCTTCTTTGTATGGTCATGGCGCGTCTGGTGGCCTAGTTAATTACATTACCAAGCAGCCTGACCCTGATAATGAATTCAGTGGTGACGTGGGCATCAGCACCCGTTTTTCAGCAATTGACCCTGAAGACAGTATCAGTAAGCGCATCGATACAACGATGAGCGGGACTCTTGGCCAATTTTCGTATTTAGTCACAGGGGCTTACGATAGCTATGGCCAACAAAAAGATGCCGACGGCGATGCTCTTGGCTTGGTCTACGGTTTATCTGACTTAGATACCCAAAACCTATTAACTAAATTTGGCTGGGCTTTTGATGATCAACAGCGTGTGCAACTGACCTATAACTATTTTGATTCTCAGCAAGATACCAACCTCATCGATAAAGCCGGTAATTACAGCGATGGAATTAAAACCGAAGCTGTAAAAAATGATACTGGGGCAGCTCGTATAGGAGATCCTCAAGGACCAAAAGATAATTACAATTTAATGTTGAAATACAGCCATGATGAAGTTTTCAGCAATACTTCTTTGTCTGTTGATGCGTATAAGCAGCGTATTGAAAACATCTTTTTCTATAGCACGCGCTTAGCTAACCCTGATGAAGGCTTGGACGGTGGTCAGTCACTTATTTTGTCTGATAAGCAAGGCTTACGCACAGACCTTTCAAGCGTTTTTAATTTTGCTAATTTTGAGAACCGCATTACTTATGGTCTAGATTATCTAGAAGATACTAGTTCTCAACCTTTGGTTGATGGCCGTATTTAGGTGCCAGAAATGGAGATGAATAATACCGCTGCGTATGTTCAGAATAATTTGAACTGGAATGACAGCTGGATGCTGAAAGCTGGCATGCGTTATCAAGAAACTGAGATTACCGTAGGCGATTACGATACTCTTAAACTGTGCCGTGACGCGACGACTTGCTCAACGGAATTTGCCGTTAAAGGCGGAAACTTAAATTATGATTTAACGACATACAATATCGGTATACGTTACACCGCTATGCCGAAGTTCAGCCCATTTATTAACTATTCCGAAGGTTATGATATTTCAGACTTAGGTCGGTTACTACGCAGCGCAACGGTAACCGATTTGGCTCAAGTAGAAACCGAAGCTTCTAAGGTTGAACATATTGAGGTTGGTGCCAGCAGCGATATTAATAATTTGCACATGGAGTTCGCCCTTTATAAGAGTACCTCTACATTAGGAACCAGTACCGTAGAAGACCCGAATACAGGCATTTATTTACCCGTACGTGAACCGCAGGATATTTATGGCGCAGAAATGTTAGCTGACTATCGTTTTGATACAGGCTTATCCCTCGGCATGACTTATAGCCACATTCGTGGTGAAAACCCAGATACTGATGACAAGCTAAGCAATCGCTTTATTACTCCGGATAAGATGACTGCCTTTGTTAATTGGCCAGTTAACCAATCGATTACAGTCAATGCAGATTATACTCTCGTAGGAGAACGCGATGAGTTTGATGCTGACGAAGATAGTAATTATGCCAACTACGAAGGTCCGGTTAAGGGCTATCAACTCATGAATGCCAAAGTGAGTTATCAACAAAACGAATGGCAGGTATACTCTGGCATTGAGAACTTTCTGAACGAAGATTATTTCCCTGTTGCTTCCCAATCCTTAACTACAAATGCGAGTTATTATACCAAAGGGCTTGGTCGTACGATCACCTTGGGAACTCGTTACGCGTTTTAATTGTCGAACGAACACTTGAAATGCACTGTAATCAGAGTCTTTTATTAGACTCTGATTTTTTGGTTTATGGACTATGGTTTATACACTTGATTTTTTTATATTTAGATTTTTGAATTAACTAACTTTATGTTTACCCAGATAAAATACAAACAGTGGTTTATTACCTTACACCGTTACCTGGGACTAGCGACTGCCTTGTTTCTTATCGTTGCTGGTTTAACAGGAAGCATTTTGGCGTATTATCATCAAATAGATGAATGGCTAAATCCTGAATTATTTTTTACCCCCGAAAATAATGAGCAGTTCTTATCCGAATCTGAACTTTATCAAAAAGCGCAGCAACATGTTCGCCAGCATCAAGGCAGTATTAATACGATGCCTCTGGAATTTAATTCCGGACGATCACTCATGTTTAGAGTGAACAACAACGAACACTATAATCAATTATTTATTAGCCCCTACACCGGTGAAGTGCTTGGACAGAGAACCTGGGGGGATCTTACTCAAAGCATCCATAACCTTGCAGGTTTCATTTATCGCCTGCACTATTCTCTATGGATCCCCAACAATTGGGGCATATTATTATTGGGAATTATTGCATTAATTTGGACCTTGGATTGTTTCATTGCCTTAGCCACATCACTACCAGTTAATAAAAAATTCAACGTTAATAACTTTATTAAACGATGGAAGCAGAGTTTTAAAATGCGCTGGAAAAGTAAGGGCTACAGTTTTCACTTTTTATTACACAGATCAGCGGGATTATGGTTATGGGGTATATTATTCATTTTCGCTTGGTCGTCTGTGGCGTTTAACTTACCTGAAGTCTATAAACCCGTTACCAATTTTGTTTTTGAACAGGCACCTGCAAAACCTAACCTTAGACTCGATATCAAAGCGCAAGAATCTGTTCTAGCGCTTGATCAAGCATTAATAATTGCTAGATCCCATGCAGAAACATTGGCCATAGATAAAAATATTGAATTAGGTTCTGAAAGATCACTGCGTTATTCAGCCAGCAACCATACGTTTCAATATCGCTTTCATTCTTCCTTAGATGTTGATGAAAGCTTATCGCGCAGCGTTCTGTATATAAGTGCTCATGATGGTGAACTGCTGCAAGTTTTTTGGCCGACATCACAACATTCGGCCACTACAGTTACTCAGTGGCTATACGCACTACATATGGCTGAAGTCTTTGGCTGGCCATATCGACTACTTGTCTGCTTGCTGGGGCTTGCAGTGTGCTACTTTAGCTACAGTGGTTTATTAATTTGGTGGAAGAAGCGGCTGAAGAAATAGTCAGTTGCGTTATTCGAATGCCTCAGCTATTTCTTATGACTACCAAGAAAAAACTGCAGATGTAACGACCGATGAAGAATCAGATACGTTTACATCAACAGGCCTTATTTATGGTGCAGGTCTTGAATTGATAACTGATCACAATTTAAAACTATCACTAACTTACGAGATGATCTCGCATTTTAAATACGATACTGATGCATTGTCATTTGAAGCGACCTTTGAGTTTTGATAATGGCTTTAGTTGTATAGAAAGGGGAACCTGTCATTTTACGCAGGACCTAATAATGTATTCATCATGGAGCGACTTGGCGCTCACCTTGTATCTCAAAGTCATCAGTCAATAAGCGTGCTCGACCATCGGCTTCAACAACCCAATGTTCTTTGTGCACGACCCCAAACGCTTTATTCATGGTCCAAGAAGAAGTCAGGATATATCCCTGCTCTTTCTCTTCTCCACTAATGACTTGCCAGCTCACGTCTGTATAAGCAACGTCGGCATAACCTTGATCCATAATATTTTGCCAAAATGCCTGAATCGCGTCACGTCCCTTAAAGGTTCCAAATGGACGAGCATCCATTACAGAATCGGCGGTATATTGCCCTGCACAACCTGCTGCATCTTGGTTATTAAAGGCTTTCTGCCAAGTAGCGATACCTTCTTTACAGGCTGTTAATACTGCTGTGTCTTGTGCACTCATAGATTTCTCCAAATCAGTTCTTAATGTGTTATCCACAGAGTAGAGGTCTTATTGCCAGAGAAAAACAAAGGTATTAGAATTGATTATTCGATTTTTACGAACAATAGAGTGTATTCAATGAATCAACTTCGCCATATGGCTGTTTTTGCACACATCGTTGAAACGGGTTCCATTACTGCAGCGGCGGATACACTAGAGCTCTCTAAGTCTGTTGTCAGTCAGCATCTAAAAACCCTAGAACAAAGTTTGGGAATAACGTTGCTTAAGCGAACGACCCGTCGCCAGACACTCACACCTGCAGGGCAAGATTTTTATCATCACTGCAAAACCTTGAATCAAATAGCGGAACAAGCCTGGCAACAAGCTCAGGAAGTGCTTGATGTCCCTAAAGGAATTGTTCGCATTACAGCACCTTATGCCCTGATGGAGACGTTAATTGCTCCCGCGATTTCTCCACTCATTAAGCAATACCCTTTATTGCAGCCTGAATTAATTAGTAGCGACAGTCAGCTTAACTTAATGGCGGAAGGCATCGATCTAGCGATTCGAGTAGGCCAGTCAACAGATAGCGCCGTTAAGCAGCGTCGCATTGGGCAGTTCCGAGATGTTTTATGCGCCAGCAATGAATTATTAGTGCAAGGCTCTATTGAAGAAGCTGCTTATATTGCTAATAGCTGGCAAGGTAAAAAAATACAGCATGAATTCAAAGCGATTGATCTCGATAAAATACAAAGTAATCAGTCACGAGAGCTGCTATTTACGACGGAATCCCGTTGCATCACCAACTCTTTCAATACCTGCTTTTCCCTGATCGAATCGGGAGCAGGTATTGGACTAATACCTGAATTCAGATTGGATGCTTCGCACTCTGATTTAAAAGCCTCTGATTTAAAAGTCCCTGCTCTCAAGCCTGTTTATCCAGACTATCAACTGCCGTTAAATCCCGTTTATGCCTTACATACTTTTGATACTCAATTGCCGCTGAGTGTTAGCGTGTGTCTAGACGCTATTGAATTGAAGCTAACAGAAAGCAAAATAAACTAAGAAAGAATCCTTATTCAATACCTCACTATTGAGAATTTTGTAAAGTAATAATTAACAAGGCCGATACGCTATTAAGTGATAAAACTGGGCGTATAGCATAATGAACATATCAAATTTATCAGGGTTATCTTTTACCCCACTTACAGCATATAGCAATCCTACCAAGATTACGGAGTCTCCTAGTACAGGAGAGAAACTGACCCTATCAACCTCTAAGCCAATAGAACATGTTTTTCAGCCGCCACAGAACTTCTCTCAGCAATCAATATCAAACCCTACTGAAGCCAGTGAGATAACTAACAAGCTGGCAGCACAGTTAAGCCCTGATGAATCTAAAAATCGCTTTAAAGGTATGGGGACGCGTTTCAACGAGCTACTGAACAGAAACACTAATAGTTATGGCCAAGAATTAAGACAATTTAATTATTACTCACATGATAAAAATGCGGCCGCTGTCGACTTCAGTAAGTTTGAAGATCTCAGTAAACACACTGATCAATCACTAACCTTAGAAATAAAAACTAAAAGTGGCGCTACTGTTACTTTTTCCATCGAAAGCTCGAGTGGTTATGGCAAAAATCCCGATGAGCTAGTATATGAATCTAAAGAAATGAGCATACATCAAGTTGGCCAAGGTGCCAGCTTTCGAAATACCGAAGTTAATTTTGATATAAGCGGTAATTTAACCGACCAAGAACGCAAACAACTTGCTGAATTCTCTGAGAATCTAGAAGCCTTTTCCAATGGCTATTTCGAAGACGGCAGCCCAGACCTTAAAAAACTAGACCTAGCTTCTTTTGATAGTATCAGTCATTTATCTATTCAAGGTTTCGGTAATGCCAGTAAACCTGTCTCACTTGAATATACCAATAATGATGAAAAGCGTTCTATTTCTTTATCATTTGAAGGTAATAAAGCAGAAATTGACATCAACAAAAGTAATCAATTTGTCTTTAGCCAAGAGGGTAAAGAACAAGCCTTGGAACGTTATCTAGACATTTTAAAAGACAGCGCAACAGAAGCTAGAGCTGATAATAACCAACAAAAAATGATGTTGGACGTTTTATCCACAGGCTTTGAGCTGAGTGAGAAAGAGCTCACTGAGGCTCGACAAAAAGAAGGTGAACGTACACTCCTACTGAATAGCGAAGAAACGAGTGATGCAGAAAAAAGTAACGATGCAATTATTCCACTACCTGATTTCAGTTTTAAATTTGAAAGTCTTAAAGAACGTCCTAATCAGAAACAGCCACAAGAGTATTCTGGCTTTGATGTAGAGCTTTCTTTAGACACAATTAAAGAAGTAGACAAAGCCGTAGAAAAGACGGAACAAAACCAGCACTTCAAATTATCCGGTGCTTATTATGATCCTCTGGGGTATTTAGAAGAAACTGACTTCGCAAATCAAACCTATGGTTATACAAGTTTCGAACGTGAAGTTAATAAGACCGTTACAACTGAAGTAAAAAGTGATCAGCTAGTCTCAGCAGAAATGAAAGAGACTGGTAAAATTAAGAGTGATAATTTGTTGTATAATAAAGGCGTTCTTATTGGCCAAGAGCCTAAAAACGATGCTTTTGGTGTATTAGAAGATCTAACAGAAGAGCTGGCTATAAAAGCTGAGAATACCCAACTGGATATTCTCGATGAAGTATTAATTGATCCTTTTAAAGATCATTAAACATTCATTTTTATACTATTTATAATATTCTAAGCTGGCTCAACTGAATTAGCAGCGTCAATCATGGTTGTTGATAAAATGCCGTAGACAACAGTCCATGCCTCTTCTACTTCAGCAGTGAAGCCATCTCCAAGGCCTTGTCCTAAGGTCCACAATAATGCCGCACCGACGGTATTATAATGCTCTGGTTCAACGTTATAATTCACATGGCGACGACCCATCTGCTGTATCGCTGGCACCACATCATCTAAACGATTCAAAGCTTTTACAGCAATCGTAATCATACTCATTAACTTATCGCCCTGTTGCTTCATATCACCATTAAATAAAGTTTTTAATGAAGGGTCTAATTCAAATAATCTCTTATAAAATATTTCTGCTGCAGTTTCAGCGATAGGGATAACTTTATTCCACGAGTTGGTTACTAACTCAATTTGATATTCAGTCAACATGATTTATCTCCTTTAAATTTAATAATATTTCGAGATGTCGTACTACTGGTAGAAGATGATAGTTAATTTGTAACTAGTACAAATAGTTCTCTTTGGGCATATACAATGGATATAGTGTATTTTCTTCACGCTGAATGCGCTCAACAAGTACTTCACCAATGCTCAGAAGTTCTGGCAAGAAATGCTGACGCATATCCAGAGACCACAAAGGTCTGTCGTAACGTGTTACAAACTGATTTACAACCTTACCGATTTGCATCATTTCTCGACGAAACGATAGAATAATTTCTTTATTTTCTGGATCGTGGGCAAGTTCTTTTGTTAGATATACGTAAAGTTTCACATTTTCAGTCAGCAGGTGACCACGTAGAATGGATGTGAATTTTTTAAGCTTTATTTGAACTCGTTTAAAATCGTCTTTCTCTGCAGCAACTTTAATGTCACCAAATAACCTTAATAAATCTTGGTGCTCTGCTTGAAAGGTATCGATTAAATTATTATCAAACGCAATCCCCTCATTACTAGCAGAAATAATATTTGAAGGTGCAATGTCAATACTGCGTTTTTCTTTTTAAACAACCCAAACATTCGCCAACTTTCCCTATCAAATTAATGTAGCCAGTCTTGAAGGCGGAGGAGTCTAACAGATAGAAATAGCAATCCATGTATCAATTCGGGACATCTATTACTATAAAATTAGCGAATAGGAAATGATATTACTATCATTGACAAGAAGGGTATTACTTAACATCGATTTAAATACATGACCAAACAAATAAACTAGGCCTTTATTTTTATGACTATTCAAATATTGCTGATGATTTCATCACAACTTTCATTATTATCAACCACTAGATGATTAACAAGGCAATTTAACTGTTTATTAAATATAAAAAAATTTTATAACTTATAGAGCAATAATTTATCAATTTCATTTAGCCTTTTGCAATGAGATCGAATTTAAAATCACAGGATTCCTCCTGCCCGGCTAATGTCTGCGTTCTGGAGAAATTGATTAATGGCTGGTGATTATCAAAATAGGCCTTGTCTGCTTTACAGAAGATATTAGCCAAGTTGTTATAATTCAACTTTTTGCAATATGAAGCAAATAAGCAGGTGTTGACTGTAAAATGATACGCCTCGCCATTCTCAACCTTAAGTGCACCAAATGTATTCGGAAAGCGATTAACTATTTTAGTGAAAAATTTCGTTTTCTGTTCTTGAGTTGTTGCGTGTAAAATTTTTGGACTGATCACAGGGACTGTAAATTTCAAGAATTTTTTGGCGACACCAATTACGACAGTCTCTACCATAGCGACAGATTCCTTCTCACTATACCCTTTACTGATTAAGGCATCGTAAAGCGCAAAAGCAGGCAAAATTTGCTTTTGCGATAATCGCTCTTTCCAGGTTAGTAATTCACTTACTCTGTTCAAGGGATGAAATGGATTTCTCAGCAGCATATTCAACTGCATTTTTAATACAATGTTGAGCCCCTTCATCCATCCTAGCTGTTTTAGGATGAGTTTAAAGCCTGTGGGGTTACCAATAAAACTATTAAAAATGAGCAGTTGAATATCACGTTTCATATTATTGAGAAACTCCTATTAATGTTTGAACTTCTACAACGTCTTGCTCGATACCACCAAACTTTTTAATTGCTGCAGCAGTTTGTCTATCACAATTATTCCACTTCGAGAAAAAGGGAGCCTCATCTTTGCTGTTAATACAAATTTTTCCTTCTAGGTGTTTACGATCGACTATTCGATTTTCATTACTCAGTTCGATTAACTGTAAATCCATTTCTGCAGTGAAGTCACTATTCACAACCGTATTCGGTGCCCAAAGATTTATATCAACATTAATATCTAATAAACCTGTGTTTTTATCATATACACTGTCTAAAATCTCAAATTGTTGACGAGCAATATAACGACCACGCTGGCGTACATCAGACCCTAACATCTTCCAGCCGGCATTAATGTCATCCGCAGGGGTTAACATAAAACCAAAAGCAGTGATTGCTGCGAGGCCTTCGTCATATTGCGTTGAACCAGTATCAGCAGATAATAAAAGGTTTTGTGCAACTGTATTCGGTTCTTGCAGTGCATTTTCATATTTGGCTATGGTTTTTACTCGAGCCGATATGTGCTGGCTTTCACCACTTAAGCCAGCGTAATAAACCGTTAAATCATATTGAAGTTTTTTATTCAGCGGCTTCACTTCACCAATTAATTGGAAGCCACCATAATTAGGCGTCCAAGCACGAGAGATATTCACTGCTAATGTGCAACGAGTTCCACTAATAGGGGAAGGCTGGCAGTCTTCAATAGCAATGTGATATAGGTATGGCCACATACCATCAGAATTACAGCCATTGCTTTCTACGCTGCGATCACACGTTGTATTTAAAGCGAACCCCTGAAGAAAAGTCGTGGCTTGCCCTTCTTGCCAAGCCTGATCCGGCATTTCAAAATCGTATTCAATTCTATTCTTTACAACAGGTACTTCCCCCTCATTAACCGCATCTTCCCATTTTAGCGAAATACTGCCCTGCACCACATTAAGCTCATTGGTATTAATCGCTACCGCACGTGACGTAGGGTACATATAATTGCCATCAACACCGGTATTGTGTCCCATTCTAGATGTCAGCTGATATGAATCATGACTCGGCACTAAAAAATTTTCATAGGTCGAGATTCTATGAGGTATACGCCCATTAACTGGGTCCACAATGAAGCGTTTTCATTCATGATTCATACCCTGCCAAATACTAAAATACTCGCCTTGGGTATCATAGTGCTGCTCAGAAACAGAATACTTATCCGTACTCATCACGGATTGACCATGCGCTTCTGCCAGAATATCTGACTGCCCGATCTCTATACTAGGCGGTTCGACTTTGGACATCGCGAATACCGAGCTTGAGCCGATAATCATTGGGCTCATGATGATTGAGCTCGCGGTTAAGATTTTGAGAAGTTTGGAAGGTTGTTGAATCATGAATAGGCGCCTTTTTTTTATTGTTAGGCCTCTATCATTCGGGATTATTATTGTCCTGTCTGAAGAAGGATACGCTTCAGTTCAAACGATACTTTTTAATTCAATCGTTATTTTATTATTCAATAGATTGGCGGTATTGCAAGGGAGATAATCCTGTCCAGTTCCGAAAAGAACGGGCAAAAGCACTGCGATTGCTAAAACCTAATGCTTCCGATATGTGTTGAACTGATGAGCTTGTATGTTGTAATAACTGCCGTGCTTGATCTTCACGGACACTATCGGTTATCGATTGATAGGTAGTGCCTTCTTCCAATAAGCGGCGTTTCAACGTGCTATCACTCACATTAAGCCCCATTGCACAATCTGCTAACGTTAGAGACTTGAATACCTCCTGATCCATTAACAACCTACGCACTTTAGCAACAAAAGGCTCTGCCGCACTAATCGATTGTAACTGCGTCTTGGCTTCTAGAAGTAAAACTTCTTTAGACCCCGGATCTGCTCTTTCTATTGGGTAGTCCATGACCTCACGAGAAAAGACAATTTTATTCTCAGCTTGGGAAAATAATACAACATCGGTATTCAGAATTTTTTTGTATTCAGAAATGGGTCCAAGCGCCTTATGCATAAAGTGAACTTCTTGTATTTCAATCGGCTTAGACCATTCTACTAAAAAATTAGCAATCGCGAATAAACTGGCCTGGCAATATTCAACCAACAGTGCAGCCTCTTGTGGATCAAAACCCTCTAGCTGAATCTTGCTAGCAACGATTCCTCGTTGGTACTGCAACTCGCTATGTAGCCCACTACGGCTTAGGTGCTGGAATTTGTAACCGTAGGCACAAGCTTCACCTAAGGTATTACAACTTTGAACCAATAAACCCAGAATCCCATGCCCTGGAGGTAACGTCTTGGCTGCCGTTCGAATAAGAAATAATGGATCTTTTTCCACTTCACAGCAAGATTTTGCTATTTGATTAAAATCAGCCAGATTAACAGTAAGCCCCATGATACTTGCGATTGAAGACAAGTTCGCTGTTGCTTTGACCCGCTTTTTATTGGCAACTGTTAACCGTTGCAATAAATGTTTATGGTAATAAGAGGATATTTTAAGGTTCATGTTCTATCGGCATTTTATTTTTATAAGTCTTCGATATGTTCATCTGCTATTAAAATAAATACATTTGGTATTTTAAACAAGCCCCTATACGGGGATTACTTATTTTTTTCTGATACTCAAGAATAATCTTTCATTCACTATCAGACTCTCACGCCTTTTAATCGAATTTTGTCCACATTGAAATTCATTAAGTGACGTAAACCATAACGAAATAGAATCCTCTTAAAGCCTTTAAGGTTACTGCCTTTCTCAGCATAGAAATCATCTGGCTGATCATAGATACCAAAGTCGTCGGCGATGCCCTCTTTTTGGATGTAAGTGCTTTCACCTTTCCAGTCATTATCAGGCCGCTTTAAACACTTCGTCGCAATGCCATAAGCGCTGAATGCTCCCTGATTAGCATCACATTGCTCCGAGAAGCTTGCCTGTATCTTATTCAAATACAGCTTATCAATAATATAACCCTCAAGGTCTATCCATTGATCGTCAAAATAGATTTCTACCCAGCTGTGGATAATTCGCTTGGGGGCGAAAGAAAACAGATAGTTGGGGATCGCCCCTTTTTGCAGATCATTAAAAATAGTAAAGCCATGAAAGCGAGCAGGAATACCGACGGCCCTCAAAAGTGCCATTAATAAAGTCCCCTTGGTATTGCACTGACCATAGCCATCCGCTAATACCTGACTAGCGCTTAAAGTATCGTCTTTGTTATAACCAAACTTTATCTCATCCCGAACAAAGTTATACGCAGCCTCTATCGCATAGTAATCAGATAAGGATTTCCATCCACGCGTATTAATTAATTGTTGAATACTTGAGCATTCAAAATTAAGCATGTTGGTCGTTTGTAGGTAGGTCTCTTTCATTCTGCTCTCCATCCTATTAATGGGTCATGCTGACGATCCAATAAGAATAAAGCGCGTGAAAGAATTAAACTTGAATAAACTGGCTAAGCTGTAGAATAATTTTATTTAAGTAAAGCTTGCCCAGCTTGACGTATATTCATGCCGAAGTTATTGCGAAACGTTCGACTCAGGTGCGCTGAGTCTGAGAATCCAGCAGCATAGGCTGCCTCTGTTACCGAACTGCCTTTTTGCAAGGCATTTATCGCACACAATAAACGTCGCCATAATAAGTAAGGTCGCCAGGCGATATGCATTTGTTCCTTAAATAGATGTAAGAATCGCCCTTCTGACAACCCCATCTCTTCGGCTACTGTCCTAGCTTTCCAATGATCTGGTTTAATACACTCACCCGCTAGGCACTGATTTAATTTCAACTGGAGTATTTGTAACCGTGGATCCAATTGAGCGGATACCTGCTGTTGATCAATAAATTTTTCTAGCGACAAGGCTTTCAATACAGGCTGGATTTGCTCTAAAAGAACAACATCTTCTTTTGGAATAAAGGAACTCAAATTAGCAATTTCAAGATAGTCTTTATGCAGAAGCTTGCTTTGCAAAGACTCTCCCAATTGTGATTGGGGTTCAACAAGCATCACCCAACCCTGAATCATATTAATACGATGTTTTATTTCGCTATTAATAATACTGGCTTGATGAGATATAACGCCATCGAGCGCTAGTTCGTAATCTGATTCAGGCCAGATAATTTGAATAGCATTATGCTGATGCCAGTCATTATCTAGAACCGAGCCATAAATAACTAATACGCCGGGCTGAATGTGGATAAAAGATTTCATACCATTGAGTATATCAATGGAATTAAATTACTGCTTGGCAATTAAAAGGCTGCGGGTGTTTTTCTCTTTAGTGCTTCGCTCATTTTATGCACTACTGGTGCAACGAAGATGACTGCAGAAAATGCAATCGGAAAGGCTAGGCTAAATGCTCTGCCCCAATCTAATAAAAATTGGGCATGAAAGCCTTGGTGAATGGCGGTAAGGGTAAATGACATTATACAGGTCATGAATACGGCCATAAAAAATGGAAAGTAAAAGCGTTCTAATCTTCTCATGTTTCTATCAACTTGATCCTATGACTGATGGTTCTTGAATCATCTCAAGTAACATTGTCAACTGAGGGTGACAAGATAATAGTTGCCTAGGCGCACCTTGTCAACTAAAATTGACAACATGAATATTCCAGATTTATCACAAAACTTGAAATCTTTACTATTTAAACGTTATGAATGGTACGAGAAAGAACTGCTGATCTCCTTAGAAAAACAGGGAGATGTCAGCCTAACTACAGCTCAGGCCCGCGCTCTAGCGGTGTTGAATGGCGAAAGTAGCAGTATATCCTCTCTAGCCCGCAGCCTTAATATCAGTCGACAAGCCGCTCATAAAACCGTTGTCCGCCTAATCGAGCTGAATTGGATCAAGCTAGAAGAAAGCGATAAAGGCAACGAGAAAATCATCACTTTCACTGAATATGGCCAGCAGATGCGTGGAAAAATGAAAGAACACATGATGAAAATTGAAAGTGATATTGCTCAGTCTATTGGTGCTGAACGCTTCGCATTGCTAGTTGAGATATTGAATGAAAACTGGGATGGGCTAAATTAGATTTAGCCCCCTTTAGCTTATAAGCCTGAAATATCACTTCAAGAATGATACTGCGGTTAGAAGCTCATCATTTACTTCAGCGTTTTTAAGCAAACCTTTTTCCATATCAAATTCATCATAAAACTTTGAGATAGATAGATCGGCTTTTACTTCTAAACCAAAGTACGGCGCAGAACCTTTTGCTGCGGCGAGTACATTAGCAGCGCCACCTGGGCCTGGTGACGTTGCTAACAATACGGCTGGCTTACCTTGATAAACTTTAGCATCGATACGCGAAGTCCAATCGAATAGGTTTTTATAGGCTGCGGTATAAGATGCATTATGCTCAGCGAATGAAATCATCACAGCATCCGCTGCTTTGATTTTATTGTAAAAATCATGAGCTAGTTGTGGAATACCCGATTCGTTTTCACGGTCGCTGCTAAAGATTGGCATTTCATAATCGTTTAAATCGATTAAATCAACTTGTGCATTTTCTACAAGACTCGAGGCATAAGTAACCAAAGACTTGTTGATTGAAGAACGGCTGCTGCTGGCGGCGAAGGCTAATACTTTCATAATATTTCTCTCTTTAATTCTGTTTTTAAAATCTGTTATAAATTTCTACTATAAATTATTTAAACTGGCTAATACCAGTATATTCAATAAACTCAATCACGTTATCGTCAGGGTCTCGGATAAAAAATGACGTACCCGTCGGGTGATTCATTGGCTCACCGCTTAATGGAATATTCAATGCCGCTAATTGCGTTATTATCGCACCTGCATCGTTAACTTCCATCGCGACATGGGTATAACCTGTGTGCTTAACCGCAGATTCCATCAATACATTTTTCTTATCAGCTTGATTGGCATTCAAGATGAAGTTGATATTGATGCCACAAGGATGCTCCACAATCGCGACTGGCTCAGGGCCTGAAGGGCCCGTGATGTACTCAAAGCCTAGCTGGGCGTAAAAATCTCGGGAAGTAACGAAGTCGCTGACGCGGATGCCAATGTGATTAACTCGTGTTAGTTCTTTCATCTTTCTTCCTTCCCTATCTACGATTCTTACTGATTAGTTGTTACTAGTTAATAGAGCCATAATAGATTAACTACAATTAAAGATTAATAAGGTAAATGTGCAATGATTGTTTCCATATAGCTCTCAATTAACTAAAATAGCGCTTCTTCCCAACTGAGTTCAATACAATGGCCTTTGATTCCCAACTATTGGATGGCATGGTAATTTTTGTTGAAGTAATCAATAGTGGCAGCTTTACCCAAGCGGCGCTGACCAGTGGCCACTCGACGTCTTACATCAGTAAAGAGATCAATAAGCTTGAGTCTCGCTTGGGTGTACGTTTAATGCAGCGCACAACGCGTTCGTTAAGCCTAACCCCTGAAGGTGAAGTTTACTTTCAACAGTGCCAGCAGATTATTGATGACGCTGAACAAGCACACAATCTTCTTAGCGGCGGCCAAGCCCAGCCTAAAGGTACCTTACGCATTAGTTGCCCTACGAGCTTTGGCATGAGCAGAATGCAGGCGATATTTTCGGATTTCATTAACCTCTATACCGAAGTGAATCTAGAAATCGATTTGAATGATCACAAGGTCGATATGATTGCTGAAGGCTTTGATGTATTAATTCGCGCTTCACATCAGCTTGATGATTCCAGCCTAATTAGCCGTAAAATACATAGCTCTGACGGCATCATCGTGGCGGCGCCTAGTTATTTAGCCAAATACGGTAAGCCGACAACGGCGAATGAACTCGCGGGTCATTCAGCTATTACTTACAGCAATATAAAAAATAACAATCTGTGGAATTTAACGAATAAAGACGGCAAGGTTGAAACGATTAAGGTAAATAGCCGCGTACAGACTAATAGCTCGGAATTAGAAGTTTCACTCTGTGTTGCTGGTCATGGCGTGATGCTGATGCCACGCTTTAATCTAAATGGAGAACTGGAGCGTGGGGAGTTGGTGCAGTTGCTTCCGGAGTATCAACGCTCAGAAGTTAACGTCTATGTGGTTTACCCTAGCCGTAAGCACATGTCGGCCAAGGTACGCAGTTTTATTGACTTTGTATGCTCTGAACTGGCTTAAAGATTAATACTCTAACTCATCAGTCGGCCTAATTTACGCACTTGTCGTAAGCCATAATACGCCGCTAGCAGCCCTAATGCGTACTCACTGGTAGAGGCACATAGTGCCGTGATCGCCAGTCCTGAAGAGTATTTAACTGTCTGATTCATCGTTGTCGAATTCGCCATACATCACCTCGTATTACTTTTAACTTGAACACTGTTCAAAATAGACCTATTATTCTGAACAGTGTTTAGAATAATAGAGCGAAACCCGCTCAAGTCAACGAATTTAGTAAATCAATTGGTGAAGTCCCATGGCCAGACGTAAAGATCATAGCCCAGAAGAATTACACAACTTAGTCATCAGCTCAGTATTAGAATTCTTACAACATCAGTCCGCACAGGCCTTAAGCCTACGCCAGATTGCAAAAATGGTGGGCTACTCTCCAGGAACTCTGATTAATCTGTTTGGTAGCTATGCTCACCTGCTTCTAGCCGTGAATGCTTGCACCCTAGATCAAATCAGTGAGCGTTTACAACAGAAGCTGGTAAACGCTGCAGGGCTCGATGCTCAACAGCAGTTACTGGTTTTCGCTGAGGAGTATTTATCCTTTGCTCAGCAACATACCTATCAATGGCGTTTGTTATTTGAGCATCGATTGGATGAAGAAGTGCCTGACTGGCAGCAAAACCGCATTAACCAGCTATTCGATTTAATAGAACTGCGTTTATCAGATCTCGCCCCTCATGCTGGCCCACTCGAACTGCAACAAGCTTCTCGTACAATCTGGGCATCGGTTCACGGTATCTGTATGCTAGAAGTTGATAATAAAATTTTTGCTTCTGCAAACATCAGTGGCAAGAGCATGATTCAATCACTCATCACTCATTATCTCGCGGCGTGGAAGCACGAAGCGATATCCCAACCTAACCTATAAAGGAATAACCATGAGTCAGCAAGGACAGTTTTCTCTCCTGAATAAAAGGCGCTTCTTGCCCTACTTTTTAACTCAAGCGTTAGGGGCTTTTAACGATAACCTGTATAAAAATGCGCTGCTATTATTAATCGCCTTTGGCGGTATCAGCGCGCAAAGCGATTCGGCGTTATTAACCAACCTTGCCGCCGGTTTGTTTATTCTGCCATTCTTTTTATTCTCACCCATTGCTGGTCAGATTGCTGATAAGTTAGAAAAGTCTAAGCTCATTCGCTGGGTAAAAGGCTTAGAAGTGATCATCATGCTCTTAGCGGCCACCGCGATCATTATGGGCAATGTTTGGATGATGATGATCTTACTGTTTCTTATGGGGCTGCAATCTGCGATTTTTGGCCCGGTAAAATTCGCGTTATTACCACAACAGCTTAACGATGAAGAATTGGTGGGTGGTAACGCTCTGGTTGAAATGGGCACCTTTCTGGCAATTTTAATCGGTACCATTACCGCAGGACTCTTTTTTGATTTAGACCAGGGTCTTTACTGGATTGCGGGAGCTGTAGTTTTCTTTGCCGTATTAGGCTTTGTCTCTAGCCAATTTATTCCGCAAGCCGCGGCCAATGACCCTGAATTAAAAATAAACTGGAATCCCTTCACCGAACTGGTTAATACCATTAAGCAGGCGCGAGAAAACCGCTCGGTATATTTATCGATTATGGCGATCAGTTGGTTTTGGTTTATCGGTGCGAGTTATTTAACCCAGTTTCCAAATTTCGCCCGTGATTATTTAGGCGGTTCTACTCAGGTCGTTACTCTACTACTAACGTTATTTTCCTTAGGGGTCGCGATTGGCTCTTTATTATGTGAAAAACTGTCGGGGCATAAAATAGAACTCGGCATCGTGCCTATTGGCTCTATCGGTATGAGTGTATTTGGCATTGATTTATATTTTGCTGTCAGCGGCATTCAAGTTGTCGATGGTATGTCGGCGATGGCCTTTATTCAGCAAACTGAAAACTGGCGTTTAATGTTTGATATCGCAATGGTCAGTGCGTCTGGCGGATTATTTGTAGTGCCTCTGCAAGCCTTGATTCAACACCGCAGTGACGATAAAAACCGTGCCCAAATTATTGCGGCTAATAATGTGCTTAATGCTATTTTCATGGTCGCCAGCGCCGCCATTGGTATTTTGGCACTCGTTGTAATAGAGCTTACGATTCCTGAATATTTCTTTGTTCTTGCGATTATGAACATAGTCGTCGCTGCTTACGTTTATTCCCGCGTACCGGAATTTGTTTTGCGTTTTTTCACTTGGATACTAGGCCATACGCTTTATCGCGTACAAGATAAAGGTTTAGAAAATATTCCGGAAACAGGCCCAGCGGTATTAGTCTGCAATCACGTCAGCTACGTCGATGCTTTACTTATTGGTGGTACTTATCATCGCCCAATTCGTTTTGTTATGGATCGCAGCATTGCCGAAATGAAAGGCTTAAAAACCTTCTTTAAAATTGCTAAAACCATTCCTATTTGTTCTCCTAAGGTCGATATTGATGTATATGAAAATGCCTTTAAACGTATTAAAGAAGAACTAGATGCTGGCGAGATAGTATGTATATTTCCAGAAGGTAAATTAACCACTACTGGTGAAGTAGATACCTTTAAATCTGGGATCGAACGAATCTTGAAAGATTCTCCTGTACCCGTCGTCCCCATGGCATTAAATGGTTTATGGGGCAGTTTCTTTAGTCATAAAGATGGCCATGCGCTCACGAGTCGCCCTAAACGCTTTTGGTCGAAAGTTACGTTAACCGCAGGGAAGGCAATTGAGGCCAAAGATGCCACCGCTTCCGATCTCGAAATAGAAGTGAACAGACTGTTGCCACAAAAGCGTTAACGATTCTTGTACAATGAGCAGAGTCATAGCTTTTATGACTCTGCTCATAAGCTACCGATTGCTTTAACACCCTTTTTTAAGTGAATATTTATTAATGAAGTCTAATTCCCCGCTGTCGATTGTATTCCTCATTTTATTAACAGCAATTGCGCCAACACTTTGGGGGACAACCTACATAATCACTACGGAGCTGCTACCTGCAGATCGTCCATTTATAGCTGCATTCTTCCGTCTACTCCCAGCAGGGCTTATTCTAGTGGCGTTGAGCCGCCACCTTCCAAAAGCAAATGAATGGTTAAGAATTATTATTCTATCTATATTAAATTTCGCTATTTTTCACGTACTATTATTTGTCGCAGCTTATCGACTGCCCGGTGGATTAGCCGCGGTAGTCGGTGCGATACAGCCTTTGATGATGATGTTTTTGATTTGGATTGTTGATAATAGAAAACCCGCTCATCTTGCGTTAGTGGCGAGTATTTTTGGTGTATTCGGTATGGCTGCCCTATTACTTTTTCCTAGCTCAACGTGGGACCTTATTGGCATTATGGCTGCGACGATTGGTGCAATGTTAATGACAACTGGGGTTTTTCTGGCTCGTCGCTGGCGTACCGATATGCCACTATTGGCTTTTACTGGCTGGCAGCTATTAATTGCAGGGATCATATTGGCGCCTTTGGCTTGGATCATTGATCCGCCATTATTAACGCTGACCACCAAAAATATACTTGGTTATGGCTACCTTTCTCTCTTTGGAACGACATTGGCTTATGTTTTATGGTTTAACGGCATTGCTAAGCTCTCACCTGTTGCCGTTTCTTCTTTAGGCTTATTAAGCCCTATTGCTGCAGTTATTATTGGCTGGGTCGTATTGGGACAAAGTATTACTGGTTTTGCACTTGTCGGTTTGATTGCAGTGTTAGGCAGTGTATTGACAGTTCAATGGGCTCTAGCTCCCAAAAAGTGAGCTTCAAAATTATTTCATTCGCCACGGTAATCACTGTGGCAACTTCGGCAGCCTTTATTGGCAAAAATCGCCATCTGTTTTTTGATTTTTTTATAGTTACCTTGCTCAGCAACCTTCACAAGTCGAGATGCTTCAAGGCGCATCGCTTTAACTTTGTTCTTAAAATCTAAACTAAGCTCTCCTTGTTCATCCCATATATCCTGCATCGCACGAGACTTCCCTCCCATACTGCCTGCGGGAAAAACGAGCAACATATCATCAGCCATAGAGACTAATGCTTCACTATGACTAATAATATGATTAAGAGACAATTTATTCTTTATCAATAATTTTATCGCTTTGGCATGATTACCCTTCGTTTCCATAAAAAGTTTTCTATACTTCATCATCGCACTGCGGTTTTTCTCTAAGCTGCTGGAATCGCTTACCGCTGACAATGGTGTTATTAGCAATAAACTACAAAAAATAGGCGCAAGCAAAGAAAGCCCGATTTTTGAACATGTATTTTTAGATAATATACGCTGGTGATCCATTAGCGATCTCCTCCTCGGCGGCGATCATATTTGCACTTAAGCACATAGCTAATTACCCCACTATAGCGCTTATCATCGATAGACTTAGAGCCCATCAACCACATGCTATTTAATCGCACAAAATTCACTTTAAACTGAGGGCTATTATCCTCTGGGCATTCTAGAAAAGCCTCCGCTAGCGCCTCTTCATTTTCACTCGCTTCAATAGCTTTAATTAATGCTTGCGAGGATTGATAAACACGAGCTTCAGAAGCCATTAATTCGGTAGAGATACTTAACTCAACCTCAAGTGCCCAAGATAAATGAGGCATCACCATTAACAGGGTAAAATAAGACAATCTTCTATAAGCGCTATTCATAAAGTAAGCTCCAGTATCGCCAGCGTAATAAACATCTATTAATTATTATATTAGTCACTCTTCGCAGACAACATGAATAATTAGTATGTTTATTAGTTTTTATTATATCTATGCCATTCAATATAAAATTATGGTTACTGATATTGAGTCTATAATCCTTTTATGTGGTTATTTAAAATTTCTATTTTTTGTTTGTCTATCTATCTACTCGGCTGCAGTGAAGCCAAACTGCAAGCCTCTCCTCATGAGCATTTTTATCAAGTAGGGTTATTTGGCCATGGCCGCGGGGCTATCGGTGACTTGCGTCTAAATACATTTTTTTTTGAACGTCAGTGCGATAGCTGTCATGGGACTGAAACAGACAAGCATAATGATTTAGGTCGCTGTAATGACTGCCACCAGCCACATATTCTCGGTTGGGATAAATCGACTGTGGCTAAAGATCATCATTCTCTACCTCTCAATAACCGTCCTTACCATAATCAGCTGAGTTGTACTTCGTGCCATAAGGCTTTAAACAGTCGCGCCGAGTTTAAGACGACAAGCTGTCAGCACTGTCACAATCATCAAGCAGATGATATTGATTACGCTCACGATTTGATGGACGATTATAAGTATGCCGATTTTGTGCAGCCCGGTGCTTGCCAAGCGTGCCATAGTCGTAATGGAAAAAGGTATACTGAGTATTTTGATATTAAGTCTGGAGACAGTTTATGACTGAATCCAACCATCTCGCCAGCGAACCTTGTAATGAACACCCTCTTCATCAGCATGTCGGTTTTGAAGTATTACCTGAGCAAGACCGCATCAAGGTCTCCCGTTTTAGCCGCCGTATTCGATTACTTCATTGGTTTAATGCAGTCGCCATCATTGGATTATATACCTTAGGTATTCAGTCAATAATATCGTCGAACGTTAACTTTCCACTTGGACTAGCCGATTTAAGGTCATGGCATATCACTCTAGGAATTTTTTGGATTATTGGCCTTCCTATTCTGTGGCTAATTAGCCGATTACAGCTGCATAGAACAAGATCTTCCATTATTACCGATCAGCTCATCATCAAACAAAGGCTATTTTTATTTACCTCAATAGGGTTAATGACCTTCATGGCGTTTAGTGGTAGCTTATTAACCATATTAAGACCTTATGATATTCCTCAACTGCGCAGCATTATTTTACTGCTCCACGGCTTTATTGCTTTTGCTTACCTCCCCCTACTAGCGACCCATATTTATCTAGCCATTTTACAACGAGATAGCAGACAATCCCTGCGCACTATGATTTCAGATGTGCACATAAAATACCTAATACACAACCACATCCCCAAACTTAAGTGCGGGCTAAGCGACCAAGAAGGTATCTTATTTATTAAAGGAGAGGTCTCTGAGATAAATCTAAGAGGCTTTCACGCAAGAATTGAATTAGGTAACTGGCAAGAAAACATTTTATTAGACCAGTTAGTTGATGTCTCATTTCAACACCCAGAACTCACAGAAGAGCTAACACTACCTGTTTCAATCTACTCTGATTATATAAAAGACGACTGCCTACACGTTAATTTCAATTTCAAATTGCCCTTGCAAGAAGTGTCTCATCAATTATTAAGTCGAGGTATCTTCTTCCGTGCTTTATTTTTAGCTCGCAGAACTCACCCTAGATTAAGCTGTCATTACCCAATTATGATTTCACACGATAGCCACGAGATGATAGCTCAGGCCGTCGACATAGGCCCTGGAGGCATGGGTATTGTTGTCCCATTATGTTTATCTAAAGGCAGTAAAGTTCATATTCATTTACAATTAAAAAACCCCGCCATTGATTGGCATGCCGAAGCCTTCATTGTTGTTAAATCTCATATCAATAATAATGATTACAGCTACGGGTTATGCTTTAAACATCTAAACAAATCAGAATCAGAGCAGCTTTCACAAGTTCTCTTTCAAATTAAGAATCAACAATTAAATAAAAATACGCACTATTGGACATCAACTTAAGTTTTAACTACTTATTCTTATTTTTAGTTCTACACTCAACATATTGAACGGTTGTTTTCTTTAATTCCGGAGACTCCTATGAAACTGAGTTTTTCGACACCTCGATTAAAAATAAGTAATACTTTAATTAGTATTACACTATTAACATCGACTCTCTTTATAAGCAGTACAGCTCTTTCCGCTTCTAAGGCCGATACTCACTTTTATGGCCGAATTCATGTGCGCTTAGCCGCTATCAATAAGCAAGATACTTCGCTAAACAATGCCGGTCATAGACTAGGCATCAAAGGCGAAGGTGTGCTGAATAATGGTTGGGGCTTTTTCTACAAGCTTGAAAGTGAAATGAACAATGATGATGGCCTGGGGAAAAAAGATGGCGCCGGGGGTCATACTTTATCTGAACCCAGTGCCGTTTCCAGTACCGATCTTGCTGACATAGTAATTCGCCACGCACATGCTGGACTTTCAAATGATTACGGCAGTATCACTTTTGGCCGGCAAAGTAACCCTCTTGCTAATACCTATACCGCTGATGTCTTTGAAGCAAATTCAGGGTCCTTCGAACAAACCCCTTTTCGCTTAGGTCATGCAATTATTTACCAAAGCCCTAATGATAATAATGCTCGCGGGTATTTTGGAGCTATGTTAGAAGGTGGAGGGGATGAAGAAGAAAACGAACAGCTCGACGGTTATGTACTAGGAGGTCAATATAAATTACAGCAGCTCGTCCTCCACCTTGGTTATTTCCATGCTGATTTTAACAGCCTTAATGCTGATAAATCTGAGTTTTCAGATATTTCTTTTGGATCTTCTTACAATCTTAATGACTTTTACTTAGCAGCCAATATTGAACAATCTATCCTTAAAGCGGCCGATGGCAGTGAAGTGATCACAGATAAATTAGATGTTGGTATTACTTACAGTATTGAATCGATAACTTATGGTGTGGGTTACGCAGTACAAGATAATGCTTCGGCCAAATCCGACCGTTTTTTGATAGGTGCCTACTTCGACTTAGGCAGTAATAATGATTGTTATATAGAGCTAGGATTACTTAACAAAGCAGCTGGAGATAATGATAATTTGGCAATCGGCTATCGAATAACTTTTTAACAAAAAAAGACGGCTATACATTGTTTCAATAAATTATAATTCATTGAAACAATCCATACCCGCCAAGAGGCCAGTCTAAAGCCTATGAAGTGTAAATATTCATACTAATTAATTTGCTGGGCGTAACTCCCATTGTTGATTGTCACCACCATGCGAAGTCCACTGACCAATAGTTGAACCGTTATCAGTTCCGTAGGCATCAACAACAATATTACTATTGTGCTTGCTTGCCAGAGCACTACCAGAATAAGTCCAACGTAGGTTATCGCTATCAACACAATCCCAGATACCTAGAGCACCACCATTATGCGTTTGGCCTTTGTTATCTAAACACTTACCAGGGAAGGCTTTGTTTTCGAACATTTGAGTTGCGCTATTGTAAAGCCACTTCTGATCGTCTGCAGTATTACTACAATCCCAAAGCTGAATTAACTGACCGTTATTTCCTTGATCATCATTACCGGGAATATCAATGCACTTTCCACTCTTTTTATTAACAATCGATACATAGCCCGCAAGGTGAGGGTTAACATATTGAACATCATTGTTAGCTTCTGCACGTTCCCACATTTGTAGGTATGCTTCAGCAGAGTTCATCACTGATTCATAGATACGATCAGGTGTTTGCTCACGGATATCTTGAATGTGATCAGCCACTAATCCGTAATGTGCTAAACCTTCATTATTAATATCGAAAGATCTATTACCTGAAACCTGTTTATCCATCTCTATTCCTTCTTCCGTAACAAAAGGATAAAGCAATGGATTTGACGAAGCATCGCCACGAGGTCCAGGCTGATTACCAATACCACCCATATCGGTAGAGAAAGGTACACCGTTTAGGAATGGTGTATCTTCAATAAGATTCAGGTAACGATTAATACCATGTTGAATTGAAGTAGAAGGACCATTATAAGGAGCCAACATGCCGCCTTGATTTGCTATGTCATGCTGCACTGCATGAGGCGAACCATCTGCTGCTGAGTTCAACCAACTATGACCAGAAATAACACCAGAATAATTTCGTGCTTTAACGATCTCCATAACGGCATTCGCTGTTTTAGTCGACATGTGATCCATCTCGATAATCATCCCCATATCAATCATACGATTAATCAGATAAATACCTAGATCGCTCAAGCCCAGCTTATTACACAAAGGCTGAGTCTCATCATAAACAGGATTTAAACCGATCACGTTTAATATGTCTTTGATTACAGGCACATTACCGATCAGAGGGAAACCGGAAGTGAAGTTGCGACCACGTGTTTCTGCATCACACGACTCTGCTGCAAAGAACTTACCAGTCGACAACCACTGCCCAACATTTAAGAAGCCATCTTCTGGTCGAGCACCACCAAATTGGTTATCAAATCTATGTGTTGGGTACAAGGTACGCACACCCGCGCTATAGACTTTCTGCAACTGAGCTTCAATCGTCGCTTTAGTACAATGATCACGAACACCACAATCAAACAGCTCAGAGGCTTCAATGCCCATTAATATAGCCATTTTTCCGTCAGCAATAACAGCACGCGCTTCAGCAGGAGACGTCACTATTCGGAAGAAACCTTTGCCTGGACCACCTTGCTGAGCATCGATATAGGCTTCCATTTCGTGTAAGCGTTGAACTTGAAGATCAATACTCTTAGAAGTTTGGCAGTTATTTGGATTAATCCAGCTCGCGGGATTCACCGTTTTCTGCACAGTACATAAGACTTCGTTCTCTACTAGCAACGAAACCATCATTTTCAAGCCACCTTTATGTGCTCGCTCTACCCACTTATAATAATACTGCATGTGAGATAAAGACTTATGCGCAGGCCATGCTGGGAAGTCTGGATAGCCGCGAGTATCATAACGATGACCAACATCGTCAAAACCCATTAGATTACCAATGATATCTAAAGCACCGCTTGGTCCATGGATTTCTTTACTATCGCGTAACGCAGTTTCAATACCCCAAGGGCTAAAGGGTTCGCCATGTAAGAACTTACCGCCCATAAACTCATAAGACGTAATGTGTGTATGAGGGTCAATCGCACCGCGCACTGGTGTATTAACATCACTTACTTGCGATACAGACTCATCAACGTTTAATTCAGCTTCTGGGAATGGCTTACAATCATTTTGAGCAACAAGGTTAAAGCCCGTTTCACTGTTAGCATTGGTAGGATTTAAGATATCCAATACATAGGCACCACCATTAGCGTACCAACCGATACCACCATGGTTATGACGTAGAACCTTATTTAAACCAATACCGTGAAGGCTGTAGCGATAGCTGCCATCTGTTTGATAATGACCGCCTACACGCCACTGAGCAAATTTACCCGCATAACGACCAGCAGAAACCTCATTCGGTAAATGGCTGGCTAAATAGCGACCGTCTTGGTCAGTTAACATGTAATGAAAATAAGACGTCGGTTTAAAATAGAAACGCGCAGCACTGGCCGCAGAGGTCGCCTTAAATTGATAACTCAAGCCATTATCCACTAAACCGCCTTGATGAAAGCGATTCATATACTTGCCATTGGCTGGCGATTGAATTGCATAACAACCTTGCGCTAACTCATGCACTGAGTTTTGTGCTGCGGCAATTTGAGCCGGAGTTGGAGTTGGAGGTGGCGGTGGCACTGGCTTTTTAGACATAGCCTGAACTTCAACAGCCATACTGGATAATAACGCCATTGATACTGCCATTGAAGCAATCGGTGTTTTCAAGCCATGACGATACTGCATCTTTAATCTGCTGATCATATCGGATCCCTTTATTCCTACATTCTGCGATGTGTAATTAGGTGGTGAGAAACTCACCAAAGCTCTTGCACTAGTTGTTATCTTTTTAATTGCTCAGAGCTAAGTTAATTTTTAGTTGAAATGAGGCGATTCGGATAGGTACAAAAATACAAATCGACATGCAAAACATACAAGGAATTAGCAGATTGAATGAATTGCATTAGTTTTTATAAAAAATAGCACTGAGCAAAACTTAAAATTTCCGCACAATTAATTCTTTTTATTCACAAAATCATGAAAATACAGCAAAGGACTGTGCAAATCGTAGGAAAATAGTCAACTTAAGCCTGCATAGAGACAAGTAAGCATAAAATCTCACTTCTCATAGCCATATTTATAATTTCTCATGTTATTGACATTGGCCTATATGGCGCTAGACGCTTTCCGCCAGCCAGAAACAAGCATTGGGTTGCTTTCGTCCATTGCTGAAAATAATGTTCAAAAGGCACTAATTTATCGTGGCGACTTACTAGACAAAGATTAATCATTTTGGCGTGTGCGTTTGCGGAATGTCACCTTACATTCGAGATCAACTAAGGTGAAGATACTGTAATGCTTCTCCCCAGATTTTATGTAACTAGCGACTTCTTTTTTACGTGATGGGTGATGTATTTTTTGGATAGCAGCAGGATGAAATACTTCCCCATTATTAAAATAGGATTTCGCTTTTTTATTGGCCGCAGCAATGGCGTCAAAGTCCCGGCATTCAGCACTTGAAACCGTTGCGAAGGTACTTAAGGCAACTGTCGTTAACAAGAAGCTCAACAAACTATCAAATCTGCTAATAATCAATTTATACACTCAATAATATCATTTCGGAACTACACTCTATTTAGTTAAGTCCAAGCTTGTAACGATGACCATTCTAGATACACTTAACAGTAGTACATTAGGAATAAAATTCATGCAGGCCTCTTATAGCGTTACATCGATTAGCATTCTGAATATTAGCCTTTATTGGATATCTGGCTTCATATCCTCAATGCTATTTTCAGTAACTGCTCATGCTCTCGATGCGATATCACCTCTAAACACACCAGTAGTCTATCGAGAAAGTAAACCATGGCTTAAAAGTTCAGTTCAAAGTGAAAATAAGCAATTACATGAATTGAAAATTCAGTTAGGTAAGCAGTTATTTGAAGATTCGAATTTATCGAGTTCTGGGCAAATTTCCTGTGCTACCTGCCATATAGCAAGTATGGGCTTCAGTGACGGCAGAGACTTTTCCCTTGATAATCAAGGCAACCCACTTCCATACAATACTCCCAGCATTCAGTATGTTGCTTATAACTATTACTTCGGCTGGACAGGCCGATTCCAAAACCTTCAAGACCACCTTGATGCTCTGATGCTCAATCCTAATTTAATGAATCGTGATTGGACTAAACTCAGTCAAGATCTTAACCAAAATAATGAATATTCGACAAGTTTCAAAGATGCTGGATATAACGAGATATCTAGGGTCTCCATTAGCAATGCAATAATTCAATACGAATATAGCTTGGCTAGGCCTTCTAGATATGACTTATATTTATTAGGAGATGAACGACAGCTGACAGAAAAAGAAAAACAAGGGTATTTTTTATTTAAAGAATATGGCTGTAATAGTTGCCACCAAGGAATTAACTTAGGAGGGAATCTACGCCAAAAATTTGGAATAATGGCATCTATTTTTCCTAATACCGATAAAATTAAAACTCGAGATTATGGCTACTTTACTTCAACGCAGCAAGATGAGGATCGGTTTTACTTTAGAGTTCCCAGCTTACGCAACGTAAGTAATACGGCTCCCTACTTTCACAACAGCTCCGCTAAAACACTCTATCAAGCCATAGAGATTATGTTTATTAAGCAACTTGGTATTAGCCCTAGTGATGAAGACTTAATGCTCATAGAAGTATTCCTCAATACTTTGGAGCCCATACAATGATCAGTCAGGCTCGCCAAGTAAGCACATTAATAATTGCCAGTATCCTAGCCATCCCGCTGCTTTTCATTTATATCAATGCCGAAATGGATAATATGTCCGTTTCTAGAGAATTAGATAATTTATTATTAGAAATTCGGCATAATAATACCGAACTTTCAGAATTAGTTTTACGTAGTCGCAGCCAGCTAGACCAACAGTATGATAGCTTAGCCAATTCTCAGCTAAAGTTCTCAGATACAATGATACGCTTTAAAACTTCATTATTAACGAGTAATAATGAAATGAATGTGCATGCAGAAGTTGTATACAGCCTTTATGAAGTAAGGATGCAACAACTCGAGCAATTTAAATCGTTGAATGCACAAATTAAGAATGCGTTACGCTACCTACCTAAATTAAGACAACAGTTAAGACCTTTGCTTTCGAGTAATAACAGCTTACTTTTAGAAGCAGTCGATCAAGTTGTAAGTGGCGCTTTAAATTTCCGTTTATTCAACGATTTGACCATACTCGATCATTCCAACGAGTTATTATCATTGTTAGAGAATCCAAGAAATAAGCATTTATTAAATAGTAATAGTCCTCTCGGGGCATTTATCAAACATGCACGTAATTTTCAAGTTACTAGCAAAATAGAGCAAGCCCTCATAAATTCAATACTGAGCAACCAGCTAAGTGACGAACTATTATTACTAGAAAAAAATTTAGCGAACAAAAAAAATAAAGAAATAGAAGATACAAAAAACATAAAAAAAATATTAATCACATATTCGTCATTTTTATTATTATTAATTATCGTATTTACTCTAAATAGATTTCACTTAATTAATCGCGTTTTATTTCATAAATCCCTAAGCGAAAAGGATCAATTAACTAGCCTTAACAATCGCAGAAGTTTCATTTACCGACTAAAACGCTCAATGAAAAATGTAAAACAGAATGATCAATTCGGCGCACTGATTTTTATAGATCTAGATGGATTCAAAATCATCAACGATAATTTAGGCCACAATGCCGGTGATATAGTATTAAAGGAAATTGCTAAGCGATTACAAAATTATGCTGATTCAATCCAATCGTTTGAAACACCTATTTGTGTTGCTCGCTTGGGTGGGGATGAATTTGTAGTTTTATTTGAGCAATTAAATCGAGAAGACGTTTCTAGAATTACAGTCTCAGCTGCAGAAAATATTGTTGCTACCTGCGCTCGTGCATTACCCACGCCTTATAACAGTTATCCTCTATCTGCGAGCATTGGTATTTCACTCTTTCCGGATCACGGTGATGATGTTAAAACCATATTAAATTGTGCTGATAAAGCGATGTATTTCTCTAAAAGTAAAGGCAAGAATCGCTTTACATTCTATCAACCCAGTATGCATACAGACTAGCCATTAGCAATCGTTTGAAGATTCGCGATTACCTTCATCGGATCATTACTGGCGACTGATTTATTGTCGGCGACCATTTTACCATCTTGGTAGGTCATGCCGGTATTCTCTGCCACCATAGATTGAGCAGCTTGAACCAGCCATAAATTTGCACTTTCTTCACTTGCTCCCGCCGCTATTTTTTGTTGCCACTGTTGGTGAAGCACATGCAGTTTCTGTAACGTTTGATATGTCTCTGCGCGAACAAAGCCCTGTTGCAAATCGCTGTCATTAGCAAACATCGCTTCAATTTTATCTTTATCGGGATGATTGTTAATAACCTCGACCTTACCTTCGTTATTAGCCCGTAGTTTAATTTCAATACGGGTATCAATGCCTGCTTTATCCAATGCTTGGGTAAAATTTTTCTCAAACCGATTTAAATCAGCCTTGGTAGGCAATGAAAGTGGTGCAAGCTCAAAGATATCAGTCGCGCTTTTCTCGAACTTTGCAGTCACCTGACTCGCTCGACCGTTAGGGTCTTTACTATCATCACTCAAAGAAACGTCAGAACTGGCAGGAACGACTTCTACTACGGCAACAGGCTGCCGCTGCGCTTGATTTAATAGCCGCTGGCTGGCATTCGTTTTATCGACTAATAAAGCATTTTGACCGAGTGTATTCATAAGCTCGCCTTCCCTGAGCCCGTCTTTATTCTACTCTATGAGTAATTTTAAAAACGGATAGGGCTTCCATATCTGTAAGGTAATTGGAAAATGCAAAAGGCGAGCCAATAATTATTAAATCTATTAATGTCTAACGTGAATGGTGTATTTCTAATAGCTTGGCCAATGCCAGCTCGGGGTAGAAAGCATGTCTTGATCTTGAATCTTTGTTTGCCCCAGTTCTTTATGCAGAGCAATACTATTACACTCGTTTTTCGACCTTGAATAGCCTAGATTATTGACCGGCTCATTCAATTCATTAATCAGTAGTCGCGCGTGAGAAACAACCCAAACCTGGGTGAATTTAGAGGCCAATTTAATCAACCTACCTAAAGCCGGTAACAAGTCTGGGTGCAAGCTCGTTTCAGGCTCATTAAGCACCATCAATTTAGGTGGCCGCGGAGTTAACAATGCAGCCACCCAAAATAGG
>Ga0105348_1000399_pt1 | contig 32430 bp, 20 predicted proteins | sample EN8Hudsemesocosm_2_FD_83504 | JGI IMG/M metagenome (GOLD analysis project Ga0105348, IMG submission 83504) | Methane-oxidizing microbial communities from mesocosms in the Hudson Canyon - EN8C Hudson Canyon | ecosystem: Environmental > Aquatic > Marine > Cold seeps | place: Hudson Canyon... | reverse complement strand
ACTATAGTAGCTACATCCCCTTTGCCAAAACCTTTCATACTCCTAGCTGGCATTTCAGGAACTGGTAAAACACGCTTTGTGCGCCAACAAGCTGAATTGATAGGCACCCTTGAAGAAAACTATCAACTAGTATCAGTGCGCCCAGATTGGCACGAACCATCAGATCTTCTCGGCTATATCTCTCGATTAAATCCTCAAGGTGCAGAATTTATTGTTACCGATGTGGTCAAGTTTATGGTGAAAGCGTGGTTAAGTTCATTGGCTAGTTTTGATACTAGCGAAGTTGGCGGTGAAAATATCCTTACACCTATTTATAAAAACGCCACAGACGTTAAGCCTTATTGGTTATGTTTAGATGAAATGAATCTAGCGCCAGTAGAACAGTACTTTGCTGATTATTTATCGGTATTGGAGACTCGACAATGGAAGGATAATAACTATAGTTGCGATGCTTTACTGTCGGCGAATATATTTAATCAGTTAGCAGCTTTTGGCTTAGATAAATTGAGAAGTGACCTAGGGCTGAACGGTGACCAATTTGATCATGCATGGCAATATTTCAAACAAAGTGGTGTTTGCATACCCTTTAATTTAATCGTTGCCGGCACGGTAAATATGGATGAAACCACCCATGGTTTTTCTCGTAAAGTTATCGACCGAGCTCTAACCTTTGATTTTGGCGAATTTTTCCCGAATAACTACCAATACTTTTTTACACCTAAAAGTAAACCTAAAGCGATTGGTTTTTCTGCCTTGACGTCAGTAAATAATGCATCTGAATTAAGTCATGTTGCCGCCGATAATAATGGCGCTAAATCTATTGCGTTTTTACAAGCAGTAAATGACGTTTTAAAAGGCACGCCTTTTGAATTAGCCTTTCGTGCATTAAATGAATTATTGGTATCACTGCATTGTTTTGCTCCAAAAGATGCTCCTGAGCTGCAAGCAGTATGGGATGACTTTTTAATGTGCAAAGTATTACCACGCATCGAAGGTGATGAAGATAAGTTAACTCAAGGCAGTAGTGATATTTTATCAAAACTCCATGTATTACTTGCCAGTCAATTAGTTACCATTTGGCCTGAGGATACACTGCGAATTGATTTACTTAGTGAGGGGGCTGATGATAAAGCATTAGTGACCACTATATGTCGCAGTAAAAAGAAGATTAAGCAAATGCAAGATAAGCTAAATACTGCAGGTTTTACTAGTTATTGGCCTTAAGGGTTTAAGTAATGGAATTATTATTTGAACAAGCAGGCATAACATTAGTTGTTTGGACTAAAAGTGAAAGCTTGTTTTCAGCACGCAGCAAGCTTAAGAAAACTTTATTGGCAAGGTCGGCAGCTAGCTCTAACGGCAGTTTAGTTATTCCTTTTGCTAAATTTGGTTTTAAGGAATTAGCTCATTGTCAGGAACCCTTTTTCTTTGAAAATAAACTTTATGAATTTGAGTTTACTTTTAAAGAGGTTCCATCAGAAAGTACCCAACCAGTTATTCAGCATCAAAGTAAAGCGATTGAAGAGTGCTTTCGATATTCAGTGCGCACTAAAATGCTTCGGGGCAGCATTAATTTTGGCAATGATGTAGGTCGTTGTAATTTTACCTTGAAATATTTCCAGGGCAACAATTGGCAAGAAATAAAACTTAGCTTTGATGTACTGCCGACTAAAATGGACTTACCCCACGATTACCAAACTATCAGTGGTAAAGTTGATGAAGTCTATCCTTTGTGGCGTTTTGCTTTAGCGAATAAAACCACAATGGCTATGGGGCAAAGTCAGAAAAAATCATCTAGCTTTGAGCTTTTGTGGTTGGCGCATTTCAAGCAATGCCAAACAGATTTTGAACAAGGTATTAAACGGATTGTTAATGCACCGCATAGCAGGTTAACGAAGGTAAATAAGGCTTGTCGCCTAGATCAACTGTCAAATCGCTTAACTCCTAAGATAGAGCAAAAAGCTAAGCAAGCGGTTGTAGAGCTGCAATTTAACAAGCGCATTAATATTACCAAGCAAAAATTAACGGTAGATACCAAAGAAAATCAATTCATTAAAATGGCTTTGCTTCATTGCAAAAGGCAATTAGCGCTTATTGACAAAAATATAGCGGCGAGCAAAGAACAAAAACTGTCGCAATCTTATCTTGATGAATTCTCGCAATGGCAGCGAACTATTAGTAAACAGTTAAATCAGCCATTATGGCGAGAAGTTTCTAACTTTTCAGGGCTTAACTCTAGCTCGCTAGTACTGCAACAACGCAGTGGTTACGCCAAAGTTTTTAGCATATGGCAAATTTTAAAAAAATATTTAGATAAGTTAGCTGGTAATACTGATGTTTCGGTAAAGTCTATTGCCGACCTTTACGAAGTGTGGTGTTTCATTGCTATTAAAGACATTATCGAATCACTCGGCTTTAAAGAAGTCAAAGCCAATAAAGCTAAGTTAAAATCAGTCGCTTTAGAGTTAAACTTTGATAAAGAAAACGCTAAATATGAGGCATTGGCTAGCTCATTTGTTTTTGAACGGGATGATGGTACATCGTTGCGCTTAGTGCATGAACCTGTATTTAAAAATAAATCAGTTCCGGTAAAAGCGTGGTTAGGGGAGCATAAACCAGACATTTTAGTTGAAGTAAGCTTACCTAACGATAATGGAGATAAGCCTGAACAGTTCTATTGGTTGTTTGATGCAAAATATCGAATAGAGCAAAACAAAAAAGGTGATGAAGCTCCAATAGATGCAATTAATCAGATGCATCGCTATCGAGATGCGCTGATACATTTACATGAAGATGACGGTTTTGAACAAAAATCCCGCCCTGTCTTTGGTGCCTTTGCTTTATATCCAGGCTTTTTTGAACAAGCGACCGCGACTAATCCATATGCTGAAGCTATTGATGAAATCGGTATAGGAGCTTTTGCCTTATTACCAAGTAACCACAATCAAGAAGATGGTGGACTATGGCTTAAAAACTTTTTTGCTAAACACCTTTGCAGAAAAAACCAATCAGTAAGTTACGATATTAGCGAAAACGAGCAGCACTTTATTCAAGAGCCAGTACGGATTCCTTATAAAGGAACAGAGGTTATACGACACCAAGGCTTAACATTAGTCGCGCCGATTGTTGAAAACGGTAGTAGAACGAATACTTATATTAGCGCAGCGCGAAATGGTACATTGCAGGGTTATCACACCCAGTTAATAGCAACTAATCGGCAGTCGGTACATCGTAATATTGTTAGAGAGGTGCAATACGTTGCTTTAGCAGTTAGCGAACAAGATGGGGATAGCACCCAACAAATAAAGTATTTTTATCCGGTATTAAATGTTGTGTTAAAACCAAGGAATATAATACCAACTGAAATCAGTGGTCGGGTTGGCGAAATAACTAATTATGATAAGTACTGGCTATTTACCTTAGGGGAAGCAATTACTTTACCTAATAATATAACTAAACCAAAAGACACAGAGCACTTTAAGTTTAAATTAACTGATACAAAGTCATTGCGTGCTGTGGATAATTGGCAAAACATTGAACAGAAGTACCTAGTAGATAATTTGGAATAACACTCTTATTATTCCACTCTTACACTAATCTAACGGCGTCAGTAAGCTACCTAAAATATCATCAGTTAAACTGAGTTTATTATCACTGACTTCTTCAGAAAGTAGTGCATTGGCAAGCTATGCATTTTTTGCTAGATTTTTAGGCTTTTTCTCCCACACCTAATGAACACCAATAGCCTGTGATTTTACTCGCAGGCTTTCTCTTAAAGCACCATTACACATTATTTTTGTTTAACAATTTCGCCGGATTTCATGACAAAAGTAACCTCTTTTTTTTGCTTGTATGGTATCAACCCATTCAATAGTTTCAGTTTGGCTTTTTCCACTAAGTTTCTGAACATTAAACATAAACCCCATAAATTCATTAGAGTTCATTTGAACAAAAGTATGCTGATTATTTTTAAGAACAGATTGAATTTGTAATTGACGTTTCTTCTGAGAGGTAGTGCTATTAGTATATGTTGACATAATCATTCCTTTGATTAGTTTTAAATTAATATTTTACATTAATATTAAGATAATCAAATGATTGACGCAATATTTAATGTTTATTACTACTGTTTTTATTAACTTTGGTTCTGAACCTATTTATGACTCTCCATTTATGACTCTCTATTTATTAATGAAAAAGCCTGTCAGCTATAACCTGACAGGCTTTTGTTTAATGCTACAAATTATAGCGTGTATTATTTACATACACTTATTGTGCATTAAGACCTAATTTTTCTAATATTAGGAAGAAGTTTTCACGGCGATCTTCAATACCATCAACATCACCACTGATAGGACACGTTGCATCAGGACAACCACGGTTTACTATACCCGAGATATCGTCAACAAACTTAGTGCCTTGTAAACCACCATCAACATAAGCTTTAAGCTCTGTTAGGTAATCCCAGTAAGCATAAGGGCCACTGTCAGTGTTATAACCTTGAACATCGTTAACCCAATAGAATAAACCCGCAATCCATTTAAGCTCTTTATGCTCTTGTGAAGTACAAATTAGTTGTGGGTCAGAACAGAAATCAAGATTCGCGTACAAAGGGTTAGTTGGTGCTGGTGCAACATTGATACCTTCAACAACAGTACCAACGGTACTAGGGTCTACATGACTTCGGCCTAAGAAGTGGTTTAATGTACCAAAGTTTTGACGTCCAGTGGTTTGAATTACACCACGACCCCACCAGCCACAGCCTTGAACAGACTTGCCAGCAGCACCGTTATGAACAAATTCACCTGCTTTTTGGCCAACGTATTGTTTACATTCATCACGTTCCCAAACTTGCTTGGTACTGTCAATGGTTTCAGGTTGTTCAGCACACCAACCACCACCAAAGTTCCAATAACCTACAGCGCCATTTACTAATAGACCTGCTTCATCAAGCACAGAATCTGGTGCAGCAAATAAAGGTGCTGGAGCACCATACCAACCAGCATGTGTTGTTGCTGTTACTTCCATTTTTGGAGCGACAGGACAAGAGTATGGATGGTCAACACCGGTAGTTGGATTAACACCATAGCTTGCATAGTCTTGCTGTAATTGACCACAAGATGAACTTAGTGGGTAATCAACAGGGTCACCAGTAGCAATTGACCAGTTATTCTCATCACAAGCGTTGTAGCGAATGGTTTCTTTCATACTTTGAGATAAGAATGCGGCAATGGCAACTTTTGCATATTTAGCATTAGTCGCATCGTCAGCGTTCTCATCAAATAACCAAAGTTTCTTACCCGCAATACCGACGTTATACATTGAACTTAGACCTTGTAAGAAGTCATTCCACTTATACACTGTTGAAGGTGCATATTTACCTTGTGAAATTTCATACAAGAAAGCTTCAGTATTCATTGTGTTTTCAACACTTAACAGTCTTTGATTGAATGACTCAATAGACGTTAATTGAAGATCTGTATCAACTGCACTGCCATTTCCTTCGTAATACAGAGGAATAGTCGCACTTGCATATTCTGCAATTTTGCTGGTTAAGTTAGCGTCATCTTCATCAAACAACACAGCAAATACATTATGATGTGCTGCATGACGTAACTTGCGCTCTGCAGAAGTTGCTCCTAAAAAGTAAGTACCGGCTTGACTTGTTGGTACAGACAGTAGGGCAGGAGAGTTAACAAAATCAGATACTTGCTTAACAAAGCGTAAACCATTGTCCCACTGATCAGCTGTTAAAGCAGCCGTAGCAGTGGTTTTCTCAAAAGCAACAATATCTGCTGCATTATCACCACGGTATAACTCGAAACGATATAAAGCGTCGGCTGTTGCTTTAGAAGCAGCATTCCACACACTTCGATACCCTGTGTGATATTGATTGGCAAAACTACCAATGGTTAATTCCCAACCGAACACGGCATTAGGTGCTAATTGATTAAAGATTAAGTTGTAAGCTTGCACTAAACCCTTAGCATCGTTTGATAATGCATTGATATCGTTAGCGCTAATGGCTGTAGTTGCTGCAGATAGTGCTGTTGTAACATCAACATTACCTAGCGATGCACCTTTGTCAGAAACTATACTATCAAGTAAGTCACCACCAATAACGACCGTTTTATTGCCAGCAGTTTGCGCGGCTGTTATAGCGGCTTCAAAAGCACTGCTAAGCTGTTCAACACTGCTAGCGCTACTTAGAGATGCTTGTACCTCAACAATATTTGGAGCATTTGAAGGACTAGCAACAACCACTTGATTAGGCCAACCTGCGACTTTTAAAGAAACAGGATCAGTATTATTTGGCATAGAAAGTAGTGCTGGAGCACCTTTTGCTGTGCCATCACAGTTAACTTGCCAAGTCCATGTGTCATCGCTACCTGGGCTAGTAGATGTTTCATATTTAGCTGAGTAAGCAATATAATCACTGTTGACGAAAATATCTCCACCTTTGGCAGTAGTGCCTTCTGTCCACACGTTGTAACCCTCACATTGACCGCCTGGATCAGGTGTTGGGTCAGGATCAGGTGTTGGGTCTGGATCAGGCGTTGGGTCTGGATCAGGTGTTGGGTCTGGATCAGGCGTTGGATCTGGATCAGGCGTTGGATCTGGATCAGGTGTGCCTGCGCCTACTAATGTCCATGCTGTTTGCCAAGCTGTTCCTGTGCCAGGTGCGTAATGATACGCTGAAGCTGATGAACACCAAGCAGCAATATTACATTGATAGTTACTACCAGCGTTACTGACAATATCTCCTGCCGCATAACTTGTGCCAGCTGAATAAGCTGTTGGACCTGGACCAGGCGTTGGATCTGGATCAGGCGTTGGGTCTGGGTCAGGCGTTGGGTCTGGGTCAGGCGTTGGGTCTGGGTCAGGCGTTGGGTCTGGGTCAGGTGTTGGGTCTGGGTCAGGTGTTGGGTCTGGGTCAGGCGTTGGGTCTGGATCAGGTGTTGGGTCTGGGTCAGGCGTTGGATCTGGATCAGGCGTTGGATTTCCATCAGAACATTCGTGTGCTAAAGACCAGCTGCCGTCGCTACCTGGGATTGATTTAGTCCACCATTTGGCCGTAAAGGCACTGCCGTTATGTTGCACAACATCGCCAGTATTGGCATGACTAGGTTTTCCTTCCCAGTCTAATTGTGGAAAATCAGGGTAAACATTAATACCTTCACAGCTTTGCGCTGCAAATGCATTGGTTGACATTAATGCACTAGCCGCAATCGACATAGCAATAATCGTTTTATTAACTTTAAAATCAGGCTTGATATGTTTCATTCTATTGTTCCACCTTTAATTTATTATTTTTTTTTATAGCGCATGGAAAAGACACTTAGATGTTGACAAACACTCCCTGTTATTCAGTTTTTTATTGTATATATTTCATGCTCATTTCAAGCTAGCATGCGTTTGACAGCGCTGTCAAATGGCTTTTTTTAACATCTTATAACCAAAGTTAAAAATGTCCTTAAAGACAAAAGTGTTTTAAATTGTTGATATATAATGATTTATCACGGCTAGTTTTTAGTGTTTTTTTTAGCGTTATATTTTGTAAAAAAATAATCGGTAGGTTGTAAAAAAATAGTGTCTAGAGGTAAATAAAATGTTGCGACTGGTTTTTTAATTAGCTGAAAAGTATCAATGGTTTTGCTATCAGCAACTCCCTTCTATTAAAGATTTGCTGAGGTTTAATTGGCAGAAAATAGAAATTGAGCGGGTCAATTTTTATTAGAGGAAGAGCAGCTTTTATAGTTATAACTAGAAAAAATACATCTGTTCAAGTCGCGGTAAATAAACGGTAATATTTAAATTTTTCAATTTGTACTAAAATATGTAATTAATAACAATGTTGCTTTGTCTATTTAGTATGATAAATAACTTGAGTCGTTTCATTTCAATTGCCTGTATCTTCAATAACATTAAGCTTGCTTTATGTTATTTCTTTTCCGGTCTGCTTTTTATTCATCTAACCCTTGAACCTGGACTTGCGATGCCATTTTCTCCTTCTGCTGGTATTGCTTTGGGGGCTTTGATTATATGGGGGAATGGGCTTTGGTTCGGTGTATTATTAGGCTCAATATTGTTGAATCTCACCTTGTTTTTGACGAGTCCAATACTGCAAGACGTTGACGTAATTTTATTATCTACCCTTTCGTTAGCCCAGACATTACAAGCCATTTTAGGTGCTTTCCTGATCAAGCGTTTTATTCGTTGTCCCACCGCTTTATTAAAGGATAGAGAAATATTCAAATTTCTCTTTTTAGGCGGTCCTTTGTCTTGTTTAGTAGGGGCTACGTTTATCATCACAAGTGCTTTTCTCTTGAGATTGGACTATTTACCTTATCAACATTATCAGTGGGCAACATGGTGGGCAGGTGGATCTTTTGGGGTAATGATTTTTTCTCCTTTTGTTTTAATGCTGTCGGGAAAAAATAGAACGTTATGGAAACAACGTCGAAAGTTAATGATTTTGCCATTAATTGTTATGTTATCTGTAGTCATCATAACTTATTCCCGGGTAAACGATTGGGCAAATGAAAATAACCAATTGGCGTTTAAAGAAATTGCCAATGAAGATATAAAAAGTTTGAATAATAACTTCTTAACTTATATAGACGCTGTAGCTTCTATAGAGCGCTTTTATTCAAGTACTAATCATCTGAACATCACCAAAGATGACTTTAGAACCTTTGTAAAGTACTTACTCCTTAATAAAGAGGGAATTAACGGATTAAGTTGGAACCCTGTTGTGGTAGATAGTGATAGGGAGGCTTTTGAAACGGCTCTGAGCGACTCAGTAGATAATGCATTTTTTATTAGTGAGTTAGATAGCCAAGGTAAGCGTATTAAAGCCAATAAGCGCTCTCGGTATGTGCCAGTAAAATATATTGAACCTATGAATGAGAATGCTAAGGCTCTTGGTTTTGATGTCTCTTCAAATTTAGCCCGAAAAAAAGCGTTAGATAGAGCTATGTTATCTGGAACAGCACAAGCAACTGCAAAAATTTCGTTAGTACAAGGGCAAAAAACCGAGGCGGGTTTTTTGTTATTTTATCCAGTGTACTTGCAAAAATCTCAAACAGCTGCTGAACGCGAAAATAATATATTAGGGTTTATCGTTGGGGTTTTTCGCGTTGGTGATATTACAGATTCAATATTAAATAAAAAAATTAATCAACAAGCCCATTTAAATATTTATGATATTACTGATGGCATTTTAACTCCCTTATACGGTGCTAATGAAACGCCGACTTTTTACCAAAAAGTTTTTGAGGTGACTGAAATAATCATCATTGGTGGAAGAGAGTGGGTAATTAAGTTTTTTCCGACAACAGAATATTTAGAAGATAATAAATCGTGGCAGGTATGGCTGTGGTTTATTGCGGGCTTATTTTTTATGAGTTTATTGGGGGCATTTTTGTTGTCTATATCGGCACGTTCTCACTATTTAACGAATGAGGTGATATCTAGAACAGCCGAAATAGAAAGAAACCGTAAAGAGATAGAGAACAAAAATGCGCTACTTGAAAAGAGGAACAAAGAACTTGAATTATCAAATACTGACCTAGATCAATATGCCTTTGTCGCCTCTCATGATTTAAAATCTCCGCTTCAAGCGATAGAGCAATTGGCCAGCTGGATAAAAGAAGATAATATATCTATTTTACCTGAAGCTTCGATTGAGCATATAAATACGCTACAGCAAAGAATCGTGAGAATGAAGGCTATGTTAGCTGATTTACTGTTGTACTCTAGAGTTAGTCGAGAGGAGTTTGAGGACAAAGAGGTGCATTTACATAAGCTTATAAAGCAACTCATTAAATTTAATAATGTGCAGCCAAACTTTGTTGTAGGTTGTGTGAATTGTGATCAGATTATTCATGTTAAAGCCTTTCCTTTAGAGCTTGCTCTTCGTAACCTTCTGAGTAATGCAATAGTCCACCATGATAAGAAGTCAGGATGTATTATTATTAAATATAGTGTTAAAGATAGTTTTCACCATTTAAGTATCACGGATGATGGACCTGGTATAGCACCTCATTTACAAGATATTGCGACAAAAATGTTTAATACATTAAAATCTAGAGATATAACCGAAGGTAGTGGTTTAGGGTTATCAATTGTAAATAAAGCTATTTCAAGGCTAAATGGCACAATGTCAATCGATTCAGATGGAACAAATGGATCTTGCTTTCACTTACGGTGGCCAGTCTAATGAATTTAAGAATCAGAGAGTGTTCAGATGTCGATTTATAATGGTTCAACTTCAGTACTGCTAGTTGATGACGATAAAGTTGACAGAGAAATGGTTCAACGGCTGTTAAAGAAATCTCAATTAGCCTCTTCAGTTATTGAAGCTAATACAGTGGATGAAGGCCTAGCAGCTTTTCGAACACAACATTTTGACGTTGTTTTACTTGATTATCGTATGCCGACAAGAAATGGTAATGAGATGATTGTCGAGTTGAGAAATAATTTCGTCAATAATGGCTGTGCAATCATTGTATTAAGCACCTCAGAAGAGGAGCAGTTAGCAAGCAAGTGCATCAAACTAGGTGCACAAGACATGATTGTCAAAAGTGAATTGACGGCCAATAGAATTAAAACAGCAATAAAAAATGCTCGAGCAAGGTTTGACCTAGAACAACAACAAAAATCACTCTATTTAGAGGCAAAAAAGGCTGCAGAAAGCGACTTATTAACAGGACTGCCAAACCGGTTTGTTTTTGATGAAGCCTTAAGTTCATCGTTATCAATTGGTAATAACCACCGTAACGTGGCCCTTATATTGTTTGATATAGACAACTTTAAAGCGATTAATGATTTATACGGACATGACTGTGCCGATGAATTACTTGTAGAGCTAGCAAAACGTATCGACGATATTTTACACGGTCATAAAGTGTTCTCTCGCATTCATGGCGATGAATTTGGCATTCTCTTTTCTGATATAAAAAACACTTATTCTTTGAGTTTACTGGCAAAGAAAATTATCGATTCCAGCAAAGGGCTAAGACTTAATAATTCAGTGGTTAATTTGAATGTAAGTGTCGGAGTAGCGATTAATTCTGAGGGGGTAAGTGACTATAAAGAGTTAATTAAGTCGGCCAATATCGCACTATATAGAGCTAAAGAACAGCAAGGAAGTTACTTTTGTTTCTTTTATCCTCACATGAAAAAGCAATTGTTAAGACGTTACGAAATTGAGAAAAAATTAACAACTGCTGTGAAATCAGATGAATTGTTATTGCTATACCAGCCGGTAATTAACCTTAAAAGTAAAGAGGCCATAGGCTTTGAAGCATTGATTCGTTTTAAAAGCAATTTAACCTTACAAAGTTACCCTGATGAGTTTATCCCTATTGCTGAAGAAACAGGTGCTATTTTAGATATAGGTATGTGGGTGATTGATGAAGCAATAGGACAGTTAGCTTATTGGAAGAGTCTTTCAGATAAGCGATATACCATGGCTATAAATTTATCCGTTGCGCAATTAAAGTCAGGTAGCTTAGTTTGCGATATTAAGCATAAGCTCGAAGCATATAACATTTGTCCGAGTTTGTTGGAGTTTGAAATCACAGAGACGGCAATATTTGATTGCACTCAAGCGTTTATTGATAAAATTGATGCGATAAGAGCGTTAGGATGTAACGTTGCTCTCGATGATTTTGGTACTGGTTTTTCTTCAATATCGCATCTAATGAAGTTACCCATAACAACGGTCAAGTTAGATAAAAGCATCATGCCGCATGAATATGAAAGCGGAAAGAAAAAGTTGCTGTTAGAGGCACTTATTCTAATGGTTAATAAACTTGATTTGGATATTGTTGCTGAAGGTATAGAGGAGCCCTACCACCTAGCTTATATCGAGAAATTTGAAGTTAACCGTGCTCAAGGCTACCTATTTATGAAGCCTAATACCGCAAAAGAGATCGAAAAAACGTACATTCTACGTTAGTCAGGTAAATGAGATTAGTTTTATGATAAACCCTAAATATATTACCGGTCGTTTGAGTGTTAATAGCTTTGCTAAAATGATGTAAGTTGCTTTTTCTTGAATAAGTAAGGCGCTTTTTATAATCAAATGTAATGGAACAAAGCCTGCGACTTAACTCACAGGCTTTGTCTTAAACATCATTACGTATTATTGTTGTTTAACAATTTCGCCAGATTTCATGACAAAATCAACCTCAAGTAAGGCTTTGATATCATCAAGTGGGTTGTTGTCAGTGGCGATGATATCCGCTATTTTTCCGGCTTCAATTGTGCCTAAAGACTTCGATTGACCGATGAGATCAGCAGCATGCACTGTTGCTGACTTTATAATATCTTGGGGCTTCATGCCTGCGTTAAACATCAATACCGCTTCTTTAGCATTATTTCCGTGTCTAGAAACGCCGCTATCGGTGCCGTAAGCAATTTTAACACCTGACTTATGAGCACGTTTAAAGTTTTTAATCATATCACCGCCAACTCGAATGGCTTTGGCGCTTATTGCTGGTGACATAAAGTTGGTTGTTTTAGCTAAGTTGACCACCGTATCTCCAGCCATCAATGTTGGCACTAGGTAAGCGCCAGTTTTCTTAAATAGCTTAATGCTTTCTTCATCAGCATAGCTGCCATGTTCAATACTGTCTACACCCGCTCTTAATGCGGCGTTGATACCCGAAGCTGCATGTGCATGACTGGCAACTTTTCGTCCTAACGCGTGGGCAGCGTTAATCACTTCTTTTAATTCGTCATCTGCCATTTGTTGCCCTGTACCGGTATCTGTATCGGATAAAACGCCGCCAGTGGAGGTTATTTTTATAACGTCAGCGCCGAACTTTATAGCGTGACGAGTAGCGCGGCGACAATCGTACGGGCCATCACAGACTGTTTTTGCTGTGTGCATCTCTAATAAATCAGGACTCATACCATCAACATCACCATGGCCACCTGTCACGGCAACATTACTGCCTGCGGCAAAGATTCTAGGGCCTTGTAAGTAGCCTTTAGCAATGCCATCACGCAGTGCAAAAATCTGCTCTGGCGTTCCACCTAGATCTCTTACTGTGGTAAAACCGGCGAGTAAGGTTTTTTTGGCAAAATAGGCACTTTCAACTAATTTATCTGAATCAGACATTCTTAGTTTTTTACTGTCGTTTTTAGGTCCTAATTCCCCTTGTAGGTGAACATGCATGTCCATTAAACCTGGCATAACGTAGCTGTTTGATAAGTCCACCAGTTGAGCATCTTTTGCTATCTTGATGGCAGGTATAAAACCCGACTTCAGCTCAGTAATTTTTCCATCGATTACCACTATTGTTTGTTTAGATAATAATGGCTTACCTGGAATTGCCAATACATTGCCAGCATGAATAACGTGTGTTTTTGCTGCAAGCTGATTGGAAGTAAACACTGCAAGGGTTAAAGCAAAGGTTAATGTGGTTTTTAGCAATGGATTCATTATTTATTAATACTTATTTTTTATAATTTGATCTTTACCATAGCAACCTTGCTGACATGAGGAAATGAAAATACGCCGAATGAAGGGAAATCATCGTTGAGCATCATGACAAAGTGCAAGGGTATTGAAGCAATGCGTAAAGAGGAGCAGTTTTATAACGCTCTGTTGTGATGCCTTTGCAATATAAATTCATGCATTTGGTGCAAGAGTATAACGTAACAGATGAACTGTTTTTGTTGTAAGTAACTGAAAGTATTAGTTTAGTGTTGTCTTTATATTATTGGCTTGGATTTTGTATTGCTGTTGTTGAATGGATCGATTTTAAATTTAACGACTAAATCAGGGTTAATAATTATGGACCTCAGTAAATACAAGCTGAATAAGAGCAAATCTTCAGCTAAAAATAAACCAGCAACTGAAAATAAAACGGTCAGTATTTTACTGATTGAAAAGCTGCCCAAAGCAAGCTCTATGCTTAAGAAAGCCTTGAAAGATTTTGATTACCTAATCACTAAACATATTTCTTTTGAGGAAAACATCATCAAACAAATTGAGTTATGTCAGCCAGATATTCTGATTATGGCCACAGACTTACCTAGCGATAAGTTATTAAATCAGCTCGCAGATATTAATCAATTACTACCGCTGCCTATTGTTATTTTTGCAGAGCATGACACGCCCAAAGTTATTCAAAGCGCAATTGAGGCGGGCGTAAGTGCCTATGTGGTTAATGAAATATTTCCGCAACGGTTAAAAAGCATTATTTCTGTTGCTAATGAACGCTTTAAAGCCACTGAGTTGCTTCGAAATGAGTTGAGGAAAGCGAAAACTCAGTTAGAAAGCAGGAAGTATATTGAAAGAGCGAAAGGGCTCATTATGCAGCAAAAGCAGATCAGTGAGAATGAGGCGTATGGCACATTACGCAAAATGGCGATGGATCAAGGAAATTCATTGGCAATAGTATCTAAAAATATTATCGACGTATGCGAGTTATTATCAACACCAACACCAACACCAAATTGTTAGTAGCTAGATAGCACTGTCATGTGCAAGCTTGGTGCATAGGTTATGGTTAAAGTGCAGCCAAACTTTTTTAACGTATCCTAGTAGTGTGTGAGCCCAGTAAAAACGTTTTTATCAACTTGGCACAGTACCTGCTTTATCTAGTGTATTAACACTAATTTGTTAATACTCATATATTAAGGCTTATAAATTAAAACTCATATCTTAAAACTTATATATTAAGGCTTAAATAGTAAAAAACCATTCACAGGCTTCTGATTTATCGGAAACTTGGACACAGAAAAAATACCTTTATCAATGGCGATAAAAGTAATGAATAAAACCTGATAGCAACGACGCATCAGGATAATGCTAGGCAAGACCTATCACTATACGAGCAATGGCGCTCACCAATAATCAACCTTAATAGGCTGATTATTGGTGGGCGTTTTTTTTTGGAAAAATTTTAAACTCACTTTGAAGGAGTTCTTATGAACTGGAAAAAATCGTTAACCAATACTTTAAAAAAAGCCGTGCTAAGCAGTGCAGTGCTGTTGTTGTTCACTAATATCGCTTATAGCGAAAGCTTAGGTGAACCTGAAAAGGAAGAGCTGAAGTTTGGTTTTATTAAGCTTACTGATATGGCGCCGATTGCAATCGCTTATGAAAATGGTTACTTCGAAGATGAAGGCTTGTATGTCACCATCGAAGCACAAGCGAACTGGAAAGTGTTACTTAACGGTGTGATTGATGGAAGCTTAGATGGCGCGCATATGCTTGCAGGACAACCTATTGCCGCAACTATGGGCTATGGCACCAAGGCAGATATTATCACGCCATTTTCAATGGACTTAAATGGTAACGCCATCACGGTTTCAAATAAAACCTGGCAAAAAATGAAGCCAAACATCCCCAAAATGGCAGATGGCAGACCGGTGCACCCAATCAAAGCGGATTCTTTAAAGCCGGTTATTGAAGCACTTAAGTCTGAAGGTAAACCGTTTAAAATGGGGATGGTGTTCCCGGTATCTACCCATAACTATGAATTACGTTATTGGTTAGCCGCGGGTGGTATTCACCCTGGATATTACGCACCGCATAAAGGAGATAGCTCTGGCACCATAGATGCTCAAGCGCTACTTTCTGTAACACCACCACCGCAAATGCCATCAACGATGGAAGCGGGCACTATTCATGGTTACTGCGTTGGAGAACCGTGGAATCAGCAAGCTGTTTTCAAAAATATCGGCGTGCCCGTTGTTACTGACTACGAGATTTGGAAAGACAATCCTGAAAAAGTCTTTGGTATTACCGCTGCGTTTGCAGAAAAATACCCAAATACCACGGTTCGCTTAACGCGCGCACTTATTCGCGCGGCTAAATGGTTAGATGATAACAACAATGCCAACCGTCCGGCTGCGGTAAAAATACTGTCGCAATCTAATTATGTTGGCGCAGATTACGATGTGATCGCTAATTCAATGACGGGTACTTTTGAATATGAAAAAGGCGACAAGCGTGATGTGCCTGACTTTAACGTATTCTTTCGATATAACGCCACTTACCCATACTACTCAGATGCTATTTGGTACCTAACGCAAATGCGTCGTTGGGGACAAATTTCAACGGATAAAAGTGACCAATGGTACAAAGATCTTGCTAGCAAGGTTTATCGTCCAGACATTTATGTGAAAGCGGCGCAATCTCTTATTGATGACAAGCTGATCTCAGCCAGTGAATTCCCAGACTTTGCCAATGAAACAGGCTTTAAAGCGCCACAAAAGCATTTTATCGATGACATTGTTTATGACGGTAACCAACCAAACGCTTACTTAGAGAAGTTCAGTATTGGTCTTAAAAAAGGTGACAAGCTTTAAGTTCATTTAAGTCTTAATGCTTTTCTCGAAGGAGTAAAAAATGAGTTCAACCACAGTAAAAATAACCAGCTTAACAGTGACTGAGCAAGTGATGACATTTGTTAAAGCGAAGCTAAATACCCTCACTAATGCGCTATTACTGCCTGTTGTAGGTATCAGTATATTTCTCTTTTTTTGGTCGATTACCGCCCAGAGTATTCATACCTCTTTAGGGGAATTCCCTGGTCCTAAAGCCGTGGTTGAACAATTTTCATCCTTGTATGTTGAGCACAAAACCGAAAGAGAAAAAGCCGAGGCTTTTTATCAACGCCAAGAAAAGCGTAATGCTGCCAAGCTGGCTAAAAACCCTGATTATGTTGGTAAAATTAGGGCATATACCGGTAAAGAAACCTTTGTTGACCAAATATTTACTAGTTTAATTACCGTGACCTGTGGTTTTTTACTGGCGGCATTAATCGCCATTCCGTTAGGTATTTGGATGGGGTTAAACAAACGCTTAAATTTAGCGATCAACCCGATAATTCAAATCTTTAAACCAGTATCACCATTGGCATGGTTACCGCTAGTTACCATGGTTGTCAGTGCCTTGTATGTCTCGGATGATCCGTTAGTGTCGAAATCATTTCTTACTTCAATGTTAACAGTAACCTTGTGTAGCTTATGGCCAATGGTGATTAACACCACAATGGGGGTTTCTTCAATTGGCAGTGACTTGGTGAATGTCAGTAAGGTATTGCGCTTAAGTACCCTGACACATATTCAAAAAATAGTCTTACCGGCATCGGTTCCGATGATTTTTACCGGTATGCGTTTATCTTTTGGCGTGGCTTGGATGGTATTGATTGCCGCTGAAATGCTGGCGCAAAACCCAGGACTAGGTAAGTTTGTTTGGGATGAATTTCAAAATGGCAGCTCCGACTCTCTTGCACGAATAATGGCTGCGGTTGTGGTGATTGGTTTTATTGGCTTTTTATTAGATCGCGCCATGTTACAGCTACAACGAAAGGTTTCTTGGGATAAATCAAGCGTAAATGTTTAAGGAATGATAATGAAAAATACTCAAACAGCAAACACGAATGAATGCAATGGCACAGAAACTGACATCAACCAGGCTTTTTTAAATATTAGCCAAGTTGACATGGTGTTTCCGACACCGACAGGTGGTTTTACTGCCTTGAAGGACGTTGATTTGCAAATAGATAAAGGTGAGTTTATTTCACTGATTGGTCATTCAGGCTGTGGTAAGTCAACGGTACTTAATATCGTTGCCGGTCTTTATCAAGCCAGTAAAGGCGGAATATTACTGAAAAATAAAGAAGTAAACGAACCAGGCCCTGAACGTGCCGTAGTCTTTCAAAACCATTCTTTATTGCCTTGGTTAACCTGCTATCAAAATGTTGAATTAGCAGTTAAACAAGTGTTTAGCGACAAGATGTCAAAAGCAGAAATGAAGGAGTGGATTGAATACAACCTCAAACTGGTGCATATGGACCACGCCATGTTTAAACGTCCGGATGAAATCTCAGGAGGCATGAAACAGCGCATCGGTATTGCCCGTGCGTTAGCTATGCAGCCAGAAGTGTTATTGATGGATGAGCCTTTTGGCGCGCTTGATGCGCTAACTCGCGCGCATATGCAAGATTCACTGATGGAGATTCAAAGTGAGCTAAACAATACCGTTATTATGATCACTCATGATGTTGATGAAGCGGTGTTATTGTCTGATCGCATTGTGATGATGACCAATGGTCCTGAAGCCACCGTAGGTGAGATTCTTGATGTTAACTTAGAACGCCCACGTAGCCGATTATCATTGGCAAAAGATGTTGAATATAACCGTCTACGCTCTGAAGTCTTAACTTTCCTGTATGAAAAACAGCGTAAAGTTGAAAATATCAGTAGTAAGTCTGCACCAGCAAAGACAGTGGAGAAACGGTGCGTTAATGAAAGTTAACGCCAGTAAAATTTACAAAATGAAAAATACTTAACGTTCGTCAAGAAACGTGTAAACGCTTATAAAATTACAGATATAAGCACGGATAAAAACAAAAATAATAGTAAATATAAAATTTACATAAAGAATTCACATAACTAATAATAAACAAACTAAAGGATAACTAACACATGACACCGAAGAAAATCGCTTTATCACTCAGTATTGCCTTAGCAGCAAGCCATTCAAGCTTAGCTTTTGCTCAGGCCGTTGAAGCTAGCTCAGTGACCGAAGCACTGGTTTCAGGTAAAACCAACCTAGATGCAAACTTACGTTATGAATCGGTCGGGCAGGATAATGCGCTTAAAGATGCTAAAGCGCTGACTTTACGTACTCGACTAACGTACACCACAGGCAATATTGCCGGCTTCTCTTCGTTAGTGGAGTTTGAAGACTCACGTAATGTATTGGGTATTGATGATTACAATAATACCCTAGGGAAAAACACCGATTACTCAGTAATAGCGGATCCAGAAACTACAGAGCTTGACCAGTTTTTTCTAAAATATCAGCAAAAGTCACTTGCAGTTAAAGCAGGTCGCCAAGTTATCACCATGGATAATCACCGCTTTGTTGGTCATGTTGGCTGGCGTCAAGATAGACAAACGTTTGATGGCGTTACCTTCGCTTATCAACCGATTGAGCAGTTAAGTTTGCAATACGGTTATATTAACAAGCGCAATAGGATTTTTGCCGAGGCTAAGGATATAGACGCTAAAGATCATTTACTTAATGCCAGTTATAACACTTCATTGGGTAAAATCACTGCTTACAGCTATTTACTCGAAGTGGATAATGATACTGAAAATGCTTTAGATACTTTTGGCTTACGTTTTAATGGTGCAGCAACACTGGCACAGCAAAAAATTTCCTATCAGCTTGAGTATGCACAACAAGATGCGGAAAATGCGGCAAGTACTTACTCAGCGGATTATATGTTAGCTGAAGTGAGCAGTACATTTTCAGGTATCGGTATTAAAGTTGGCTATGAGTTATTGGGCTCTGATGATGGTGGTTATGGCTTTTCAACACCGTTAGCGACTTTGCATAAATTTAACGGTTGGTCAGATCAATTCTTAAATACCCCAAAAGAAGGTTTGGCTGACTTATACGCTAGTATTGGCGGTAAACTTGCTGGCGGTAAATGGGCGGTAATCTATCATAAATTTGATGCCGATGAAGCAAGTGCTTTAGTGGATGATTTAGGCGCTGAAATAAATGCTGTCTATTCAAAAAGTTTTACTAAACATTACTCGGCTGGGATAAAGCTAGCTTCATATTCAGCTGGTGATGCTGGTGCTGGTAAAGTCGATACTGATAAAGTATGGCTATGGGTAAACGCTAAATTTTAACAACGACTATCTACATTTTAGCGCTAATTGCTAAGTGAAATTTAGTAGAGTCAGTCAAGTTAAGTTACTGAGTTAAGTTAGTAAGTGAAGTCAGTCAAGTTAAGTTTATTTGTAATAAAATACAATTGCTTAGCTTGACTGTTTCTCAGGAGTTAAAGCCAATTCACACCGCTAGAGTGTTTGTTCATGGAGCTTGATTGATAAATGGCAAAGTATAGTTTAGCCGCTAGTGTGATTTACCCTATCTTCAGTCTAGCTAAACCTCTAAGGCCAACTGGTTTAAATACGTTTTCATAAATACAGTTCTCTTGTTCGCTTCAAGTTTTGCTGCAGCAGTATTCATTGTTTGTTCGAGGTTGAGTAACTTCACATAGAAGTGATCGATAGTGTTGACTCTGTCATTGGGCTCACGCGAATGACAAAAGGGATCACTCACATCATACAAACCGACTTTAAGTTGGCTACTCACTTGAATGCATCGAGCAATACCAATGGCACCCAAGGCATCAAGTCTATCGGCATCCTGCACTATCTGCGCTTCTAATGTTTTAGGTTTAACATTGGCACTGAAGCTGTGTGAAATAATAGTGTGCTTTATCTCTTGATGATAGCTCTTCGGATAGCCAATGCTATCAAGAAATTCAAGTGCTTTATCAGCAGCAATCAAAGAGCTTTTCGCTCTGTCGGGATGATTTTTAGGTAAGGAGAAGCAGTCGTGCAAGTAAGCGCCAGGTAACACTACTTCCAATTTTGCCCCTTCAATGTTACTTAACATCTTGGCCGTTTTGACAACACGAAATACGTGGTTTAAGTCATGAGCTAAATCTTGTGTCATTTCTGCTTTGATAAAGGCTTTTAATTGCTCTTCATAGTTTTCTAACACAGGTATTCCTTATTCATTAATCTTACGCAAACTAAAAGGGAAGTGGGGTTAAGCAAGTCGCTGGTAATACGGTATTAAGCCCGAAATAAAGCCCGAGATAAAGCTCAGGATATAGCTTGGCAGTTAACGGATCAGAGTTAAAATCTGCTTAAACTCGGGGGATTGGCAGTCTTTAACGAGTTCGTAAAGACACATTTCTAAACCTGTGACTTCAGCGCCACAGGCTTTTGCGCGATTTATCCCAAGCTGCATATTGGATAATGTTCGAGAAGATACGCAATCACCGACTAACTCAACGTTAAAGCCCGAATCAAGCAACCCTCGCGCTGTTTGATAAACACAGATGTGCGCTTCAATGCCACAGATTAACCAAGTATCTACGGCCATCGTTTTAGCCGTGTGGAGAAATTCGTCGCTATCACAAGCATTAAAAGTACACTTTGTGAGGGCTGGTACATTATCGAGGTGAGCTTTTAGCTCAGCTACTGTACCACCTAACTTATCGGGGTTTTGTTCAAGCAACAAAATAGGCAACTTAAGCGCTGTCGCACCTTGAATCAACTTCGCGCAATTGGAAATTAAGGTGTCACTGTCATGAACTAAACGCGCAAGTTTTCCCTGAACATCAACAACGATAAGTCCTGTTTTATCTACTGATAACATTTATTTCTCCTTTATTTGTTGCACTTAAAGTATGAGTTAGCTGATTTCTTTAGACATATAGAAGAAGTTATCTGCTTGTTTATCATTAATGGTATTTGTATAGGTCTCAAAACCATTCCGTTTATAAAGGTTATACGCCGGACTAATTTTAAAAACGCGTAGTTTTAATGTATTTACGCCAGCGTTAATGGCCAACCGCTCACACTCTGCTAAGGCTGCAGCACCAATGCCATTATTTTGAAACGATTCATTAACTTGTAAATCTCGGATATAACAGGCGTTATCTTCAAAAGCTAAGCGAATTGCTCCAACAACTGAAGCGTTATAGAGAATATCCCAATTTTCTAAGTCGACGATTTTTTCTTTTATCTGAGATTGCTGCCAATTAACACCATAGTGCTGATAATAAGCTCGCATATTATGGTAAGTAATCCCCGCCGATACTAAAAGATCAGCGGTTAACTGGTATGAAATCATCGATAATGTCCTAAGGTTTTATAAAGGCAGCTTAATACGGGAAAACCAACAACAAGTTGATATGGAAAATGTAGCAAATCGTGAGGTACATTTGGTAACGGTAACTTAAGCCATTCCTACGTAACCCGGAGTTGCTTGAATACGCTGACACCAATGTTGAATTGCCGGATAACAAGATAAATCAAAACCACCTTCATCGGCAACGTGGCTATAAGCATAAAGGGATACATCAGCAATGGTCATCTCATTACCAACCAAGTACTGCGTTTTAGTTAATTGGTTCTCCATTATTTGCAAGGCTTTATTGCCACCTGCTTGTAGGGCATGATATTCAGCGGCTCTTTCTTTTGGCAACCCTAGGTATTTTTGAATAAAACGTGCCACGGCAATAAATGGCTCATGACTGTATTGTTCGAAGAACAGCCACTCATACACTTTAGCCTTGGTGTAAGTATCGGTTGGCAGAAATGCAGTGTTCTCAGAAAAGTAGCCTAGCAGAGCGTTTGATTCGCACAGGTAGCGTCCATCATCTAATTCTACCGCCGGAATTTTTCCGTTGGGGTTTTTAGTTAAAAATTCATCAGTCTTGGTCTCACCGTCTAAAATGTTGACATGAATCCACTCATGTTCAATATTTAAAAACGATAATAACAATTTAACTTTTAAGCAATTTCCTGATTGTAAGTCGCCATATACTTTCACTTTAGGCCTCCTTGATGATTACAGTTTACGCTTCATTAGCGGCGAGTTTTAGCTAGTTAAAGTACTCGACGCAGCAGCATAAATCCAATGGTGCTTTGTTCTGCTTTATGTTGCTTGCTAGGTCTCGCTTTTATAGTGTTATTTTATAAACATCTATTGTAAAACCGCGAAACGATGAAGCTTCTATGAACTCAAAGCCTGCTCGGTTTACTACTTTGACAGAGCTGGTATTCTCAGGCTCGATCAGCGCGAATATCGCAGGTAATTTTAAGGTTTTCTTAGCAAAGTCTAACACGCCAAGAGTCGCCTCAACAGCATAGCCTTTGCCTTGTTGGTTGCTCGCTAAACGATAGTTAATATGGATGACCTCACCTGACGCGATTTCATGCTTATTTAACCCACAAACCCCGATGAAACCTGCAGTAGCAGCATCATAAATAGCCCAATGACCATAACCGTTTAACTCATATTGTTTTTGGCAGTTGTTAATATATTCATGGATCTGCTTTTCACTATGAACACCGACTGTAGAGTATTTCATCACGATAGGATCAGCGAGCACCTTGGAAAGATCTTGCGCATCAGCATCTGTTATTTTACGAATAGCTAATCTTTCAGTGTTTACTATGGTCAATATGAACTCCAATATTTTCAAAGGCCTGATAATGTCATGGGTTAAAACAAGGGTAATTGGCAGTGACAGATGTACTTATCTATCACTTTTTCTTGGCGATAAAGGTCTTATTGATAATACGCCAGCCATTTTCGCGCTTGTACAATGTGAAGCTAGCACAGCAGAGTAAGCTGTTTTCAGTTCCGCTTTAATCTAAGGGGGCTAGTAAGCTACCTAATATATCATCGGTTAAGCTGAGTTTATTATCACTGACTTCTTCAGATAATAGTGCGTTAGCAAGTTCGGCTTTATTTTGCTGAATCTTCAGGATTTTTTCTTCTATTGAATTTTCAATAATGAACTTATAAACAAATACCGGTTTGTCTTGCCCGATGCGATAAGCCCTGTCGGTCGCTTGGTTTTCTACGGCAGGATTCCACCATGGATCGAAGTGAATAACAGTATCGGCAGCGGTTAAATTCAAGCCAACACCACCGGCGCGTAAGCTAATTAAAAATACTGGCACTTCACCATTTTGAAACTTATCAACGACGGTTTGTCGGTCTGTGGTTGAACCGGTTAATTTAACAAAACTGATACCTGCCGCTTCTAGTTCTTCTTCGATTAAACTCAGCATACTGGTGAACTGTGAAAAGATTAATACTTTACGGCCTTCATCGATTTGCTCTGGCAGGGTTTCCATTAAATAATCAATTTTGGCGGATTTATTGACTTTTTTAGCACCTTTTAATGAAAGCAGTTTTGGGTGATTACATACTTGTCTTAATTTTAACAAGGCATCTAACACTTCTATCTGGCTTCGCTTTAAGCCTTTTTCAGCAATAATATCTTTTAAACGACTGTCCATGGCTAAACGCACTGATTCATAGAGCTCAGCTTGTGCACCTTCAATACGTAAGGTTTGAATGATGGTCGTTTTTGATGGCAGTTCGGTGGCGATTTTGTCTTTGGTTCTTCGTAAAATAAACGGTTTGATACGTTGATTTAATAATTGTTTTCGTTCTTGCTCACCATGTTTTTCAATTGGGGTTCTAAATAACTTGGTAAATTGGCGTTGACCGCCTAAAAAACCGGGCAGTAAAAAATTAAATTGTGCCCAAAATTCACCTAAATGATTTTCCATAGGTGTACCTGTTAAGCATAATTTATGGTGCGCTTTTAGCGTCATAAATGCTTGGTACAGTTTGGTTTTTGGATTTTTTATATAGTGCGCTTCATCAAGAATAATGTAATAAAATTTGTGCTTACTATAACTATCTAAATCTTTAGTAATAAGCGCATAGCTAGTGATAATTAAGTCAACTTGATTTGGATTGTCACCATGTTCTGTTATTTCATCGAGACAGCCAAAATATTGATGGCGTTTGCTGCCATTTAGTACTTGATAGGAAAGCTCAGGCGTAAACTTTTCTATCTCATTTGCCCAGTTAAAAATAACACTGGTGGGCGCTACAATTAACACCGGTTTAGTCAAACGACCTTGCTGCTTTTCAATCAGTAAATGCGCCAAGGTTTGAATGGTTTTACCTAAACCCATGTCATCAGCCAATATACCGTTTAATTGATATTCACGCAGAAACTGTAACCAGTTTAGCCCTTGTTGCTGGTAACTTCTTAGCTTTGCATTTAAACCAGTCGGCAAGGCAACCGTAGTAATTTCTTGAAAGTTTTTTAGTTTGTCTGCTAAAGCTCTAAGTTTACTGGCACCTGTGGCAATAAGTCCTTCATCATCGAGCATGGATAATGTTTGATGCCCTTGAAAGCGCGATAGCTCAATAGTGCCATCTTTATTTAAAGCATTTGGCATAAAGAGTTCTATAAACTGCTTTAAAATCGGTTTGACACTTTGATAGCGCAAAGCAATAAACTCACCTTTATCTAAATCTACATAGATAGGGGAGTCGGGAGAAATCAGTTGCTCTTTTTCGCGATCCATTAGCGCAGAACGCGGTAATTGCTCAATGGCTCCAAGTAGAATGGGAAATGCCGGCATTTTAATGCCATCTACCGTTAAATTTAAACCGAGTGAAAAAAAGTCATGATCATCGCTATCAATCACTTCAGCATCAAAGACACTATCTGTTTCAAGCGATTTATAATAAAAAGCATCAGCAAAAGTTATTTGCCAACCGAGGTCTTTGAGTAAAGGGATTTCTTGGTCTAAAAATTGATGCCAAGCAAAGCGGCCATGCATCATCATTGAATATTTTGGTGTTGTATCCCTAGGCCCTGCGCCTTTATTTAAATACTCAGCGTTAATAAAAGCATAACGCTTAGCAATGGGCTCAGGACTAAACTTTAATGAAGATAATTTATCGACCACTGATTGCTCAAAGGCGAGGTCACGATAAATTTTTTCTTCATTTTGATGATCGTGCGCATCATTGTTTTCGATAATGTTTTGGTTATAGCTTTCGTCATTACTTTCAACAGTATTTTCGCCATCAGCCGCTATTGTTGGGGTAATGGTAATACTGTCATTATGCGGATTAACTAAATGGCCTTGATAAGAAAAACTAACCTTCACATGACCGGATTGTGGATTTTTTTCTAACGGTGTTGAAAAGTGTAAGTGTACTTCGGGCTTACTTAATGATTGTAAGAATTTTGTCTTAGGTTTAGGCAAAGCCTGTGCTGCATCACCTAATGACAACGATAGTTTATTCATCACCCAAGGTAATTTATCTTCTTCAAAAATAGGGGAGTTCAGTAAGTCCGCTTCAAAATCACATTGGGTATTGGTGGTTATTTTTCCGAAACAGTTTTTGTCTTCATCATAAAAACATAAGGGTTGTGCTTTGATAATGATAATACTGCTTGAAGGCTCATTAAAAACAAGCTGTAAAGTATGTAACTCGTTAGGTAGCGCGATCCACTTCCACTGGGCCTCTAATGGCTCACTTAAGGTCATTGGTTGCTCTAAATTGAAAGGAGCATGCCAAAAACAACGATTGGTTTTTATAATTTGTTCAAATAAATCATAATACTTGATGTTGTCGCCAAACTGGTTGGTTCGCATGAGCTCAGTAATTACCGCGACATCTTCATTCGTTGCATAAGCACTATTAATTAACGAGCTGACCGAATGCTCAGTGCCAAGGGAACTACTCCAACCGCCACTTTTTTTGGCGCGAGTCGACTTAATCGCTAAGTTATAATAATCGTCTTCGTTATAAGGGTTGGGCTTTAAAAAGTATAATAACGATTTTTGTTGCGGGTTAGCCTGGTATCGACTTGGCTGAGCTTGAAAGCTGCTCAACCATCTATCAACAATTCGCTCTGAGGTGGCAACAGAGTTTTTATCAAAAAGCTCATGAATAAAACAATGCGCTAACGCAGCACCGTGTTTACAATCTCGGCCAACAAAACAATCACAATAACTGGCAATACCATCATGCTTAACATTAAGTACCAAACGTGTTGCGTAACTCGATTCTTTAGAGCGCTCACTAAACACTTCACCGCGAATTATTTCACCATCTAGGGCACACGTTTTAATCCCATCTGCTTGATAAACCCTTGCGCCTTTATGCCACTCTTTTTTGCTAAAGTGTCGTTCAAGTAATGCAGGAGTAAAAATATTATTGGCCATAAGCTCTTATTTTAGTAAACAGCCAAAAGCTGATCAGGTTAGCGAGGTATTTGCGCTTAATTATATGATAACTATCAATTACCATAATAATAGTCTGTGTTAGTGCAAAAGGAGAATGTTATTAGCGAGTCAGGCATTCTTTAAGCTAAATAATAGCATATCGCCATGTTTTTCATAAGTAATAAAAGTAAATTTGCGTGCTTATTAGTGTATTAAATCAAAGTTAGCTAGCTTCCAAGGTTAATAAGGAAAAGTACTCTCTCAAATGTACTTTATTATCCTATATAGACTTTGGTTAAAGCACATCTAGTTAAGGAAAAGTTAATTTATTTTAACAATTGTTTAAGCCAATATTAATTTTTTTACTTTTATTTGCTATACCTAAGTAAACACTTTTCAATTATATACCCTTATGCCTTTATCATTTTTACAACAAGTTGAAACCCCGGAAAAAAAGCCTTGGAAAGTCTTAATTGTTGATGACGAAGAAGATATACATACCATCACTAAAATGGCGTTAAAACGCTTCACGTTAGATGAGCGAGGTTTAACATTCCTTCATGCTTATTCTGCAAAAGAAGCTAAAGAAGTCTTAGCAAAAGAAAAGGATATTGCTTTAATCTATTTAGATGTGGTTATGGAAACCGACGATGCAGGGCTACTACTAGCTAAGTGGTTACGAGAGGATTTGAAGAGCTTCTTCACTCGTATTGTACTGCGCACAGGACAACCAGGACAGGCCCCAGAAGAGAGAGTTATTGTTGATTATGACATTAATGATTACAAGGAAAAGACAGAGCTGAGCAGAACCAAACTCTTTACTACTACTTACACCGCTTTACGCGCCTATCGTGACCTGCAAAAAATCGAAGAAGCCCGTGTGTATCAACAATATTACCGACAAGGTTTAGAGCGAGTAATCTCAACCACGCAAAATGTTCTTGAGAAAAGAACGCTTCAACAGTTTTTTAGTGGCTTACTGCAGCAAGTAATTTCGCTTTTACATACTGAACAAACCAGTGCATTAATACAAATTACCGGAGTCAGTGCGATATATTCTGAAAATGATTATCAAGTTATCGCTCAAATAACTGATGATTCTGGTGATGATTCAATTGACCCTGAGATTTATCAATACCTAAATAGGTCTATTGAGCAAAAGCGAAGTATTTTTGAAGATAATATTCTTGTTGGTTATTTTCCTAGCCAAACAGGTAAAGTGAGTTTGCTGTTTTTAAAAGGCATTGAATCGATTACTGAAATGAATAGAGATTTGTTAGAGGTCTTCTCAGGCAGTATCAGTTTAGCCTTTGATAATTTACTGTTAAACCGAGAGATAATTGAAACCCAAGAAGATCTTATTTATCGGTTAAGTGATGTGGTTGAGTCTCGCTCAAATGAGGCGGGTAATCATATTCGCAGAATGTCTGAAGTCAGTTACCTCATCGCTAAAAAGTTAGGCTTACCCGAGGAGGAGTGTTTGTTACTTAAACAGGCGGCTCCCATGCATGACATTGGCAAAGTGGCAACTCCTGACGCGGTATTATTAAAGCCAGGAAGACTCGATGAGGCCGAAATGGCAGTGATGAAAGAGCATGCGCACATAGGTTATGCAATTATGCAGGGTTCAAACAGACCTATTTTACAAAGTGCAGCAATAATCTCTCAGCAACATCATGAAAAGTTTAATGGTGAAGGTTATCCGCAGGGTCTTAAAGGGGAAGAAATTCATATCATGGCACGCATCGTTGCTGTTGCAGATGTTTTTGATGCGCTTACTCATAAGCGTTGTTACAAAGAAGCCTGGCCGTTAGGTAAAGTCATCAGTGTTATGGAAGAATCATCAGGTAGCCATTTTGACCCTGCGGTACTTAGAGCACTCATGGCAAATATTGACTCTGCGTTAGCGATAAATCGTAAATATAAAGATAACCCTAAGTAAATTAAGCAAGTTAAGGGCATAGAGCATATTTACACTTTAGCTTACTGGAAATTTAATTAAATAAGCTAAGCCTTTACCTAATTGACTTTTTATCGTTATTTTTCCATTCAAAGAGCTAGTGACTAAATTATAAACTAAATGCGTGCCAAGGCCACTTCCGCCAGCACCTCGCTTAGTGGTATAAAAAGGTTCGAATAACTTCTCTAAAGCTTCATCACTCAGGCCTTTACCATTATCACGATAGCGAAGTATCACGTTGTCATTTTTTTGATAAGCTTCAATTAATATATTACCTTCTTGAGACTCATCAAAACCATGGGTAACTGAATTAACAATTAAATTACTTAAAATTTGCGATATAGCGCCTGCATCGACATTGATCGAGAGCATTTCCTCACAAATGACTTCTAACTTTATTGCGGTGTGTTTTAGTTTAGGCTTGAGGGATAAGATTATTTCCTCTATGTATTGCTTCACCTTAATGATTCGTTTTTCGTTGGAGGTTTGATCAACAGCGACTTGTTTAAAGCTGTTTACCAAAGCAGCGCCTCGCTGAGTATTCGTGGATAAAATTGCAAGGATCTCTTCAACATCTTCAAAGAAATTCACTAAACTTTCTTCTGTTAGGGTATTAGATTCCATTGCATGTTTAATCAATTTATACTCTTCTTCAAGGTGGCTAACACCGGTCACACAAATTCCTAAGGGGGTATTGATTTCATGAGCAATCCCTGCAACCAAGCCACCTAATGAAGCCATTTTTTCTTTTTGTAGTAATTCATTTTGCGTCGTTTTAAGTTGTTTTATCAGTTGCTGTAAATCAGCATTTTTACTTTCTAATAAACGGTGCTGTTTAGCCATTTTTACTTGTGATTCAGTTCGTTGAATAGTGTTGAGGGCTTCTTCAATTGCGATGGCGATATGTTTGGCAACAAAGTTCATCAACTCTAAGTCTTCTGCGGTATAAAGAATGTCTTCATCATAGCTTTGAATAATAATCAGTCCATGAAGAATGTTCGCTGAAATCATTGGCGAACCAATCCAAGAGGTAAAATCTGTAGAGCCAATGACGCCTTCAATTTCACCTTTATCAATCAGTTGTGTTATTTTCTCCATGTCTAGTAATTGCGCTTCTCGTGATTTGATGACGTAGGAGCTTAGTCCTTTGCCTAGTGGAATTTCTGAGCCTAATTTATGTTCGTCTTTTTCATCCATCATATAAGAAATTTTTAAGCATTTATTTTCTTCATCGTATATGGCAATAACTAAATTCTTAGCATAAATTATCTTTTTAATAATCGAGTGGATTTCTTGATAAAAAGGATATAAATCAATGCTATCATGGTGTATTGACGCTATTTCAAATAATGCGCGTTGGAGCTTTTCTGCTTGTGCTTGGTCATTCAGTTGTTCTTCTAATTGTATAATATAGGCTTGCATGTCTGATTTTGACATTGAGCTGATTGACGGGTGTAATGTTTTAGACAAAATTAACCTCACTTTTAACTAATTTTGTTTGTTGTTAATTTGGTAAGCATAGTAAAACTATTTAAAAACAGGATGTTTTCGCTTATTTTATCTTGAGTAACCTGATGTTATTTAATTTCACTTATCTGTTTAAAAAGTTTGTTCTTATAAGTTGTGACTCAGCTTCTTATTATTAGTACAAAGTGAAATATAAAAGCGGTTTGAAACATCGGCTAACGATTTAGCAATAATTATTGCTAAATATTTATGTATACTTTAGTGCATTGTTTTATATTATCTAGCGCTATTCACTTAAAAAAGGTGTCACTTTTTGGATATATTGTTCAGTAGATTGAGTGTCGTTCTGATGATTATGCTTTGTAATGATTGCTTGGCGGGCGAAAAAGTTAATCAATCTTTATCGGTAACGAGTAAAGGCATCGTTTTTGTTGAGATCCCTCGAGGCGTTATTAGCATTGAAGGTTGGGATAAACCAGAGATTATAATAACGGGCGAGTTAGATGACACAATCAAGCAGTTAACCTTTAAAACCAAGCCTGAAAAGACGTTAATCAAAGCGGATACTGAAGGGAAGCAACATTGGGGAGATGCCAGTACCCTTAAAATAATGATGCCAAAACACTCACAGTTGCACTTTAAAGGCATTGATACCTCTTTCAATATTTCTAAATTAAGCCATATTATTCAAGGCAAAACTATTACTGGTGATGTAATCGTTAGTCAAGTACAAGGAAAAGTGTTGCTTTCAGTGGTCAGTGGTAATGTTGAACTCGTTGATTCTTCCGGTATTGCTAAGGTGCAATCAGTAAGTGGCGAGGTTGAATATTCAGGGAACTTCGAACAAGCATTTCTGAAATCTATGTCTGGTGATATTACTGCTGATATCAGCGGCACTAACCAGCTAACCCTTAAAAATGTCTCAGGTGATACTTTAGTCAGCGGGCAAATAAAAGATAAAGCACAACTTAAATTAAGCAGTGTTAATGGCGATATTGTTTATCGTTCAGCTAAAGAATTTAACGCACAATGTCAGATGGTTAGTCAATTTGGTGGCGAAATTAATAACCAATTAACCGATGACATGCCTCAGGAAAGTAGTTTGCACAAGAAAACATTAAGTTTTGTTTCTGGTGATGGCTCAGGTGAGTTGATAATGAATACTGTTACCGGCTCTATTACGATAAAAAAAATGGATAATGAATAGTTTAGCGTTTAACGAACGTGTGGAGGAAGTCATTGGATAGCTTCTTAGTACAATTAAGGCAGCGACAAGTGTTTAAAGTCGCGACTATATACGCAGTTTCAGCTTGGCCATTAATTCAAATAGCTGACCTTGCTGTACCTGCGCTGGGTTTACCTGACTCAGTGATGACGTTGTTATTGCAGCTTTTTTTAGTTGGCTTTCCTATTTCTTTGATTTTCGCTTGGTTATATAACTTCACTTCAGCAGGTATTGTTAGAGTTAAGCGCGGCGAAGAGCAAACGTTAAACCCACAAGCTAACCTTAAAACCACTTTTTCTATTGCAGGCACTTTAGCCTTAGGTGTTGTCGTTATTTTAACGGCACAATTGTGGCTAGAAGGGCAAAGCACACCACAAGCTATTACGCAGGCGCAGCCAAAACCACCAGTAACTGAACCAGCGCTATCGTCAGGTAAAAAAGAGTCAATTGCTATTCTACCGTTTATTCCTTTTAGTCATGATGTTGAAGACGAATACTTTGCTGATGGCATGGTGGAAGAGTTATTAAACTTATTAGCTAAAATACCTGATTTGCAAGTCGCCGCAAGAACTTCGTCATTTGCCTATAAAGGTGTATCAAATAAAACCATTATTGAAATAGGCAAAGAACTTGGTGTGGATACCATTCTTGAAGGCAGTATTCGAAAAAATGATGTCACCAATAAAATTCGGGTTACCGCGCAATTAATTAAAGTCAGCACGGGTGAACACCTGTGGTCTGAAACCTATGATCGTGAGTACCGAGATATTTTTCAAATTCAAGATGATATTGCCAGAGCTGTGGTAGATAAAATGAAAGTGACCTTGTTAGGGGCGTCAACAACACTTGATTTAGCTGCAGAAACTTATAATGTTGATGCTATGGTGGCCTTTGGTAAAGCGCAAAAAGAGTTAGCTCATCGCACCGCACTTTCCATTGCTTTAGCACTGCAACACTTTGAACAAGCGGCAAATTCAGACCCACAATATGCACGGGCATATGTAGGGATTGCAGAGGCTAATATTCTACTAGCGTTATATGGCAACTTGCCTGAACAGCAGGCTAATAGTAATGCTAAGCAAGCACTTGATAAAGCATTTGCACTGAAGCCACAACTGGCGGCGGCACATGCAACACAAGGCTTATT